>Ga0208015_1000355_pt1 | contig 26939 bp, 49 predicted proteins | sample 26BtaG_FD_184101 | JGI IMG/M metagenome (GOLD analysis project Ga0208015, IMG submission 184101) | Marine viral communities from Cariaco Basin, Caribbean Sea - 26B_WHOI_OMZ_CsCl (SPAdes) (version 2) | ecosystem: Environmental > Aquatic > Marine > Oceanic | place: Caribbean Sea: Cariaco Basin...
AGAAAAGTTAAACTAAATTATATTCTCCATGAATTGCCAGAGGATGATTTTATTAAAATAATTCCTCTTCATAAAATCAATAAAAAGTTTCAGGTAATGCGTATGAAGTTTAATGGTGAGACGCAAGAATATGATGAAGGTGAATATGTTAATTGTATAACTCTTGAGTGGGGTTTGCGTGAGCTTGCTATTTTAATAAAGGAGAGTGCGGGGGGTGGAAACGGATGAATATTTGTAATTTTTGGTTTGGTAGATTGTGGTGTAAATTAACTCTTAAAAGAATCAGAGTCCAATGTGCTACTTTTTGGTGTGAAGATTGCAAACAACCAGTAGACCAGTGTGAGTTTAAAATACACAAATGCAGAAGTGCGGGGGTGGAAGGGTGAATAGGAAGAAGGATAAGTTTGTGCATGATATTATTAAGTGGTTGAAGTTGGAAAATCCTCAACAGTATGTTAGACAAATAGTTGATAAAACTGTTAATCATATTCTTTTGGATTTAGAAAGTAGGAAAGAAATCACTCCTGCAACTTCATTAAGATTAAGGAAAGTATGGTTGAGTGATAATAAAGTATATAAACAAGAGAAAACAAACAATAAAGGAGGTGACAAGATTGGACAAAGAAGAAGAAAAAGCTGAAACAACAGAAGAAGAAGTAGTTGAAGAAAAGAAAGAAGAACCCGTAGAAGAAACTACTGAAGAAAAAGAAACTACCGAAGAACCAAAAGAAGCAGAAGCTAAAGAATAAATTAATAAAATTGGGGAATAAAGAATCGGAGGATTAAATAACAAACTTCACACACCATTGAAGTCCCACCTCCACGAACTCACTCCGTGTAAATTCGTGAGTATAGTGGAATAATATTTAATCCTCACATCCCCACCAATCTAAAAAAAATACTATGAATAACATTTACTTTAGTGAGGGGTCTAACCCTTACAAACCTAATGGAGATGATTCTTTTTTCTTTTCTTTTGCTTACTTTTCTTTTCTTTTTGTTATACAAAATATACTTCCTAAAATATATTGTTCGGTTAAGGGCGAACCAACTATAAAAGTGACATATGCCAATGCTAATTACACCGACATACAATCTGACAAAAAAATAGGTGTGCCTGTAATGGACAGGGGGGTTGTAGAGCAGAAGGAACATTTATATACCAGTAGTGTATAACATATTATTATGGAAAGAAAAGTCATATACAAATTCGGAAAAATGAACCATGATGAACTATCTTCATATGTTAAAGAACATCCTGAAGAAATAAGACCTTTCTTAAAAATTAGAACAACAGAAGTAAATGTTTTAAGAGGAAGAGTTGATATTGTTGGAGAAATAGACAAGTGGATATGTTTAATAGAACTCAAAACAGGTTCTTCAGCACGAACAAAAGTTAAAGCAAAAAAACAATTATTAAGATATACAAACGCTGTAAACTCATATAACCATATTTTCTTCCAACATGAACCAGTAGATTTTCAATACATGATTATAAGAAACATTTACAACAACCTATATATTGACTATTACAAAAACTTGGATGACATACTACACAACTGACAAATGTCATTTCATCTGGAGATGATTCAAAACCACCTCCACTTCATATGGAGAACAATACAATGAATTACCTAGATACATCACTTGAAGCTTGGAAAAGCATACAAGGCACTTTAAACAAAAGGCAACGTCAAGTATACAAGATTATACAAGACCACCCGTTATGCAGTGATAAAGAAATAGCATCATTTGGAGAGATACCCATTAACCAAGTCACCCCAAGACGTGGTGAACTGCAAAAGAAAGAAAGAATAATATACGCAGGATGCAAAACCGACCCGACTACTGGAAGGCAAGTCCGCCTATGGTTCGCACCCAAACAAAAACATTAAACTATTAAACTGATTTCTTTAATGCTTTTATTGTTGGATAATGTTTATTATTTCTATCTACTTTTCTTAAATTCTTTAATAGATTTCCTTTTTGATAAAACTCTTTCCTCCCTTGTTTAGTTGATGGTGGACGTTTTGTTGGATAATGTCCATTAATAAAATAAGTTCCTTGTATGCTTTTATCAAAATGTATAGTCAGTCCTTTTTTTGTAAAACTTCTTTTTCAAGTTTCTTTTCTTTATTCATCATAGTTGCACCACGAAATCTTGGTATCTTCCTTCATCATATCGTCTTGCAGGTCGGAGGTCAGTCCATCCTGCCCACCGGAGGAGGAGCATTGGGTGGAAATCATAGTCCCTACGCAAGTGTGTCAATCTGATGTGTCGTAAAAAGTGAGGGTTGAACCCCGTATGTGTCTTTGTTAGGGTGTAAGTCCACGAACCTTTAATGTTGAATAGCTTTTCCTGACCCTTCTTTATTTCTGCGTATTTCTGTATCAACTGGCATAGGGTATTCTCTCTCTTCAAGGGCATTGCGAGTGTTTTCCATTTTGTCTGTTTATTCTTCCGGTTAGGCATACCAACGACTAGACATTTCTTGCTGACAACTTCATCCAAACTCTTCTTAACACTCACAGTTTCAGTATTAACATCTTCAGGTTTCACATCCAACACTTCACTCTTCCGACCTGCCGACCAATACAACAAAGCAATCAACGCCCTATCCCTAGAATCCTTAATCTTAACAATCCTATCCACCATCTCATCAATAGTAGGAATCTTACCCAAATCCTGCAAACGTTTCTGCAACTCCCAAGCCGACCTCATAAACGCTTCACCTCTTGACAAAGAAAAATAATCATAGGTATAACAACAAATGAAAATACTAAAAATAAAAAGATTAACGTATTATTCATTTCTTCCTCCTTTTTCTATATAGTGCCATTTTGTTGTGCTGAAACTCTTTTCAAAAGACCATCCAAACCAAGAAATAACACTAAAATAAGCACATCTATTAGTTGCTAAAAATATAATAAGATTAGCAGGAAAGACGATTGGAAAGAATAAAATCTTTAAAAGGTTTAGATAATGTTCATACTTCCTTTGTTTATTATCACTAATTGTTTCTTTAACTTTAATAAGATACCAAGACATTACTTCTTCCTCCCTTTCTTTGGTTTATGTAATACTGAACTTATTACAGACCTTATTGTGAATTGGAAAACATAAGCGAATAAACCAAACATTAAAGTCCACATACAATAACCAATTAGAGATGCTACGACTTTTGCAATTAATGGGTTATCTATTGCTACCTGCTGACCAGTTTTAAACATATTTTCAAAAGCATAGAAGAAAAGATTTGTTACTTCAGCACTTGTTTCAGCTAAAACATTATCTATATTAGCAGTTGGCGCTAATAAACCCAATGCAAACATAGAAAAATATTTCACATAATTAACGATTATGTATTTCGTAGCAAGAGCAATCGCAATAATATGAATAATAGGGTGGACTGTTGGCTCTTTATAACACCACGCTTTCACCTTTTCCTTCAGCTTAACAATATCCTTTCTTTTCATTTTATTCCTCCTTGCATTGGTGCTAGGGAGAGGATGCTATGATGGAAAATAAAGAAACCAATCATCAACGACCTAAAAAATTGATGACATATCCTTCTCCCTAGCAATTTTATATTTCTTTGATTTAAACACATCCCACTAACTCTTTGGGCTAAAAGAGTTAGTGAAGGGTGCTTTAACTTAATTTTAATTAATTTATATGATAATACTAGTATATACGGAATGGATATATGTGTGTGTTCATTCATGAGTAGTGTTCTCCTGCGCCATTCTTAGTTTCTTTTCCACTAGCTGTTTTACTGCATCAGCATCAGCATGGCTTATGTTATACTCCATGCGTATTAATTGCTTACTGATGCTTTTCCTGTGTGCTGACCTATATTCTTCAGGAGTTTTCATAATCTTTTCAACAATATCAGGCAAGGAATCAACCGCATCATATCCTTCCTCTCTCTCCATCATCATTAATTCCCTAGAACGCTTACGCAGAATATCCTCTTTAACAATAATCATCTGCTTCTCATAAGCATCCATCAGTGGCTTTGGTGGCAAATTCCTAAACACAGTATTCCCAAGCTTCACCTTCTTCCTGTCTATCGTAGTTTGAAAAGATGTGTAAGTAATTTTATCATCAGCTTTGCTTTTAATAACTTTTTTAGTTTCTAACTTCACAGCACGATTTCCCCTGCGGTGCGCCCATGAAACAGCATCCACTCCAAGACGGATGCTCTTATCCATCCTGCTCACATCAGGCAATGCGAATAAGATTATTGGCTTCTTAAACCTGCAAATATTAACAACGTCAGTAGTCGCCATGTTTTGTATGCTTTGCCATTTCTTATTTGATAACGTGACTTCGGGTTCATCATAAAACAATACAGTCCCACTCCGCTTAACATTATTCAATCCTTCTAAAAATTCAGCAGGAGAAAAAAATACGTTACTCATGTCAAAATGCGAATCTAATAACCACCCCAAGTATAAACAACAATAACTTTTCCCTGAACCCGGAGTGCCTGTAATCGCATGAATCCAAGAACGATTATAAACATGAGTTCTATAATAAATATACTTCAATAACGGGTGCTTTGGAATAGTCCAATCAGGACGTGGACGTGGACTTCCAACCCTCACTCTTTTTTCTTCCATTCATCCTCCATCATATCTAACTCCTTCTGAAGCTCATTCCTACGCTTCGCAACTTCTTTCAACTGTTCAATATGAGAATCATGCGAAGTTTGCTTTTGATTCTTAATCCTAGCAAAAACATTCTTCAAATCAGCATCTTTCAAACCATAACCCAAGAAACCCAAACCACCAAGAATAAGAGTAATTTTAGGAATCGGAGCAAGATTCAAAATCAAACCCGACAATAAAAACAAACTCCCCACTGCTAAAAGTTTAATAACCCTATCACCCAACTTCTTATTCATCTTGTCACCATCCAATATGCGCCTGTTATTATAAAACAAAAGAAACCAAAATAAACAAAGTTCATAGCTATGTCTAAACCTATGAGTGCTTCTGTTGTTTCGTTATTCTTTTTTTTATAGAACTTGTATATTTTTGGTATCATAAAAATTAAGAATAGTATGGAACTACTTATTAGAGTGATAAAAAATATCAAGTTATTATTCATCAGTCCGCCACCTCTTGTTCTTTTGATTTGATTGCTTCAATAAGGTCTTTCCGCTTTAACCTATCCTTAATCCCTAGTTCTTTCCCTATTTTTAGTAACCTGCGCCATTGCACATCTTCAAGGGGTGTTTTTCCTTCTAGCTTTTCTTGTTCTTTTATCATTTCTTCTTCAGGGTCTATGTCAATGTCTGTTTCAATAAAACGGGGTGGGAAGAATCCTCCTCTTGAAATTAGTTCTAATAATTTTTGGTATACTTTATGTTTTGAATCAAACTGAAGCTGTGAAATTAGGTTGCGCTGTTTAGTTTTATTCTGTTCTTTACTAATAATTTGCTTTTCAGCTTTATCTTTCCATTCATTAATCTTTCTCATATCTTTCCTGAAAATCGCATCTTTATGAGATGTTAAGAACTCACTCATATCATCCACTGCTTGAATATATTTTGGTTGCTCACCATTAAAACTTGACTGCATAATACGTCTTATCTGTGTGTCAAGAATATCAGCATAATTTATCTGCCTAGTCCTCTTATGACTAGTGTTAAAGCTTCTATCTGAATCAGGAGCATCAAGCCGAGCCATAACGCATCCACCTGAAAAAGTTTAAAATCTTCCTCCTATAATGAATAAGACCATCACCAACCGCCCATAATAATAAAATGAAAATAAACTGCTTCAAACCGCTTAATTCATACTTTGGAGCTAACCAAACAACAAACATTAAACAAAGAATCATAAGATAACGATTACTAATAACTTCAAAATAAATATTCCCATTGCTAATATCCTCTTTCTGCTCAATCATTCTTTTTCATCCCCGCCAAATTGTTTTTTTAAATATTTTGATAAATCGTTTAATTGTTTATTTACATTCTCTGCCTGATTTGATAATTGTTCTTTCCGACATATTGGGCATTTAATACCATTACTAAATCTTTTATATTGTTCCTTATGTTTTTTACAATAACATCTATGATTTGTAATTTTCTTACGAGTTCCTACAAAACTACAAATAGAACACATTGCTTTTTCTTTTAATAGTTTTCCACAAGCAGGACAAAAAGAAAAATCAATTTGAAATGTCAAATCATCCAAAAAACAATCATAAGGATAATTTGTTCCACAAGAAGAACATGATTTATAATATTCTATATGGTGCATTTTTTTATTCTCCTTCCGATTCTTCAGGTTTTTCTTCTTTCTTAACCTCAACAGGCGCTTTCTTAGGTTTCCTACTCTTAGCAACATCCTTAAAAGCAAAGTAAAGACATAAACCAAGTATTCCAACACCTGCGAATAATACTCCCATCCCGACCCTCATATTAAAAGCATATTGAGATTGAAGCATCTGTTTTTGTATATTACAAGTTATACACTCTTTAACTGCCGACACATTATTTATAACAATACCATCTAACATTTTAACTCATTCTCCAATTTTCTTTTTATTGCTTTAGTTTTCTTCCACTTTTGCTGATATGTTGGGAAATCCTCTATTGAACTTCCAAATACGAATAGTCCTCCAATCAGTCCGCCACCGCAAGTTAATATTCCACCTGCTTGGAATAATTGTCCTGCGTGTGGAAAATGATACAAAAGCCAAAAGCCAAATATTGATGTTCCAATACATATCACAATCAGTAAGAAGTGATATATGAAAATACCAACTACTCCATAAGTTTCAAACAAAAGATTTATTTTTGCTGACCTTAACTTTTTATGTTTTAGTTTAAATTCTTCTATAATTTTTTCTTTATCCATTTTAACTCACCACCTGTTTGCCGACTTGTGCAAGGTTCTTGCTTATTTCAACCATTTCACCTGAAACACTTGCGAATCTTTCAACGATTTGTGACATTCCATAAGTCCATGCACCATAAGCCATAATGACGAAACTCAACGCAAAAACGACTAGAGTAATGATTGGCAGGTATTTTTCAAGTTTGTCTTTTTTTGACTGCCATTTCCTGACTGCCATTGTTTCATCTTGAGTGACCCACTGGCGGAGTTCTTCATCCACTCCAATAAGTTTTCTTAAATCTTCATCAAAAGTTAAAGGATAGTAAGAACCATCACAAGGAGAATAAAGAATAACAAAATCACCACCTCTTTGTGTAGTTCCAACAGCACTTTCTCTTGGAATTGGTTTAGTAGTTTTCCCACTTTTCATTAAATGATAAGTGGTTTCATTAGTAGTCCTGTTAGACATTCTGCGACCCCTGTCATTCCTGATTCTTAGACCAGTTTGCCTTTTTTCAAGGACTAATATTTCTGTTGGGAATTTTCTTGCTTTTAATATATATTTTAAACTCATTCTTTTAAACCTCTTATTTTTTGATTCAAATATTCTGCTAAAATTAAAAACATTGCTCCAACTATTAAACAAAATAGAAAACCAATAAAGCTTGTAGTCCACCATGATAATGAAATCATAATTATACTAACAAGTGTTGATATTATTTTTCCACTGACTAATAATATTATCTTTTTCATCTTTCTCTCCTGCTTCCAGGAAGCATAGGTAAACCACGCCTTCTTGCATTTGAGATTACTTGAGATTCAGATGTCCTCATAACTTTACCTATGCTTTTTGATTCAAACCCTTTCTGCGCTCTTCTTATACTAGATTCAATAATCACTATAAGGTCATGCTTTAACATTTTCACATCAGTAAGTGATTTTATTCCCCAATCTGCCTGATGTTTAATTAATAATTCACGAAGTAATGTATTAGTTTCAAGACATATGAGTTGCACTATTTCAGGGTCATGCCTTGATAGGATAACATTTTTATTTATTAACATATTCAAATGAGTTATTATGCTCTTCCTTCCATCATCATTTACTAATGGTTCACCCTGCTTTTCCCACTTTTCAGTTTCAGGAAGATAAATCTCACCATTCAATCTATGGTTTAAATCTTCTAAAAGGTCAGAAGTATTCAATCGGAACTTTTGGAAATCTTCAGTTTGTTCTTGGGTTTCTACACTACTTGCATATTGAGATGGTGCGTATTCTTCATATTCTTCAACCATGCTGAAAAGATATTAAAAACTGGTATAAATACTTTTTGCATAGTGGGTTATAGATACTCTTAAATATAATTATAAACTACGCCAAAGTGGTATGAAATCACTGAATAAGAAAGGAAATCTTGTAGACATTCCTTATATCATAGTATTACTTTTTATCTTCGCATTTCTTTTAGTTATTGGGCATTATATTTTAACTGCTTTTATGACATCAGGAGCAGGGTTTTTAGATACGACCATCATCCAAAAAGGATTAGATTCTTATAGCATTTTAGATTCAGGAATAACACTTATCCTAATAGGTTTAATACTCGGAACTGCCATTAGTGCTTTCTTCATAGAATCACATCCAGTGTTCTTTGCAGTGATGATATTCTTCCTCACAATTACAGTATTTGTAAGCGCACAGTTCTCAAACATTTTTAATGCGATAGCAACAACAGCACCATTAAACGTGAGTGCTAACGAACTACCGAGAACGCTTTATGTAATGCGCCATATGCCAAAATTTATTGCTATTGGAGGGGTTATAATATCTGTGGCACTCTTTAGTAAACTATCAAAATACTTTTTCCAAAGATGAAAAAACAAGCAAAAAGAATAATAAAAAACAGCTTCATAATGATATTCCTAGCAGTAGTTATAATAGGTGGTGTTGTCGTGGTTTCAGGAGGAGTAAGCGCAGGAGGAGTGTTTGGAGGGAAAGAAAAAGAAAAAGGAGTTGCAGAAGTTTTCATCCCACCAAAATATTCAAACTATACTGACAAAGAACTTACTAATGAAATATTTGTAAAACTAATTAGCAACACTCCTGACATTCTAGGTGCTGAAACTATTTTCCAAGTTAATAACATTTTCAATACTGACCTTCCAATTCACACTAGCTTTAAAAAGATAAGAGGAAATGTTAAAGGAATCACATATTATTATTGGGGAGATATAAGAAAGTCAAGTGGCGAAACAACATATAACATGACTGTTGGAGAATGTTTTAAAGGGAACAATTCTTGCACTTCTATTAAAACTCCTAATGGAACTATATATAAAAATTATACTGTAAAGGAATGGATTAAAACAAAAACTATTCCTGCAAATTATGTTGGAGAAATGCGTGTTGTTGGAGAATATTCACAACCTGCTCATGGTGTTAATATTATGAAAGTTGATTGGATTCCTGAAATTAAGATTAAAGAAATTGGAAAGGAAAAAATTAGAAAACTTAAACAGATGAAGTGGACTTGGTGGGATGTAAATTTCCTCAAGAAATATAATATTTTCACGAACTCTTCAGGAAATGGAACCCACTTATGGGAACCAGTTTTATTAAACCTGACAGGATATAACTTATCATGTCCGACAGAGAATAACTTTTCAAGTGTTAGAATTATTGCTAACGATACGATAGAGATACGATGGCAATATCACAGCACAAATACGAGTGGTGAGGGTTGGACTATTTGGGCGGATTTAAACACAACCGAAACAACAAATGCTAATGCACAGTATGATATTTATTGTGATAATTCTGACAGTGCAGAAGGTGGGAGCACTATTTATGGCGTGGAGGAAATAGCAGATGGAGTTTTAGATAATGCAGAGTTCACTTTAAGATGGGGAATATATCCCGGTCAAACAAACGGGACGATGACACCAATAACTGCAACAAGTGTTGGACTTGCTGAAACTGAAATTTATGGGAATTTAATCAATAGGTCTAACCCTTTAAATTCATACAGAGCTATGAATTTTTCTGTGAATTATACGAATCAAGATTATTATGTGACTTATCTTTATGCAAGGCACATAGCAACTGACCAAATGTTTATGACATTAGGAGCATTTAAAACAGCAGGTGTGCAAATTGCAACAGATAGGAACGCAGGTATGCACAGTTTGAAAACAGTGAACGTGCAAGAAAGACCACTTGACACTTTCCAAACTATAAAAGCACATTACACAGATGCAACAGATAAGTATGATGTTTACATATCTAATGATAGCACTACTTACAGCATAAAAAAACAAGTTGCACCAACAGCAGGAGTATTAAATTATGGATGGATAGCATTATACACAGCAGGTGCATTAAAAGAATCATACTATGGTGACCTATTTATCAGTGATAAGAACATAAGTATTTTTAGAACAAAAGCAAACTATTCAATAGTTTTTGAAGGAGAATCAGAATCAAGCCGACCTGAAGCTCAAAATGTTACTCTTAATCAAGATGAATATGCTGTTGGTGAGGTTGCTTCATTAACGTATGACTATTATCAGGCAGGAGGGAATCTTGAAGATACTAACTTAACTTTAATTGATTGGTTTTCAGCCGGTAGATTCTTGAGTGAAAGGATTTCGTATTGGAGTTTTAATCAGAACGTAACTAATGATACAGAAAACCATATTGATAATAGTTATAATGACGGTGTTCTAAATGGGACTGTTTGGACTTCTGGAAAATACTCCGGAGCATATGAATTTGATAATCAATCTAGCTATATTCAAATAAGAGATAATCCGGAAAGGATGAACTTCACAAGCTCCTTCACAGTTTCAGCATGGATAAAACCAAACCTTGACGTTACTGAAGGAACTAACACGACACATTATATTTTTGGAAAAGAAGATAATACTGACACTCCAGTTGGAGGAGTTTCAGTGTATGGAGGTTATGCTTTAATTATAAACAAGGATGAAATCAGGTTTGACGTTAGCGGAAAGCAACACATAACGACAGGAAATCCTTTAGTGAACGGGTCATGGCAATTAGTAACTGCTGTTTTTGATGATGAAAATGACTTAGTAAATATTTATTTTAATGGTTCTTTATTTGATAGTTTTATAGAAGCAGGAAGCATAACTTATGATGATGAACTATACACAACTATCGGTGCAAGATGGAATGGAGCAGGAGCATTTAATGGAGTGATAGATGAAGTTAAAGTTTTCAATAAGAGCTTAACTGCTGATGAAGTTCTTGATGTTTACAATAATGAGTATATGAAAACACTGGAAATAGAAGCAGGAGATTTTAATAATGGAGATACTCTTTTCGGTGGAGTGATGGCATTTGATATTAACCTTTCAGATGATGCTTTCGTATTAAGTTCAGGCGCACAAGTATGGACTGATGCAGTTCTAACTGACTGCACAGCAGGGAACGCAACAGTCCTATTCTTTGACTTCGGAATAGAACCAACATTTAACCTGACAACAGGAGTAGACCTAGACGTTAGAGTTAATTACACAACAGCAACAGGAAGCAAAGGAACAAGTTTCAATTTTAGTAATGTAGATAATGCTAGCATCTGTATGTTTGGAAAGAACTTAACCATTGACCTGCTTGTTGGAGAATATAAAAAGTCAGGATATACACAGAGAGAAATATATATTGCAAACCACTTTATAAATAATATCACACAGAACTACACACTCTATTCTCTCCTAAATAATGCAAGTTCAGGGGTGGACGTTTCAGTTCAAGATGCAGTTCAAGTAAAGATAGAGGAAGCACTTGTTAAAGTGCAACGGTTTGATTATGTTAATAACACTTGGCGGACAGTCGCTTGGATGTATACAGGAACAGAAGGAACTGACCACACTTATTTAGAAGCATACACTGCACTATATAGATTCCTTGTTTATAAAAATGGAGTATTACTAAAAGCATTTGACCCTCTTAAAGTTGTGAGTTCCGACCTAGTATTACAAATATCCGAAGGAGTATCAAGTTATTATAATTATCTTGAAACCACAACCTCTTCATGCACATTTGATAACACTACTAAAAAACTTTCCTGCTCTGTCACAGATAGTTCAAGCAGATTAACTAATACTTGTTTAACAATTTATGAAAACAAAACAATAAACACGACTTATTATTATGATTGCCAAGCAGGAGATACAGGAAATTGGATTGTATCTTTAAACAGCACTAACACAGCAGTTTATGATTATTTAATTGAAGGAACATATCCAAACATGAACCTAGTAATTGAACGTGGAACTGTGGACTTATTAAGAAACACTAACTTTGGAGCAGTAGGTCTTATAGGCACTGCAATGGTCGTCATAGCAGGAGCAACTATGGGACTTCCTGTCCCTGCACTTGTTGTTGTGCTTGGTGCTTTAGCTTTATGGGCTTCAGTAACTTTAGGATTTTTGAGCTTAACACAGGCAACAGTATTTGGAATCGTCTTAGTGGCAGGAATATTAGTATGGTTAATGAAAAGATGAAAACTTTAAAAAATAAGAAAGGAATGGAAGGATGGCTAACTAACTTACTGCTAGGAATAATTGTAGTCGGAGGAATAAGTGCAGGGTTCGCATTATTCTCTTCAGAATTAATAACACAATACACAGACCAAGATGCAAGTGAAATTGAAAATTTAGAATTTATGGATAGAGCAAGAGCTTTAGAAAACGCAACTAACACAATGGCAGATATAATGCAAGAAGAACCTGCAAATCTTTTAGAATCAGGATATATAATGCTGAAAGGAACGTATAAAGCAATCACAACCATATTAGCAAGTATGGGAATATTCACAGGATTACTAAAAGATTTAACAAATGTCGCAGGACTGCCTGACTGGTTTACAACAATCATATTCGCAGGTGGTATGCTCGTGTTTGTAATGGCAATAATAGGGTGGTTCATGAAGAGGTCAGGTTAAAAATGAGTATGGAACTTTACTATAATCAAACGCCAAGTGATATGCAATCACTCTTCAAAATAGCTGATGCTGTTTCAGATAACTTTTTATTCCCTGCAATCCTAATCGGACTGTTCTTAATACTTTTCATAAATAGTGTAATGGCGGGTTATGATGCAATGAAGTCAGCACTCTCAAGTTTATTCATAATGAACATAGTCGGTTATCTATTCGTAGCTTTTGAAATACTTGAGATGGGATGGATGGTAATACCAACAGTGGCAATGATAGGAGTTGCATTATTCGTAATGCTAGACAAAAGAGGATGAAGGAGGTGAAAGAAACATGGCGATAATAAAACATAAAGGAAAATATGAAATAAGATTTGGAAAAGGTAAACATAGAAGTGGAACATCTACGCATTGGGGTGAGGGTGTTTATAAAACTAGAGCTGAAGCAAAAAAGCAGATTAAAAAAGATATAAATGTAGTATCAGGAATGAATCCAAGACCAAGAAAAATAAGATAGGAGATAAGATTAAAATGAATTTAAGAAGAGCAAAAAGGTATCATGTCAAAAAGCAAGACATCCCTCACATAGTGGAAGGCACTATTGGAAGGAAAGAAGTCATCTATGGAGCAAGAGCTTTAAACGCAAGATTCCCTGACTGGCTTGACAAACACACAGAGGACTATGACGTTTTCTCACACACGCCAAGAAAAGATGCACTGCAAACAGAACGTGCATTAGACACTCACTTTGGCGGTGACTACTTCAAAACTGAACCTGCACTGCATAAAGGAACGTGGAAAGTTAAGAGTAAACAAACAGGACAAGGAGTAGCGGACTTTACCAAGCCAGAAGGAAAGATGCCATCCTCTACTTGGATAAGGGGAAAGCGGTATGTGAATCTTGGATGGATGGAACAAAGGGCAAGGAAAGTATTGAAAGACCCTGAAAGCAAATATAGACATGACAAAGATAGGGATGCGATTGACAGGATTCAACTATACAAAAAAGAATCAGGAAAGGGAAAGAAGATTAAAAGAATAGCAAGAATGATAGGATAAAAAAAATATGGCAAAATGGATTCCGGGTGTAGCGGTAGAAAAACAAGGAGGAAAGAAAGCACCTAGTGAAACGATTAGTTATGAAGAAGCAGTCAGGGAAGGAACAATAGGAAGATACACAAAAGGAGTAGCGATAGAACAATTAGGCGAGGAAGAACGGAAAGGAATAGTATTTGAACGCAAACCTGTAATTGAATACGGGAAAGTGAGAGGAGGAGTTGAACAAGAACGACAGATAGTAAAACCACAAGTAGACGTTTCAGAAACTTTCCAAGAAGATGCTAAAGTTGATGCAGGAGTAACTGGGATAAGAGCAGATGGTGGTTTAGTAAGCACAAGAGAAAGTGAAGTAGGAAAAAGGTTCGGAGAATATGAGGGTTATGTTCCACCTCAAGAAGTAGATGAAACAGGACAGGGAAAAGTTATAGCAATCACTCCGGCAGGAAAAGTATCTATCCCATTCCAATTTGCTAGGAAAGGAGAAAAGTTTGAACCTGAACCAGTTTTAAGAGAACCACTAATAAAAGAACCTGTTAAAGATGTTAAAACTTTTGCAGAACGTGGATTGGGTGCTTTAAAAAAAGCAAATATAGAAGCTGAAAGGTTTGCAGATTGGCTTTCAGGTGGACAAGAGTTTAAATCAGAATTTACTCCTGATTTAAGTGGAAAGAAAAGATATACGATAGGTGAATTAGACGTGGTTTTATTTGAAAAAGTAACAGGGAAAATAATACCTGACCCTGACATATTATTCCCGACAGAAAAAATAGAAAGGATGGGTGAAAAAGGTCAGGCGGTTTTCGGAACTATAAGAGGTGCTTTAACTGGTCTTAGAGAAAAACCTGTAACAGCAGGATTAATTGCATGGGGTGGACTTGTAGTTGGTGGTGTTTCTACAAAATTAATTGCTCCTATTGCAGTTAAATATCCAACAGCAGTAACAATTGGAGAATTTGCTGTTGGTGGATATTATGCTCATACTGTTGGAAAAAGAATTGGTGAAGGAGAAACTTTTTTAGAAAAAGGAGAAATTTTTGGAGAAATTTTAACTACTGAAACAATCCCTGCTTATTTAGGTTTTAGATTAGGAGCAAAACTTGCACAACCACCTAAAGTTGGGAAAGTATCAACAAAAGACCTTGATGCTTATACAAGAACAAAAGGAAAAGGAACTGGACGTGATGTTGTTAGAGAACTAGGGAAAACATATGAGTTACAACAATATCAGAATGAATTAAAAGCAATACATAATGAAGCTATTAAGTTAAGAGGTGAAGCACAATCACAAAGAGGAAAACTTGTAGAATTTTTAGAAAAAGGTTATAAGATGAAAGTAACTGTTGATACTACGACAGGAGAAATAATAACAAGACCAGTTCCAAGAACAGGAGTTACAGAATTATACACGCCAAGCGGAGAATTTGTAGGATATACTGCTCCACCAAAGATTCCACCAAAACCGCCAAAAATAATAAAATTTGGATTAGATGATATGTTTAAAATTCCTGATACTGGAATCTTACCACCATCTCCAAAAATGACGGGCTCTGCTTTTAAACCAGTTTCAATAACTGGAACGGTTCAAACTATTGTAGGAACACATCCATTAGATGCTTTGCTTGGTATTGGAACAACAGTAACTCCTCCAATACCACCAACATTAAAATATGCTTTCTTTAAACCTGCAACAACAGTAATTCCTAAACCACCAAAAGTAATAACAAAACCATCAACAGTATTTCAAGCTCCTGCTTATCTTAAATCACTTTTCAGATTAGAAGATGTAAAACAAATAACAGAACAAACAACTATACAAAACCAATCACAAGCTCTAATGTTTAAACAGAGGAGCATATCTAAAACAGCTACTAAGCAACAACAATCACAACAGAATCAATACTTACAAGAACAAAAACAATCACAAGCTCTAATGTTTAAACAAATTAGCTTGTCCGGAGTTGTTTCAGCACAACGACAAAAGCAAAGGCAACGACTGAAACAGGAACAAAAATCAGGAATGGCATTAATATTTCCACAAATAGCTCAACAACAGAAACAGTTTGAAAAGCAACGACAAAAACTTTTACAACAATCAGCATCTTTAGTAGCACCACCACAAAGATTAAGACAAATATTTGAAGAACCACCAGTTGAAGAACGGGAAAAAGGTTTGCTTTTCAAATTTCCCGATAGAAAACCAAGTAAAAGAAAGAAAAAGAAACGAAGGGGTGTTATTCCTAGTAGGAAGCAGAAGTATACTCCGACTTTGGTGAGTGATTTTCTTGGAGTGAGTGTTAGGACTACTCCTTCAAAAAAGGTATATAGGGGTTTAGAGGTTAGACCTCTTGTAACCCGTAAGAAGTTAAAGAAGCCGAGAAATATTAAAGATATTAAAGGACTAATGTGAAAATAGAAACCTTACCATATGGGTAAGGTTTAAAAAAAGTTTGAAAGGAGGTGAAAGAAACATGGCTAGATATAGAATGAGAGCTATGAGTGCTGAATCTGCAAGGCGGAAAGCAACAAGTAAGAATGTAGTTTGCAGTAAAGCTAATTATATTCCCGGCTCTAAAAAAGGACGTATGAAAAGTTATGATGTGACTACTCACAAAAGAATGAAAGATTAGGTTTTTTGTTTTGTCCCCAAACGCTTATAACCTGACAATAGTCACTCCCTATTGAAAGGAGGTGACTAAAACATGGGTTACGCAACAAGCTCGCTAAAAGAAGCAGGAATAGGTATTGGGATTCTCGTAATTGTTATTACAGTTATGGCACGAGTTCTAACAACCATCCAAACAACTAATACGTCAGGTTCTTACGCCTACAACATTACTGACTTGGGTCTTGCTTCACTTGACACATTCTCTGACTGGTTCGCAGTTATCGTTATTGTGTTGATAGCAACAGTGGTTATAGCGCTCTTAACATTCGGCTTTGGTCGTGGAAGAGCTTAAAAATATGAGATAGGAGCAGAGATGCTCCTAACTCACCAATATTAAACAACGGAGGTAAAAAAAGCATGGGTTACGCAACAAGCTCTCTAAAAGAAGCCGGTTTGGGTGTAGGAATACTTGTCGTTATTCTTGTAGTAATGGCTAAAGTATTAGCTTCAGTCCAAACTGCAAATATTTCTGCTGATGCAGGATATAATGCAAGTAATCCCAACACTTGGGGATGGGCTGTAAATATTACCACATTAGGTCAAGAATCTTTGGTAACATTCTCTGACTGGTTCGCAGTTATCGTTATTGTGTTGATAGCAACAGTGGTTATAGCGCTCTTAACATTCGGCTTTGGTCGTGGAAGAGCTTAAAACAATAATAAAAACTTGGGAAGAGGGATAAAACCTCTTCCCTGCCATTTTCTTTTTCTTAATAAAAACTCTTAAATACTAAAGATTCATACCTGTTTATCATGGGTTTAGAATTAATAGTTGGTATTGGGCAGAGTATCATAGCTTTCATTTTCGCATTTCTTTTTATAAGCACGAGGGATTCTAAAAACTGGCTTTCATATTTATTCTTAGCTCTAGCAATAATGTTTGCAACGACTAGCTTTCACGCTATTTATATCATTTCAGTAGATTGCGCTTATTGTGGAGTTTCCACTGTTGGAGTATTGCATACTGCTTGGTTCGTTATGATGATACCATCTATAATTTTAATCGTGTTTTTTATGATATACAAAATAATATTCATAGGAATTATGAAAAATCGGCTTGGAGAAAAACCAAAAGAAGAGGATGAAGATGATGAATAAAAAAACAATAATTATTATTGCAATTTTAAGTTTCCTAATACTTACAAGTATTGGCATAGCAATTGCAGAGTTTATTCCTGAAGGAGGGACTGCATATTCAAACGTCTTAATGGTTAATGATTCAGATAACCTGATTCTTGATAGGATGATGGATTGTAAAGTAGATAACAACGGGACTAGGCATTGTGTATTTGAAAGGTGTGTAGCTCCATTATTATCTGATTGGGATTCCCAAGATATGCAAAACGAATATTGCACAATCATGTATAAAAATGATACTCTTAACGGACAAAGTAGTAACGGGTCATATTGGAATAATGCGACAAACGTGAGTGGAGAATGGTTTGATGAATATGGAGAACCAGCACCTAATATGATTGACAGGAATCCAGTAATAAGTATCTATCAGGAAAAGGATTCAGAAACACAAGAAATTTTCATAGCATGGCAAAGATATGAAGTTTATACAGAACCACCATTTTGGGATGCTTGGCATAATTGGTTTTCAAGAAATGTAGACGGGAACTGGACTTTTGAACAACCAACAAGAATGGTAGCATGGGGACAAGACCTTAGTTTATTTGATTGGGATGATTTAGAAATTGATTGTGAACATGATGAACAGGGTTATGTTTGGTGTGCTTGGATGTCAGATTGGAATACAACTTGTGCAGGTTCGTTTTCATATCAGAATGATGATTTAAGTGATTGTTCATGGAGGTTATTCTCAACAAAAGTAAAAAATTATGATGGTTATAATGATTGGCGAAGCCCTGCCAATGGAACTTGTGGTTTTGGCGACCTTGATTATAATGATTGGTTTTCATATTGTGCTTTTCCCCAAATAGAACCATACAATAGCACAGTGGACGGAACAAGCAGTGTTCACCTTGTTGCAGAGTTTTATAATAGGACGCTTTCAGAACCTATTGTTGATGATGAACATTATGGTCAAGATGTGATTTATACAAATACTACTGGACTTGCTAATCTTGCTGATGATTGGGGACAATTCGCATTGGTTCTTGCAGATGGAATTTGGGGTAATCCTGCACAAAACGGGACTGCTTATGCCCGTCCACGTTTAGATGCTGATAGGGTTGGTGGAGATTTGCAAATTGCTTTTATGATACATAATAGGACTATAACTCTTGTCCCATTTTTAGATGAAAGGGTGACAAATATTAGGTTTATTGAAATGCCTAACTCATATTCAACCCCAAGCAATATAGTATTTGTAACTGATAACGAGATGGATGAAGGAAATAATACTATGCCTGATGTTGCTAATGATTGGAGAGATACAACAACTCTAGGATGGATAACAAAAGATGCAACAGGAGTTGGACTTGATTATGTTAATTACACTAATAAGTCAGCATATTCTAATCCTGATGCGTGGAATCCAACTTCTAATGCTTCATGGAAAAGTTATGAGATTAACTATTTGAATGATGAACATACTCCTTTAACAGTGGCAATGGGAGAAGGGAATGTTAGTATTTTCGGATGGCATCATAAAGAAGATGTGATATTCCCATTTATTGGAATTACATATAATATTAGTTCAACCTCTTGGACTAGAAACTTCACACAACCATTATGTGCTGACGTGATTACTGACAGTTTTGACCTATACGGGAATGTCCTAGCACATAATAATCACAAGGCACAGTGTAATGATGATGGTTTAAACATCCAATCAAGTGATATTAGTATAGGATTAAGTGGATATAGAGTTTATGGAAATTTCACAACACAACAACTAGACCATGAAGGAATAAAATTAAATAGCAATGATAATGTTAATGTCAGCACAGGTATACTTGGATTCTTCGGAACTGGTATAGAAATGATTGACAGTGATAATTGTGTTTTCTCTGAAATTGTTAATGGTGTCCATGCTATAACAGCAGTAACCATGACAACAAACAGTGACAATAATGTTTTTGACAATTGCACTTTTCAAGGAAGTGCAGTTCGTGATGGTTATGACAGGGTGTATACTAACTTGTATGTGAATGATTCAGATAATAATGTTTTTTCAGATGTTTACATTTTTAATTCAAGGCAGGGTGGCGCTGTTGTAGCTAACCCGATTTATACTAATGCTTACTTATTAAACGCAAAGAATAACACTTTTTATAACGCAAGTATTTATTATACATTCGCTGAATCAAAACATATTCATACTGGAGTTTATATGAGGGATAGTAATGATAATCGCTTCCAAAACTCACGACCATTTTTTAATCGTTTTGCTCTCTTGTTAAATAATACGAATGACACTATGATTGATAATAACCTTTTTGATGATAATAATATCAGCATAACTTTATTAAATGCCAGTCGGGGGAATATTATTTTAAATAATACTTTTGAACTTTCAATTAATGCACATATTGGGGATGTTACAGAATATTCTTATCATAATCTTCTACTTTGGAATACTAGCTTTGGAGGGATTGAATGGATTAATCAAAGTAACCTGACAGTTGTTGAAGGAGATGACCCTCTTGGACTAGAAAATAATCTAAACATTACAGTTAATAATATTAGTTTTAATTCAGAATACTATCCAAGTTTAAATGATGGTGGAGTAAATCTAACTTTCTATAACACAGATGCTTTAGGATTTACAAACAGAACTCCACAAGAAAATGGGACTAACTGCACACAGTGTGTTGAATTACAAGATGCAGATACTTATATTTTTAACGCTTCCAACTTCTGTTGGTTCGCTGTTGGTGAAGGTGGCGCTCCTGCTCCACCACCTACGCCACCTTTTATTAATGTAAATGGGATTTCTCCAAGCAATAATTCAAATATTTGTTCTAATAGTGACTTTTGTTTTCTAGCGGTTGATTCAAACTCAACAACTGTAAACTGCACACTATTTATTAATGATACATGGGAATGGAATAATGCGACTGTTCAGAATAATACTCAAACTTGCGCAACTCCAAACAGCACACCTTTAGGTATGGGGAGTTTAACATGGTATGTGAACTGTTCTAGTGATGGAGAGTTTAATGTCACAGGGATTTATACAAACAAAGTTATTGACTGCACTGACTGTCCTGAAGAAATGATGTTAGCAATTTTCATCAGCTTGGCTATTATTGCTTTCGTTTTTGCTTATCTATATGTGAATAGTGATAGTTTAATAGGTTACTTGTGGCTTACACTGGCTTTTGCTTGTATACTGATAGGTTTACAAAGTGTTAAGGTTATAAGCTCTGCTTGTGGTTGTTGCGGTGCATCTAGTTTCGCAAGTTTATACACAGGGTTATATATAGCTCTCATTATAACGATTATAGTCATAATATTTTATATGATATATAAATTCTTATTTGACAGATGGTTAGACCGCATGGATAAAGAAAAAGATTTCCCTGATGAAGTTGAGGATGACTTATGAAAAGTGAACGGATAAGAGTATCAAGTGACTTTGCGAATAAGTTAAGGAATGAAAAGAATAGGTTAGACATGGCTTTGAAAGAAGCAGGGAAGAAAAAGGAATTAAGTTTTGTCGGGTTTACTAAACTATGCCGAGTTAGTGCGCCAAGTATTGTTGTGCCTGACTTGAAAACTAAAGGTAAGAAAAAGTTGGAAATACAAGAAAAGTATAATATAACAAAACTAATATGAGGAGATATGAAAATATGATGAATAAAAAAACTAAAATAATGTTTGGAGCAATAATAGGCATCCCTTTATTGTTTATAGGTGGTGCTTTTGGATTCTCTAAGTTAATACCCGGAGATGAAATGACTACTGTTAATATTGAAGTTGGTGATACTACTTTAACAGTTGGTAGTGGAGTGACAACAAGGTCTAATGATTGTCAGATACACTTAACAGATAATGGGTGGTCTTGTTATGGAACTTGTCATGATGATTTAAATTGTTATATTAGTCAAGATGGATATTGTGGGTGCTTTGAAGGACACGCACCGATTCCTGAAGGTGATGATTATACTAAAGGAATGGTAGGGACTATTTATGTAAGTAACAGCAGGTGGAGTGGTGCTATGGGCGGTCAAGATGGAGCTAATGCGAAATGCACGACTAAAGCACACCATGCAGGACTTGTTGGAGAATGGAAAGCGATAGTAAGCACTAGCAAACAATCAGCTTATGATAATATTGGTAGAGATATGATTTTCTACCGCATGGACGGAAGATTATTAGCTATGCACAGGATAGGACTTTTTGATAGTCAAATTTTCAGACAAATCAACATTAACGAACTAGGAGAACTTAATGTTAATGAGGAAGTATGGACTGGCTCAACAGTAGCAGGACTAGACACTGGTTTTAATTGTAATGACTGGACTTGGAGTTTGAACGCTGAAGGGACTATCGGATTATCACTCCGCATGAATAGTGGTTGGATTGACAGGGAAGAAAAACCATGTGAAGAAATGAAACGATTATATTGCGTAAGGACAAACTAATGGATTCGTTTTTGGAGCGTCAGAGGAAGTATCAACAGGAACATCCTAATTGTATTAGGTGCGGAAGGTTGAAAGAACCTTGTCAGGTTGATTATTGCATGGCGTGTGGTGCAGAGAATAAGGCGAGGATGCGTAAGATTTTGAAACTTGATGATTAGATTTATATAGAGGTTCTTACTATCAATATTTGTTAGTTTGGGTGCTTTTGTTTTTTGCAAAGGTTCTCTTATAGAATAACTCCTACAAATTCGCTAGGTTTGGGCAGGGTTTTTAGTATTGTTCCTGCCCATTCTTTTTATAAAATATATGTTCTTGTTTGCGTAATCTTTATAAACCCTTTCAGATTATTGGTTTAGTGGTGATTAAAAAACAATGCCTGAAAAACAACCTGAAAAGGAAATTATAAGAGTTAGAGAGCCACTTCCAAGCCGTGAATCTAGTTTAATGGTGATTGCGGAAGAACTACATAATTTGAATAGTATGCTTTATCAAATTTTAAAGCAGAATACTAAACCAGTTAAACCTAGTAAAGCATCTTAGAAAAGGGTAAAAGGAAATTAGTGAAGGACACGCTTAACTATTTAATTTCCATTTGGTTGTTAAGCAAATACCATGATACTCTTCACTAATTTCTTTGCCTACATTTAATGAGGTCTTAAAATGGGTTTAGCAGATATTGGCGGTGGTCTTAGTGACAGTATGACCGGGATTGGGAGTAGTCCACTGATTAAATGGATTATAATATTAGTCCTCGTGATAATATTTTTTGTTAAAATGTATGACCTATTTACGAATTATGGGGCTATGGATAAAGACCCATTCGGAGGACGAAGATGATTAGAGGATTACTCAACTTCATAAAGGGCGGAGCTTTAGCTGTGATAGCTTTCCTCTTCGCACTGATTATTTATGACGGGATGAAAAAACTATATAGAATATATTTCACGAAAAGATGACAAAAGAAGAACTTGGCATGGATGCTTACAAAAAGAAAAGAAGAGAATATTTATTCCATAAATATCATACTGATGCAGAATTTAGAAAAAAACACTTAGCACGTCAAAAAAAGTATTATTTTAAGCATGGGAGAAAAAAACGACAGGAAAGATTTAAACAAGACCCTAAATTCAGAGAACAATATAATGAGTATATGAGAAAATATTTAAAAAAAAGATATTATCAAAAGAAAGCAGGGGTTGAAGGATGAAAACTAAAAAGCAGGAATTAAATGAAAAGTTCCAGATACTATTTGGAAAAAACGTAGATTCTTCTAAAATAGACCGCATAATGTGTGAAACGGCTGATTGGATATTATTAGATGTTGAAAAGTATGCAGGGGTTTCTCCTTATGCTGTTGAAAAGCTCCGGACTAAATGGATTGAAAGACCATAAAACAGTTTAATAAATACTTACTAATCGGCATCATAATTTCACTCATTAACGTATTCTTAGCATGGTTATTAATAGACCTCATAGGAATCCGCACCATCCCATCAACCCTCCTAATAGTGACCTTCCTATTCCTTTTCAAATACTATTTATACAAAATGACAGGGTTTGTTGTGGTTAAGAAATAGATTATGAGGTATACAAAAAGTATATATACTCTTACTCCTACTACTCTGTAAAGAAGGATAGAAAAAAAATGGAAAACCAAAACAAGGAGGTAAGAAGAAATGAATCAGAAGTGTTGGAAGTGTGCTTATGAATGGAAACCTAGAAAGGAAACGCCTAAACTCTGTCCTCGCTGTAAAAGCAGGTTAGACACGCCATATTCAAAGGAGTGTGTCATAGAATGAATGATAGAGCAACTTGTAAAGTGTGCGGTTGTGATGTAGACCATTGCATCTGTGGTAAGGTGGAGGATAATCTTGACATTCCAGAGTATGAGGTGCGACTATGAATCCTTTAACTGTGGAACAGCGCTTGGATAAGCTAGAAACTGACTTGATGATTGCTAACAGTAAGATGAACGCCCTGTCTGAAGAACAATGCTCCCTTTTGTTGCAGATTAGGCAACTAACTAAAAACATAGAGGAGCTGAAAGAATGAATAGGATGTTGGAGCATTTAGTATCTACTGCTTTACTTTTACTGGCTTTGTGGGTGGGTTTTACCACGTTCCGGTATGGGATTATGAGTAGTTGGTTCGCAGTAATGCTTTCAGGCGTGTTTACACTAGCTTTTGCTTTCATACAGTATCAATACTTGCGAGGTTTGAATGAAGAATGAATGAGAATAATTGGTCTTGGCTTTTGGAAAACGTGAAGTTGCTTATTGATGAAAACTTAGGATTAAGATTAAAAGGGAATTTGAAAAGAAAAGGTTTTAAGCATATTAAAAACGTGCAGAAAGGAGTTAGTGACGGGGTGGTGTTCAGAAGAGCAAAAAAAAGCAACCAAATACTACTAACCGCAGATAAACGCTTATACAAAACTGCAATGAAGTATTTAGATTACTCTATATACATACCAAAGAAGAAAAATTGGGAAACACGAATATTAAGATACGTTTCACAAAGAATGATGGACGATTACAAACTAATCCGCAAAAAATACGAGGTATTAATAAAATGAACGCTTGTAACTTATGTTATAACATGGAAAACCTACGAGAAATAATACTAATCAGGAAAGGATGCAACACGCCCTTCTCCGCACACATTTGCGAGAACTGCCTGAACCAAATCAAGAAAGCAGTCCAAACAACAGGACACGAAAATGACTAATACTCTTGACAAGCTCAAACAAGAATATTGTAAACGATGTATAATAACAAAATATAAGATGGATTGTTGTAAAGAACAAGCAAGAGATGAAGGTGGTGGTAATTGTCAAGCATATAATGAAGCGATTGAGGGCGTGCGGAAGGTCATAGGTGAGGTAATGCTTGAGGATGAACCTTGTTATGCTTCTGAATTAGAACGCATACTAACAGGCACGAACACAAAGAACGATACTAACCAGACAGGAAAAGGAGAAAGGATGACAATAATAGATGAAATAATGAAAGCAGTTGAACCACTTGGATTAACTATGTGGTCTATTGTAGCTTATCCAGAAAAAGTAAATGATGGTAAAAAGAACTTTGAAATAACAAAGTTTAGAATAGAACTTAATGGACATATAGATATTTACAAGAAATGGCTAAAAGAAGAAAATGAATTATATAAATTAGTTAAAAGTGTGGGGGTGGGGAGTAAATGGGTTGGTATTTAGAAGCATTAAAACAACAAATTTATGAATTACCATTAATCTTATTTTGGTTTTTTTGTGGATATGTTACTTGCTATTTTATAAACAAAAAACGTAAGAGTGCGGGGGTGGAAGGATAAAGTGAAGATTAATTTTAAAGATAGAAGTGGTGGAGAGCTAACTGCTATCGGTAGTTGGTGGTTTTGTGTAAATGCTTTTATTAAAATAAAGAGTGCGGGGGTGGGAGAGTAGGATGGATTGGAAAAAGGAAATTGGGAATGACCCTTTAATACAGGATTGGATTTTAAAAATCAAGGAGGCAAAGACATGAAGTGTGGTAAGTGTGGTGGGAGTAATCTTGGAGAAGTGTATAAGTCATTTAATGATTTAAGAATTGTTGGATTTTTATGTAATGATTGTGGTGAAAAAGTTTCTGTAACCGATAAGAGTGTATCTAAAGAGGCAAAGACATGAAAGTAAAAGCTAAATATCCAGCATATTGTTTGAAATGTGGTCATGTTTATTGGTTTTCATTAATTTGTCCTGAGTGTGGACATAACAAAGAGTATTTTACTGTGACCGATAAGAGTAAGAGTGCGGGGGTGGGGAAAGAATGATAAAATTATTTTGTGATAGATGTAAAGAAGAATTACCAAAAATAAAAAAAAGAAAAATATGGTTTGATTGTCACCAAACAGGTGGAGATACATATTGGACATTAGATAAGTGTGGTGAACTTGTTTTATGTTTTGATTGTTTCAATAAATTAAAAGAATGGATAAGTGCGGGGGTGAAAGGATAATTTTGACATGAAAACACATACCAAAAGTTTCATGGGCAACTCAAATAATATAATTAAAGAAAAATGAAAAAAATAACTTGGCCGAAACTATCATGGATAACTTACATTGGTTTCCTACTAATCGGCTCAGGATCAGTATTCATGTTTAAAGGATTATATTTTTGTAACCACTTCTCGCTAATGAAAGGTGCTGGAATTGTGATATTAGGAGTTGCTTGTTGTTTTGAACTAATGAGGAGCGTGGCGGACTGATGAATGTTCTTGACAAGCTCAAACAAGAATATGAGTATAAAGTTAAAGTTGTTAAAGCTCTTTATAGAAAAAAGAAGATTCAGAAAGCACAATACTTATGGGAAATGGCTTTTTATGAAGGAAAGTTAGAAGTGGTTGAGGACGTGCGGAAGGTCATACCCGAAAAAGATAAAATAATAACAATGATTACAGATAGGATAAGTGATGAGTATTGTAAACATAAAACTCTTGATTGGCAAAGAATAGTTGCAATTAAGATTTATGACGATTTAGAATATCTTGCAGGGGTGGAAAGATAGAATGGAAAAACTTGAAGATTTGAGAGAAAAAGGGAAAAAACGTATCTGCCCACGCTGTAAAACAAGGAAAAAATATAGAGGTTATTGTTATTGTAGAAAATGTATTAATGAAAAAGTAAGTGAGTATCAACAACAACCTAAAGTAAAAACAAGAATAAAAAAATACCACCAACGTCCTGAAGTGAAAGCAAGACATAGAGAATACATGAGAGAATATATGAGAAAATACAATCAAAGAAAGAAGAGTGCGGGGGTGGAAGGGTGAATAGGAAGAAGGATAAGTTTGTGCATGATATTAT
>Ga0208015_1000357_pt1 | contig 26852 bp, 21 predicted proteins | sample 26BtaG_FD_184101 | JGI IMG/M metagenome (GOLD analysis project Ga0208015, IMG submission 184101) | Marine viral communities from Cariaco Basin, Caribbean Sea - 26B_WHOI_OMZ_CsCl (SPAdes) (version 2) | ecosystem: Environmental > Aquatic > Marine > Oceanic | place: Caribbean Sea: Cariaco Basin...
GCGACTTCTTTAACGGCCTGGATGAATTCAGGCTGATGGGGGTAGCGTTTTTCTAGATCGTTAATAACGTCTTGCATTTTCATATACAGCTGTCCTTATCTAAATCAGGCTAGTCACTCGAAAATATACCGAGTAATTATCTGATATGTTTACGATTCACCCTAAATATGGTGCATCATAAAATAAGGCATTTTTTCCATAAACACAATCACCGATAAACGTGTTTAGAGAAAATTAACGGTAATAAGCTGATAAATAAAAGGAATAAATAGTAAATAAATATAAAAAATAGCCAGTAAGGCCTAGCGTGATAGTCACTATTATTGTAAAAATAATAAGACAGTTATTGACCTGAAGGGTAGATAGCCGCTAAGGAATAATAAATAAAAATTAGTAATAATAGGGGAAAGAATTATTTGAAAACTACGCAGTCAATAGCGTACGACATATTACCTCTAGATAAGCCATTTGCCCATACAATGATAATTAAAGTTTTTCTACAAAATTATATTAATAAGAAAATAATTATAATTGTTTAATTATTTTTATTAATTAAAAATAAAATAGCTAAAGTTATTTATTATAAAAAATTAATATTAATTTAAATTAATATTTATTGTTGGTTTTTATTAAAGCCTGTTTTTATACTTAACGAGTATAAGATAAAAAATAAACCCCACTTTCATAAAGAGAGTGGGGTTTAAACTCGGTAAACGAGGTGAGGTGTAAAGAGACTACAGAGACATGACCTAGCTAAACAGTCAGCTAAGCCGTCATAGGCTCATCGACACCACAAATAACCCCGCCGCCTAGGCAAACTTCATCCACATAAAATACCGCAGATTGGCCAGGGGTGACCGCACGTTGTAACTCATCAAAGACCGCATAGACCTCAGAGCCGTCTGCATTAGCCGCTTTGACGTAGCAAGCTTGGTCAGGTTGGCGATAGCGCGATTGTGCCGTACAGCGCAGTCCTTGCTCACTAAAGATATCCTGTGGTGGTACGCGAGCGACCCAGTCGAGTTTATAAGCTCGCAGCGAGCGACTCATCATCATCGAGTGCTGATGGCCTTGACCTACGATTAAGCGGTTCGCTTCCAAGTCTTTAGCTAACACAAACCACGGCTCGTCTGGACGGTCTTTGACACCGCCAATACCAATACCGCCACGTTGCCCGAGCGTATAGTACATCAAGCCATCATGGCGGCCGATAACCATGCCATCATCGGTGACAATATCGCCGGGCTGAGCGGGCAAGTACTGCTGCAAGAAGTCCTTAAAGCGACGCTCACCAATAAAGCAGATGCCGGTAGAGTCTTTTTTCTTCGCGGTCGCTAAATCATGCGCTTCGGCAATTCTACGCACTTCCGGCTTTTCCAACTCACCCACAGGGAATAAAGTCTTGGCGATTTTGTCGCCACCGACCGCATGCAGGAAGTAGCTCTGGTCTTTATTATTATCCAGTCCGCGCAATAGTTGCGCGACTTCCATGCCTTCTGCATTGGTATAGTTAGTGCTACGACGGGTATAGTGGCCGGTCGCAATATAGTCAGCACCTAATGTCAGTGCGTAGTCTAAAAAGGCCTTAAACTTAATTTCTTTATTGCATAAGATATCAGGGTTGGGGGTACGGCCCGCCTTATATTCCGCTAAGAAGTGCTCAAAGACGCGATCCCAATATTCCATAGCAAAGTTGGCGGTATGCAGTACCATGCCAATCTTATCGCAGACCGCTTGCGCATCGGCTAAGTCGTCCATTGCTGTACAGTATTCGGTACCGTCGTCTTCTTCCCAGTTTTTCATAAACAGGCCTTCGACGATAAAACCGGCTTGTTGCAGCAACACGGCTGAGACCGACGAATCTACGCCACCAGACATCCCGACAATCACGCGAGTTTGGCTTGGGTTTGGCACATCGGCGAGGCTTAAAGGGGCAAGAGCCTGCAGAGCAGGGGATATTAGAGTAGTTTGTGAGTCAGACATAAATAATTGGCGCTAAGCTGTGGTAGAATTTAAGGATAATTATAACATTGATATGGCATCGGTAGCAGAGGATAAACCTCACTTAGCACCAAGATGTCAGTCATCGAGTAAAAGGATAGTGGCGGCAATGATTAAAATAGGACAAGGTATCGATGTGCATGCCTTTCATAATAATGGCATGGCCAATCAATACGTTACCTTAGCAGGCGTGCAAATTGAGCACACGCATAGCTTGTTGGCGCACTCCGATGGCGATGTGGTCCTGCATGCGGTTGCAGATGCTCTACTGGGCGCACTAGCTTTGGGCGATATCGGTCAGCATTTCCCCGATACTGATGATGCCAATGCAGGGCTGGATTCACGTATTTTATTGCGCCATGTCACTAATCTAGTGACGCAAGCAGGTTACCAGTTGGGTAATTTGGACGTGACGGTGATGTGTGAGCGTCCTAAAATGGCACCGCATAATATGGCGATGCGCCAAAACTTGGCGATAGACCTGGGTACGGATATCAGTAACGTCAGCGTCAAAGCGACCACGACGGAGAAGCTAGGCTTTACGGGGCGTCAAGAAGGTATTATGGTCAGCGCAGTTGTATTATTGACTAAGATTGCTGCTGAGCAAGCGCTAGCAGATGCTGCTCAATAGCTACTAGCCGTATAGCGCTAAAAGTATTACTTTTGCTCGATAACTAAAACGCCAATGTCTTAAAAGCATAACTCAAACAGTTGCAATCTTAATAATTGCCCCCATATTTTCGTAAACCAGCTTGCATTAAGCTAAGCACGGTAACTGAATATAGGTGTTTAAGCTTAATTAGTTAACTATAAGCTCTACCCATTTAGTAGTAGTGACCTATTTCATAATAATTATTAAGCTATACACTGCTAAAAAATTTAATTTATAAAAACCCTACTAGTCTTATTGCTTCATCAACTAGTATTCGCGACCACCCGCTAAACTGTAAGGAATAATTATGAGCGACCAGCCACAAGCTACCCCAGACATCGAACAATTAATTCGTAACCAAATCGCTGATAATAAAGTGATTCTATATATGAAAGGCACTCCGCAGTTCCCACAGTGTGGTTTTTCTGCCAAAGCCATCGAAGTATTAACGCAAATCGGCCGTCCGTTTGCCTTTGTTAATATCTTAGAAAACCCTGAAATCCGTTCGACATTGCCAAAAATTGCTAACTGGCCCACTTTTCCGCAATTGTGGATTAATGGCGAATTAATGGGCGGTTCAGACATTATTCTACAGATGTATCAATCAGGTGAGCTAAAGCCACTGGTTGAAGAGCATAGCCCAGCCGCATAAGGCGCTGATCGACCGTGATGAGCATACGACCTAAGCGATGGCGCATCGCTTAGGTTTTTTTGTCTTTTCGACTTGGCAGCTATGCGCAAAATCTCACCGATGATGACTTATATCATTTCGTACTACCGCCATTGATTCGCCGCGCCACGCTCCTGCCTATTTCCCTTATATGAGAGTAACTCCTATGCATGATTCTGCTGTTCAAGCTGAAACCCTAGAAGCCAAACGTACCCGTCTGCAAGAGAAGTCTGCCGAGATTATTGAGATTGCCGATAATGAAGCCAACTCAGCGTTACGATGCATTCATCTATTAAGCGTGGCAGGTGGGGCAACTTCAGCGACATACACGGCTATCGAGCGTCGTATCGTCGCTGATCAAGATACTTATGGCGCTTACCATTTAGCGTTGCTAGCACAAATCACCTCAGATTTGCCGGTTGATGCCCGCCAGCTGATTACTATGGTGGTCGAAAAAGGCGATAATGAGCAATTATTAGCGCTGTTAAAGAATTTACCTTTGCCACCTGTTGAGCCTATTAAGGCGCGGATTTTGGCCAGTAACGATGGCGAGGCTATTGGGCAAATGAATGCCTATTTGCAAATTAATCCAGAAGGCTATGGTAGCGTTATTAACATCAATAGTGGTGAAACTGACCGCATTGTGCCGTTAAGCCCAGGAAAATAACGCTTTTACAGTAATTTTACTAATAGGCTGTCATCCTGCCATATATTGCTTAGGGCAAATTTGTTATAATTCGCCCACTTATATCACCCCATTATTTACGACGGCTTAGGCGCTACTAACATTATAGAGCGTCCTGATAGCGGTCAAGCGAGGCACATATGCAATATCCAAAAACTTACGATGTCGTCGTCATTGGCGGCGGGCACGCAGGGACGGAAGCGGCGCTGGCAGCTGCACGCATGGGTGCGCAGACGCTGCTATTGACCCATAATATCGAGACCCTCGGACAGATGAGTTGTAATCCGGCTATTGGTGGGATTGGTAAGTCGCATTTGGTGCGTGAGATAGACGCATTGGGCGGGGCTATGGCGCTAGCGACCGATAAAGCTGGTATTCAGTTCCGGGTTCTGAACAGCCGTAAGGGTGCCGCAGTACGAGCTACCCGCGCGCAGGCGGACCGTATTCTTTATAAAGCCGCTATTCGGCATACCTTAGAGAATCAACCGAATTTGGATCTATTTCAGCAAGCCGCTGATGATATCTTGGTTGAAAATGGTAAGGCTTGTGCAGTAGTGACTTCAACCGGTATTGTCTTCCGTACCAAAACGGTTGTATTAACCTCAGGTACCTTTTTAGGCGGGGTTATCCACATCGGTCTCGACAATACTAAAGGTGGCCGCGCAGGTGACCAACCGTCGATTAAGTTAGCCGATCGTTTACGGGAGCTAAAACTGCCTGTCGGACGACTCAAGACCGGTACACCAGCGCGTATCGATGCGCGTACAGTAGACTTTAGCGTGATGACAGTACAACCCGGCGATACGCCATTACCGGTCATGAGCTATATGGGCGACGTCACGATGCACCCTGAGCAGGTCAATTGTTATATTACCCATACCAATGCTCAGACCCATGACATTATCCGCCAGCATTTGGATCGCTCACCGCTATTCTCTGGCAAAATTGAAGGGGTGGGACCACGCTATTGTCCGTCTATTGAAGATAAGATTCACCGCTTTGCCGATAAAGACAGTCATCAGGTTTTCATCGAGCCAGAAGGCTTGACGACTCATGAGTTATATCCAAACGGTATCTCTACCAGTTTGCCATTTGATGTGCAGCTAGAGTTTATCCATACCATGAAAGGCTTGGAAAACGCCCATATCACTCGTCCAGGCTATGCGATTGAGTATGATTATTTTGATCCACAGAATCTAAAGCCTACGCTTGAGACTAAATCTATCGATGCGCTCTATTTCGCTGGTCAGATTAACGGCACTACCGGTTATGAAGAGGCGGGCGCGCAAGGATTATTAGCCGGAGCCAACGCTGCTTTAGCGACCCAAGACAATCCAACTATGGAAACGTGGACGCCACGCCGCGATCAGGCTTATTTAGGCGTATTGGTCGACGATCTGATTACCCACGGTACTAAAGAGCCGTATCGCATGTTTACCAGTCGTGCCGAATACCGTTTATTGTTGCGCGAAGACAATGCGGATCAGCGCTTAACGGAAGTGGGCCGCAAGCTCGGTTTGGTCGATGATGCCCGTTGGGACGCCTATCAACAGAAGATGGAAGCGGTCGCTAGCGAGTCAGCACGATTGCAAGCGTTATGGGCGAGTCCAGGCAACGACTTAGGCGCGAAAGTCGCTGAGCAAACCGGTGAGGTTTTGTCAAAAGAGTCTACCGCTTATGACTTGCTAAAACGTCCGCAGATTCATTTTGCTGATATTGCTGCGATTACGGATTCAGAGGTAGACGCGCAAGTTGGTGAGCAAATCGAAATCTCCGTTAAATATGCCGGTTATATCGACCGTCAAGCCGATGATATCGAGCAAATGAAACGTCTCGAAAATACGCCGCTACCTGTCGATTTTGACTATACCGTAGTCTCTGGTCTATCGAATGAAATTGTACAGAAACTAGCGCAAGTACGGCCTGCGACCTTAGCACAAGCGAGTCGAGTGAGTGGGGTCACGCCTGCCGCGATTCAGTTGCTTGCCATGACGGTTAAAAAACAGAAGAAAGCTAAAGCGGCGTTAAGCGAGTCGTAGAATAGTTGACAGTAAAGTCAGATTAACCTATCTAGCATAGTTGATGACGTAGACAATGGAGGACGATGATGCCATTCGCTAACCTAGCAGATTTACCAGATCAAGTTACGGACAATTTGCCTAAGCATGCCCAAGAGATATTTCTAGCAGCGTTTAACAGCGCTAGCGAGCAATATGAGGAAGAATCGCGTTGGTTTGCTACAGCTTGGGCAGCAGTTGAAAATGTCTATGAAAAAAACGATGCGGGTAAATGGGTAAAAAAACCTGACCATAAATAAGCTGCTATAATTTCAAGATTTTTAACCTTAAGAGCTAAAATTTTAAGAGCTAAAACCTCAAGAGAGACTTTCAAAGTCTTGACTGGGGTTATTCTTTTATATTGGCTCTGCTTTTTAAATATAAAGTTGAATTGATTTAGTCAAATTGGACCCTGAATGTCTGCTGCTATTATTTTTGCCATCACTATTGTCTTACCTAACCTTGTCTTGATGGGGTTAGGTTTTTTTATGCAGCGTCGTGGTGAGATTAGCCAAGCTTTCATCGATCAAGCCTCCAAAATGGTATTCAACTATGCGCTACCTTGTCTGCTTTTCTTTAGTGTCGCCAACAGCTCGGTAGATTATAGCCAGCAAATTGTGTTGATTGGGGCAGGGTTATTAGTCACGCTATTGCTGTTTGGGGGTGCTGAAATTTACGCCCGTTGCTTCATTGAGCAGCCTGAAGATCAGGGTGTCTTTGTACAGGGTATCTTCCGTAGCAATATGGCGATTTTAGGGCTAGCGACCGTAGCGAATGCTTATGGCGAAGTGGGTCTAAGCGTAGGCGCCGTCTATATGGGCATCATTACGATTGTTTTTAATGTGCTCGCCGTGATTACCCTAAGCCGAGTCACTACAGGCATTACCACGTTGCGCGGTCGCGTACTCATGATTGGTAAAAAGATAATAGCCAATCCCCTCATTATTGCTTTAGTTTCTGCCTTCGTTTACAAAGCGCTAGGCCTACCCACATTACAGGGCGTGATTCTACAAACGGGTAATTTATTAGCCGCTATTGCCCTACCTTTAGCCTTAATCTGTGCAGGGGCCACTATCGATATCAAATCGATGCTCAGCCCCTCTGGCTTATCCATGCAGGCGAGTATAGGGCGCATTATTATCGCTCCTTTGTTGGCGGTTGCTGTAGGCTGGGGCTTTGGTCTTACCGGCGTACACATGGGCGTGCTATTTCTGATGGTCGCCTCACCGACAGCAGCGGCCAGCTATGTCATGGCAAAAGCTATGGATGGCAATGAGGTGTTAGCCGCCAATATTCTAGCCTTTACTACCGTCGTGTCGCTATTTGGCATGGCTATTGGCGCCGCTATTCTACGCGGGGCTGGTTGGATGTAAGCAGGCTTATTAATTGTTAATGAATTGCCTGTATTAAATAATGTGGTTTAAATAACGGTTTAGATAGGAATTACATAACTTATGAGAAGAAGATGGACACTATGAAAGGTAAAATAGCGCTACTGGCTATAGCATTAATGGCCACGCAAGCAAGTTATGCCAACGATGATGTAAAATTATCTACGGTAGAAAATATGTATAACGAAGCCTTAGCTGAGCTGGCCGCGGATGAAGATTACGATCTCGATAAGACTTTGTACAAGTATGCCGATCGCAATTTGCAGCAGGCGATTAGTATGGTAACTAGCAACAGCACGATTCAATATGATGATGGCTCTAGCGAGTTGACAGAGTGTTTCGATGCGGTTGAAGCGATGAAATTGGTAGAAGGCAATGGTTATATGCTCAACGATGCCGACCATATCGATTACAGCATGGTGAGTAAAGGTCGGGTCAGAGCTGAGTCTATTTTTCCTGATGGCATGGGCGGCTACGATAAAAGCTATAAAGATTTTAGCCTAACTTGTGATGCGAATGAATGTAAAGTTAGCGATATTTACGATTTCAATGGGGACTCTGCCAAGCTAATTGCAGAAAAGCTTTGTCGTTAATACGGGCTTTGCGCCGTCGCAGTGAGTAACGGGTAGCCAGTAGCTAGCAAATAGACCATAAAAAAACCCAGGCCATATGGTCTGGGTTTTTTGCGTTCTAACGGTTCATTATTACTAAGCTAAAGGTTACTGAGCTAAAAGTTACTGGGCTAAATCAAATACACCCAATTCAGGAATCAGCTCTAGGGAGCGTAGTCTTGCGGCTTGGTCATAGATATTAGCAGTCACCATCAACTCATCAGGTTGATGCTCATCAATAAAGTGGCGCAATAAGGTTTGTACAGTCGGCACGCTACCCACAAAGGATACCGCTAATGCATCGTCTACCATGGCTTTTTCAGGCGCACTCCAAATATTATCCATATTATGAGTAGGCTTTGGCATTTGACCACGACCACCACGGCGCAGACGCACAAAGCTCTGCTGCGTTGAAGTAAAGTGGTAGCGGGCAGTCTCATCATCGTCCGCTAACAATAAATTGGCAGCCAGCATCAAATGCGGCTTATCTAAATATTGCGACGGTTCAAACTGCTCACGGTAAGCTTGGATAGCCTGCGTCATCATGCGCGGGGCAAAGTGAGAGGCAAAGGCATACGGCAGACCGAGTTTAGCCGCTAACGTAGCGCCAAATAGCGAAGAGCCTAAAATCCATATCGGTACTTGACTGTTAGCACCCGGGAAGGCTTGCACAGGGCTAGCGTCAGAGTCATTGCCTAAGAAGAACAGCAGCTCTTGCACATCTTGCGGAAAGCGGTCGGCATCTTGCATTTGCCGACGTAAAGCTCTGAAAGTCGCACCATCGGTACCTGGAGCACGGCCAAGGCCTAGATCAACCCGATCACCATAGAGCGCTTGCAAGGTACCAAACTGCTCAGCAATCACAATAGGAGCATGGTTCGGTAGCATCACGCCGCCTGAGCCAATACGGATACGACTGGTTTGACTGCCGATATGAGACAGCAAGACAGAAGTAGCAGCACTGGCAATACCGGGCATATTATGGTGTTCCGCTAGCCAATAGCGGTTAATACCCACAGACTCGGCGAGCTTGGCGACTTCAACCGTTTGTTTAATACCTTCAGCGATAGTTTTATCTTCAGGGACAGGGGCTAAGTCTAAAAAGGATAGGGGGATAGTCATAGAACTCTCTTTATATTGAGGAAGTATTTGATTAAATAGCAGCTTTATTATGGAAAGACAGCCAGCATTAGATAAAAGCCGATGCTGGAGTCATTATTATTTTGCTATGCAAGGTATATGCTTGTTTGCTAACAAGGTTTCAAGGTAGCGCTGCATAAAGCTACAATCAGAATAGCTCCCAGTAAAACAGCTACGAGCACAATAGCTGAAAGTAAAACAGCCCTAAGCAAAAAAAAGCAGGCACCTGTTTAGGTACCTGCTTTTATTGAGTCATACGTTTGAATAAACGAGAAATTAATCCGCTAGTTTATAAGCTAAGACATAATCCCCAATTTTAGTCCCTACAGAGCCGTGACCACCAGCGACCAATACGACCATCTGCTCTCCTTTCGAGTTTAGATAAGTCATTGGCGTGGCTTGTCCACCGGCAGGAATGCGTTCGTTCCACAATACCTTACCCGTTTTTAAGTCATAAGCACGGAAGTTGTCTTCTGTAGCGGCTGATAAAAACGCAACCCCACCTTTAGTAATCATAGGACCACCAATACCTGGCACACCCAGTTCAAACTTCACAGGGATAGGGGACAAATCTTGTACGGTACCATTTTTACGTTGGTAAGCGATTTTACCCGTGGTTAGGTCTGCGCCAGCGATAGTGCCCCAAGGTGGCTGCTGACAAGGGACGCCTAGTGGTGATAAGAAGGGACCCAATTCGACCGCATAGTCCGCGCCTATATTAGCGTTGACGCCATGCTCACCTTCATTAGTAGCACCTTTGACTTGCTCTTGAGGTATTAGCTTAGAGGTAAAGGCTAAGTAAGTCGGCATGCCAAACATTACACCGTTTTCAGGATCAACGGCGATACCGCCCCAGTTAAAGGTACCGAAGTTACCCGGATAAACTAGGCTGCCTTGTAAGGAAGGCGGCGTATAACGGCCTTGATAGTTCAGTTTATTAAACTCAATACGGCACATCATTTGGTCTATTAAGCTGGCGCCCCACATGTCTTTTTCGACCAGAGGTTCAGGCTCAAAGCTGAGGGCTGAGAAAGGCTGCGTAGGAGCGGCATGCTCACCTTCGATGAGATAGTCTTGCGGGGCAGGACGCTCTTCAACCGGCAGGATAGGCTCACCAGTAGCACGGTTTAGCACGTAGACGTCACCTTGTTTGGTAGGCACTACCAAGGCGGGCTCTACGCCTTTAGCTGTCTTTAAATCGATTAAGGTTGGTTGAGCAGGCGTGTCCATATCCCAAAGATCATGATGCACAAACTGCTGTACCCAACGTGCTTGACCCGTTTTTAAATCGAGGGCTACTACTGAAGTAGAGTATTTCTCTTCGGCAGGCGTACGATAGCGGCCCAGCTGATCGGGCGTACGGTTGCCCATTGGGAAGTAAGCTAAACCAAGCTCTTCATCGGCACTAGCAATCGCCCAAGAGTTAGGAGAGCTGGTCATATAGGTTTGGGTAGGGTCATTGACATCAAAAGGCGCAGTCTCATCAGGATTGCCTGAATCCCAGTTCCACATTAGCTCACCCGTATTGACATCATAGGCACGAATCACGCCTGAAGGTGAGTTGATATCATAGTTATCATTGACAGCACCGGCGACAATAATGACGTCACCCGCCACGATAGGTGGAGAGGTCGAGTAGTAGTAGCCATCTTGTTTATAAGGCATATTGTGCATCAAATCGAGCTCGCCATCTTTAGCGAAATCGGTACAGCGTTGCCCTGTTTTTGGATCTAAAGCATAAAGCTTGGCATCGGAGGTCGGGATATAAATTTTGCCATCACATTGCGTAGCAGGCTTTTCAAAGGTATTACCCGTGACTTTTTCTACTGTTAAGTCCGTCGCTGTTGCAGTATCTCCGGCAGCACTGCGGCCAGAATAGTACGACACGCCGCGGCAAGTCTGATGCTGGCGCTGCAAATCTTTACCAACTTTCGGGTCAAACGTCCAAAGGGACTCGCCGTTATCAGCATCTAACGCCATCGCCCAGTTATGTGGGGTACATAAAAATAGCGCGTTACCCACTTTTAGCGGGGTGGCTTGATAAGTGGTCTCACCAATATCGTCTGGCCCTTTTATGTCGCCGGTTTGGATTTGCCAAGCGAGCTTGAGTTTATTTACATTACTGGTGTTAATTTGGGCCAGTGGCGAGTAGCGTTGACCGTAGTCTGTACGACCGTAAGCGCTCCATTCTCCCTCAGGGGTCTCGCGACCATCAGCAAGAGCATCGCCCAGGTTTGCGGCAGTGGTGGCAGCGGTATCCCCATTGGCATCAGCAACCTCATTACCCAGTTCTAAGCGACCTAACTTATCAGTAGCATTGTTTGCCATACTACCAAAAGCGACCAGGGCGCCAACTCCTACACTGGCGAACAGTGCCCAATAATAGGCAGGGCTGCCGCTGTTTCGTTTAGGAGTGTTTTGAGCTGGAGCAGTATTATCTACATCTACCGTATCTGTTGTTACGATAGGCTCGGCAACAGCGTCTGTTTCTAAGCCAGCTTCCGTAGATAAGGTATTGTCTGCAGGCCCTGATAAGACTTTATATCTGTCTTTTTGCGGGACCATGCCCATCTTTTTGGCGACCCACGGCAATAGCATGAGGGCACCAAAGATAAGCGGAAAGCCTAAGCGGGTAGCTAAGGCCCACCAATAGAAGCCAGCTTCCCAGACGGCCCAAATGACCGTGGCTATGATAAATATAGCGTAGACCAGATAGGCGGTCCAATGGCGTTTGAAGAGTAAGAAGGCGGTTGCCAACATGGTTAAGCCCGCGATGACATAGTACGGACTACCTCCAAGAGACAACAGGTAGCCGCCGCCAATCAGCAGCGGTAGCGCGAATAAAGCCATAATAATGGCGACAAATTTTTCCATGGTGGTTCCAAAACGGTAGGAATTATTAAATAGAAAACTAGCAAAAGACAGATAACTGCTGAGATAGAAAAACTGGTAATACGCAGAGATAACCGACGCAACATGCCTAATTAAGACTTAAATATTATCAACTTATGCCTAGTTCAAGCCGTATTTAGTATAACACTAGAATGTCTCAAACTGGGGTCATAGGTAAAAAAAGTAACGTTAATGATGCAGTAGAAAAAAGACTGACTGAAAATAAGGACACGAAGTATAGAGTTAAAAAGGCAAGACTAAGAGAGGAAATTACCCGGTGATAAGCTACTAAAACTAAGGAATAAAAAAACAGTAAAGCCGTGAGGTAGCCTTACTGTTTCATTTAAAGGTATTGCTAGGATAAAAAGCTTTCTAATATAAGTGGCTTACTAATAACTAAGCAAACGTTAAACGCCAAAGCAATTAGCGCTGTTGATCGCGCCGTCTTTTAGCCCGTTGGCTGGTGTTATAGACAAAGAAAGCAGCGATCGCCATCACGATAATAAAACCGATGATATACATAAATATTGATGAGCCAATAAAGCCTGAGGGTTCCATACTAATATCCTAATGCGAATAATTGATTGGTGAAAACTGGCAGAGCTATTTCACAACGCTAGTCGACAGAATTTCATTATAATCAATTACTCAGCGATATTATAAGCAGGCGTGTAACAGCGTACAGGCATCTATAAGCTACTGTGTTATTTACTGTATTTAACCGCTTTATTTGGTAATTATTGCGAGCTATTAAACTGCTGTTGGCACAGATCAATAAAGGCACGGCCGTACTGACGAATCTCAGCATCATCGCGTACCGCCATCCAACTGGTAAAGCGACCGAAATGATCGACCGGTATCGCCGTCAGTTCAGGGTAATGACGCGGTTCAAACGCCATTTCAGCGATAATACCTACGCCTAATCCTAACCCTACGTAGGTGCTAATCACGTCAGCATCTAGAGCGGCAAGGACGATTTCAGGCTCAAGTCCAGCATCCGTAAAGGTTTGGTCGATAGCGCCGCGGCCAGTAAAACCACCATGATAGGTAATGATGGGGTAGCTGGCGAGGGTCGGCAGGTCAATCTCGGTCTCGCCGGCTAATTCATGGTCATTGGGCACAATAATACGGTGCGACCAATCGTAGTAGCGATGGCAGCGTAAGTAGTTGTTATGCAGCAGCGACTCGGTAGCAACACCGATATCTGCCTGACCACGGATGACCATTTGTGCAATGGTCTCTGGATCGGCTTGCTGCAAGATTAAATTTACCTTTGGAAAGCGCTCGCGGAACTGTTTAATCACATCGGGCAGCACATAGCGGGCTTGCGTGTGCGTCGTCGCAATAGTTAAGGTACCGGTCTGCGGATTATTAAAATCTAAGCTTAAGTTTTCAATCGTGCGAATCTCTGCAAATATCGACTCAATATGCGGCAACAGCGACTCACCCATAGGGGTCAAACCGGTCAAACGTTTACCCTGACGAATAAACACTTCCGTTTTTAGTTGATTCTCTAGCGCAGCAATGTGCTTGGACAGACTAGACTGACTCGTATGCAAGACATTTGCCGCTTGGCTAAGGTTATAGCCGTTGACCACGGTATGCCAAACGGTCTCAAGTTGCTTGAGTTGAATCTGTAAATGGCGCTGGTTAACGACGACATTGATGGCCATGATAATTTCCTAAAAAGCAGTAAGGTAGGTAATAAAAGTTTGAACCCGAGGCCAATGCGGCCCAATAGTAAAAATAGCTTAGATAAATTGGGCTAAAAAGATGCCTGTTCATAGGCTTAGCCATAGGTTTTGCTGTCATACAGCATTATGGGCTACAGTGTAGTCGCTATATTATATTCTAATAAATTAATTTTTAGTATTTTTATATTCTATAAATGAATAAAAGGCAGCCAGTAAAGATACTGACTGCCTTTTCGTTAGGTAAATACTGGTTTCACTCAAGCTTTAGGTCGGTTTTCGAGCTCAACTTTTGAATTCAAATTTTCAATTAATCAGAGCGGTTACTACCCGGATAATGCTGGCAGTTGACGCTTTAGCCTTAAACATCAAAACGATCGGCATTCATTACTTTGACCCAAGCTTTAATAAAGTCTTTGACGAACTTTTCTTGGTTGTCATCTTGCGCATAGTGCTCGCTATAAGAGCGCAAGATAGAGTTGGAGCCAAACACCAAGTCAACTCGAGTCGCCGTCCACTTCACAGTATCCGACTGACGGTCACGAATCTCAAAGAGGTTATTGTCAGCGGTCTTGGCAGCCGGTACCCAATTGTTATTCATATCGGTTAGATTAACAAAGAAATCATTGCTCAACACGCCGACTCGATCGGTAAAGACACCATGCTGACTGTCCCCATGATTAACCCCTAAGACCCGCATACCACCGACCAGTACGGTCATTTCAGGCGCAGTAAGCCCCATAAGTTGCGTACGGTCTAACAGCATCTCTTCAGGAGAGACCATATAGTTGTCTTTGACCCAGTTGCGATAACCGTCATGACGCGGCTCTAAATCTTCAAAAGACTCCCCATCAGTCATCTCATCTGTGGCATCACCACGACCAGGCGTAAACGGTACCGTCGCAGCAACACCAGCATCACGAGCTGCCGCTTCCACTGCAGCACTACCACCCAATACGATCAGGTCAGCTAGGCTCACAGGTTTCTCAAGGTCTGCTTGTAGGCTCTCTAGTGCAGTAAGGACAGTTTGTAAGCGCGCGGGCTCATTACCTACCCAGTCTTTCTGTGGCGCTAAACGAATACGCGCTCCGTTGGCACCGCCGCGATAGTCCGAATTGCGGAAAGTACGAGCACTGTCCCAAGCAGTAGCAATCAAGTCTTGACGGCTAAGGTTTAGCGCTAGAAGTTTGCTCTTAAGCTCAGTAATTTCGCTATCGGTTAGCGTATAGTCGACACTTGGGATAGGATCTTGCCAGATTAAATCTTCGCTGGGCACGTCTGCACCTATATAACGGCTCTTCGGTCCCATATCGCGGTGAGTCAATTTAAACCAAGCGCGGGCAAAGGTCTCTGAGAAATAAGCGGGGTCGTTATAGAACTTCTCCGATATTTGGCGATATGCAGGGTCTTTAATCATAGCCATATCGGCATCGGTCATGATGGGATTGCGACGGACGCTAGGGTCATGGGCATCGACCGGCATATCTTCTTCTTTGATATCGATAGGCTCCCATTGATGCGCGCCGGCAGGACTTTTAGTCAGTGCCCACTCATGGTTTAACAGCATCTCGAAATAGCCGTTGTCCCACTGCGTTGGATTCGTGGTCCAAGCGCCTTCGATACCACTGGTTACGGTATCGCCGGCATTGCCCGAGCCTTGAGGGTTAAGCCAACCGAAACCTTGATCAGCTATATCACCGGCTTCCGGCTCATCACCCAATTCCGTAGCATCGCCATTACCATGGCACTTACCGACGGTATGACCCCCTGCAGCAAGAGCGACGGTCTCTTCATCGTTCATTGCCATACGGCCAAATGTGGTACGAATATCTTGTGCCGTCTTGATAGGGTCAGGGTTGCCATCCACACCTTCAGGGTTCACATAAATTAGCCCCATTTGTACGGCAGCTAAAGGATTCTCGAGCGATTCGCGGTCGCCATCATTGTTATAGCGCTGTTCAGTTGGAGCCAACCATTCACGCTCGTTGCCCCAATAGATGTCTTTTTCAGGATGCCAGATGTCTGCACGACCTCCCGCAAAACCAAAGGTCTCAAGACCCATAGACTCGTAAGCCATATTGCCAGCTAAAATCATTAAATCTGCCCAAGAGAGCTTATTGCCGTATTTCTTTTTAATAGGCCATAGGAGACGACGCGCTTTGTCCAAATTCGCATTGTCCGGCCAACTGTTTAATGGGGCAAAGCGTTGGTTGCCTGTATTAGCACCGCCGCGACCATCGGCTTTACGATAAGTCCCTGCTGAGTGCCATGCCATACGAATCATAAGCCCACCGTAGTGACCCCAATCAGCTGGCCACCACTCTTGCGAGTCCGTCATCAAGGCTTTTAAATCCGCTTTGACCGTTTCTAAATCTAAGGAAGCAAAAGCTTTGGCGTAGTCAAAATCGGGGTCTAAAGGATCAGTCTTGGTATCGTGCTGATGCAAAATATCTAGGTTTAGCGCATTTGGCCACCAATCGGTTGCCGCAGAATCTTGCAAAGTATGCGCTTGGTGCATAACCGGGCAGCCCGTCATCGCCGGACGCTCGGGAGTATGATCGCTGTCTACGTTTTCGCTATGAATAGTAGGACCATGGTCATCACCGATTTCGGCCCGTTCAGGGGTAGCGGTATTTTGTGATGTAGTGGGTTGATTAAGGTTTTGTTCTTTTAAAGCGGTATGATCGACAGGGCATTGGCCCGCGGGTGTTTTAGTCGTGTTATCCATAATAAAGTCCTTGGCTGAGGGTTAGCTTAGCTATCACTATCAACTATTGATTTATTAAATATAATACAAGTCGAATTATGATTTTAATAGTTAATCAAACCCATGGTGTGTATTGGCATAATAAATCGTAAAATCATTAATTATTTATAATTCAAAACGTTAATAAATTCTTATGAAGGGTTTTAAGTGAAGAAGGACAATATTTAGCGGTTAAATTTTTAAAATCAGTGCATAAGCAGGGCAGTTTTTTATAGGAAGAAGGCTTAACAGACGCTTTCGCTACGGATATCTTACGGATTGATAGGAGTATTGTTGGATAGACCTATGGGGCTTGAGCTAAGCGCATCAGGACTAGTCATGACAGAATTTCTGCAGTACCATAGCTGAATTTGCCACGTGCTACCGCGATATCGCTATGACTGAGCAGCCAACAGGTTTGCAGGTTCCATGTTCGTAGTTTTATGCGGTATAAGCACTTGGCATTGAGTTTTCTTATTATCCGGATAGCTTTTAGCTATCCCCTTGGTTAGGCTCCACCATTATGTCTGTAACCCCACCTGCTACTCCCCATGGCATAGTCGCTAAAAAATCTTGGTCTGAGGCTGCGAAAGCCTACCTCGATCGCCGTGCGATTATCATGCTGTTTCTAGGTTTTGCCGCTGGTATTCCCATCCTACTTATTTTCTCTAGCCTATCTTTATGGTTGCGCGAGGCAGGGATTGAGCGTGGCGTGGTCACCACCTTTAGTTGGGCGGCACTAGGCTACTCTTTTAAGTTTATTTGGGCGCCGCTGATTGATGCGGTACCGTTGCCTATATTAACCAAATGGTTAGGGCGTAGACGGGCGTGGATGTTGGTGTCGCAAATCATGATCATTGCGGCCATTTGCATTATGGCTAGCGTCAACCCTATTAACGACGATATGCTGACCTATATGGCGGTAGGCGCAGTATTGCTTGGTTTCTCTTCAGCCACGCAAGATATTGTCATTGACGCCTATCGTATTGAGTTGGCACCGCCTAGCTTACAGTCTGTACTGTCCGCTATGTATACTGCCGGTTATCGATTGGGTATGATTTTTGCGGGCGCAGGGGCGTTGTATTTAGCAGACTATTTTGGCTCAACAGAAGCCTTATATAGCTATGAAGCTTGGCGCAATACGTATTGGATTATGGCGGCGGTCATGGGGGTCGGGGTCATCACGACCTTGGTAATTAAGGAGCCTATCAGTAAGCAGGTTCGTCTTGAGCAAAAACCAAGCGATTATGGCCGTTTGGTCTTCGTATTCTTATTAGCAGTTGCAGCTTTCGTAATGACGTTTATTTACGTAGGCGAAGCGCTCCCTGAGAGTGAAAGTATTGCTGTCGCTTTCTTTTATGAAATCGTGCGTATGCTGTCCAGTATAGGATCGGCGTTGTTGGTCGGTTATCTATTGGTCATGGCAGGCTTAGTCAATAAGCAAATGGCGTACATTACTTGGATCGAGCCTATCGTCGATTTCTTCCGTCGCTATGGTAAAAAAGCCTTATTGCTATTAGCACTTATTGGGCTATACCGTATTTCTGATATTGTCGCTGGGGTCATGTCCAACGTTTTCTATCAAGATATGGGCTTTAGTAAGACCGATATCGCCACAGCGGTGAAGTTAGTGGGGGTCATCATGGTGATTGGCGGTGGCTTTTTAGGCGGTATTTTGGCGCAAAAGATACGCATGATGCAGGCGATGATGATTGGCGCTATCTTAGCAGCCGTCAGTAATATGCTCTTTGTCCTGTTGACCTACCATCCGGGCAGTTTGCCGGTCATGTATACGGCAGTCATCTTTGATAACTTGGCAGCCGGTTTGGCGAGTGCGGTCTTTATTGCCTTCTTATCAGCATTAACTTCTATTCGTTTTACAGCAGTACAGTATGCGATTTTCTCCTCTTTAATGACGCTGCTCCCTAAAGTATTGGGCGGCTACTCAGGCACTATCGTCGATAATTTAGGCTATCCTTTTTTCTTTACCTTTACCGCTTTGATAGGGGTGCCTATTCTATTCATCATTTACTTGGTAGATAAGCATATTGTGATTGGTGATAACGATGATATTTATGGAGATAGTGATGGCAATGGGGGTACGGATAAATTAACCAAAGCCAACCCTGCGCTCACCGATACGCAAGAACCGCCCAGAGCCTCTGAATAAATCATGACTAATACAGCTAAATATACTAAGGATAGTGCTATGGATGACGCTTCAATCAAAAATCTGAAGCGTCATAGCTATTTAAATGCAGTAGACGGTACTTCTCTCCCAGTGCATTGGGTTAATGAGTGGTTATTGCATATTGTGCAGCAGCCCGCCTCATTCTTAATCACAGACAGTGACTACGTGCTGACAGCGGCAGAGCAGTCAGCGTTTGCAGCGGGTATCACCAAGATGCAGGCAGGTACGCCATTAGCTTATTTAACCGGTCAGCAGGCTTTTTGGTCGTTAGAGTTTAAGGTTAATGAGCACACCTTGATTCCGCGACCGGATACAGAAGTATTGGTTGAGCAGGTATTGGCTTGGATAGCGGCTAATATTGATTGGGCAAAGTCTACAGCCGTTAAACAAAATAGCCTAAGAAATGGTTTGGATAATACTAGCCCGCAAAAACCTTACCAATTATTAGACCTTGGCACGGGTAGCGGTTGTATCGCTATTAGTTTGGCTCATGAATTGGGGTTACAGTCGCCAGATTGGCAAGTGACCGCCGTGGATTATTCAGAGGGCGCCCTAGATATTGCTAAGCAGAACGCTATTTTCAATGGCACGCCAGACGTTAACTTTATCCAAAGTGATTGGTATAACGCTGTACCGGATGAAATTAAGTACCAAGTTATCGTGTCTAATCCGCCTTATATTGACCCTGTGGATACACACCTTGAGCAGTTGAGTGCTGAGCCATTGTCCGCGTTGATTGCTGATAATCAAGGCCTTGCCGATATTCAAAAGATTGTGAGTGGGGCGTTGGATTATCTGGTTGCAGGCGGCTTGCTCGCGATTGAGCATGGTTATGACCAGGGCGCTGCAGTTCAACACATATTTACTGAGGCGGGGTTTGTAAAAGTACAAACAGTTAAGGATTATGGCGGTAATGATCGGGTGACGATGGGAGAGTTGGGTAGCTGAAAATAGGTAGGTTGATAGTTCCTTATTTTTAGCCTCATTAGCAAAAGACAGTCCCTAGGGCTGTTTTTTTATGGGTGTAAATTATCAAGAGACAAGCTAAAAATAGTCGAGCTATTATAGAAGATAATCAGCTGATATTAATAAGATAATAAAGTAATTACTATAAAATAAAAGACCGCTTTTAAGGTCGTGAACAGCGCTGTAACCTCGATGGCATAAGGCTATCTTACAAAAAGGCTTGGCGAAAAAGGTCGGGTTTTGTTAGGATAAAAGTCAAAGCAAGATTCACTAAAGCACTCTGAAACATGAGGGAGACCGCTATGACCGTCCGTAAGGCTTTACTCGATGGCTTTGCCAGTGTGATGATATCGCCGACTCGGCAAGCAGTATCCGACATTCAACCCGCGCATCAAATGGATGCTATCGACCGCGTTAGCACGGGTGCTCAAGCTACGGCACAACACTGGTATAAGACCGGTGAGCGCATGCGCCAAGCTAGCAAGACTATAGAGCGACAAAGCCAACGTCAACCCGTTGATATGTCCTAACGGATGAGCCAAAATCAGCGGGCGACGCGCACTACTGTCTTGCAGCAAGGACAAGAGTTGTCCGCTACGCAAGAAGAGGCGGAGTATTATACGCCTTACCCGCCAGCAGATTTAGTCCGCGAATACGAAGAAATATTGCCCGGATCAGCAGAGCGCATCCTAGCGCTAACCGAGCAGGCTCAAGTTAAGCAAGATGAAATTGCTAACTTTCAAATGAACGAAACCCGCAAAATCAATGATGCCAATATCGCCAACCAAGAGCACAACCAAAAGCTGTTTGTCTGGGGCTTATACCTCGGTACTTGCTTTGGCTTATGTGTCCTTGGTGTGATTATCTACGCTATCTATAAAGACAGTACCAAAATTGGTATTGCCGCCTTTACCGCCCTAGGGGTCGTCTTAGCTATTTATATTTTAAGAAGCTCACTTGAACGGTTGACCAAATAGCTTTTTTTATTAGTTTATTGGTTTACTTATTAAGCACCTTACCTCTTTACCGCTCCATTCTTTCCCTCCTTTATTCCCTAATAATGCTTAATAGGTCTAGCTGACTGGCTATTAAAAGCATATTGTTGTTGTCTCAAACTAGCCCACTCCGTTGAGTATAAGCATTAAGCCGTAGAGCGGTTATATTTATTGCACAGTAGGTTAAGAGAAAATAGTGTGGTTAAATAACCTTGGGTTATATTTGCATAAAATAAAGAGTTATAAAACACAAAATAATTAGGGAAGACAATATGTCAGAGTGGTCAGAAGGGTACGTAAGCGATATCAATTATACCTATGGATATTATTCAGAACTAAATCCAAACCATACCGTTATTCCATTTTTAATGGCCGGATTGACGCCTCCCAAGATAAAAAATGCTTGTGAGTTGGGTTTTGGTCAAGGGGTATCGCTAAATATTCATGCTAGCGCCAGCGATGTACAATGGTATGGGACGGACTTTAACCCTTCACAAGTTGGTTTTGCACAAGAACTGGCAGAGATTGCCGGTAATAATGCGCAAGTTTATGACCAGTCATTTCGAGCCTTTTGTGAGCGCGATGACCTGCCTGAGTTTGACTTTATTGGGCTTCATGGTATTTGGGCTTGGATATCTTTAGAGAATCAACAGATTATCACTGACTTTATTCGTCGTAAGCTGCGGGTTGGTGGGGTGGTCTATATCAGTTATAACACGCTGCCTGGGTGGTCAACGTTAGCGCCTTTACAACATATATTAAACCAATATGATCAAGTGGTTGGCAGTCGCAAAGAGAGTAAGCTAGAGCGAGTGACCAACGCTTTTGACTTTAGTAAGACCTTAATGCAGCTATCCCCTGCGATGGTACAACAAGCCCCAGCTCTGCTAGATCGTATTCAACATAATAGCGAAAAAGACCCCAATTATCTGGCGCATGAGTACTTAAACAAGGATTGGCAAGCCCTGTATTTTTCCCAAGTGGCTGAGACTTTAGCTCCTGCCAAGTTGTCTTATGTGAGCTCGGCAAACTATTTGGAAGACTTTTCAGCGAGTAACCTGAACGCTGAGCAACAAGCCTTTTTGAATAATGTGGCTGACCCAGTCTTTAAACAGACCAGTAAAGACTACCTGCAGAATAAAATCTTTCGCCGTGATTATTGGGTAAAAGGGGCACGCCCATTGTCCGCTCATCAGCTTGAGCAACAGTGGCAGCCGCTGCGTTTTATCTTATTAGACAATGCCGCCAACATTGAACTGAAAATCTCGGGCACATTAGGCACTGTGGACTTACGAGAAGATATATACCAACCGCTAATAACGGCGTTGTCCGATCATAAAATTCACAGTTACGCTGCTTTAAAAGAGCAAATGCCTGCTACCTTTAATGCTCAGTTATTGTCTGAAGCCTTAGCAATTTTGCATGGCAAAGGGTCAATCGCTTTAGTTCAAGAGACCGCCACTATGCAAGCGGCACAGCCTAAATGTAGGAAATTGAACGCGTATATTATCGAGCAAAATATTAATGGGGCAGAAGTGAGCTACTTAGCCAGTCCAGTCACCGGCGGTAGTGTGCAGGTAGGTAGAGTGCCCATGTTGTTCTTACACGCTTATATGCAAGGAGAAACCAAGCCGCAAGCTTGGGTGGAGTCCGCTTGGCAAGTGCTTAGCAGTCAAGGACAATGCTTGCTAAAAGAAGGCAATAAGTTAGTAGGTGATGAGGCAAACTTGGCGGAATTAACGAGCTTAGCGCAGACTTTTGAGCAGGATCTATTGCAGTCGCTTAAATATTTACAAATTGTAGAATAATCTATGACAGTTCATCATTATTGGGATTAACAACACAAAGCATTGTTTGCGACCGACGCAATACAATCTAGCCGTACCACTGCTACCTTAAGCCGCTTATAATATAGCGGCTTATTTATGGTGGGTATGCTGCTATTTACCAGTAGCCCCTAAGCATTATAATGGCGTGAAAACGACCACTAAAGAGAATAAATGGCTGCTGACTATAAACAGAGATTTAAAATAGCTTGGTAAATATAAAAAATATATGACTATCATAAACTTGAAGAATATTACTGCAGCATCCATAACGTTAGCAACGCTACAGGTGACGATATGATGTTAACAGATGATGAATTAATGCGTTATTCTCGGCAGGTCTTATTGGACGGTTGGGATGTTGATGCACAGTTGCGCTTAAAGCATAGCCGGATTGTAATGGTTGGGGCAGGAGGGCTAGGTTGTCCTGCGGCTGAGACGCTAGCACGTGCAGGCGTAGGGAATATTCATCTCATTGATGATGACGTAATTGAAATCAGCAATTTACAACGGCAAACCTTGTTTTTGCCGCAAGATTTAGGCCAGCATAAAGCCCAAGTGGCTGCTGCCCGATTGCTTGAGATTAACGAGTTAATCACAGTGAGCTATGAGGTGGTGCGAGTAGAGGCCGCTAATGCTGCTGAGCTATTAAAGCTGCCTGCTAAGGTGGAGACAGCTACTCAGACAACAGCTTTAACAGCAGCACCGCAACTAACGCCATTGCCAGATTTACTGCTAGATTGTACGGATAACTTTGCCATTCGTGAGCTGCTAAATCGCATCAGTGTGGCCTACGCTATTCCGTTGCTATCGGCGTCCGCTATCGGTATGACAGGCCAGTTGGCGTTATACGAACCTGCGCTGTCTTCGGGATGCTACCATTGTGTGTTTGGCGACAGTATTGCTAGCAGCACTAATTCTACAGAGAATGATACTTCAGCAGAACAGAATTGTGCTAATTCAGGCGTGTTGGCGAGTACTACAGCAATCATGGGTACTTTACAGGCCAATGCCGCCTTGCAATATTTAGGACTACAGACCAATCCTTTAGCACAGCAACTCCTGCTATGGGACGGTCAGCGTATGCGCCAACGTAATATCGGCTACCGCCAAGATCCTGCTTGCCCTATTTGTGGCCCAGATGCCTGATAAGAGAGCTGCCAATAAGCTTTAATCTGTAAGCTGATTTTTCCCTATTAACCTTATACTTTTATCCAGTTGACTACTTATTATGACTCAAGCAACCCGACCTAATCTTTTAAAGCATTCCTTTAATGTCCTAAATCGAGTACGGCAGACCGCCAGTGTCGCCGGGCTGTCAGCACTGCGTGTGGCCAAAGGTGAAAAGCCAGATGCCAAACTATTAAAAGAGACCTTTGAGCAGCTGGGCACCACTTATATTAAAATCGGTCAGTTTATCGCCAGTACCCCGTCATTATTTCCGCGTGAATATGTGTTAGCGTTTCAAGATTGTCTAGATCAAACCACGCCGATTTCTTATCGCTATGTCGAAAAGGTGTTGAGAGCTGAGTTAGAGCGTGACGGTGAGACTTTAGAGAATCTATTTAAGTCGATTGACCCCACACCATTGGCCTCAGCTTCTATTGCCCAGGTGCATGCTGCGATTTTGCAAGACGGTAGGGAAGTGGTGCTAAAGGTACAAAAGCCTGAAGTCGAAACCATTATGCAAACCGATTTAGGCGTTTTGCATGGCGTGACGAAGCTGATGGAACTGATGATGCCGTCAATGAAGTTTGCCAGTATTGCCCCGATTATCGATGAGATTCGTCTGCGGATGCTTGCCGAGACGGATTTTATTGCGGAGGCGCAGAACATCCGTGATTTCCAACAGTTCCTTAGCATGACCGGCAATACCAAAGTAGTGGCGCCAGAGGTCGTTAGTGAGCTGACGACTAAACGTGTGCTTACGATGAGCCGGCTGCATGGGGTCTCTATGGTGAATGAGCATGCCATGCGCCAATACTGTGATGACCCAGCGCAGGTGATGGCGGATACGTTGAATACTTGGTTTGCCAGTTTGATGCTCTGTAATAGTTTCCATGCTGATTTGCATGCCGGCAACCTAATGCTATTGAATGATGGTCGCATTGGCTTTTTAGACTTTGGTATTGTAGGGAAGCTTGCCCCTGAGAGCTGGCGTGCCTGTATGGGGATGATGCAAGCGTTACAAGATAATGATTTCGAAGGTATGGCGCATCATATGATTGATATGGGTATGACCCATGAGCGCAGCCAGGTCGATGCCGCACAGTTGGCCACCGATTTACAAAGAATGGTAGGAGCGGTAGTGACAGATGATAAGGCTTATACCGCAGGAAAGCCGTTTAATTCTAAAGACCAAGCCGATGAGCTAAATAAAATCATGTTAGAAATCGTCGAGACTGGTAAGCGCCATGGTCTGCATTTCCCACGTGACTTTGCGCTATTGACTAAGCAAATGCTCTATTTTGACCGCTTTATGCGTACGTTAGCGCCGGGTATGGATATGTTTAGCGACAGTCGCGTTAGCCTGATTCATGATAAAAGCTAGTAGGGTTGAATCTGACCTTTTGAACCTGAATAGAATAAATTACTTTTGATGGTAAGTTCGATAAGGCAGTTAGCAGTTAGCTGATTGGTAGTAGCTGATAACTCATAGACCTAAATAGCCAGAGCAGAATCCTGTTCTGGCTATTATTTTTTCTGCTATTTCTATGAGATGGTGTTGGCTACGTTCTTGGCTATGGTCTATTATTTAGCTCTATACTATTGCTAACGGCTAAGTTTCTCGCTACTGTATTTTTATCGCTACACTTTTGGCCAGTCTATTGTAAATATGGAATTTTTAAAAAGTACTTATGGACAGCATATTGCTATTGAATAAGCGCTTTGGATGCTAAGTTATGGAAAACCCACAGGCGCTTGTAGCGTCGCCTTCGCGTCTTGGTGAAGTTGCTATCGCCTGGATTGGCTTGTACGGTATGGCGGTCGTTATGGGCTATGGCCGTTTCCTCTTTACCGCCACGCTACCTGATATTATCGTGCAGTTAGGGCTATCAACGGCTATGGCGGGATGGCTCGCTTCTATTAATTATATTGGCTATTTTTTAGGCGCCATTATCGCCATGTTTGTGCCGCAGCGGCATACTTGGTTAGCGCTGATTATAGCTAGCGTGGTGAGTATCGTAACAACGGCGGCGCTTGCTATACCCGATATGTCGCTAGTCGTTTGGCAAGTCATTCGCCTGATCGCTGGTATCGCTAGTGGGGTCGCCATGATTTTGGGCTCTTCTTACGTGGTCAAACACTTTAGTCTGTCGCGGCGAGCCATGTTATCGACGATTCACTATGGCGGCATCGGGGTTGGTATCACCGCCTCGGCAGCACTCACGTGGTCGTTGTTAAGCATGGGCTATCACTTTGCTACCATCTGGTGGGTGGCTGCTCTGACCAGTCTGCCTTTACTTATATTACTGATAAAAATACGTCCTAGCGCAGCCGAGAAGCAGCTTAGTCCTAATGCCTCTTATCTCTCAACTACTATTCCTGCCACCCCTGACTCAACCATCACTACATCAACGGATTTGTCTGACCAAGACCAAAGCACCGTTTATGATTCACAACCTTTACCTACCAATAGCAACGCTATAGCCAATAACCATTCTATAGTTAATAAGCTGGGTCAATTACAGGGCTTTATGAAAACGGCGTTGGCGAATCAAGGCTATGTTATTACCTTATTATTAATTAGCTATGGACTGTCCGGGTTTGGTTATATTACTTCGGCGACTTTTTTGCCGGTGATGGCGACACAAAGTTTAGGGGCTGATGTCGGGGTAGCGCAAGGGCTATCCGGTCAAGAAGCCGGACTGCTCATTTGGCTATTGGTCGGTATATTTGCTACTTTTTCTAACCCACTATGGGGGCGTTTAGCGCGAGATATCGGTGAGTTTAAGACATTGATTAGGTTGATTATCCTACAAGCCTTTGGCATGTTTTTGCCCCTGTTAAGCCCAGGTGCAATCGGTCTTTATGGCAATGCGATTATCCTTGGCGCCACCTTTGTCGGTATTGTTTCGATGACCTTAGGCATTATTAAAGAAATTAACCCGAATTACTCCAACCTATTGATTGGTTTGGCTACGCTAGCTTATGCGATAGGGCAGTTTTTAGGTCCGTTGGTGACGGTAGCGCTAGCAGGTAAGGATGACAACTTTAATGCTGGGCTTGCAGTAGCAGGCGGGGGCCTTATCATCGGATTGGTGCTGATTCTATTAATTCGCTTACTGCCTAAGACTACACCACACTACGACTAAATACCTCGCGTAGCTCAAAGCT
>Ga0208015_1000358_pt1 | contig 26746 bp, 18 predicted proteins | sample 26BtaG_FD_184101 | JGI IMG/M metagenome (GOLD analysis project Ga0208015, IMG submission 184101) | Marine viral communities from Cariaco Basin, Caribbean Sea - 26B_WHOI_OMZ_CsCl (SPAdes) (version 2) | ecosystem: Environmental > Aquatic > Marine > Oceanic | place: Caribbean Sea: Cariaco Basin...
CATACAGCTTGAGGCCATGCTGTTGCTCACGGGCATACAAATCCATCGGGGCTTTTTTAGGGATATATAGCAGCTGGGTATATTGCACTCGGCCTTCGACTCGGTTGTGCGTCCAAGCCAGCGGCTCATCGAAGTCATAAGTGACATTTTTATAGAAGTCGACGTATTCTTCGTCCTCAATCTCAGAGCTAGAGCGGGTCCATAAAGCGTTGGCTTTATTGACCGTTTCCCACTCGTCCGTCAGCACCATTTCGCCACCGAGAGGGGCGTCGCTATCATCGCCTTCTTCTCTTACTTCTTCTTGCCAGACTTCTTTGCGCATTTGAATAGGCAAGTTAATATGATCCGAGTACTTATTGACCAACTGCTTAATTTTGCTACGGTCTAAGTAATTGTCTTCGCCTTCAGAATACTCTTCTTTTAAGTGTAGTGTAATCGAAGTACCGCGCGTCTCTTTAGTAATCGCTTCGGTAGTAAATTTACCGGTGCCATCAGACACCCAACGGACACCTTGGTCGGCCGGTACGCCAGCTTTACGAGTTTCTACAGTAATGGTATCCGCTACAATAAAGCCCGAATAGAAGCCCACCCCAAACTGACCGATTAGGTTGCCATCTTGTTTTTGTGAGTCAGACAGCTTTTCTAAGAAAGCTTTCGTGCCTGATTTTGCGATAGTCCCTAAGTTTTCAATGGTATCTTCAGCAGTCATCCCGATACCGTTATCGATAAAGGTGACGGTCTTAGCGGCTTCATCCACATCGATACGGATACGCAATTCGCCATCATTCTCATACAAGCTATCATCGCTAGTGGCTTCAAAACGCAATTTATCGCAAGCATCTGACGCATTCGAGACCAGCTCACGCACAAAAATATCTGCGTTCGAGTATAAAGAATGGGTCACTAGATGCAGCAGCTGGGCAACTTCCGCTTCAAACACGTGCTGTTGGGGCTGATTCGCTTGATTGTCGCTCATAGAGTCCTCTCAGTTATGATGTATGGTTTTAACAACCTTTATTTTTTAACACAACAGTTTTTCAACAAAGTTATGCTGACTGCAACCTTGCAGCCTTAGCATCACTAATAGGGGCGAAGGCACTAATTTTCAAGCTAATTCGTCCGCTAATTATTAGAACTCGACAACATTATGCTGCAGAGGCGTAGCCAAACAAATCCATAATGTGCTAAGTTGAGGTTATAATTAAATAAACACATAACAAAGACTAAAAAGGATTGCGCAAGCTTTAAGGACAAGGCCAAAACAATGTTAATTTCTAGGCCAGCAAGCTGCCGTCATAAGGTCCTTTTGCTATCTCTTTGTCTTTCTCTACTACGTTAATGAAATAAGACTGTGCTTATGACTGCCAATACTCATCCCCAAAATCCTCAGAGTCCTGCTACCAAGCCTGATGCTAATGCTTCGCAAGAGATCGTATTTTATGATGGTATGAGCGAAGAAGAGCTCGATTTGCTGCTGCAAGCTAGCCTGAGAGAGGACATAGAAAAAACAGAAACAGCGGAGCAAGCCGCTACTCAACGATCTGCTGCCCAAAAATCTGATACTCAAACACCAGCGGAGCCTGCAGAAGCGGAACCGGTGCTAAGTCAGATAGCAGGTGAGGATTCGGGGACAACGTCAGCAGCACAGCCTGTTATAGCAACCGCTGTGCCGAACGCTAGCGTCCCTCGACCCAACACCCTTACTAAATACTATAGTGCGCTCAGTCCCAGTGTGGCCGATAGAACCGTGTTTCGTAGCCACAGCCACCAAGTGCAAACGGCGCAAGAGCGAGCGGCCATACAAGCTGCAGAGGTGCCAAAACCTGCTCGCTCACACCTTGTAATAGAGGATACGGTAGTGGAATTCGCCGACGAGTTAAAGAATCTGACCCCCGCCCCGGGCGACTCAGAGTTAAGCAAAGTAGCACCCACCGCGCAGCAACCGGCGGCTACTCCTAGAAAATCTCTCAAGGCATTAACAGCGGCTCATAGCACTTCGGTGAAAATTCGCCCTAAAGTTGCGCCGGCAGCTGTGGTCAATAAGGACGAGGAAGCTTCTCAGACTAAGGCGGTAGCAACCCCTGCCGCTACAACTAAACCTGCCAAAACGGATGATACTGCTCCTAAAAAGGCTTCAGCTATCAAGATTAAACCTAAAGCCGCAGTAGAGCAGCCAAAAACTATCGCTGCTGCGTCTGATTCTGAGGTTATAGTGGCACAAACGCCAATTGCAGCCTCTTTAGAGCCGGCAGCAGTAGCCACTAAAGAAGAAACCCTGTCTGCAGCACTCGAGACTGTTAGCCCTGAGCGATCCACTACACATGTTGAGACGATTTCAGATGCAGAAGCAAGTGCGGCAGAACCAAGTGCTGCGGAAATTAGTCTGCCAGAGCCTGTTGCAGCAGAGCCAACCCCTGCAATATCAGAAACTTCAGCGGCAGACTCGGCTGCTAATGAAAAAGGGGCCAGCGAAATGTCAGCTATTGCCACCCCCCTTGAGAGTGCAGCTGTTGAGGAAAAAGCAACTTCTGAAGTTCCTAATACCCAGCCGCTTAGCGAACAAGTCAGTGCAGACATGCAATCCTTCAAGTCCCAGCTGCACCAACTCACCCTACAGTTCCACGAATTAGGCACTTTGTCTTCGCGCTTGATGCAACAGTTGCGCCATTTGCAAAGCGATAGTACAGATGACTTTTCGGTAACTTACGAGCAGATGCTAGAGCTACGCAGCCACTTGGTAGCTACCAAAAAGCAAGCGAGCAATTTACCGAGCCTACTTGATGTGGCCGAAGAAGCCCTCGAGTCAGAAATGTACGTGGCGCAAACCCGTAAAAATCGTTAATTTGCTAAAATTATTGATTTGCTATTAAGTCTTCTTGGGTTTGCAAAGGTGAGCGCTAACTAGCTGACTCTAGATTAGTGAGCACTTCTGCCATAACAAACTGCTCTCATAAAAAAAGGATATAAGGCCAGCGCCCTATATCCTTTTTACTTTTATACACGGCTATTTTTTTAGACTACTTCATATTATTTACGAGGTATAGGACGAATAGTCAGAATTTGCTCACTACGACCAAAGGGACCATCTAAATCATGTAAGACAGCACTGGTTAAGCCAATACCATCGTCACCGTATTGCTGTACCGCTTCAATACCCAACCAACGACCTTTAGGCATGCGGTGCATATGAATCTGTAAATCAGTATTGGGAAACATCCATTCCGCAACATCTAATCCTAGGCCAGGTCTTGGCACTACCCCATTGGCAGTATCGACTAGACCCAGTAAATGTACCATATCATTCGTAGGTTCGCCGGCGACCATATCGACGTCTGTGGTAATCCAGACAGTGCCTTTACCGGCTCGGCGCGTGTCATCAGTAGCTAAACGGACACTTTGTATAAAGCCACCCGGCCAACCTTTCATGGCTTCCCAAGTTTCTAGATTTTCAGGATGGTGCAGGGCTGGTTGATCTTCTAACCCGGCAATCACGCTCGTATCTTGCGTCATCAGACGCCAAGCGCGAGCCACGATACAATCGCGTCCGCCACTACTCATGACCGCCTCAATCAACTCAATCGTCCTACCTGGGCGGATACTGCGCGTGGTAATAGTAAAGTCGTCCAGTGGGATTAAGCCCAAGATATCCAGACTAATACGCGCTATACGCATGTTTTCTTGCGGAGAAAACCGAACCAATTCATTGGTTATTACTCCCGTCGCGGGAGCCATGTGCTGCTCATGGTCATTCCAAGCCCCTTGCGCATGAATAGTGGGCTTATAGTGAGCAATACAAGAGCCATCATCTTGCAAGTCACGAGTGATACAGTCGTAATAATTGGCCATAGTTATCCTTAACTCTAGGTTATAAATAGTTGTTCTCTATGAGATAGTATAGGAGATAACGCACTATAAAGGGAGCATTAGAGCCATTGGCACTTTGCTTTAGGTAAAAAAGGTTTTATAGATGTGTATAAAGAGTCAATGAGCTAGAGCTAGCCGCTACCTAATCAATGACTCTCGTTATAGAAATGCTGGATATTTATTAAAATAAGAAGAGCGGTTACTGACTGACCTGCGCTACAGGAATCCGTAAGGCTTTTGGTAAGCTAAAGGTCACATTTTCTTCGATGCCCGCCAGCTCATTAGGCAACTCACCGCCCCAAGCCTGAATCTGACTAAGGACGTTTTGAATCAGCACTTCAGGCGCAGAGGCGCCCGCTGTTACTCCGACACTTTTGACGCCATCAAACCAACTTCTATCCATCTCAGAGGCATTGTCAATCAGATAGGCACGGCAGCCCATGCGCTCGGCCAATTCACGCAACCGGTTAGAGTTTGAGGAGTTGGGTGAGCCTACGACTAAGACGACTTCACAACGGCTAGCCAAGTCTTTGACCGCATCTTGGCGGTTTTGCGTAGCGTAGCAAATGTCATCTTTGCGTGGTCCCTCAATGGCGGGAAACTTATTTCTCAGCGCATCAATCACCATCGCCGTATCATCCATCGACAGGGTTGTTTGAGTCACAAAAGCTAGCTTGTTAGGGTCGCGCACTTCTAATTTAGCCACATCCGCTTCATCTTCGACCAGATGGATATGACCCCCATATTGACGGTTAAAGCGGCCCATAGTCCCTTCTACTTCAGGGTGTCCGGCATGACCAATGAGGACTGCATCCATACCATCGCGCGCGAATTTCGACACTTCGATATGGACTTTGGTCACCAAGGGACAAGTGGCATCAAAAACGGTTAAATCACGCCGCTCAGCCTCTTCTTCCACAGCTTTAGAGACCCCGTGTGCCGAGAAAATAACGATAGCGCCATCCGGCACTTCGTGCAATTCTTCAACGAATACAGCTCCACGTTCCGCTAAGTCAGAGACCACAAATTTATTATGGACGACTTCATGACGCACATAGATAGGCGGCTCAAAGCGGGCTAATGCCTCATTAACAATGGCAATTGCGCGGTCGACACCGGCACAAAAACCGCGAGGATTGGCAAGATAAATTTGCATAATAGACCTTAGCGATAGACAATTCTGCTAGCGATGATATGTCCAAGCTTGCTAATCAGCTTGGTAATAAATGCGCTAGTAATTTTATACGATAATTAGCCGTTACTTTAGCATAATTGCGCCCCTTTGCGCTGCTCTGTAGTGCGTCTTTCATCACGAATTCACAATAACGCCATCATTATTAGACAGTAGATAACCTAGATTGGCATAGCCATTATTGAGTAATCGCTAGCGAAAGCTCCTCTAATTTATGCTAACAGCTTTTTTATGCTGACCGTTTTCAGCGCCTGTTAAACTTGGCTCTTATCTGACTCCTCTCTCGTCTACCTAGGCAGATATGGCGACAGCTGAGCAAGTGAGTCATTGAGGTTAAGTGAGTCACTAGAGTAAACAAACCCTGAAAAATCCAGCCAATATCGCTGTCAATTTCAGGATATTTAAGCGTATTTGCGGGTATAATATAGGTCCGCTATACGACTCAGTACTAATATTGCTAATCATTGCGAATAATTGCATCGATATTAATGCTGTAGATTGTGCCGGCTAGCGCCTATTGCCGCTACGTCCGCTAAATGCTCCTACCAAAACTGAGACTTTATATGACAGGCTCCCTCTTTATTATTACGGCCGCTTCAGGTACCGGTAAAACCTCTCTTGTTAAACAACTGCTAGCCACGACTAATGATTTGGCCGTTAGTATCTCGCATACGACCCGCGCGCCTAGACCGGGTGAGACCGATGGCATGCATTATCATTTTACGAATACTAAAGACTTTATTGCTGGGATTAATGCCGGTAATTTTTTGGAGCACGCTGAAGTATTCGGCAACTATTATGGGACTTCTCAAGCCAGCGTCAACGCGCAGCTAAAAGCAGGTTTTGACGTCATTTTAGAAATTGATTGGCAAGGGGCATTGCAGGTAAAGAAACTGTTCGCTGATGTCACTATGATTTTTATTCTGCCGCCTAGCCTACCGACGCTACGCCAGCGGTTGTCCAGTCGCGGCCAAGACAGTGAGGAGGTTATTAATACTCGCCTAGCGGGCGCTGTCGATGAGATGCGCCAATACGTCCACTTTGATTATGTGGTTATTAATGATCATTTTGAAGCCGCGCTTTATGAGCTTAAATCTATCATCGTAGCCAAGCGTCAGACTACTGAGCGTCAGCAGCAGCGTTATGAAAGCACGATTGCCGGACTCATGAACGCTGACAGCGATGCCCTGTAGCTGACATTACTCGTAAAGTGCTGCTAACTGGCTGCCAGCTATTTTTTATATAGGCTGCTATTGCTAAAATAATAAGCAGCTTGGCTTTATAAGATAACTAATAGCTTGGCTGTATAGCATCACTAGATACTAGAACGGGTGGCATTAGCCAACGATTTTACTGCGATAATCGCCAAATTTTGCTATACTATGCGGTTATCTACTATCTATTTCCATTTATTTGACAAATTTAGCAGCGCTCGCAGCTCGATAAAGTTCTATCTGGCCGTCATCCGCCCATTATGGCGGTGGCTACTAGCTATTAGACAGGCAAAAAAGCCTTGCTGTATTTGCGAAATTTGTATGACACCGAGGTAACTATGGCACGCGTAACTATTGAAGATTGCTTGGACAACGTTGATAACCGTTTTGAATTAATCTTGGTCGCCAGCAAACGTGCGCGCCAATTGGCTAAAGGTATCTCAGAGCCTATGGTTGATGTCGACAATGACAAACCAACCGTATTGGCTCTACGTGAAATCGCTGCTGGCAAAATTACCCGCGATATCCTAACTCAGCCTGAACATAGCTTTGCGACTAGCTCGCTTGACTTAGCTTTATCAGGCAATCACGGTTTCTAAGGAATACTCTAGAAAGTTATTCTAGATAATTTTGCAGACCGTCTCTAAATGATACTGAGTAGTACGGAGCGTTCCTGTATAAGCTCGCTAGCCCCTTAAAGTGAGTGACATGATTTCAGTCATTATTTAGAGAAGAAGCCACAGCCACCCGCTGTGGTTTTTTTATTGCCTCTGCAGTAAAGTGCTCGTTATCCGTATCCAGCTGCACTATTGCCGTATGCTACGAGCATTAGCTGTTGACATTTAAGCGGAATTACGATTAATTAGAGTGTCGGGATCTAGATTCAGTCGCGGCTATCTTGCCCCTTATTGGTGACTTGTAAACGCGACTTTTTTATCGATAGGACTTATTATTACTAGGTGCTTATTCCTCATACATAGCTAGACAATGCTACTTTGAGATAGCCCCTTCATTGGCCCTTTCAATAATCCCGCTTATATCTCAACCATAGATAGGCTACGACCGGCTTCTTATTAGCGCTGTAGCAACTTGCTACTAGGCTACGCTCGCTAAACGATTCCTAAGTAGCACCCTAGTGTCTACTTATAGAACCACTTTTTATATAACCACTTGCGTGTCTATGCAACGACGAATTAGGAAATACCCGCCATGAGCCAGACGTTACCTAAACTTAGTCATCATTTGGTGGATGATGCTCAGTACAATCTAATGCGTTCCGTCGGCTACTTATCCGTAGATGCCCGTCAAGATATTTTGCATGCCTGTAACTTTGGCGATCAGGCCCATATTTTAGACAAACGTAAATCTGGTGAACCCTATATTACCCACCCCATTGCTGTGGCAGAGATTTTGGCGGGCTTCCGCTTAGACCGCGACACGATTATCGCCGCTATCTTGCACGATACAGTCGAAGATACCGAGGTCAATTATGAGCAACTGGTCACCCATTATGGCGAAACAGTGGCTAGACTGGTGGATGGTGTCACCAAGCTAAAATCCTCTCGCCATGACAAACTGCAAAATAAAGCGGCGACCTTCCATAAAATTCTTACGGCTACCCTAGACGACCCACGAGTATTGATTATTAAGTTGGCTGACCGTCTACATAATATGTCGACCCTAGATGCGGTCAGTCCAGACAAACAACGCTCAACTGCTCGCGAAACCCTAGATTTTTATGTGCCTTTTGCTCGGCTTATGGGGCTGAACGATATCGCTGACTATATCGAAGTGCTGTGCTATCGCAACCTTGACCCAGTCATGTATACCAAGTTATCCGATCGCTTATTGCAACATGGTTTAGGCCGTAACTTTAAAAAAGAAGCTATCCATCAGTATTTAACCTTTGTTATCGAAAACATGAACCTAACGGGTCATGTCAAAATGCTCGATAGCCAGGTTACTATGTACCGCCGATTTTTTCGCAATCGTGGGGAAATTAGTGATTTATTACGATACTACGCGTTTGAAATCGTGCTCGATAGCGTGGAATCTTGCGATAAGCTAGCTTATTACCTCATTACTAAATATCAGATTGATAACGATAATATTGAAGATAATATCCGTCGTCCCCTACCCGGTGGCAACCAGTCGCTCACGCTGACTTACGAGCGCGATAATGACACTATTAAAGTCATTATTATGACCAAGCAAATGCAGAAGTCCGCTAGGCTCGGCGCTATCGGTGTGGACTCCGCTTCCGAAGTCAGTAAATCGGTCATTCAAGCCTCTTTACGCAACCTCAAAGACATTGTCTGTGAAGATATTAATGGCTCTGAGTGTGAGGTCGATAGCGACTTCCAGTCTGCTGTCTCTACCATAGATGCGTTGATGAACTACTTGCACTCTAGCAAGATTCTTTGTTATAGCCCGCAAGGCCGGGCCTATGAGCTGCCGCGTGGTGCCACAGCCCTAGACTTTGCTTATGCCGTTGGGCCTTTTGTCGGTAATATCGCGGTGGGGGCCAATATTGATGACCAAAAGGCCAAACTCGGTACGGTGTTGCAAGATGGCCAAAAAGTCGAGATTGAAGTCGATAGCAACTCTGCACCCAAGGCAGAGTGGCTCGGTTATGTGGTCACCAATAAAGCGCGTGAGCAAGTGTTGCGCTGGTTTAAAGACTTGTCTGACACTGAAAAACAGCATCACGGTGAGCAGGCGTTAGATCGGGCATTGCATACTTATCAAAAGAGCCTTGCTGACCTCACAGAAAACGATTGGGACAATCTCTTTGCTTGGCGTGGTATCAGTAGCAAGGCCGAATTGTTTGAACAGATTAGCCGAGGTACTTTGCTGCCGCAGCTGGTGGTGTCGCGCTTATATAGAGATGAAGTCGCCGATAAGCAAGCGGAAGATGATGCTCATGGCAACCGACAAGCGCAACACGCTATTGCTACCGCAGCAGGCGTTGAGTTGGCTTTTGCCAATTGCTGTCATCCAATTTATGGTGACCCTATTTTAGGCCATCAATCACGACATGGTTTGGTCGTACATCGCCATAAATGCTTCTCGCTCGACGATATCCGTAAAGACAACCCTTACCAAATTATCCAGTTAAGCTGGCGCAAACAAGAAGACTTAGACAGTGTCACGGGCGACCGCAACGAAAAAACCTACTACCTAGCCTATCTTAAGCTCTCCATTGTGTTAAGCGATGAGCAAATCAGTGAGGTCATCTATCAGTTGCGGGAGTTGAATATTGGGGTAGAGAAAATTGATGTGCGCTCGACCGATACGGATATCCATCTACTGGTATTGAGCCGCAACCATTTAGTGCAAGCGATTCACGCGCTACGCCGCTTACTTGACTTCCCTAATATTCGCCGCCTGTATCAGCTTTAACATCTAAAAATCAGATATTTAGATAATAAAGCATCTAGAATCTAAGACTGGAAAAATTAAAATTATAGCTTGCGGATAGGGGTTTTACAGCGTTAAGAATACTGTGAAAACCTCCTATTTTGCAGACTATTCGCTATAGTAACCCTTCAACTTGACCCTATTCTCAAACGTCTATATCTGTGCACCCCTATGATTGCGCCCCGATTCTGCTACACTATACACACTAGGTTTAGCTAGCCGAATCATTGTCGGCAGCTTGCCTAAAATACGTGTAATTTTAAAAACATACTGACCCAGTTACCGGGTACATTCAAAATAACATAAGGACATTTTATGCCACGCGAAATTATTCATACTGATAAAGCCCCTGCTGCAGTGGGCACTTATTCACAAGCCGTAAAAATCACTACCGATGTGGGTAGCACGGTTTATATTTCTGGCCAATTGGGCATCGACCCCACCACTATGGAATTGCATGAAGGCTTTGAAGCTCAAGCCGCGCAAGTCATGGACAATATCGAAGCCATTTGTGAAGCCGCTGGTGGTTCTTTGAAAGATACGGTTAAATTTAATGTGTCATTAACGGATTTGAATGACTTTGCTGCGCTCAACGAACTGTTTGCTGCTCGCCTATCTGAGCCGTATCCTGCGCGTGCTGCTTTGCAAGTAGCTGCCTTGCCAAAAGGTGGCGTAGTAGAAATTGAGACTATTCTATATATCGAAGACTAATTTCTATCCTCTACATTAAGATAAGCAATAACGTTTAGCTTGACTCTCAATGCTTTCCTATGGCGCATATCATGGTTATTTATAGCCTATGGCAAGTACCAGCAGAAAGTATTGAGCCGTTTTACCCCCCTCCTTATTTGCCTATGGATTATCCGTCGCTATGCTGGTTAGTGTCGCTCTACCTGTTCCGCTTTATCGGGTATTCGACTACCTCGCACCCGCTTCTCAAAACGCGCCCACTCAACCGCAAAGTATAGACTATAGCGATAGTCCCCCCTCTTTTTCTGCATCGGCTGTGACTAGCGACGACCTATTTGCTGCTACCCCGCCTACGCACTCGCCACTTGATGAGACCCCTGCCCTACCTGCTATAGGAGCACGTGTAGAAGTCTCTTTTGGCCGGCAAACGCTCATTGGTATTGTGGTCGCCCACGTGCCCGCTGCGGACAGTACTGTTCCCACGAATAAACTTAAACCTATCAAACGAGTACTGGACGACGAGCCACTGTTAGCTAGCGATATGCTGAGTCTGGGACAATGGCTAGCCCGCTATTATCATTACCCCTTCGGTGATGTGCTCTCCGTGATGCTGCCAACGCTCATCCGCCAAGGCAAACCGTTAGACTTATTAATTACCCATTGGCGTATCTTGCCCAATGTTGTGGATGGCGACTTCTCCCCGCAAGCTAAAAAACAAAAACAACAGTTTGAAATGCTGAAGCTGCATGGCCGGCATGGGGCGAGCGAAGATATCTTATTATTAGAAGGTATGGAGCGGCCATTTTTAGCCAAACTCGAAGAAAAAGGCCTTATTGAGCATTATCTGGAACCGAAAGGCGCGCCAAAACTGTCGTCTTTAGCCAAGATGCCTCTCGATTTAAATGAAGAGCAAGCTACTGCTGTCAACGCCATCGTGCAAGCTTTCGAGCACCAGCAATATCAAGGGTTTTTGCTCAACGGCGTCACGGGTAGTGGCAAGACAGAAGTTTATTTGCAAGCTATGCAACCAATTTTAGCGGCCGGTAAGCAAGTCTTAGTACTGGTCCCAGAGATTGGTTTAACACCACAGACTCGAGCTCGCTTTGCGCAGCGCTTTGCCGCCCATATTTTGCTGCTACATTCGGGGCTAAATAACACCCAACGGATGCAAGGTTGGCAGGACTGTCGTCAAGGTCATGCCCAAATTATCATTGGTACGCGCTCATCCGTCCTGTATCCCTTTGCCAATCTCGGTCTAATCGTCGTCGATGAAGCCCATGACCAGTCTTATAAACAGCAAGATACCCTGCGCTATCATGCCGCGGACGTAGCACTCTATCGAGGTTTTCAGGCCAAAGTGCCGGTAGTACTGGGTACCGCCACGCCTGCCTTAGAACAGTTTAAACTGGTAGCCGATGGCAAACTAACCGAATTAAGCTTAAGTAAAAGGGCCGGCAATGCCAAAGCCGCTACCCTGCATCTGGTCGATGCGCGAGACAAACCAACGACTTATAGCGACCAACCAGTCGATACCCCCAAGCAAAAGTCGCTATTGCCCAATATCAATAGTGCCCAAAGTACGGGGCTAACTGATGCCACCATCGATGCTATCCGGCAAACGCTAACAGCTGGTGAGCAAGTACTCATCTTTTTAAATCGCCGTGGTTATGCGCCTATTTTGCTGTGTGCCGCTTGCGGCTGGCAAGCAGATTGTACCCGCTGCGAGGCGCATATGACCCTGCACCATAGTCAGCTCAATAGCCACCAACCGAGCTATCTCAAATGCCATCATTGTGATTGGCAAGCTTATATCCCCACCGCTTGCCCCGATTGCGGCAGCGTAAATTTAGACGCGGTGGGCATGGGCACTACCCGTTTGACCGAAAGCCTGCATGCGCTATTTAGCAACCCGCAGACCAGTAAAGTGACCTACCCTATTATCCAAATCGACCGCGATACCACCCGGCGCAAAGACAGTTGGGAAAATATCTATCAGCGTATCAATACGGGCGAGCCAGCCATTTTAGTTGGCACGCAAATGGTCGCTAAAGGCCATCACTTTCCCCGCGTCACCTTAGTCTGCATGCCCAATGCCGATCGTGGTTTTTTATCGCCCGACTTTCGCTCTCCTGAGCATACCGCCCAGCTGATTATCCAAGTCGCCGGTCGAGCTGGCCGTGGTGACAAGCCCGGTAAAGTGTTGATCCAGACCGTGCAACCGGACAATCCACTGCTGTTGAAATTGGTACGCGACGGCTATCAAGAGTTTGCGTTACAGCTCCTGCAAGAGCGTAAAATGATGGGGTTACCGCCGGAGACCCACGGTGTATTAATTCGCTGTGAGGGCAAAACCTTAGAGCGCACTACCCAAGCCCTGAAAGACGCGCGCGCTATTCTACCTATCCCTAATGAGCTAGCCATTCTCGGGCCTATCGATGCCCCAATGAAAAAGAAGAATAGTCGCTATCATTCTCAGCTCTTATTACTCGCCAAATCGCGCCCACATTTGCATCAAGTGCTCAACCACTGGTGGCCGCAAGTCCTTGATTTACCTTCTGCAAAATATCTTAAACTGACTTTAGACGTGGATCCTGTAGGATGGTAATGGCTTATCACCCTTAACCTTACGCTTGCCCTGAAACCTGTGCCGAACGCTCACTGTCCACTAGCCTAAAAGAGGCCTTATGTCCGCGCCAAAATTTGACCCCACTGTCCCGCACGATCCTCCGCATTTTCACGATGAGCCCAAAGCCCGTGACCTTAGTAAGCAGCGGCGTACTTTACTGATTAGCTTTATTATTATCACAGGCTTTATGCTAGTAGAGGCCATTGGCGGTTGGCTGACCAACAGTCTAGCGCTATTGTCAGATGCCGGTCATATGCTTAGCGACGCCGCTGCTTTGGGAGCGACTTTGCTGGCTTTTAAAATTGGTGAAAAATCTGCCAATGAGCAGAAGACTTTCGGCTATAAACGCTTTGAGATTTTAGTCGCCGGCGCCAACGGAGCGACCCTAATAATTATCTCGATAATGATTTTTATTGAGGCAATTGGCCGAATCAACTCGCCGCCCGATGTTGCTACCAAAGGTATGCTCATCATTGCAACTATCGGCATGTTGGTCAACGTGGTAGTGGCATGGATGTTACATCGTGGTGGTGCAGCGGACAGCCATGCTGACCATGACCACGATCACGATCACGATCACGATCACGATCACAATCATGCCGAAGAAGGACATGGTGCACACGACCATGACCATGACCATGACCATGGGAAAAATAGTGCAAAAGTGGCTAGCAAGGTTCCAGAAGCTAAAAACCTGAATATGCACAGTGCTTATCTGCATGTGTTAGGGGATTTATTAGGCTCAGTCGCCGCTATTATTGCCGCCTTAGCCATGATGTGGTTCGGTTGGGCTTGGGCGGACCCCGTAGCGTCTGTCATCGTCGCCGCCTTAATTTTATTTAGCGGCTATCGCGTGGTCAAACAATCGGTGCATATCCTAATGGAAGGCACCCCCAGCGACATAGCCTTAGATAATGTCGTAGCGATTATGGAAGCTCATGAAGCGGTAATTAAAGTCCATGATTTGCACGTTTGGACCATTACCAGTGGCTTACATGCGCTGTCTTGTCACGTCGTCGTTGATGGCGATATGCGTATTAGCGAAACTAGCGCTCTAATCCATGACCTCGAGCATAGCTTAGAAGACTTAGGGATTAGCCATGCTACGATTCAGGTAGAGAGTAGCGGTTTCTCCAAAGCTCATGGCGATGCTTTAGTCTGTGATATCTCCAGCCGTGGTCAAGACAATTCAGGGCATTTAGGTCATAATCATTAAAGAGTTGATTGTATTTAGAAACTAGAAAAATTTTATAAAATACTTAATTTAAGCCGTTATTTTTGCCTATTAATTTTCTGCAAAGGTAATGGCTTATATGCCGCATGAATTATTACTATCCTAACCTCAACACTCACGACAACTACTGTCGCATGACGTCTTATTTACCTGTCTTTCGCTAATGATTTGTACTATATTAATCAGGTAAGGAAAAAACGCTACCCCGTTGCTTAGCTCAAGTTCTAATCCAATCAAAGGATTTTATCTTAAGGTTAATTTATACTGACTGCTACTGAAGTTAATCCTCGAATCGCAATGATTCACTTCTAACTTTAGCCTGGTATGACCGACCTTATTTAATACCTCACTGCACACTACCCTCTCCTTATAAAAACTAAAACGTTAAACCTCTAAACCCCTTTAAATCGTACGTTGGTTACCAACACTCAATCTTAAAAATTATGACTGACCGTAGCGTGTGCTTTAAATAGTACTGCGAACACGTCTTAGGACAGTTGTGTCTAGCAAACCAGCTATACGAAAACAGTTATGCCTAACCACTTAGAAAACTCTTAACGATTAAAAAATAAAAACTATTACCTTTTCAAAACGCAGCACAGCTCCCCCATTACAATGATAACTAGGACAATACTATGAGAAATACACAAAAAAGACTCGATAATTTAGCTTGGACAGGCGTATCAGGACTGGCACTTTTACCCAAGAATGATAAGGTCCCGCCGGCAAAGGTGCCGTTATTTTATTTAGAAACCATTAGAGTAGATGACTACGAAAGTGACGTGTACTTTGTGAACAATTCTGAGGAGACGCTGAGCTTTGTAGCGCCATTCTGGCTATATCAATCGATTTATGAAGCTAGTGCCGGACTGGGTGACGATCGCTTTTTGGACAATAGCCCTGAAGAAAAAATTAGACGTGCGAAACTCTATACTCGTGATATTAATAATTTTTATACCCAAGTATTACCCAAACAAGGCGTGCGGATTGGCAAGACCCATATTATCTATGACAGCGATGGCCTGTCGCAATGGATTATCCAATTGCCGTACTATAGTGGCGATACTGGGAAAATAGCCAAGCAAAAAGGTATTTGGAAGTTTAATGCGGTAGAAAAAGGCGGGTTTGGGCAGTCTTATGTCCTACTCTGGGACGATTATACCGTGCCAAGTCATATGGTTAGTGCGAGCTGTATTACCCAGGAGGCGGACCAACCGCTAGACCCTTTCTGTTATAGACAGCGCTGTGAAGTATTGGATGGTCTAGTGGGTCACTATGGGAATATAAACGCGCTATATATCTTAGCTATCAATGATGTGCTATTTCGCTATCGGGTAGGTTGGAGTGCGCCTTATCAGGAAAGTGACATTCAAGCCCAAGATATTGCCTATAAATTGCGCGATCTCGACCCGCAAGATGCGCAAGCGGTACAAAGGATCGTTCGAGATATTTATACCTATTGGTTTAGTGAGAGCATGGCCCGCCATATCCCATTGCCTGCTTGTGAAGAGCTTTTCACGATATACCAAGACTGGTTAGCCCATAGCGCACTAAACCCGTTAGTTTAATGCCCGTTAGTTTAATGATAACCAAGATAAAGGATAAAAATATGACCTTACCTAATAAAAATAACGAAACGTTTTTACTGTTTTTTCATGGCTTAGACTCTAGTGATCAGACCAGTAAATATACCTGTATTAAGCGCGAGCCGAAATACTGCCAGACGGTAGATTATCGTAGAGACTTTAAAGACATATTTACGGTCTATGAGTCTTTAATTAGCGAAAAAATGCAGGAGTATCCCAGCGTGGTACTGGCAGGACATTCGCTTGGTGGTTGGTTTGCCAATCATTTTGCTCATAAGTTTGGTTTGCGCGCCTTATTAATTGCCCCGTGCTTAAATCCTAGCGAGGTATTGGCGGACCGCATTCCTAATGTGGCGAGTATGGCATTAGATTTTCCCACGACCAACCCAGCAATGACCCAGGTTATGATTGAAGTCGGTGATGAGTGCTTACCGGTAGCGGTTGCTCAAAAGACACTGGTGAATTTAGCGGAGAGTTGGCAAGTAGACTATTTCGAGGGCGGGCACCATCGTATCGCCCGCGAGTTTGAGATTCAGGAGAGACTGAATGACTTATGTGGGGATTCGCTTATTTGGGTAGATAATAGCTAGGGTTACTGGTAGGGCTTAGTTACTATAACCTTCGTATAATTAATAGCTTACATTAGTTTATTTTATGCGATATCCTTTAATATATTAATTTAATTAAGGCTAATCAATTGCAAACTCATACTTTAGTAGGTTTATTCCAAAATAAATTGTTCCGTATCCCTGATTATCAAAGAGGCTATGCTTGGGGTGAGCATCAAATAAAAGACTTCTGGGAAGATATTCTTCAACTTCATGATGAGAGGATGCACTATACGGGAGTATTGACTCTAGAGCCTTTAAATAAAGAGCGTTATGCTAAATGGGAGGAAGATATATGGTTAATTGAGAACAAAGGCTTTAAACCATATTATGTTGTAGACGGTCAACAGAGATTAACTACAGCTCTCGTACTGATTCAGGCTATTTTAGAAAGCGTTCCACAGAATATGAGTCTTAACTTCACCACAATCAGTGATATAGAAAGAAAATTCATCATTGAACAACATAACTCCGAAAATGAATCCTATCAAAGCTATATATTTGGGTATGAAAAAGATAATCCAAGCGATGAATATTTGAGGACTAAAATTTTTAACAAGCGTTCCACCTCAAATAATCATGAACTAACTCTTTACACTAAAAATCTTTATAAGGCTAAAAGTTTTTTCTTAAAAGAGTTGCAGAAAATAGAACCTAACAATATAGAAAAAATTTACTACAAGCTAACTCAAAAAATGAAATATAGCATCTATGAAATAGAAGCTGATATAGATATTAACGTTGCTTTTGAGACTATGAACAACAGAGGTAAGGCTTTAACCACTCTAGAAAAGTTAAAAAATCGTCTTATATATTTAACCACTCTATTTAGTGATCAAAAAGATAACGGAAAACTAAGGGAAGACATCAATAATGTTTGGAAGACGATATACCAGTACTTAGGAAGGAATAAAGATCAACCTTTAGATGAGGATCAATTTTTACGTAATCATTGGATTATGTATTATAACTATTCTAGAAATAAGGGTAATGTATATATAGATTTTTTACTAGATGAAGCTTTTACGTCAAAACGTATATTACAAGATAAAGAAAGTGCTTTAACCCGAGAAGAGATTACAGAATATATTCATAGCCTCCAAAAATCTATTAAATATTGGTTTTATATACATAACCCTAATCAGCCTTACAAAACTGTTAGCATGACTGGCTCTCAAGTTGAAATGTTAGAAAAGCTTAACAGCTTAAGCTTTAAAGCGTTTAAACCTTTAATTCTTTCTGCATACACCTCTGATCAAAATCCAGAGAAAATCACTGAACTACTTAAGGAGATAGAGAGATATAATTTCTGCACATTCTCCTTAAGTAAGCGCCGTTCAAACACCGGAGACACTGAGTTTTACAGAAATGCAAGCGAATTACTAAATGGCAGCAGAAATATAAACTCAACAATTGAAAATATAAGAAATTGGTGTGACGATTATTTTAGCAAAGATAACTTTTTGGCTTATATTCAGGATAAGTATGAACTTCATAGCAAAGAAGGGTTCTATCGTTGGGATGATATAAGATATTTTCTATATGAATATGAACAGAACCTTAAGAAAAAAAGCATGTCTAACGATAAAAAACTGAATTGGGACGAATTAAATAAATATAAGAAAGACTATGTAAGTATAGAGCATATTTACCCACAGAATGATAGCGATAAATATTGGCAAGATCGTTTTATTGTAAGTAATAACAACCAAAAAAATTATTTATTACATTCTATAGGTAACCTTTTAGCTCTATCTTGTAGCAAAAATTCATCACTTCAAAATATTAGTTTTAACGAAAAGAAAAGTAGGATAAATAGTAGTGGAAACCTAGTCGGCTTTGTCAATGGCTCCTTTTCCGAAATAGATGTTGCTCAACATCAGGTATGGACGCCTATCGAAATACTTCAGAGAGGTTTAGACATGCTTGACTTTATGGAAAAGCGTTGGGACATTGTCTTAGGAGATAATGACTTTAAAAAGAAATTACTTCATCTAGAGTTCTTGGATTAATGTACATATAGTTTAACCTTCTTTATATTCGTTGATATAAATAAACGAGTATAAAGAAGTGTTTTTTTAATTAATATCCTTGATATTTCTTTACTAGGTTATCTTCCCCACTCTGCTCTATCTTTAACACATACCCCGTAATCACCCCATCATAAGGCAGATTATTATAATTTTGCTGATAATGCGCTTGGCTAGCCGCCTGAATAGCCAGCTCCTGCTCAGACTCATTTAAGTGTACGAAATTATCTGGTAATTCAACATAATGAAAGCGATTGACACCCCATCTCGTCAGCCAATTATTGGCACTGCCGGTGAAGTTAAAAGTTATCTGCGCGCGTAAGGTATAAACCGGTGGCTTTACTCGATTTTCAAGCTCATGCTGTAGTTCAGCCATTGCTGCCTCATACTGTGCTGGCGGCATCTGTAGCACGGCAAATAGGGTCTGCAAAAACTCAATAGAGCTAAAGCGAAAGTCGTAATAACTGTTGTCTAAACCTAGCGTAGGACTGCACAAGACATGGCGCAAGCGATCGCAGGCCTGGATGACATTTTTGGGCTGATAGCCCATAGCTTTGATAATATCTTGCTGACGCAGCTCTAGACAGTCAATTTGGGCAATGGCCAAAGTAGCAAGCGGATGACGCGGGGTAAGACGGCGGGTAAACACTGACATGACAAGCTTCCTATGACTCCGACGACAATAAGACAAAATAATGCGACTATTTATTAGCACTCGATTATTAGGAGTTAGCTAGGATTCGGCTTATAGACCACTAGCTGCTAATTCTTAGTCACAATCAGGCACAGATGACCTTGTCGGAGTAACAGGCTCATGCGCTTTACCAGAGGTATTTTTACATCGTGCTGGAAGTTGCAATGCCAATGAGCCGCTACGGTTTAGAGCGCAATCATCAACAAATTAAACCCACGATGGTTCTTGCGGTTATGATAGCATATAAAACGACGCTAATTAAATAGCTAAGCCTTGTAAACCGCTGTGCTATGGTTGATTTTACTGAGTATTTCTCTTATTTTATTAGCGGTTTTTTAGTTTTATAGCTTGTTGTGTAAGTCAACGGGCCTTTTTATCCACTAACTAATGATTACTGCCATGTCTAGACGCTCAGCTCCCTTTGTTGCTCCAGATTTCATCGATGCGCCGACCTCTAAAGAAGGTAAAAAACAGGCCAAAGATTTGCTGTCCACACTGCAAGCCGATATTGCAGCGCTGCGCCATGAGCAAATGCCACCTGATATCTTGACTCAGATTCGCGACATGCCTATTTATCAGGGCAATCTTGAGGAAGTGCACGCTTACTATCAGCGTTGGCAGCCTCTAATTGAACGGGCTATGGGTTTTTATCCTGCTGCCAATTTACCGCCCGATCATTTACCTTTGCCTGCCAGCCTAGAGATTCCGCAATTTGTCTATCATGTGCAAAAGCTACATTTAACCAAAACCCGGGCAAAAGAATCTAAGAGCTTTGGCTCAGTGGGGGCATTGGTCGATAAGTGTGGCGAATTCAGTAGTGAAGAGACGGTACGTTTAAGCTCAGTATTTGCTAATGACGATACGGCACTCTTGGTCGCGCACCGCGAGTTTATTGACCTGCGGGCTTATGTTTTTTGTCGCGATGCCAAAGGCGAGATGCTAGAGCCGGAGCGCCTGCGCTTCTACCGTACCGGGCTGATTGTGCATGCTCTGCCTGATTTCAAAGTCATGGACAGTCGCCAAACCCCGCGCAAACGTCGCAACGATGCCTATCGTAATCCGTTAGCGGATAATGGCACTTGGAAAGTTTATAAAAAGAAATAAACCCCATCCTACCCCTAAAAACAGTTTAAAATAAATAGCCTAACTTGAGGCTTATAGATAATCTACGGATAGCTGCCAGCGGTTAAACTGCTCATGTCAGGCAATAGGTCCATCACCCTACTATACTAATAACTCTGTGGTTATCAATCCTATACTATAAAGACCCAAGTCAGCCAGGCTTATCATTAACCGGCTATTTTTAGCCCAGCCCCTTTTATAACAGTCTTTTTTATAACCGATTCTTTCTAGAACAGCCTCTTTTATAACTATGCTTTAATAACAGTGCCTTTGCTATACTGCAGAATTTTTGATTTTAATTAATAACCCCTGTTAAGGAGTGTCCATGTTCGCAGCCGCCACCGGCTCTCCCAACCTCATGCTTCAAGCCACTCTCTTTTTAGGAGCGGCTATTCTTCTAGTACCGCTCGGTAAACGTTTTGGTATTGCTTCAGTTTTAGGCTATCTCATTACTGGTTTGATATTAGGCCCAAGCTTTTTAGATGTGGCGGGCGACGCTGAGACTTTATTGCATTTTTCTGAGTTTGGCGTAGTGATGCTGCTGTTCATTATTGGCTTAGAGTTGCAGCCCTCAAGGCTATGGGCGTTAAGACGTTCCATTTTTGTCTTAGGCGGCTTACAGGTTGGTGTCACCGGCACTTTGCTGATGGCGCTGATTTATCAATTTACCAGTTTAAAGCTAGATACCGCTTTTATCGTCGGTTTTGGTTTGGCATTATCCTCTACCGCTTTTGTCCTACAGATATTGACCGAAAAGCAGCAACTGTCTAGCACCCATGGCCGCGAAGCTTTCACCATTCTCCTCTTTCAGGATATTGCGGTTATCCCGCTACTCGCCGTCATCCCCTTCTTATCAGGGGTGCGTGAGCAAACCTACGACCTCCTCTATTTTGGTAAGGTATTTGCGGTATTCGCAGGCCTTATCTTTGCCAGCCGCTATGTGGTAAGGCCCTTCTTTAAATTTGTCGCCTCTAGTGGCGCCACCGAATTGCTCACTGCCGTGGCGCTATTTATTGTCATAGGGGTCTCCATCTTGATGGGCCAAATTGGTCTATCAATGGCGTTAGGGGCATTTTTGACCGGCGTCCTCTTGGCAGATTCAGAATACCGGCACGAGTTAGAAGCCAGTATTGAACCGTTCAAAGGTTTACTACTCGGGCTATTCTTTATGTCCGTAGGTATGCTGACGAATGTAAAACTGATTTTGGCACATCCGATTCTTATCGTCGGAGCAGCTGTCCTGCTGATGTTGATTAAGTTTGCTGTCATTACCCTTATCGCCCGACTATCGGGCAACCGTCTGCCCACCAGTATTCGTCTGGGCGTAACGCTGGCACAAGGCGGTGAGTTTGCCTTCGTACTGTTCAGTGTCGCAGCGGCGCAAAACGTGTTAAAGCCAGAGCTATCCAATTTAATTACTTTAATTGTGACTATCTCTATGGCATTGACCCCATTGGCTTTCTTAATATTAGAAAAAGTCGGTGAGCCTATCTTTGCCAAGCGCAAACCTAGCCGAGAATACGATACTATTCCTGATCATGAGCATCCGGTCATTATCGCTGGCTTTGGCCGCGTAGGTCAGATTATTGGCCGGGTACTACGCATGCACAATATAGAATTTACCGCCATTGAGCGCTCCGCCAACCGAGTAGATTTTGTCCGTAAATTCGGTAACCAAGTCTATTATGGCGATCCAAAAAACCCTGAGATTCTACGAGCTGCGGGTATCAGTAAGGCTCGCGTATTTATCTTGGCCGTCGATGACTTAGAGCGCTCTATCACCACGGCGCAATACCTACGTAAAAACTATCCTGATTTGGTGGTTATTGCTAGAGCACGCGACCGTCAGCACTACTATCGCCTGCGGGAAGTCGGTGTGCGTTATATTTGGCGAGAGACTTATTTGACCGCTCTAGATATCTCCCGCGCCTCGTTAGAATTTCTAGGCATTAGCCCCGAAAAAGCGCGTGAGACTATTCAGACCTTCCGCGATTACGATGATGAGCTGATTGACCGGCAGCAAGCGATTTATGATGACGAAGCCAGTATGATTGAATCGGCACAGTCCGCTATTGCGGAGTTAGAGAGTTTGTTTGATTCTGACCATACTGCGGCCAAAAAGATAGACTTACAAGAAATTGAAACGGCGTTAGGACTGACCAAACACTAAGATTTATGGCAGACAGTGGTTAAACCCAACTATAAAAAAGGCAGCTAATGATGCATTGGCTGCCTTTTTTAATAGTGGATACCTTTAAAGACCTTAGATACAGCCTTTAGGGGCCTGCTTTTTATTTAATGAGCTCATGCAGCCCCAATTGCCTGCAGCTTGGCGATACATTACCAGCGTCTGCTGATTCAAATAGCGGTTGGGATATCGCACCCCTTGAACCGTCGCGATAACCACACAATCCGTCTCTACCGGCACTCCCTCAGCACTGCTCGCCACTTGCAAAGTTACCCGTTGATCATCGGTCGTGAGTGGCAATTGTAGCGGGCATTTTCCCTGCTGCTGATAAATTAAATCTACCCGTCTTTGCGCGTTATAAGTCATGTCATAGGCTTCAAAAAGCACTTCTTTTTCTTTTTTCTTGGCAATCAGTGGCAAAAACTGCACTTGGATCACCGACAATACAAACACAAAAAACCCGAAGCCTAGCCCTAAACCATACAGACTAACGCCACCTTCTCGCTGCAAGTGCGCCTTTTGCGCCGCCAAATCTTTAGGATAGGCCTCTAGCGCATCGGCAACCTCACGCCGTGCCATACGATAGTAATAAGCATCGGTCCACCGTGCCACCATAACCGACCAAAACAGCCAGACCAACCCTGCCACAACAATACGCACGGCCATATGCCAAGCATCGGCTATAAAAGGCATCGCCACGGTCTGTAGCACCACTAATATAATGGCGATGTTCAGCTGAATAAATGACCAGCCTGCCACGCTATAGACCAGCGCATCCATATAACGCTTGCGGTACAGTAGCCAAGGGAAGGTCATCAGAAAGCCGGCCCAATGCCAGCTAGGGCCCAGATAGCCTTGCTCATCAAACTGAGCAAAACGCTTTAGATAATAGCTTTGCGAGCGATGTCCGAGAAACCACTGGTCAAGTTGCTGACGGCGGCTGGCACTAAGGTCGGGTTGATAAAAAGGGGGCGGTGAATCCGTCTCGATGAATAGCATGGTGGCAGGCTCTTATAACGGGGCAGAGACGTCCTCTATCAGGGTAACTTTGTCTTATTCAGCAGTACCATAAATAGCTACGATGACAAATCTTAGCTAGCATCCGTACAGCATTAAGCAAAGAGTAGCCGCAGTGAGCACGTCTTATAAATTAAGATTTTCCACAATATATGTCTTATAATAAGGCCTATTTTAGCCTATATGCATCGATAATCGTAATATTATGAGTTCACACAATCCCCAGACCCCTGCCCCTACTTTAGCCCCCACCACCGATCACCCTACGGAATCAGTAGATACTATGCCTGACACTACAGAGCAACCCCAAGCGACTGATAGCATTGACCTTAGTGCCGCTGAGGCGCCACGACGTACTATCCAGACGTTTATGAAGCGTCGCACGCATATGAACAAGCATGCTGAGCAAGCGTTAACCGACCCTGCTTTTGCGCATTTCATCGTTAATAATACGAGTGGTGATGGTGACCTAACCGGCATCGATAACCTAAGAGCTTTGTTCGCGGATACCGCAGTGACCCCAAATGGTAGCGACGCGCCGCTGACTTTGGAGATTGGTTTTGGTTTGGGCGACTCGCTTATCGAGATGGCCAATGCTGACCGCGAACGCAACTTTGTAGGAATTGAAGTGCATGAGCCGGGCATCGGTAAATGTGCCTATATGGCCGCTGAGTTGGGCTTAACCAACATTAGAATTATCAATGGTGACGCGATTCAATTACTCCAGCAATTGCCAGAAAATCATGTCGATCGCATCCAGCTTTATTTCCCTGATCCTTGGCAGAAAAAGCGTCACTATAAACGCCGGTTTGTCAGCCCTGAACGCATGGCCATTGTCACCCGCGCGCTGAAGGTTGGCGGCTGGTTTCATACTGCGACCGATTGGGAACACTATGCCTTTTGGATGCTTGAAGTCCTCGATAATTTAGACACGCTAAGCAACTATTCAGGTACAGGTAACTTTACTCCGCGTCCAGACTTTCGTCCGCAGACTAAATTTGAGCGGCGCGGACTTGAGCGCGGTCACGGCGTTTGGGATTTAATTTATACCAAAAAATAGCAGTGTCTTTAGCTTGACACCCAGCACGCTATGCTTATTCTTTGTTTTATTGCTAGTAAATGCCTAAATTACCTAACGTATAATAGAACCATTCGCTGCGCTGATTAAAATAAAACTTGTGAAACATTGCCGTATTGCCTAGCTTGCCGTCCCTTACTGGCTATAAATACTGAAGAACGTCGCTAATACTAGCGGCGTTTTTTTAGGGTCAAAAATTAAGATTCTGCGCAAACGCTGAGCTTATAAGGGCTTAAAAAGTTTTCCCCATTATCTGTGGATAACTCTGTGGATAACTTGCTACTTGACAGCGCAATCCCTTTAAAGTGTATAGCTTACGGTAAAATTGGTTACTTTTTAACCAATTATTTTAACTATATAAATCATATACTTACACTACATAAAATTTCATACGATAAATATTTGATATTTTTTTACTAGCGATTGTGTGGAGGCAATGTTTCACAAAAATGTAATATGACAACTTTAATAGACTGTGGATAACTTACTTTTGTATTGACATTTAGTGGCACATACTTTAGCAATACCTATTAGCTACTTATAAGAGATTTTTTAGCATAGACCATCTAACTTACGTCTACCAACTCGTTCAGTTGCTGGCTACTTTAATAGCCCTGCAATAGCATTGCTATACCGGTTGAGCAGATTTATATAGGCGCATCAAAAAAATTATTAATAATTTTTATCGATTACGCTGCTGGTTTTTTAGCCATTATTTTGGCTAATTACGCACGTCATATAGTGTCGTTTTGTCGCTCCCAGTGGCTAATAATCCGTTTGGATTTTGCTATAATAACCCTCTACTTAGTTGACAAGCTTTATTAAATCAATGGCTTCAACTTACCACTTTTCGCAGTTATTTATAGCCATTTCCGTGCGACTAATATCAGCACATGACTCCGGCGCACAGCGCGTCTTCCCTAACTATTTAACGATTCACTAATGCCGCTATCGCCCTAATTAAAGTGCGATGCATTTATCGGCAATTATTCGTCACTATTCACTGCTATTCTTTGTTAATCTACTTAGGTAGCCCGATTTTAAAAACAGATATATTAACTACCCTAACCGTATTATTGATTACTCACCTTTTATAAGGACGTCATTATGGACGAGAATAAAGCGAAAGCACTTAAAGCCGCTCTTGGTCAGATTGAAAAGCAATTTGGTAAAAATACTATTATGCATCTAGGAGATGACTCAGCGACTTTAGATGTCGACGTCGTCTCTACGGGCTCGCTAGGCTTAGATATTGCCCTCGGTATTGGCGGCTTGCCTAAAGGCCGTATTATTGAAATCTATGGCCCTGAGAGCTCAGGTAAAACCACTCTGACGCTACAAGCTATTGCGCAGTGCCAGAAGCAAGGCGGTACTTGTGCCTTTATCGATGCTGAGCATGCCCTAGACCCTATCTATGCTCGTAAGTTAGGCGTGAATACCGATGATCTGTTGGTCTCACAACCAGATAACGGTGAGCAAGCATTAGAAATTACCGATATGCTAGTGCGCTCAGGCGCGGTCGATATGATTGTTATTGACTCGGTCGCTGCTTTGACCCCACGCGCCGAAATCGAAGGCGAGATGGGTGACTCACATATGGGTCTACAAGCACGTTTGATGAGTCAGGCGCTGCGTAAAATCACCGGTAATGCCAAACGCTCCAACTGTATGGTGGTGTTTATTAACCAGATCCGTATGAAAATTGGCGTTATGTTTGGTAGCCCAGAGACCACAACAGGTGGTAACGCGCTGAAATTCTACGCCTCTGTGCGTATGGATATTCGCCGTATTGGTGCGGTGAAAGATGGTGATGAAATCGTCGGTAACCAAACCCGCGTGAAAGTCATTAAGAATAAAATGGCCCCTCCTTTCCGCCAAGCTGAGTTTGAAATTACTTATGGCGAAGGCACCAACCATTTAGCCGAAGTTATCGACTTGGGTGTGGATATCGGGGTGGTCGGTAAAGCGGGCGCTTGGTACAGCTATGGCGACAGCAAAATCGGTCAAGGTAAAGCCAACTCGGTGTTATATCTCAAAGAAAACCCAGCTATTGCAGAAGAGATTGAAGCTAAAGTCCGTGCTGAAAAACTAGGTACGGGGCAGCCTGAAGTCGCCGCAGAACAGCCCGCTGACGTTGAAGTAGAAACTGAAAGCGAGTAATACCTGCCCTCTTAAAACCTTAC
>Ga0208015_1000361_pt1 | contig 26509 bp, 18 predicted proteins | sample 26BtaG_FD_184101 | JGI IMG/M metagenome (GOLD analysis project Ga0208015, IMG submission 184101) | Marine viral communities from Cariaco Basin, Caribbean Sea - 26B_WHOI_OMZ_CsCl (SPAdes) (version 2) | ecosystem: Environmental > Aquatic > Marine > Oceanic | place: Caribbean Sea: Cariaco Basin...
CAGCATTGCTCACATTATCGCATATCAAGGTTATGGGAAAGGTGTGTTGTTTGAAATTTGAATTGTAATGGGTGAGCTGCATAAAGATTGGAGATTGTTGATTAACGATTATTGATTTTTGAAGTATTTGAATCTGCTTTTTCGGTATGTGTTAACTTATCAGGATGTACCTCTAAGCAAATGGATTGATGAGTTACGATTTACGATTAAAGATTGCTATTGATAATGATAAACAATAACCCTTTATTGCTGATTTGTGTTTCTGAAACCCGCCTGAACAGATGGGCAGGTTGGTTTTTGAAAACCTTTAAATAGTGCAAAAGCTACTTAGTTTTCAAAAACATACTTCATAATATTGGCCCCCATTTTTAACGCTTTTTCCCGGACTTCAAAAGGGTCATTATGGACTTCTTCATCTTCCCAGCCGTTTCCTAAATCAGTTTCATAAGTAAAGAGCAACACCAATCTATCGTTCTCAAAAATACCAAATGCCTGAGGGCGTTTGCCATCATGCTCATGGATTTTAGGCAATCCCTCAGGGAATTTAAAGGCGGTACTAAAAATGGGATGCGTCTTTGGCAATTCTACCAATTCCTTATTCGGAAACAATTTTTTGAGTTCCTTTTTTAAATAAGGCTCCAATCCATAATTGTCATCAATATGTAAAAATCCACCGGAAAAAAGATAGTTTCTTAAATTTTCAATATCGTTCTCACTGAAAAACACGTTGCCATGTCCTGTCATATGTATAAAAGGAAATTGAAAAATATCAGGACTATCAGGCTCTACGGTTTGTGGTCTGGGATTGATTTTAGTATTGATGTGGAGATTACAATACGAAATTAAATTGGGCAAGGAGGTAGGGTTGGCATACCAATCGCCACCCCCTTTATACTTTAATACGGCAATTTCTTGTGCATAAGTTGAAACTGATAGGCACATAGCAAATACCAAAAGCGAAGCAAATTGTCTTAATATTTTCAAATGGAATGTCATCTGTCAAAAGTATAAATAAAAATAGTGATACCGTAAAACATTAGAAAGATTGGTTCAAAATTAAACTAGTGCGATATCGCGGAATTCAGTTTTCATTTTTAAAAAGTAAAAAACAAGAAACCAATATGTAATGACCCCTCATCGTATCTATCTACAAGATTATTGTCTATTAATAAAGCGCTTCTATAGAGCTATTAGTATCAAGAGCAGTGAACAGTATTCATGCTTTTTTTCATCTTATTAGAATCATCGAGATTAAAAAATTTCAGCTCCATAGGGCGACATAAATTGACATAAGAAAACGAATGGTTAAATAGAGGTTGTTTTACTAATTCGATATTAATCAATAATATATAATATTATACATAAAGCTTTCATTCATTTGTAAAAGCAATGCTATGGCACGCTACAATGGCGGCAGTTTCGGTACGCAAACGCGTATTTCCTAAGCTCACAGGTTGGAATCCTAAAGATAGGGCAGCCTTGATTTCATCAGGACTGAAATCGCCTTCAGGACCAATCAAAACGAGCACATCTGTATGAGATTGTAATGCGTTTTTTAAGGAAACACGTTCGGTTTCTTCACAATGTGCAATAAACTTCTGTCCGTTGAAGGGTTGATTTATAAAGTCATTAAATGATATCGCTTCCTGTAATTCTGGCAAATAAAGGTGTAGTGCTTGTTTCATTGCCGCTTGAATGATTTTCTCAAATCGGTCAGTTTTAATGACTTTTCGCTCGCTGTGGTCACAAATAATGGGCGTTATAGTGTCCACGCCAATCTCAGTCGCCTTTTCTAAAAACCATTCGTAACGATCGTTCATTTTTGTAGGAGCTACCGCTAAATGGACTTTGTAGTTTCCGACAGGTACAAACGATTTGGAAATTATGGATGCCACACAGTTTTTTATATCTGCAAGTGTAATTTCAGCAACAAACATCCAACCTTTTCCATTGGTGATTTGGAGCTGGTCGCCATTAGTTTTTCGAAGCACCTTCACAATATGTCGGCTTTCATCTTTTGAAAAGTCAATCTGCGTGGTGCTTTCGTCAATATTTGGATTATAGAAAAGCTGCATTGCGGTGTTGATTTAAATTTTAAGTCGAGACGAAGCCGTGACATTCTGTTGTGCAAAATTACCCTCAAGAAATTTCAAATATCCAACAATGGCGATCATTGCCGCATTATCTGTTGTGAATTCAAACTTAGGCACATAGGTGGTCCATCCAAATTTTGCCTCTCCATCTTTCAGGGCTTGTCTAATGCCCGAATTGGCTGAAACACCGCCGCCAATAGCAATATGTTTGATACCGGTTTGCTTCGAGGCAAGTTTCAATTTATCAACCAAAATACCGATGATTGTATATTGTATGGAGGCGCAAATATCATTCAGGTTCTCCTCAATAAAATTCGGATTGGCTTTGGTCTCCTTCTGGATAAAATAAAGAATGCCCGTTTTTAATCCTGAAAAGCTAAAATCCAGTCCCTCCACTTTCGGTTTGGTGAATTTAAATGCCTTAGGATTGCCCAATTTTGCGCGTTTGTCAATCTCAGGGCCTGCAGGATAGCCTAAACCCAAGATTTTGCCACTTTTATCAAAAGCCTCGCCCACAGCATCATCGATCGTTTCTCCAATGACTTCCATGTCAAAATGAGAATGGACCTTCACTATTTGTGTATGTCCTCCAGAAATGGTCATCGCCAAAAAAGGGAAAGGCGGTTTTTTAAACCCGTCCTCATCAATAAAATGGGCTAAAATATGCGCCTGCATATGGTTGACATCAATTAAAGGAATGTTCAGTCCGTAGGCCATTGATTTAGCAAACGAGGTGCCAACCAATAAAGAACCCATTAAACCAGGCCCACGTGTGAACGCGATGGCGCTGAGCTGTTTCTTGTCCACGTTGGCGCGTTTTAAGGCTTGTTGAACCACTGGAACAATGTTTTGCTGATGTGCCCGCGAGGCCAATTCTGGCACAACGCCACCATAAGCTTCATGGATGCTTTGACCTGCAACAACATTGCTCAGGATTTTCCCGTTAAGCATTACAGAAGCAGCGGTATCGTCGCAAGACGACTCAATTGCAAGAATATAAATATTTTGTGTTGCCATTAGTAAGAATTAGGCACAATAATTGTTAATTTTGGCTTCAAAGTTATAACTTTTAAAACTCATCAAAAAACTTTTAAAAATAGCATCCAAAATTGTAGCAATAATCATATTGCTATTCATCATTTTGGTGCTGATTCTCTCTATTCCGCCCATACAAACATTTTTGGGAAAAAAAGTGACCAAACGCATCAATGATGATTACGGCACGCATATTTATATCAACAAAGTGGGCCTTCGGTTTAACGGTGATGTGGAGCTTAAAGGGATATATATTGAAGATTATAAGCAAGATACCCTAATAGGTATCGAAGCATTGAATACGTCCATACGGAATTACAGAAATCTTTATAATAACAAATTGACATTTGGAGATATTGATGTCATAGGCTTGACTTTTAATATCAGAACTTATTTGGGCGAAGACCAAACCAATTTGGATGTGTTTGTGGCAAGGTTCGAAGAGGATAATCCGAGGCCCGATAAAAGTGGGTTTTTGTTATCTTCAAGTGATGTATCCATTTATGGAAGTACGTTCAGGATGATCAATGACAATAAGGAGACCCCCAAAGTTCTTGAGTTCAACAATCTTAATTTAAATGCTACCAATTTCTTGATTAATGGTAGCGATGTGAGTGCGCGAATTAACACGCTTACCTTTAGGGACAGTAGGGGCTTGACCATAAAAAATATGGTTACTGAATTTGAGTACACCTTGGATCATATGACCTTTGCCAATCTTTCGATAAAAACACCGAAATCTTTTCTGAATGGCGATTTGACCTTCAAATACAATCGAGAAGAGTTGCAGGATTTTACCAATAAGGTTGAAGTTGTTGCATCGTTTAAGGATTCTGATGTGATGCTTAACGAATTGAATACCTTTTACAACGAATTTGGTGTTGAAGATCATGCTAAATTTAGTGTAAGTTTGAGTGGTACACTTAATGATTTGACCATGATGAACCTCAGGCTCAATACCAGCAGTCAGACAAAGGTGTATGGTGATATCAATTTTAAGAACTTATTCAATGTTGAGCCGAACACTTTTGAAATGGATGGCGATTTCAGTAATCTCTCATCCAACTACTACGATTTAAAATCGCTCATGCCCAACATTTTAGGTGCTTCAATACCGAGCATATTTTCTAAACTGGGGGGATTTACCATTTATGGAAAAACAAAGATCACATCCACTGATATTGTTGCCGATTTAAAGATCAACACGGCACTTGGACATATTGAGTCCGATTTGAATTTATTGCGGTTTAACGATATTGACAATGCCAGCTATAAAGGAAACGTGGTTTTTGAAGAATTTGATCTCGGAGAAATTGTTAATGATCCAAACATAAAGGCAACTACATTTGACCTTGAGGTGAATGGGAAAGGTTTCACATTAGAAAACTTAAACACCAATATCAAGGGGCATGTTTTTAATCTTAATTATAATAACTACGACTATAAAAACATTGATATTTCAGGCCAGCTGGGAAATAAGATTTTCAATGGTGATTTAATCTCACATGATGAAAATTTAAAATTCAAATTCAAGGGATTGGCCGATATGTCAGCACAAGTCAGCGCATTGGATTTTACCGCAGAAGTAGAATATGCCAATTTAAGAGCCCTCAATTTTGTGACAAAAGATAGTATAGCAATCTTCAAGGGCGATATTATCATGGATATGGATGGATCGTCTATTGATGATGCGTTTGGAACACTTACTTTTAATAACACTACTTATATCAATCAAAATGACTCCTACTTTTTTGATGATTTCGAAATCACTTCTAGATTTGTTGATAAAGAACGTATTGTAGAGATCAATTCCCCTGATATTATTGAAGGACAGGTTAGTGGGATTTTTAAGTTCAAGGATATTGGCAGATTGGTCGAAAATTCAATAGGAAGTATTTACACCAACTATGTTCCGCATAAAGTTGAAAATGATCAATATCTCGACTTCAATTTTACCATATACAATAAAATTGTGGAGGTGTTCTATCATGATCTGGAGCTTGGCAAGAATACATTTGTAAAGGGACGGATTGAAAGTGACCGACACGGATTTAATTTGACTTTCAAATCGCCTAAAATTAAACTGTTTGACTATTTCGCGAATGACATCCAGGTAAAAATAGACAATGGCAATCCTCTTTTCAATACGTTCATAGAGATAGATTCTATCAACACTAAATTCTACAATGTATCAAAATTCAATCTTATCAACGTTACGGTCAGGGATACACTATTTATCAAATCTGAATTCAATGGGGGCAAGAATAATAATGACCAGTACAATTTGAGTTTATTTTATACTATTGACGAAGACAATAAATCGGTTGTAGGGTTTAAAAAATCAGAAATTATCATTAAGGACAATGAGTGGGTCATAAATCAACAAAAGAATCAGCTCAATAAAGTTGCTTTTGACCGAAGTTTTAAGGAATTTGATATTTCTGAGGTTGTTTTCAGTCATAAAGATGAAGAAATCCAATTGTCAGGAGCTCTACGAGATTCGACCTATAAGGATATTAAGCTCAGATTCATGGACGTGGACCTCAACAAAGTGACACCTACCCTTGATAGCATTAGCTTTGGGGGCATCTTGAACGGAAATTTGGACATTCTTCAACAAAATGGGATATATGTGCCTGATTCAGATGTGAGTATAGAAAAATTCATGTTTAATGACTATATGTTGGGCGATTTACGGGCGGATATCGTGGGTAACCAATCGCTCACCAATTATACGGTCGATTTATTCTTAAGGAACGACAATCTGAAATCATTGGACATTACGGGCAATATAGACGTTAGCGCCACCAACTCCAATATCGATTTGGATGTTGAATTTCGTGAATTTGATTTAGAGCCGCTCAATGTGTTTGGGGCTGACGTCATCACCAATATCCGTGGATTGGCATCGGGAGACGTTAAAGTTTCTGGAGACATTAAAAAACCTCAGATTGATGGCCAGTTGATTTTGGACAATGCCGGATTGGCCATACCTTATCTGAATGTTGATTATGCCTTCGATTTTGATACAGAAGTCACTTTAAAAGACCAACGGTTCCTTTTTAATGATGTGGTGCTTACTGATTCAGAATTCTTTTCGAAAGCGACATTGAATGGTTTCTTGTCGCATCAAAATTTCTCTGATTGGAGACTAGGATTGGATATTGATACCAATAGGTTATTGGTTTTAAATACTGATGATGCTGAAGATGCCTTGTATTATGGTACTGCTTTTATGAATGGCACAGCAAGTATTTTCGGGCCAACAGATCAACTGGTAATTGAAGTAGATGGCAGTACTGCACAAGGTACCGTTTTTAAAATTCCATTAAATGATGTTGAAAGTTTCGGGGACAACTCCTATATACATTTTTTAAGCCCTGAAGAAAAAGCTGCCCGATTAAAAGGTGAAACCATTACTGAAACGCAGGTCAAAGGTTTGGAGCTGAAATTCGACTTGAATGTCAACCAAAATGCGGATATCGAGATTGTGATCGACAGAAATTCTGGAAGTACGATCCAAGGTAGTGGGGAGGGCAACCTCCTGTTTGAAATCAACACGAACGGTAAGTTTAAAATGTGGGGTGACTTTTCGGTATTTAAGGGTATTTATAATTTTTCTTATGGTGGTTTGATTCAGAAAAACCTGGTGGTTGAACCAGGAGGAAGTATCATTTGGGAAGGCGATGCGTTAAAGGCACAAATCAATTTAAAGGCCATCTACAAAACAGAAGCCAACCCTTCCGTTTTGCTCGATAACCCAATCAATAGAAGTATTCCGGTAAATGTAGAGATAGATCTAACGGGCCAATTGGAACAGCCCACACCAGACTTCAACTTAACATTCCCAAATGCGAGTTCTACCGTAAGGTCTGAGTTGGAATACCGACTTGAAACTAAGGAGAGTAGAGAGAACCAAGCGTTATTTTTATTGGCCACAGGTTCTTTTGCCAGTGAAATCAGTCTGGGGCAGCAAGCATATGGTACTATCGCGGACCGGGTAAACAGTTTGTTTAACGACTTATTGTCCAGTGATGACGACAAACTTAAATTAGGTCTCAACTTTCAAGCCGGTGAACAAACGCCAGATTACCGATCAGATGATCGATTGGGTTTGACATTGAGTACAAAAATTAGTGATCGGGTCCTGTTCAACGGGAAAGTAGGAGTGCCAATTGGTGGTGTCAATGAGACGGTTATTGCCGGAGATGCTGAAATAGAATTACTCTTGAATGAGGACGGAACCCTATCGGCCAAATTTTTTAACAGAGAAAACAATATTCGGAATTTTGGTGAGGAAATTGGATATACCCAAGGAGTTGGTTTATCTTATAATGTCGAATTTGATACCTTTAGGGAATTGCTAAGAATCATTTTTTCGGGAAAGAATCGAAAGGACAAAAAGACCGTTGAAACTAAAAATGTGGGTATAAGAGAAGAAAATCCACTTCCTGAATATGTGAAAATGAAGAAAAAAAAGAGTAAAGAGGAGAATTAGACCAACTGATTTTACACAATTTCAATTTAGTTATTAACGAAATCGATTGAATTTAACATTGCCCGGTAAAATATCATAAATCCCGTCTTTTTTATAGTTTTTGTTTAGTAATTTTACTTCCCTAAAAGAATTAAATGTCAAAAAATATAAAAAAAATTGGGGTGATGACTTCGGGAGGGGACGCTCCTGGGATGAATGCTGCCATTCGTTCCGTAGTTAGAACCTGTGCCTACCACAATGTAGAATGTGTAGGTATTTATCGTGGCTATGAAGGTATTATGGAGGGTGATTTTAAGCCAATGGATGCTCGTAGCGTAAAAGGAATCATCAACAAGGGCGGTACAGTTCTTAAATCTGCTCGCTCAAAACAATTCAGAACGCCCGAAGGACGAAAAATCGCTCATGAACAACTCAAAAAAGCCGAAATAGATGCATTGGTAGTCATTGGTGGTGATGGAACATTCAATGGCGGATTGGTTTTCAACAAAGAGTATGAATTCCCGATTATTGGAATTCCGTGTACCATAGACAATGATATTTTCGGCACCACACATACTATCGGGTTTGATACAGCCTTAAATACTGTTGTTGATTGCATAGATAAGATACGAGACACTGCAAGTTCTCACAATCGTTTGTTTTTTGTGGAAGTTATGGGGCGTGACGTAGGCCATATCGCATTGAATGCGGGGGTTGGTGCAGGTGCAGAAGAGATTTTGATTCCCGAGGAGAATTTGGGTCTTGATCGCTTATTGGAATCGTTGCACAGAAGTAAACGTTCAGGCAAGTCGTCAAGTATTGTAGTGGTAGCCGAAGGAGATAAAATTGGAAAAAACGTTTTTGAGTTGAAAGACTATGTAGAAGCCAATATGGATGAATATGATGTGAGGGTTTCTGTTTTGGGCCATATGCAACGTGGTGGTTCACCTTCATGTTTTGATAGGGTATTGGCGAGTAGAATGGGCGTGAAAGCAGTGGAAACGCTGTTGGAAGGAAAAACCAATTATATGGTTGGTCTACTCAATGAAAAAATGGAATTAACCCACCTTAGAGAGGCAGTCAAAGGAAAATCAAAAATTGATAGGGAGTTGCTGCGCGTCTCAGAAATTATGACCACTTAAAATGGTGACCGCTTACAAGTTGCCGTATGGCATGGTATCGTTTTGTAAAGTGGGCCGATTTAAAAAACAAGAATAAATAATATTAATAAATAATAAAATAAAATGTCAAATTTAAAATTAGGAATAAACGGTTTTGGAAGGATAGGAAGAATTGTGTTTAGAGCAACCTTAAATAAACCAAATGTAGAAATAGTAGGGATCAATGACTTATTGGACGTTGAGCATTTAGCTTATTTGTTAAAGTATGACTCTGTACATGGTAGATTCGAAGGTACGGTTGAAGTTAAAGACGGACAATTGGTTGTGAATGGGAAAACTATTCGAGTATCTGCTGAAAGAGATCCACGTAATCTTAAATGGGATGAAGTAGGAGCAGACGTTGTAGCCGATTGTACTGGGATTTTTACAACTTTAGAGTCAGCACATTACCATATTGAGGCAGGTGCCAAAAAAGTGGTGATTTCTGCACCAAGTAAGGATGCACCGATGTTTGTAATGGGTGTTAACCATAAAGAAGTAAAAGCTTCAGACAAAATTGTATCTAATGCCTCATGTACGACAAACTGTTTGGCTCCAATGGCGAAAATTGTCGATGACAACTTTGGTATCGAAGAGGCATTGATGACAACCGTGCATGCAACAACAGCTACACAATTAACGGTTGATGGCCCTTCAAGAAAGGATTTTAGAGGTGGTAGAAGTGCGTTAATGAACATTATACCTGCTTCAACTGGTGCAGCAAAAGCTGTTGGGAAAGTAATTCCGAAACTGGATGGCAAACTAACAGGTATGGCCTTCCGTGTACCAACTGCTAACGTTTCTGTGGTGGATTTAACCGTAAGAACTGTTAAAGAAACTTCATTGGATGCGATCAAGAAAGCTTTTAAGGATGCATCAGAAGGTGAGATGAAAGGTATTGTTGGCTATACTGACGAATTGGTGGTTTCTCAAGATTTTGTTGGAGAAACAAACACCTGTGTATTTGATGCCGATGCTTCAATTGAACTTAACTCGCGATTCTTTAAAGTAGTAGGATGGTATGATAACGAATTTGCTTATTCTACCAAATTGGTTGAATTGGCAGAGCATATTCATTCTTTATAATTAACCCATATCAATCCGTATAAGTTCGCTATATTTAAATAGATTTAAGCTTATACGGATTTTTTCATTCAATAAACACATGATATTAATAGTTGATAGTGGTTCTACAAAGGCCGACTGGATTTCAGTAGATCATAGCGGAAAACAAATACAGGAAAAAATAAGGACCGGTGGCTTGAATCCAGAAATTCTTAAAGAGAAGAAACTCTACAAGATTATAAGAAAGAGTGAAGAACTGGCGGAAATCAAGCGCGACGTAACTCATGTGTTCTTTTATGGTGCGGGTTGTGGTACTGAAAACCCTAGATTGCTCCTCAAACGAGTCCTGGAAGACATTTTTGTCAATGCGGAAGTGGAAGTTACAGAAGATACCATGGCCGCCGTTAGGGCAACTTTGAGTCATGATGATGAAGCAGCAATAGTTTGCATCTTGGGTACAGGTTCAAACTGCAGTTATTACGACGGCAAAAATTTAGATCAGCGAATTCAGTCATTGGGCTATACCTTAATGGATGACGCTTCAGGAAATTATTTTGGCAAACAGTTAATTCGTGATTATTACTTTAATCATATGCCAGAAGCCATAAAAGTATCCTTTGCCGACAAGTATAATATGGACGCTGATTATATTAAATACAATCTCTATAAACAACCCAGCCCGAACGCTTATTTAGCAAATTTTGCAGAGTTCATGTTTCTAAATATAGATTCAACCTATATTCAAAATATGATCAAAGAGGGAATCCGAATATTTGCAAGAAACATGATTTTCCAATTTAAAGACGAAGTTAAAACGGTTCCGGTTCATTTTGCTGGATCTATAGCGTTTTTTGCCAAAGATCAGATCCTTGAAATAGCAGATGAAATGGGTTTTACCGCAGGAAATTTTGTGCGCCGACCTATTGAAGGTTTGGTAGGTTATCATACACGAAAGTTTCAAAATTAAATTTGAAATAAAATCAAGAACCTCAGGATATTAATTCCACACGGGTGAGAATAAAATAAAAAAGCAGTGTAAGTTTTAAAACAACGACACTGCTTTTTTAATTTTGTGGAACATTAAAGTTACAATTATTTTACTGCAATCATACTGATCTCCACATTCACGAATTTAGGGAGATTGGCCACTTCCACAGTTTCTCTAGCTGGAGCCGTAGCTTCATCAAAATAACCACCGTAAACGTCATTAATTTGGCCGAAATTGTTCATGTCGCTAATAAAGATGGACGATTTGATTACATTTTCGAAAGTCATATCGGCTGCTGCTAAAACCGCCTTTAAGTTTTCCATTACCTGCTTGGTTTCGGCAACAATTGAATCAAGAACAAGTTCATTGGTCTTTGGATCAAAAGCTATTTGTCCAGAAGTATATAAAGTGTTTCCACTTAAGATAGCCTGGTTGTAAGGGCCTATTGGCGCAGGAGCATTTGGTGTGTTGATGATTGTTTTCATAATGAATTGTATTTTATTTTTTTCCTGAAAAGGTTATAGCTATTTGTGATTTTAATGTTTCACTTATAGTCTTTTGTCCGGCGAGCGTTGTTTGTCGTATTTGATATCTTTTAATAAACTTGATTTGATTCCGATAAAAAAGTTCCATGAACTACGCTCGCTGAAAGGAATCCAACTAAAGTTCATCCGCCAGCTCAATAGGTCACGTTCAAACCTGAGTTGGGTATAGGTGAAACCTTGGTTTTTAAAATCATATCCTGAAGAGACTCCAACAGTCCAACGGGGGGATAAATCTATATCTCCTGAAAACATTAGGGAATTGGATGAAATTTCATTTTGTCGTGCACTGTTGGAATAGTTAACAGCCCATGCCACACGCAAACTCCAGGGAATGGTGAAATTATAAAATTCTGATTTCTCCTCCTTACTGCGGTCTCTCTCTTCATCGCCCAAGCGTTGATCGGCAAAGTTTTGGGACTTCCCAAATAAGTCGTCGGCACGGCCACCACTAAGAACAGACTCATCGATGGCTCTTTGGTCAGGTTCTTTTCGCCCAGAAAAACTTTCACTACTTAGGCTATAACTTAAATTCATACTTGCTGATGTCAGTCTAAATAAACTTCCACCATTGTCGATATTGAATTGATCCACACGTCGGTTATTATTGTCAAGAGCATAAGGATCTAGGGTCATTCCAAAATTGACGCTCATTTTATTATCAAACAGTTGCGTTCCACCAGATACTCTTAGAGGACTCCATTGCAAAGAATCGCCAGCAAAATTATACGAAGTGGATAAGTTAAGACTATTCAATAAGATTATTTTTTTAGGCTCCGTTTTAGTGGAGTCCCTATCTCTTACTTTGGCTTCAAAATTATTCCCCAATGAAAACCCCATCGAACTCGAGAAATTTTTATTTGGAGCACCATAAAGAGATTCTTCAAACCTGCTGTATTCTGCCCGGGTCAGATCGCCATTGGCCGTAATATAATCAAAGGAATCATAATAATCATCAAAAGCTGGGTTGATATTATAACTTATGGACGGTCTCATGATGTGCCTGATAGCTTTGATTTTGGTGTTTTTCCCTGGCTTTTCAAAAGGGAACATCCCATAGATCGTAGTTCCAATACTCGTACTGAAATTATAGGTTCTAAAACTGTCAAAACCTGTTAGATCCTCTTTTAAGACTTTATTCTCATCGGGATCATAATACTTTCTGATAGTGTTAAGCGTCCAGTTTTCCTGAAAATTCGTACTTGCACTAACGCTAAAATGTCTAAACACTTTAAAGTTTGTGGAAATTGGAATACTTTGCTGCACACCAACCCGAGCATCTTCAAACATTTCTGCTTTAAAAAAAAGTGAGTCTGTTGTACTTATCCTATTTTGTGCATTGACATTATATTGAAAATTGATATTGTCAATAATTCCTTTTTTAGCTCCAATTTTTGGCGCGAATGGGAAAATCCTGCTCACACTTCCCTGAAAAGTAGGTAAAGTCATGTCAATCTGCTGAGTTCTTGTATTTTGGGAATGCGTGGCGGTTAAGCTGACATTCACTTGTGGTTCTCCTGTGAAGGACTTGGAATAGGATACGGAGGATGATAAGGTATTATTTAAAAAATTTGAAGCGTTCATCTGATTGACAGATTCCTGATAGTATTTACTACTCCCTAAGTTGACCGATGCCGAAAAACGGGAACTCGGATTTGCTTTTGCATCCTGAGAGTGTGACCACCTGATGTTGTAAATGGACGATTTCGAATAATCAGGAAACCCGCGTTCACTATTGATCAAGCTTTCATACCTAATTCCAAAGTTTCCTCTAAATCTATAGCGTACAGCATAATTGGTTTCGGATCGGAACCCATAACTTCCATTGGTGTAATAATCGCCATAAAGCGCCAAATCGAGATAATCACTAATAGCAAAATAATAACCTCCATTTTGCAGGTTGTAACCACGCCTACTATCCTGACCAAATGTAGGAAAGAGAATTCCAGAAGTTTGTTTTTTAGTCAATGGAAAATAGGCAAAAGGCAAACCGATGGGGGTGGGCACATTGTAAATGTACATATTGGTCAAGCCTGTTACCACTTTTTTGTTGGGAACAATCTTGGCTTTCCGCATCAAGAAATAAAACTCAGGGTCATCTTTGTCCTCTGAAGTTGTGAATTTCCCACGATTGATAAAATAGACCGAGTCGTTTTCCTTCTTGGTCACATCGGCAATGATATATCCACCGCTTTGCTCAGTTCTTGAATTAAAGATGAGGGCTTTTTTGGTTTCAGTGTTGAAGATAATTGAGTCCGGTTCTACAAGATTGGCGCCCTGTTTGAAGATAGGAGCTTGGGAATAAACGCCTGCCGAATCTTTTAAACGTCCGGCATAAACCAAATTTTTATTGTGATCAATGACAATAATTCCTGACTTTATTTCCATGTCCTGATAGCGCACCTCCGCTTCATTATATAAGGTGGTTTGCTTTAAACGTTGATTAAGAGACACATAATCTTTGGCCTTATAATTAACAACTGCTTCCAAGAAATCCTTCTTTTTGGGAATGGTATCCTGCAAAATACTATCGGTTTCTTTGACTGGTGCTGTGGGAGTCACTAAAGAGTCGATATTTATGGACACCCTCATACTGTCATTTTCTGTTTTTGGCAGGATGGGAGCTTGGGTTTTTGGGAGATCTTGAGCCAACCCCAAAGTGTTAATAAACACTGTAAAACTCAGGGTAAAAAGTATATGAAAGCTTTTTGTACGCAATGCTTTTAAGTGTATTTTTGTAAAAGTATGGCTCGGTTTTTGAAAAGTCAAAATTACATATATTTTTTTGTGATTAATTACTATTCAACCAAAATTTAAAAATTAAAATAAACCAAGTTTGTTATACGTTTAAACCTTTATGAGAACTCAATTATATTATACCTTAGTATTAAGCATCTATTTATTTATTGGTTTTTTAACACCTGCACAGGCATTTCAGAAAAACAAAGGTCAATTTGTGGTAGTTCTTGATGCCGGCCATGGTGGAAATGATCCCGGGAATGTTGGAAATGGTTATAAAGAAAAAGAAATTGCGCTCAACATCGTTTTGACAGTAGGCAAATCTTTAGAGAAACATCCTAATATCAAAGTGATTTATACACGTAAAACGGATGTTTTTGTTCCTTTAAGAGAACGCGCAAAAATTGCCAATAATGCCGACGCTGACTTATTTGTCTCTGTGCATTGCAATTCGCACCATTCAAGTGCACACGGTACGGAAACTTTTGTTTTGGGCCTACACGAAAACCAACGCAACTTTGAAATTGCAAAGAAGGAAAATGAGGTTATTTTCTTGGAAGAAGACTACGAATCGCATTACGATGGCTTTGATCCCAATTCGCCGGAATCCTTTATAGGTCTGACTTTAATGCAGGAGGAGTATCTTGATCAAAGTACCCAATTAGCTCGTCTGGTTCAAGATAATTTCACAAAAACTTTAAAACGAAACGATAGAGGTGTCAAGCAAGCTGGCTTTTGGGTTTTGCACAACACCTATATGCCAAGTGTTTTGGTAGAAACAGGGTTTTTGACCTATAAGCCGGAAGGGGCCTATCTCAACTCTGCAAAAGGTCAAAATGAAGTTGCCTTGGCCATCTATAAAGGATTAATGGACTACAAAATGATTTTGGATAGAAATGTCGGACAAAACGTCTATAAAGATGTAGCCAACAAGGATTCGCTCAAAGATGAATTAACTGAAGAATTGGACTCCAAGGATGCTGTTAAACGTATTTATACCAATACGGTATTCAAGGTTCAATTAGCAGCTAGTTCAAATAAACTTGAACCTAAATCATATAATTTTAACGGCTTAAACGATATTTCCCGAGAAAAAGAAGGTAAGCTTTACAAATATTTCTATGGTGGCACTTCTGATTATAATGAAATCAAATTAATGGCTGAATTTGCAAAGTCAAAAGGTTATCCCACCTCGTTTATTGTCGCTTACCAGAATGGAAAACGTGTAGACTTGTCTTCAGTAATCAATTCTCACTCTAATTAAAAAGATTCTTAATATTTTTATTCCTAATTTTGTGAGCAACTAAATCTTTTAGACTTTGAAAATATCAAGAGAAGTTAAAACCGCAATACTTGTAATATCAGGAATACTCCTAATGGTTTTTACATTTAATTATTTGAAAGGTATCAATATCTTACAAAAACACAATCGCTACCAGACCCAATTTGATTACAATGCGTTAAGTTCTTCATCTCTGGTGACTATCAAAGGCAATAAAATTGGAAAAATTGAGGATATTACTTATGACGATAATACGGGTAAAACCATTGTGACCTTTATCGTGACAGAAGACGTCAAATTTTCTACAAATAGTAAGATTCGCATGTATGAGACTGGACTAATGGGCGGCAATGCTTTGGCTATTATACCTATGCCCGGACCAGAGCTGGCAAAAGATGGCGACTTATTGCAATCTGAAGTTGAAGAAGGGCTCATCACAAGCTTGACCAAAAACTTTTCTGGGATCAGCAGTAACTTGGGTGTCACCCTAAAGGCTGCGGATTCTTTAATGAATAACTTTAACCGATTAATTATTAACGAAAATGAGGATGGTATTAAAGCTGCAATTGCAGAATTAAACCAGACCATCATTTCTTTTAGGAACATGGCAAATGCTATGACTGTCCTCGTGTCAAAGAATGATGAAGCCTTGACCTCTGCAATCGGCAATTTTGATACTTTATCCGGAAATCTTGCTGAGATTACGACAGAATTTAAACAGGTTGAAGTATCCAAAACTTTTGCAGAACTTGATAAAACCCTTCAAGAGGTCAATACCTTGTTGGCAAGTGTCAAGGATGGGAAAGGTACTATGGGCAAACTGCTGAATGACGATAAACTATATTCAAATCTCGAAGGAGCCTCTTTACAACTGGAGCAATTGTTGCAAGATTTTAAATTAAACCCGAAGCGCTATGTGCATTTTTCAGTTTTTGGAAAAAAGCCAGACCGCTTTGATGCTGAAGGCAATATTATTGAGGATCAAAAAACACAACCAGAAGAAATACGTATAGAATTAGAAAACAACTAACCACCTTAATAATGAATTACATTCCAAATATCCTTTTTGCCCTGGCACTAATTGTCGGCATTGGTTTCTTTGCAAATAATGTAAAAAAATTGATCCGCAATATTAAACTGGGTCGCGATGTTGATGTAAGTGACCACACCTCCCAACGTTGGAAGAACATGGCAATGATTGCACTTGGACAAAGTAAAATGGTCAAAAGGCCAGTTTCTGGATTTTTACACATCATTGTCTATGTGGGTTTCATCATCATAAACATTGAAGTTTTAGAGATCATTATTGACGGTCTTTTAGGTACACATCGCATTTTTTCATCTATAGGACCAATGTATGGTGTTCTTATTGGTGTCTTTGAAATATTGGCTGTTTTGGTCTTTGTTTCTGTCATCGTTTTTTGGATGAGAAGAAATATTATTAAAATCAAACGTTTTTGGTCCAAGGAAATGACCAGTTGGCCTAAAAATGATGCCAATAACATTCTTTATATTGAAATGGTGTTGATGGTCTTGTTTTTAATAATGAACGCCACGGATTTGAAATTCCAAGCCATGGAAAATGGAAATGTCGTCAGTCAGTATTTGACTCCGTTATTTAGTGGATTTTCAGATGGAACCATCCATATTATTGAGCGAAGCGCATGGTGGTTGCACATTTTAGGAATTCTTGCGTTCTTAAACTATCTCTATTTTTCTAAGCATTTGCATATTCTTTTGGCGTTTCCAAACACCTATTTTGGAAAGATTGTCCCAAAAGGACAGTTTAAGAATAATGAAGCCGTTACCAAGGAAGTAAAAATGATGATGGATCCAAACGTCGATCCATTTGCAGCACAGCCAGAAGGGGCTGGGGACGAAATTCCCGCGAAATTTGGTGCTAGCGATGTACAAGATTTGAGTTGGGTACAATTGCTCAACGCGTATACATGTACAGAGTGCGGTAGGTGTACAAGTGAATGCCCAGCCAATATAACTGGTAAAAAACTGTCACCTCGTAAGATCATGATGGATACGCGTGACCGATTGGAAGAAGTTGGAAAAAATATAGATGCCAACAACGGGGTGTTTAAGGATGACGGTAAACAATTATTGGACGATTATATTACACGCGAAGAATTATGGGCTTGTACTACATGTAACGCCTGTGTTGAAGCGTGCCCGGTGAGCATCGATCCTATGTCCATCATTATGGAAATGCGAAATTATTTGATCATGGAACAATCTGCAGCACCCATGGAACTCAACAACATGATGGCCAATATTGAAAACAATGGTGCCCCTTGGCCATACAATCAAATGGATAGATTGAACTGGAAAAACGAGTAATTTAATTTGGGTGATAGTGAACAACTGTCATCCTAACATTGTGTTTTATAGTATAAAAAATGTGAGGTACGGCAAAAAGTTGCTGATTAAATCTTTTGGAGTAAATAATAAAAAAACAAAAACATATAAACTCATAAAAAATGAGCGAACAACTTATTGTGCCAACTATGGCAGAATTTACGGCCCAAGACAAACAACCAGAAGTCCTCTTTTGGGTAGGTTGCATGGGAAGTTTTGATGATAGAGCGAAGAAGGTAACCAAGGCTTTTGTAAAACTGCTACATAAATCCAAGGTGGACTTTGCCGTTTTAGGAACTGAAGAGAGCTGTACTGGCGATCCTGCAAAACGTGCAGGTAATGAGTTTCTTTTTCAGATGCAGGCGGTCACCAACATCGAGGTTCTCAATGCCTATGAAATCAAAAAAATTGTTACTGCCTGCCCGCATTGTTTCAATACCATAAAAAATGAATATCCAGAACTTGGTGGAAATTATGAAGTCATGCACCATACACAATTTCTTAAATCACTTTTGGATGAAGGACGATTGACCGTTGAAGGAGGCCAATTTAGAGGCAAACGTATCACTTTCCACGACCCCTGTTATTTGGGGCGAGGCAACAATGTGTATGAAGCACCAAGAGATTTGTTACGAAAATTGGATGCGGAACTGGTTGAAATGAAAAGCTGCAAGTCCAGAGGACTCTGCTGTGGTGCCGGTGGCGCTCAAATGTTTAAAGAGGCTGAGCCAGGAAATAAAGAAATAAATGTCAAACGGACAGAGGAAGCGGTCGAGGTGAAACCAGATATTATAGCAGCTGGGTGTCCATTTTGCAATACCATGATGACCGATGGTGTCAAATCAAAAAACAAGGAATCTGAAATTGCTGTGATGGATATTGCAGAATTGATAGCAAATGCAGAGGATTTATAATGGCCACAGAAATATTCCTATTAAACATTTCAGGACAGGACAAGCCTGGACTGACTTCAGGTTTAACCAACGTTTTAGCCCAGTATGGGGCTAAAGTTTTAGATATTGGACAAGCTAATATTCACGATACCTTGTCACTGGGTTTTTTGTTTGAGATTGAATCCGGAGACAAATCTGCTGCAGTTTTAAAAGATTTATTATTTAAAGCATATGAGCTTGGTGTCAAGGCTAAATTCTCACCCATTACCTCTGAAAATTATGAAAAGTGGGTTGACAATCAAGGTAAAGACCGTTATATAATTACCATTTTGGGTGAAAAACTAACTGCAGAACAGATTTCAACTGTTACGAGGGTTGTTTCAGAAAAAAACTTAAATATTGATGCTATAAAAAGACTGACAGGCCGCCTATCACTCACCAAAAAAGAGAATTATCCGCGAGCATCGATAGAATTATCCATAAGAGGTAAAATTGATAATAAAGCCGAATTGACAGCGAAATTCATGAAAATTTCCCACGATCTAAGTGTCGATATCTCTTTTCAGGAAGATAATATTTATCGCCGCAACCGGCGTTTGGTATGTTTTGATATGGATTCTACTTTAATTCAGGCTGAAGTAATTGATAAATTAGCCGAATTGGCAGGTGTTGGAGACGAGGTAAAAGCCATAACAGAATCTGCCATGAATGGCGAAATTGATTTTAGCGAAAGTTTTATACGTCGTATGAAGCTTTTAAAAGGGTTAAGTGAAGATGTGTTACACGATGTCGCTATCAATTTGCCAATTACACAAGGTGCGAGAAGGCTTATTGATACGCTTAAAAAATATGGATTTAAAACGGCTATCTTATCTGGCGGATTTACCTATTTTGGAAATTACTTGCAAAAGGAATTGGGGATAGATTATGTATATGCAAACCAGTTGGAAATAAAAGATGGCAAGCTAACGGGAAATTGTATTGGAGAGATTGTTGACGGTGATAAAAAAGCAGAATATCTTAAGGAAATTGCCAAAAAAGAAGGGATCCATATCAATCAGACCATAGCTGTTGGTGATGGCGCAAATGACCTGCCAATGCTTAATCTCGCTGGACTCGGAATTGCATTTCACGCAAAACCAAAAGTAAAAAACAGTACACAAAGCGCCATATCCAGTATTGGCTTGGATGGGGTTTTATATTTATTGGGATATCACGATAGACATATAGATTTACTTGAATAAACGATGGTCGATTTAACAAATTTGTTCGAAGTGACAAGCCTGTAAATCTACCAAGCCAACTGCTCATCTATGGATCTTTTACTGATGTAAGTCTTGAGAGATAAGATAGTAAATAAGTCGTTAAGTAAAACCAACATTTAAACTGCCTATGTTCACCAATCAGCAAATCAATCTGGATATTTTGCCTTCTATTGATGATGTGGCTTTAAAACCTATTTCAAAACAATATCTCATGATTATTGTAATAAACAGATGGGTTTTTTATGCACTTATCGTATCAGCATTGATGGTTGCTAAACTCAAAATCGTGCACGAGGGTTTTCAATTGGCGTTCTGGTATTTATTTTCAGCTTGTGCTTTATTCTGCATTCTAAATTTTGTTGTTGCGTTACTGGCCTTCAAAAAGCGAAAATATGCCATAAGGGAGCAAGATGTTATTTTTTCCAAAGGATTGCTGGTAAATTCAATTTCTGTAATTCCTATTTCACGTATTCAACATATAGAAATTTCCCGCTCCTGGTTGGCCAGAAGATTTAACTTGGCAACCTTAAAGATTTTTACTGCGGGAGAATCGGGGATTGACTTGAGAATAGCTGGTCTGAATTACAGCGAGGCAAAGCAAATCAATGATTTTTTAAGTAACAGAGTAAATGGAATCGATTGATTTTTCTCAACCTGCACGGCAATCCTCCAAAGGCATTCTTGTTATCTTTGCGCTAAATACCTTTAAATTTATCAGACGTTATTTTGTTCTGTTTTTGGCTTTGGGCCTGTCCTTATCCAAAAGCGAATCACCATCTTTTTTATCCACTACAAGTTTAATATTGATTGCCTTAGGTGTTTTTGTGTTGATTTTTGTATTGGCGATTCTCAAATACCTGAATTTTAAATTTCACTTGGACAACGACCAATTTTATTTGTCATCAGGTATTATCAATAAGGATATGACCATTATTCCCAAATCCAAGATTCAAAATATCCACATTAAACAGAACTTCATCCAGCAGATCATTAATGTTGTTTCCTTAACCATCGAAACCGCTGGGGATGATAAGGCCGAAATCGAAATCAACGCTCTAAGCCATTCTGTTGCCCTAAACCTTAAAAAACAATTGTTCATTAGTAGACCTATTTCAGATAACGGGTTGGGTGATGAGCCCGTCCAAAGCGCTCTTTTTTTCAAGGCTTCAATGAAGCGTTTGCTCTTAGAAGGTATCTCAGAAAATCATATCAAAAGCTTTTTGATCATCGTTTCCTTTGTTTTTGGATTGTATAATGAGTTTGAAAACTACCTTCAAGACCTCGGCATCTCTGATCACTTTCAAACGTCAGTCAATATTGAAACTGGTAGTATCCTAAATCTCTTGTTGGCCAACGTGTTTATTGTTGTTTTCGCAATTTTGGGTTCTATGCTATTTTCCGTTATCAACACCTTTATCTCAAACTTCAATTTGGAGGTTATTGAAAACGACAACACTATTGAAATTAACAAAGGCCTATTTAACAAGCTTTCACTGATCCTTGTACCTGTCAAAATTCAAAATATCATCATTAAAACCAATCGGTTAAAGCAGTATTTCGGCTTACACACCCTGTCGATCAAACAGGCCATGGTAAATAAAAAACAACAAAAGAACTTTAAGATTGTAGCCTTGGAGAAACATCAGGTCATGCATTTGGTTCAGAAGGTTTTTACCCGATATGCTGATGTTGATTCATATGAAAAACCAGAATTTTATTATATACGGTTACTCACGTTTCGTTCAATACTTGTGGGTGCATTTGTGAATGTTCTGGCATTTTTTATTTTCGGAAATTATTTTTGGCTGATCAATATCATCATCATACCTTGGATCGTTCTTTTTGTCCACTTTACTTATAAAAAAGCAAGCTATCAGATAACAGATGAATATCTTACCGTAAATACTGGATTTATAGATCGTGTACGAAATATCAGCGAATTGAAAAAAATTCAGTCGGTACAGATAAAACAGAGTATTTTTCAAAAGCGCAATGAGATCGCATCAATACACATCGCTACCGCATCTGATAAAGTCAAAATTCTTTGTGTCACAGACCAAAACGCTAAGGCAATATTAGATTACCTGCTATTTAAGGTAGAATCCCAAGATAGAGATTGAATGTAATTGTGTACTTTTGTAGTTAGAAAAAAAATAAAAATATGCTAGTCGATTTTAATACTTTACCGGAAGAATCAAGAGTGTGGATCTATCAGGCCAATCGTTCGTTTACGGACGATGAAATTTCAGAAATAAAGTCCAAATTGGACACATTTATAACCAACTGGACCGCGCATGGTGCCGATTTGCAAGCTAGTTATCTCATTAAATATAAACGTTTTATAGTTATTGCAATCAATCAAGGTTTAAATGCTGCAACCGGTTGTAGTATTGATGCTTCTGTCCACTTTATTCAACAATTGGAAAAGGATTATGATGTGGATCTTATGGACAAGATGAACGTATCCTATAAACAAGGTGATTTCATTGCCTACAAGAACTTATTGGATTTCAAAAAAATGGCAAAAGAGAAGGCTGTCTCAAAAAACACCATTGTCTTCAATAATTTGGTGAATAATATTGCCGAATTCAACGAAAATTGGGAGGTCCCTGCAAGTGAAAGCTGGCACAGTCGATTTATTAAGTAAAACTTAACTGCCCGAATAAATTTTATTAACTAGCTTCATTATAAAACTATCTTAAAGTACTATCAGCTTCAATGTAAAAGTGGTATTTTACCGCTCTAATTGATATTGGTAATAAGACTTTAAAAAGACCTGAATTTATATGCGCTTAGCAATTTCCCTCATTATATTCTTTTTTATTTCATTCAACAGTGTAGCTCAAAAATCAGTAAATCCTTTATTGGCAAAAGACCCGATAGCTCAGCAAAGATGGGTAGATAGTGTATATAATAGCTTGGATACTCGGCAACGGGTAGGACAATTATTTATGGCTAGAGCGTTGTCAAACGGCAACAAGAGCAATGAAGCTGAAGTTGCCAGACTGATTAACAACCAACAAATTGGTGGGATCATTTATTCTACAGGTGGTCCAGTTAAACAAGCCAAATTAAATAATATATATCAAGCTATTTCTAATGTTCCCTTGCTCATTGGAATGGATGCAGAATGGGGATTGAGCATGCGATTGGATTCGACCTATGCTTTTCCTTATAATATGACCCTTGGTGCCATCACTGACAATAAGATCGTGGAGCAGGTGGGCAGACAAATTGGCGAACACAGCAAACGAATAGGCGTTCATTTCAATTTTGCTCCTGCGGTCGATATCAATATCAATCCGAAAAACCCGATTATTGGAAACCGCTCCTTTGGCGAAGATAGAGATAATGTGACGGCCAAAGGTCTGGCATTTATGAAAGGGATGCAAGATGCCGGAGTCTTGGCAAATGCAAAACATTTCCCTGGACATGGCGATACTGACACCGACAGCCATAAAACCTTGCCAACCATAAATTTCAACGAAAGACGTATTGACTCGATAGAGTTGTACCCTTATAAAAAATTAATTCAGGAGGGATTGTCAAGTGTCATGGTAGCGCATTTAAACGTGCCAAGCCTTGAACCAAAAGAAGGTACTCCGTCGTCTCTTTCAAAACACATCATCACAGACATTTTAAAGGAGCGCCTACAATTTGAAGGCCTGATTTTCACAGATGCCTTAGAGATGAAGGGGGTTTCCAACTTTAGTAAACCAGGAGATATTGACCTTGCTGCATTTTTGGCCGGAAATGATGTTCTTTTAATTTCTGAAAATGTTCCCGTAGCCATTGATAAAATTGTTGCCGCCTATGAAGCCAATGAGTTTACTGAAGAGCGCTTGGCGCATTCTGTTAAAAAGATTTTAATGGCAAAATATAAAGTTGGCCTTCATAATTTCAGTCCCATAGCTACCACAGGTCTTGTGGAGGATCTCAACCGACTAAAAGATGATCTTCTCTACGAAAGAGTCATGGAAAATGCCATAACTGTAGTTCGAAATCAAAGAGGGATTCTACCATTAAGACATCTGGAAACAAAAAAAATAGCCTACGTCGAGATGGGTGATGCAATTGATAATTCGGCCTATTTGGAAGAATTGAGAAAATACACCAAAGTTCATCATATAAAAGCAACAAAATTGGACGAGTTGATGACCAAACTCCAAAACTACAATACGGTTATCGTCGGATTTCACAAATCGAATGTCAACCCTTGGAAACCATATCAATTTTCAGATAAAGAGATGGTTTGGCTCTATGAAATGGCCCGGACCAATACCGTCATTTTGGATGTGTTTGCAAGGCCTTATGCGCTTATCGATTTGCATTCCATAGAAAATTTTGAGGGCATTGTAGTCAGCTATCAAAATAGTGAGATTTCCATGCGAAAATCAGCACAGCTTATTTTTGGCGCTATCCCAGCAAAGGGAACTCTACCTGTTTCTACAGGAGAGCATTTTATGGTTGGTGATGGAATTAAATTTCCCAGCATACAGTCTTTGAGCTATGGGCTTCCAGAATCTGTGGGAATGAGTTCTGAAAAATTAAAGAAGATAGACTCAATGGCTAAGGTCACCATTGCTCATAAGGCAGCTCCGGGGATGCAAATTTTAGTGGCCCGTAAAGGAAAGGTCATTTATAACAAAGCCTTTGGCAAGCACACTTATGAGGGCAAGGAAAAGGTAGATTTGGATGATATGTACGATGTGGCCTCCCTTACCAAAATATTGGCAACATTGCCGCTCTTAATGGAGTTAGAAGAAAAGGGCATCGTTTCCACTGAGACCAAATTGTCACAAATTTTACCAGAATATAGAGATTCCAACAAGAAAAATGTGACCTTGAAGCAGATGTTGTCACATTATGCTCGATTAAAGCCATGGATTCCCTTCTACAGTGCTACTTTGGATGCTTCCAAAAAACCAGATCCCAAATATTATAGGAGGGTATCGAGCCCAATGTTCAATGTTAAGGTGGCTGATGAAATGTATTTGAGACATGATTATCCCGATACCATTCAAAAATTAATTAGAGACAGTGATTTGCTGTCAAGATTGCAATATCGATACAGCGATTTTCCGTATTTTATACTGAAAGAATATATTGAAAAACACTATGACAAAGGGTTGGATGAATTGGTTCAAGAGCATTTTTACCAATCTTTGGGCGCCAACCATACGACCTACAATCCAGCTGCCATTTTTAGTAACTCACAACTAGTGCCAACAGAGATAGACGATTATTTTAGGCATCAGACTGTTCATGGCTATGTTCATGATATGGGTGCGGCAATGCAAAATGGTGTTGGTGGGCACGCTGGGATTTTTAGCAATAGTAACGATGTTGCAAAAATTATGCAGATGTATCTTCAGAAAGGCTATTATGGTGGGAAGCGTTATCTAAAACCCGAAACTATTGATAAATTTAATTACTGTTACTATTGTGGTAGTGGGGTAAGAAGAGGAATTGGGTTTGACAAGCCTCAGTTAGGCACTAAGGGACCAACATGTGGTTGTGTGTCATTGTCTAGTTTTGGACATTCTGGTTTTACGGGAACCTACGCTTGGGCCGACCCAGAACAGGAAATTGTATATGTGTTTTTGTCAAATCGGACCTATCCTAATGCCAGCAACAATATCTTGCTAAAGGAGGGTATCAGAACAGAAATTCAACGCTTGATTTATGAAGCGATCATTGAGTAGAAAAAGTTATAAGTGTTGAGAGCCTTAAGCACTTTAAGTTGGGCTCAAGAATTCTGAACAATCAGTTGAACAATTATTTGATGAATAACCAACTTTAGTCACTTACATAACTTTAGATACTTTAAGTACTTGAAAACTTTAGTTTGAACTAAAAAGAACAAAAAAATGAAAATAGGAATCGTATGTTATCCAACCTTTGGGGGTAGCGGGGTTGTAGCAACAGAATTAGGTTTGGCATTGTCCAAACGAGGGCATGAAATTCATTTCATCACTTACAGTCAGCCAGTAAGATTGGATTTGTTGGGGAGTAATGTACATTATCATGAGGTTAACGTACCAGAATATCCATTGTTTTTATACCAACCATATGAGCTTGCATTATCAAGTAAATTGGTAGACATGGTAAAATTGTACGGAATTGAACTTCTCCATGTACATTATGCTATTCCGCATGCTTATGCTGCTTATATGGCAAAAAAAATGTTGCAGGAAGAAGGTATTTACATCCCGATAGTAACTACCCTTCACGGCACGGATATTACACTGGTGGGAAGTCATCCTTTCTACAAACCGGCCGTTACGTTCAGCATTAATAATTCAGATGCCGTGACTTCAGTATCCCAAAGTTTAAAAGACGATACAATGCGCTTATTCGATATTAAAAAAGAGATAGACGTTATTCCTAATTTTATTGATTTTAGCCGTCACAAAATACAATTTACGGATTGCCAAAGAGAAGTGATGGCGAATGAGGACGAAATGATCATCACTCATATTAGTAACTTTCGTAAGGTGAAAAACATTCCAGATGTAATTAAGATATTTTATAATATACAAAAGGAAATACCGGCAAAATTAATGATGGTAGGTGAGGGGCCAGAAAAAGCAGAAGCCGAAA
>Ga0208015_1000364_pt1 | contig 26281 bp, 21 predicted proteins | sample 26BtaG_FD_184101 | JGI IMG/M metagenome (GOLD analysis project Ga0208015, IMG submission 184101) | Marine viral communities from Cariaco Basin, Caribbean Sea - 26B_WHOI_OMZ_CsCl (SPAdes) (version 2) | ecosystem: Environmental > Aquatic > Marine > Oceanic | place: Caribbean Sea: Cariaco Basin...
CCGTCAAAATATCGTCATTAACGCCATATACGATAGTAGCGTCAGCATCGGGGCTGGGTGCAGAGATCAACACACGCTTAGCACCCGCTTCGATATGCTTGGCAGCGGCTTCTCGCTTAGTGAACAAGCCTGTGCACTCCATGACGAGATCAATGTTCATCGATGCCCAAGGAAGCTGGCTAGGGTCTCGCTCCGAGAAGATCGCGATACGGTCGCCATCCACACGAATACTTTCGGCATCATGCTCAACGGCAAATGGAAAATGGCCGTGAACCGTATCGTGACGCAGCAGGTGCGAGTTCAGGGAAGGATCACCTAAATCATTAATCGCAACCACTTGGATACGATCCCGATAGCTGTTTTCGTACAGCCCGCGCAGTACGTTACGACCAATCCGCCCAAACCCGTTAATAGCAACTCTTATTGTCATAGTGGCACCTCAATCAAGCAGTGGTAGTCGATGGCGCATTCAGTAAAAAATTACTAAAAATACGTATTTATTTTTCTAATGGACAGTTTTCACCTTTCAAAAACTGCCAAAAAGACTAGAAACACCCCAATATGTAGTAAAATTACTATAAAAAGACTATCGTAGTCCAATAATTAATCACCGCCAAGATGATCAGCAGGAGTAACGTTTATGACTCGTCCAACCTCTCCCACTCCCCTTCGCCGTACCAAGATTGTCGCGACACTTGGCCCAGCAAGCGATCGCCCTGGCGTGCTGGAAGCCATGCTAAAAGCGGGCGTTGATGTCGTGCGGCTAAATTTCTCCCATGGCGCTGCCGACGATCACCGCCGCCGCTTGCAAGAGGTACGCGAGATCGCCCAGCGACTAAATCGCAGCGTTGCCGCCTTGGGTGACCTGCAAGGGCCAAAAATCCGTATAGCGCGCTTTGCCGAAGGTGCCGTTCATTTGGACATTGGCCAAGCTTTTGTGCTCGACATGGCACTCGATGCCAACAGCGGCACGGCCGAGCGCGTTGGCTGTGATTACAAGTCGCTGATTGACGATGTCGCCCCTGGTGACCGGCTACTGCTGGATGATGGCCGTGTCGTGCTGGACGTCACCTCGATTATTGGTCAAGAAGTGCACACACGCGTTCACGTAGGTGGCAAGCTTTCCAATAACAAAGGCATTAACAAGCAAGGCGGTGGATTATCCGCCCCGGCGCTTACCGAAAAAGATAAAGAAGACCTCAAAACTGCGATCGATATCGGGGTGGATTACCTGGCGGTATCGTTCCCACGCAGCGCGGCTGATATGCAAGAAGCGCGCGACCTGCTCGGCGAAGCAGGTAAGGAAATCGGTCTGGTTGCCAAGCTTGAGCGCGCCGAAGCGGTTGCCGATGATGAGACACTAGATGGCATTATCGAAGCCTCTGAAGCCGTGATGGTCGCGCGAGGCGACTTAGGCGTCGAAATTGGCGATGCTGCGCTGATCGGCACTCAAAAACGCATCATCAAGCATGCTCGCACGCTTAACCGCGCGGTCATTACCGCCACACAAATGATGGAATCGATGATTGAGTCGCCACTGCCCACCCGCGCGGAAGTATTCGACGTGGCTAACGCAGTGCTTGATGCCACCGACGCTGTCATGCTTTCCGCGGAAACCGCCGCGGGTGACTATCCGGTAGAAACCATTCAAGCGATGGATCGGGTATGCCTCGGCGCTGAACGCGAGCGTATTGCTCAGTCATCAGGCCACCGTATTCATGAAGGCTTCGAGCGCATTGATGAAACCATTGCCCTCTCTGCCATGTATGCCGCTAACCACCTCACCGGGGTACGCGCCATAGCCTGTATGACCTCGACAGGTTATACGCCACTGATTGCTTCACGCATTCGCTCTGGTCTGCCGATTGTTGGCCTTGCACACAGCCCGATTGCCCAACGACGCATGGCGCTTTACCGCGGCGTCGTGTCGATCCCCTTCGACACCACCCATATGGATCCTAAAGAGCTCAATCAAGAAGCCGTCAAGCTACTCCAAGCGCATGGTTTGGCACACCCTGGCGATCATGTCATTCTTACCCGCGGCGACCACATGAACGCCCACGGCGGCACTAACACCATGAAAGTGCTGGCCGTCGAAGAAGCGTAAACCTAACCGCGACCTAAAATAGCCGGAATGTTAACTGGAGAGCCATGCCATGAGCGACGCACGTCCACCCCGCCAAGCCGTTCGTACGCTGCAACCGCGTAAACGTATTGCGCTAATTGCCCACGACGGCAAAAAAACCGAAATGCTGGAGTGGGCAACACGCTGGCAGGAAACGCTCAGCCAGCACGCTCTTATTGGCACGGGGACCACCGCTGGTCGGCTCAAAAAGGCGCTTGGTCTTGAGGTCGAGGGCTTAATGAGCGGGCCGCTGGGCGGTGATCAGCAAATTGGCGCGCGGATTGCCGAACAACAGCTAGACGTGCTGATTTTCTTCTGGGACCCGTTTGCTCCTCAACCCCACGATCCTGATGTCAAAGCGCTGCTGCGTTTAGCCGCGCTATGGAACGTGCCGGTAGCATGTAATGCGGCGAGCGCCGACTTTTTACTGTCGTCGCCCTATCTCAGTGAACGCTACGACATGTCTATTCCGGATGCACAGGCCTGGGCTCAAGCCCGCACGGTATAGCGCTTAACAACTCAAACTCTGAACAACTCAAGCTCTGAACGAATCAATGGGGCTTATCGGGTACGCAGGTGGCGCGCCACAACCTGCTGCCCGCACTGATAGTCGCCATTGATGGCATTCAGGGCGCAACGCAGGGTGAGTTCAGCAATGCGATCATAATCTTGCAACGCTGAATTCACCGCTTGCGGCAGAAAATCCAGCAAACGGTGGTCGCCAAAGGTAGCCAACCGCATACTCTCTGGTAACCCGCCGCGCTCCAGAAACACGTCAAATACCCCTTCCATCAGCACATAAGACGCGGTGATCAACGCATCAGCGCCGCCCTTCTCATCCAGCAGTTGAGCGGCAAGACGGGCGCCTTCGCTACGCTCGTAGTGCGTACCGCTAAGTAAAACCGGCTCGATAGAGCTATCTTTTAGCGCTGACTGAAACCCCACTCTCCGCTCGCGACTGATCGACAAGCTTGGCATCGCTTCTAACCACGCCACCCGCCGTGTGCTATCCGTAATGACCGAGCGAGTTAGCGCATATGCCGCGTCTTGATCGTTACTGACGACACTGGCAAAACGCGTCGGCGCAAGCCCACGGTCCATGCCCACAACGCACCAACCTTCATCCACCAACTCAGCATAGAAGCTGTCATCTTCGTCCAGGCAGCTGGCGGTAATAAGCACCTCACAGCGCTGCGCGCGGAGCGCTAGCGCTAAGGCGCGCTCACTATCGACACAGTCATCAGAGCTAGCCACCAATAGCTGATAACCCTGCTCTCTTGCGCCACGTTCTAAGCGTTTCGCCAACCGCGCATAGCTGATATTTTCAAGGTCAGGCACGATCAAACCAATCAGCCGACTTGCCCCACGACGCAGCGCCGCTGCCTGCGGGTCAATGTGATAGCGATGCTGTCTGACTACCGCCATTACTTTCTCAATGGTGGCATTACTAATACGCCGTTGCTCGGCCTGGCCATTAATTACATAGCTCGCCGTGGTGCGCGATACGCCCGCAAGCCGGGCAATGTCGGCAAGTGTCATGCAATTCTCCCTCTGGTTGCCGGTGTAGTTTATCAGCCGTTTCCCCCCACCCAGACTAAAGTCTAGAAAGACAACCCTTGTGTCTTTAAGTGAATCGATTCAGCATAACCAACTAACCATAGATGACACGATTCATCCAGCGAAGCCCAACGCGCTACGACCAACGTTTAAGCATGATCACGCTGCAGACATTACCCCAGGCTGACAGCGTTTACAGGAGAACCCTATGTTAACTCTCGGCCCAGATGACATCTTGCTCGACCGCCATGCGGACGACTGGCAAGCTGCACTCGACATCGCCGCTAAGGCGCTAACGGATGCGGGTTTAGTTGAGGCCGAGTACCGTGATGGCCTCCATGCCCGTGAAGCGCAGTCGTCAACGTATCTTGGTAACGCGATTGCCATTCCACACGGCACACCGGAAAGTCGTCGGCACGTAAAACATACCGGTGTAAGGGTACTGCAGTTCCCCAAAGGACTTCAGTGGCACGACGGCCAGACAGTCTATGTGTTGGTGACGATAGCCGCGCAAAATGATGAGCACCTGGATATTCTGCGCCAGCTGACCCACGTCTTAGACCGCGAAGGCGTCGCCAACCAGCTCGCCAGCGCCAGCTCGGCCGTCGAGGTAGCGCGTTTACTTTCCAAGCCGGCGCTTGAGCCGCGCATGGATGCCGATACGCTGTGCATTAACTTCCCCGCTCGCGACCCTCAAGAACTCGCCCTGGCCGCTGCCGCTCGGCTGCGTCAAAGTGGCTGCGTTGATAACGCTTTTATTAGCGCCATCGCCAGTGCTTCCCCCCAATGGCTGGGCAAAGGATTTTGGTTGGCAAGCCACACCCAAGGGGTGACACAACCCGCACTAGGCGTTGCCACGCCAGCCGATCCTAAACTTGAGCATAGCGGCCACCCTGTCCACGCACTGTTCTGTTTAGCGGCCAGTGGCGATGCCCACCGCCCACTGCTGGAACAGCTACTAGCCATGTTGGAGAACGGTGAAAGTGACAGTTTGGTGGGCAAAAGCAGCGCACAGCTACTGGCCACGCTGGCGGGTGAAACCGCCAACACTCAGACTCGCCGCGTGCGCGTCTTGAACCCCCACGGCCTGCACGCCCGCCCGGCAAAACAGCTGGTACAGATCGCCCGCGCGCAATCAATATCGATTAATGTACGCCTTGAAGAAGGCAGTGCTTCCACGGTGTCTGCCGCCAGCCTGACCAAAGTGATTGGCTTGGGAGCACGGCGCGGTCAGTGGCTGATCCTGTCTGCCGAAGGCGACCAGGCAAGTGCCGCGCTAAGCACCGTGGCCGCCGCCGTTGAAGACGGTCTAGGTGAGAAAGTAACGCCGTTCGACGGCGGTTTTGATACCCAGTCGGTGACTAACACGAGCAAACCCGTTGAGCCGTTAGTCGCTGATGCGCCCCACACCGGCGTTGCCGCTTCGCCGGGCTTAGCCATTGCGCCGGTGTTTGTGATTCGCCCGATGCAGTTCGACTATGCTGAACACGCCAGCGACCCCGAACATGAGATTAGTCGCCTGGAAGTGGCACTCAAAGAAGGCGCCGCTCAACTTCAAGCACTGGTGCACAACGCCCCTGGCGGCGAAGTGGCCGATATTCTTTCGATGCACGAAGAGATGCTCGACGACCCCGAGCTGCATCACGCTGCGATTGATGCGATTCGTGAAGGTCGTTCAGCAGAAGCCGGTTGGTGGAATGCTATTGAAACCGCCGCCCATGCCCAGGAAATGCTTGCCGACCGCCTATTGGCCGAGCGCGCCGCTGACCTGCGCGACGTAGGCCGCCGCGTACTGGGGGTATTGTGCGATGTCCAACTGCCCGAGCCACCTGACCACCCGTATATTCTGGTCATGGATGACATCGGCCCTTCCGACGTTGCCCGCCTGGATACCTCACGGGTACGCGGCCTGCTTACCGTGCGCGGCGGCGCCACCGCACACAGTGCTATTCTGGCTCGCGCCCTAGGTATTCCAGCCGTCGTCGGTGCTGGTGAAGCCGTCATGGCGCTGCATAACGGCAGCATAATGATTCTGGACGGCGAGCGTGGCCGCGTGACCTCGCAGCCGTCCGAGGAGCGCCTGCAGCGCGCGGAACAACAGCTGCTCGACCAGCAACAGCGTGAAGCGGACGCCTGGGAGCTACGCTTCGAACAGGCGCAAACTCGCGACGGCCACCGGGTTGAGGTTGCCGCCAACCTGGGCAACACCGCCCACGCCGCCGATGCGGTCGAGCGCGGCGCGGAAGGGGTCGGCCTTTTGCGCACCGAGTTCCTGTTCATGGCCTACTCCAGCGCGCCGGATCTCGCCACGCAAATCGCCGAGTACCGTGAAGCCACCGATGCCCTCGACGGCCGCCCGCTCGTCGCTCGCACCCTGGACGTCGGCGGCGACAAGCCGCTGCCCTACTGGCCAGTGCCCCAGGAAGACAACCCCTTCCTCGGCCTGCGCGGCATTCGCTTAGCGCTGACCCAACCAGACGTGCTGGAAACCCAGATTCGCGCGCTGCTAATGGCAGCTGTCGGCCGCCCGCTACGCATCATGCTGCCGATGGTTAAGGATGTTGCTGAATTCCGCGCCGCCAACGTCATCTATGACCGACTACTTAGCGAAATCCCACCACAGCAGCGCGCCACTGATGTGCAACTGGGCGTGATGATCGAAGTGCCCTCCAGCGCACTGCTAGCACCTACGCTGGCGGCCGAGGTCGACTTCTTCTCCGTTGGCACTAACGATTTAACTCAGTACACCCTAGCCATCGACCGTGGTCACCCAGAACTTTCTGCCCAAGCCGATGGCCTGCACCCCGCCGTGCTGCGTTTGATTCAAATGACCGTCGATGCCGCCCATGCCCACGGCAAATGGGTCGGCGTATGCGGCGAGCTTGCCTCGGACGCCATGGCCGTGCCAGTCCTGGTAGGGTTAGGCGTTGATGAGCTTTCCGTCAGTGCGCGACAAATTCCGCTAGTCAAAGCTCGCCTGCGTGAATTTGATCTTGCCCAAGCCCAGGCTAGTGCCCAGTTGGCGCTGAGCCAAGCTACCAGCGACGACGTCCGCGACGCCCTGGAGGCCCGCTAATGGCACGCGTGGTCTGTATTACGCTCAACCCCGCGCTGGATCTCGCCTTCAACCTGGAGGCGCTGACGCTGGGACACGTCAACCGCCCCACTAGCGCGCAGCTGGAGGCCGCAGGTAAAGGGGTGAACGTCGCGCGGGTATTGGCAAGCCTGGGCCACGAGGTCATCGTGAGCGGCTTTTTGGGCGAAGAGAACGACGCTCCTTTCAGCCTCGCCTTCCCCCGTTACGGCGTCATCGACGCCTTCGTGCGGGTGCCGGGCAGCACGCGCATCAACGCCAAACTCGCCGAGCAGAGCGGCCGCGTGACCGACATCAACGGCCCCGGCATGCCGATTGAGGCTGCCCATCTAGATGCCTTACGAACGACCCTAGACGATTTGTTTCAGCGCCTCGCTCCGCCCCAAGCGGTCGTCGTTGCCGGTAGCCTTCCACCGGGTATCGATCAGCCGCTGTTTGCTGAACTACTGGCCACCCTAAAAAGCTATGGCGTACCACTTTGGATAGATACTAGTGGCCCGGCACTGCTGACCGCCATTGCTGCTCAGCCTGCGGCTGTGAAACCTAACGAAACGGAACTCGCTGACTGGGCTGGCAGCGCGCTAGATTCACATCAACAGCGCCAGCTCGCCGCCGAGCGACTGCACGCCAGCGGCATAGAGCACGCCCTGATTTCCGCAGGCTCAGAGGGCGTTTTATGGGCTAGTTCACAGGGCACTTGGCAATCCACCCCACCTAGCGTAAACGCCACCAATAGCGTTTGTGCGGGCGATACCTTTGTGGCTGGCATGCTCCATGGGCTGCTCAGCGACTTCGCTCCACAAGACACCCTTCGCTTCGCAACGGCACTCTCTGCCGAAGCGGTTCGCCACGTCGGCGTGGGCACCTCCCACGCTGACGACTTTGACTTACTCCAACAACAGACTTTGGTACGGCGTCTTGACGACACCATCACCGAGGGAGCCACGCGATGAACCTGATTCTAATTACCGCCTGCCCCAGCGGTATGGCGACCACCTTTCTGGCCGCCAAGCGCCTTGAACAAGCGGCCACGCGGATGGGCTGGAGCGCCCATGTGGAAATGCACGGCGAGATTGCGCCGCTGCAGGCTGCCACCGCCGAGCAAATTGCTAATGCCGATTTAATTGTGGTGGCCGCCGATCACGTTCCTGCCCCAGAACGTTTTGAAGGCAAACGACTTTTCCAGGCGCCGATTGCCAGCGCCCTGCCCGACCCCAGCGCCTTTTTAGCTCAAGCTAAGCGTGAAGCACCGATTTACACTGCTCCTGCCACCCCTACCGCTGCTGACACTCCGGCGAGCAATACGGGTAGCAAGAAGATTGTCGCTGTTACCGCTTGCCCCACTGGTGTTGCCCATACCTTTATGGCCGCTGAAGCGCTAGCCGAAGCAGGCAAAGCCATGGGGCATACCATTCGTGTGGAAACTCAAGGCTCAGTGGGCGCTCAGGATCATTTAACCGAACAAGAGATCGCCGACGCCGATGTGGTCGTACTGGCCTGCGATATCGACGTTGACCCAGCGCGGTTTGCAGGTAAGCGCATCTACCGAACCTCAACCGGCAATGCGCTAAAAAAGCCACGTCCCACGCTGGAAGCTGCTCTTGTTGATGCTAGCGTAGAAAACGCCAACAGCGCTTCGAGCAACGCCAATAAGAGTGTTAAAGAGAAAGGCGTTTATAAGCACCTACTCACTGGCGTGTCGTTCATGTTGCCCATGGTGGTAGCGGGCGGCTTGCTGATTGCGCTGTCGTTTGTGTTCGGCATTGAAGCCTTTGAGCAGGAAGGCACACTGGCCGCTGCGCTTATGCAAATTGGCGGCGGCACCGCCTTCGCGCTAATGATTCCGGTGCTGGCGGGTTACATTGCCTACTCCATCGCCGACCGCCCCGGTATTGCTCCAGGTATGATTGGCGGCATGTTGGCGGCAGACATTGGCTCCGGGTTCATCGGCGGCATTTTGGCAGGCTTCCTATCAGGCTACGTGGCCCTAGCGGTTACCCGCTACGTTAAGCTGCCCTCCAGCGTTGAATCGCTCAAGCCTATTCTGATTATCCCGCTGGTGGCCAGCCTGGTCACCGGCCTGACGATGATCTATGTGATTGGCGAGCCTGTCGCTGCATTGCTGAATGCGCTGACCAGCTTCCTGGCCTCGATGGGTTCTACTAACGCAGTGCTGCTGGGCATTCTATTGGGCGCCATGATGTGCTTCGATTTGGGCGGCCCCGTCAATAAAGCAGCCTATACCTTCGGCGTGGGCTTGTTGGCTTCAGAAACCTACGGCCCAATGGCAGCCATTATGGCGGCAGGCATGGTGCCAGCGATTGGCATGGGTATTGCCAGTTTCGTAGCGCGCAATAAATTTTCCGAACCAGAGCGGGAGGCAGGCAAAGCTTCGTTTGTACTCGGCTTTTGCTTTATTAGTGAAGGCGCCATTCCCTTCGCGGCGAAAGACCCGTTGCGGGTTATCCCCGCGTGCATGGTGGGCGGTGCGATCACCGGTGCGCTTTCCATGCTGGTAGGCGCGAAACTAATGGCACCTCACGGGGGTATCTTTGTTCTGCTGATTCCCAACGCTATCACTCCTGCACTACTCTATCTTGGCGCGATTATCATCGGCTCGCTGGTAACCGGTTTAGGCTATGCCTTTATCAAACGCGGCGCCGCTCACGTCGCCGTCACCAGCTAAACGCTTGAACCTCAGCGCTGGGCAGGCTACCGCCTGCTCAGCGTCTATTTTGCGACACACCTCCCTCCTCAACGCCACACCATCAACGGTTTATTACTAATTTTTTAACCCAAAATCGCTTAACAGTTGCTTAAATCGGGGTTTTATGTAGTATTTTTACCTAAATAGAGCCGTAAATAGTACAAAGCACGAGCCAGCAATAGAGCGTTCGTCACTTAATAATGATCTAAAACAACAGGACCGCCTTCTATGTTTCAACTCACTCGCAGCGTTACTTGGCAGGCACTTGAACGCCTGCGCGACAAAACCGCCAACGACCGCATTCGTGATTACTTCACCAATGACCCGCAGCGCTTTGAAAAAATGAGCCTACGGGTGGGCGGCCTGTTCCTGGATTACTCCAAACATCACGTCTCTGATGAGGTACTCGCCAAACTAATTGAGTTGGCCGACCACTCTGCCCTGGTTCAACGTCGTGCACAGATGTTCTCTGGCGATATTATCAATGTCACCGAAAATCGCCCGGTACTCCACACCGCACTGCGCAATTTAAGCGATGAACCGGTGCATGTAGACGGCAACGATGTGATGCCGGAAATCAACCGCACCCGGGAACAAATCAAGCAGTTCTCAGAAGCGGTTAGAAACGGTGAGTGGAAAGGCTATAACGGTCAACGCATCAAAGACGTGGTCAATATTGGCATTGGTGGCTCAGACCTTGGCCCCAACATGGCCGTACGCGCGCTACTCAAATACCGCCACCCGGAACTGCACTTCCACTTCGTCTCCAACGTCGATGGCACCCATATTCAGAAGGTACTTTCACGACTAGACCCGGCGACCACGCTGTTTATCGTTTCCACCAAAACCTTCTCTACCCAGGAAACCCTGCTGAACGCCAAAACCGCACGGCGCTGGTTTCTGGAAAATGCCGGAGAAGACGCCGATGTCGGTGCCCACTTTATTGCTGCTTCCACCAACCGCAAAGCGGCGATGGAGTTCGGCATTCGTGAAGAGAATGTGTTCGAGTTCTGGGCTTGGGTCGGTGGCCGCTACTCCATGTGGTCATCTATCGGGCTGCCGATTGCGCTTTCAGTTGGTTTTGAAGGTTTTATCGAGCTGCTAGAAGGCGCTCATGAGATGGACCGCCACTTTATCGAAGCGCCCTTCGCGCAGAATATGCCAGTTCTGATGGCATTGATTGGTATCTGGTACATTAACTTTGTTGGTGCCGAAACCCAGGCCATCGTGCCCTACGACCAAGCCTTGAACCAACTACCTTCGTTCCTGCAACAGTTGGATATGGAGTCTAACGGCAAGTCAGTCGATATTTTCGGCCACTCGGTTAACTACAAAACCGGTCCGATTGTTTGGGGGCAAACCGGCTCTAACGGTCAGCACGCTTTCTTCCAGCTACTACACCAGGGCACCCGCTACGTGCCAATCGATTTTATTGCCTCGCTGAAACCCGAGCCCGGCGTGGAAGACCACCACTTCGCCTTGCTGACCAATATGCTCGCCCAGGCCAACGCCTTTATGGAAGGTAGCCAAGGGAACAGCAAAGAACTTAGCCAACACGACCCCTATAGCTGCCCCGGCAACCGCCCTTCCAGCACGCTGCTGCTGGACGAGCTAACGCCCAAAAACCTAGGCGCGCTGATTGCCCTCTACGAGCACAAGGTGTTTGTGCAAGGCGTTATCTGGAACATCAACTCGTTTGATCAGTGGGGCGTGCAGCTTGGCAAACGCATTGCCGGTGAAATCAGCGAACGCATCGACACCAACGCCGCCGACTTCGACACCTCAACACAAGGTCTGCTGGAGCTGGTACGCGCTCATTTTCCTGGCGACAGCAGCGCAAAGCAAAACGCGCCAGCCAGTACTGATAAAAAGCAGGCAAGGAAGAAGCGTTAAGCGAAGAGTTGGGTAAACGTTAGAAAAATAAACGCCATGGCTGAAAAAAAGCCAAGGCGTTTTTGGTTTGATCTTTGATGCCAGTATCGACACTGGTTGAAAGGGATCAGAAACATCGAGCCACCTAAATTAATCCGGCGCAAATTGCTCGAAGACCTGCTGTCCGGTCATTTTCTCAGTCTGGTTATTAAGCTCGTAATAGTCGGGCTTCTCATCAATAAATATTTCGCTGGTGAGTTGGAACGTCTGCTCCTGGAACAGGCCTGCTGGGAGAATATACTCATTGCTGGGAAGCAGATGATAGAACAGGTGCGTCCCACAGATTGCACAGAAGCCCCGCTCTGCCCAATCAGACGAGCGGTAAGCAACAGGCTCAGCGCCAGAGAACTCTACCGGACCACCGCAATGCACGGCGAACATAGGCCCGCCCGACCAGCGCCGACATAGTGAGCAATGACAAACGCTGATCTGCTCGTGGTTAGGTGCAGTCACTTCGATGGAACCGCAAAGACATGTGCCTTTCATCGCAAACTCCTTTACCGTTAGCCCCCATGACAGCTGCTCCTGTGATGCCGGCCAGCGCTAGGCCGCGGTAGGCTCATTGAACAATATTCTGTTGGAAAACGGATCGACCACTTCAAACACTCTATCGCCCCACGGAGCCGTGGTTATTTCCGGGCGGCTAAACTTGTAACCCCGGGATAGAATCTCGCGGTACAAGCCTTCAAGATCATCAGTATTCACAAACGTTTTAGCGCCGGGGGAGCAATCCCCAGAATGTTCACTGAGATGAAAAACTAGGTCACCTCGGGATACCTGCATATAGACAGGAAAGTCTGCTTCGAAGCGATGCTCCCAATCAAGCGACATCCCCAAAAACTCAAGATAGAACGCCTTGGCTTTAGATTCATCAAAAATCCGCATAATCGGAATGGCTTGAAAGTGCATTTATGCTCTCCTGACAAACAGCGCTTCAACGGATGGCTAGCCAGCTCTGGCGTAGAAAGTCCTTACCTTAGGCGTTCGATTTAAACAGGCGCAGAGCTGCTCTCTATGCCATAGGTATGGCGTATATACTCAACGGCTTCAGCCATGCCACTAAGCACCGCTGTCGCTGAATGAAAGTTTTGCTGTTGAGACATTTCCGTGGGTAGTGCCAAGCAGCTTATGCCAGCCCGAAAGGCGGCTTCAAGACCATGTTGTGTATCTTCAATGGCGAGGCTTTCATCCGCAGCAACGCCAAGCCGTTGCAGAGCCAGAAGATAGCATTCAGGCGCGGGCTTGCTGTTTCGGACATCATCGTTAGATACAACCGTCAAGAACTTATCTTCAAACTCATTGGCCTGCAGCGTTTTTTGAACACCATTTGCACTAGCGCCTGTCACCACTGCCAGCTTCAAACCCGCACTGTGGAAGTAAGCAATCGCCTCTCGTACACCAGGCATTAACGGGAATGACTGGCTAGCAAGGTAGTCCTGCGTCGCGGCGTTCTTCGCTTCTATAAGTTGATCTGGGGACACATCAATTCCAAACCTCTGCACCAAATCCACGGCATTGGCACTCGTTGGTAAGCCTGCATAGTGGGCTCTGTACTGCTGCTCGGACAATTCAACGCCATATTGGCTCAGAATAGGTATCCACATTTGAAAATGGATATGTTCAGAACTGACGATCGTCCCATCGTGATCTAGCAAAATTGCGCGAAGTGCCACATGACCTCCTAGAAATAGCGAGTTTAAAACCCAAGGCAAAGCCAACCGAAAGATCGACAGTGGGGACTTCTAGCCAGATGCCCAGCACACACTCGGTAACGCTTGGGTAGAATGGTCGAATCATAGCAGTAGGCATGGTTAAGCTTTTGCCTGATCTTATGCTCTACAGCACAGTGATTACCTATATTTAGCACTTACAAACCACTGCCCGCATACTTTATCTTCTTATATAGCTCACCGATAAAATTGACTCCCACTATCAAGCCCACACCAAGAGCAATGACGACGAGAGAACCATAGGCAATACTACCTGACCAGATCCACTGACTAATCGCTGTGCCAATATGTTGCAAAGTGAGATAAACACCTATCAGAAAACTACCTGCACGGACTAAGCCTAGTTCGTGCAGTGATGACTGAGAGTCAGCGTTATTAGCTGGATGAATTTTATTAGCCAGCGGTTCTGCCACTAGCCAAAGTACAGCGCCGACAATAAGAGGCATAACAATCATTGCTATCAGAGTGACTAACCACTCGTCATATGATTCTGTCGAGCCTGGGCCAAACAGCATCGGCGCTAGGGCAAGTAGCGGATTAAGCGCAATATACAGCGCTAAAATGCGTAACAAGATAATAGAGAAAGCTTTCATAGAATATGTTCACACTCCCTGTGATTTACATCGATATAAACGCCACATGATGAATATCGGCGGCTGACGATATTATCCTAGTTATTTATCACCACCATTTCACTTAAAACAGAGACCTCTCTTCAAGCGCATTTCACCAAAGTGCACCTGAGACATAAAAAAATACCCCTTGGCACTTTCGGGCCAAGGGGTATCGGTTACGTCAGCAACATCGCCTCGTTTTTCAGTTCGACGCGCAGGCCTACTACCCAGTCGATGGCTTACAGGCTGTAAGAATGCTAGCGCTTGAACATATCATCCAGGCGATTGGCGAACAGTACATCACGCATCCAGCCTTTCAACTGGTCATGATCGGCTTGCACAAGCTGCGCTTCTACCCAGTCAGGCACCTCACCAAACTTGAATGTGAGCTGAGTGCGCACCACCTCGCGCGCTTCAGCCAAGCGTCCTTCTTGCCGGCCTTCCTGCCGTCCTTCCAGGCGCTCTTTCTTGACCAGGTTCTCTAAGTTCTCTGCCAACATGTCTTTATCCTCCATCAGGCTGTCAAGCCGATCCAGGTTGACCTCTGTGCCCAGCCGGTACAGGTGCCGCTTGAGCCAGCGGGTGATGATCCGGTCGGTACGCGCCTTGTTGGGGTCAGTCTGAATAATGGCGACGACCCGATCCACAGCGTTCTGCAGAGCTTCCCAGCTTTCTCCAGCGTTTTCTACCCCGAATACACCACTCAAGGGCGTCTGGCGTAAGCCCAACTCTTCATTAGTATAACGTCCTTCATCAACCAGAAAATAGCGCAGGCGCGGTTGATAGACCTGCAGAAAACTCGGCAGTTCCGGCTGCACCATCTCGTAGATATCCAGCGGGGCTGTCCAGGGCTTGGAGCCATTGTACAGCACCACCGGAAATACCGGTGGCAGGCCCTGGCTGGGCGTAATGACCTTCTGTTTGAGTAGTTCACTGTAAAAGCAGGCGACGTAGTGCATCAGCCGAATCGGCATACTGCGGTCAACCGATGATTGAAACTCCAACAGAATGTATAGAAACACCGGCTGCGTCGTGCCTTCCCAAATCACGTCCACCGACCACACCACGTCTTCGATTTTTTCCTCGAACAGCGGCGTGATGTAATGGCCATTATGTTTCTTGAGGGTGGTAAAATCCATTAACCCAGCGATCTCGGGCGGGGCGAACCCTTCGATCAATTGCTGAACGAACTCGGGGTGGCTGAACAGTTCCTTGTAGCCGGTATCGTGGTGGTGAGTGGCCATAACGCGTCCCTGTTAATTCTATAGTGGCAGAGTAGCATGGCGAGCGATGGTCAACGTAACGCATGATTGATATGTAGTGATTCAATAAAATCATAAATAAATGCGATATTTGCCGCAAAAGCTGATCAGCTTTTACAGTTTGATAGTGCCTATTGATTGAACACAGCGCGTATCTGCTCACCTAAAAAATACCCCTTGGCACTTGCGAGCCAAGGGGGATCGGTTACGTCAGCAGCGATGGCAGGCTTTAGAAGTGCCACTCCAGATTAAAGGTCATGGCATCGGTATCGACACCCGGTTGGCTGTGGTTTCCGAATTTGTTGCGCCAATACTCATAACCGACGCCCATCCATAAGGAGTTTTCCGCGCCCCAGGCAACTTGCCCGATGTCTAGCATCAGCGAGGTGCGCATTAACTGCTCAGGCTCGGTCGCTTCGCCAAAGTAGTCGTCTCCTTTTTCGCTGTTGTAGTTATAGAACCCTTGGAATTTTAGCGGTAACGCCGCCGCTTCAAACGGCAGCCCCCAGGCCAAGTTAATTTGGTAATAGGGATCAAACGAAATGCTGTTCTGATTTTCCGGCAGCCCACAAGGTGGCAACCCGCAGTGGTTCCACTCACGGCTATAGAACAGGCTTAGATCCACAAAGCCTCTCGGCACATCAAATTTAAACGTTGGCCCCACTACTAGCTGACGTTTACGTGGTGCAAAGCCAGTATTTTTGGTGTTTAGGTCAAACCCAAATGTCAGCGCCATGTCTTTGACGGGCCCGAAAGCGATGGGCTCATTGAATACGCCGCCCCCACGGAGTTGATGACGGTATGTCAGATAGGCTTCCGTCGCCCCTGAGTCACTGTTATTGGCGGGGTCTTGGCTGCTGGACTGAAGCACGTCCAGATTTAAAAAGTTTTGGCCCAGTGAGTAACCACTAACATGGGTAAACTGGAGAATATGCTTCTCTATGTTCTCTGGGTTATTCGGCTCGGTAAACTGCGTTCCATAGCGATACCCCACGGACGTATCACTCCATGTCGCTGCCTGGGCACCTGCCGAGATAGTGCCTAGAGAAGCGCCTATCGCCAGATACGTTACCACTGCTCGATTGCTCTTCAACATGCAAAACCCTTTGTTGTTTGATTTTGTTTTTAGACATCTTTCTAAGAGCCCCACTATCAAGGCCCTTCTATAAAGACCTTTCTATAAGGACCTTTCTATAAGGACCTTCCTAACGCCGTTATGCCCGCTTCTCGCGGATGCGATAGCGATTTTTTTGCGGAAACGGCACTTCTTAGAGTACATTTAGCAATATTTATTGTATACAATAAAACAGATAAACAAATACAAACGGAGAATACAATGTCGCGTATTTTAGAAGCAGCTCGCCCCAGCCGCCTTGGCTTAGACGCATTTCTTGAGCATTACGGGGACGTTTTTGAACACTCACCCTGGGTAGCCGAAACCGCCTGGAAACAGAGGTTTACCGACCAACACGATGACCCGGATGTGCTAGCTGACTGCATGGGCAATGTGCTTAAGGGTGCTGATATTGATCAGCAAATTACTGTCATCCGCGCTCACCCAGACCTTGCCGGGAAAGCAGCCCTCGCGGGTGAACTAACCCAGGATTCCACTCGCGAACAGGCTGGTGCGGGGCTAGATCAGTGCTCAACCGAAGAGTTTGAACGCTTTCAACGCCTCAATCAGGCCTATCAAGATAAGTTCGGTTTCCCCTTTGTGATTGCTGTTAAAGGGCTTGATCGACACGCCATCCTTTATGCGTTCGAAAAGCGCCTTGAAAACGACGCCGCTACCGAGCGTCAAACCGCTATTGAGCAAATCATCCAGATAGCGCGCTTTCGCCTGCACATGCGTGCGGCCGAGGCAGCGTAATTCTCACGCGCTTAGCGCTTCTATTTTCCTTTCAGCCTGACCTGTGGTGCTCGGCCCTTCAGGCTGTGAGGCTTACCTTTTATCGTCATTCGGAGAGACCTCTATGAGTCTGGAGACAAGAGAAGATCTCGATCCGCTCGAAACCACGGAGTGGCTGGAATCCCTGGAATCAGTACTGGATCGTGAGGGCGAAGATCGTGCCCGCTACCTGATGACCCGCTTGGCGGATCGCCTGCGCCGGGACGGGATGAAGGTGCCCTTCTCGGTGACGACCCCGCACCGCAACACGATACCGGTTCATCGCGAAGCACCGATGCCGGGCGATCTGTTCATGGAACGTCGGATTCGCTCACTGATTCGTTATAACGCGATTGCCCAGGTGATTCGCAATAACCGCGCCAACCCTGGGTTGGGTGGTCATATCGCCAGTTTTATGTCGTCAGCGACGTTGTATGATGTGGGCTTTAACCATTTCTTCCGTGCCCCTAACGGTGATTTTGAAGGCGACCTGATCTACATCCAGGGCCACGTTGCCCCGGGGATTTACGCGCGTTCCTATCTGGAAGGCCGTCTGTCTGAAGAGCAGATGGACAAATTCCGTCGCGAAGTCGACGGCGATGGCCTGTCTTCCTACCCGCACCCGTGGCTGATGCCGGACTACTGGCAGTTCCCCACGGTGTCCATGGGCCTTGGCCCGATTCAGGCCATCTATCAAGCCCACGTGATGAAGTACCTGCATCACCGTGAGCTGAAAGACATGTACGACCGTAAGATCTGGTGCTTTATGGGCGACGGCGAGTGTGATGAGCCGGAGTCACTGGGCGCCATTTCCCTGGCCGGGCGTGAAAACCTCGATAACCTGATCTTCGTTATCAACTGCAACCTGCAGCGCTTGGACGGTCCGGTTCGCGGCAACTCCCGCGTCATGGACGAGTTTGAAGGCGTGTTCCGCGGCGCTGGCTGGAACGTCATCAAGGTGGTTTGGGGGCGTCACTGGGATCCGCTGTTCGAGAAGGACAAGAAAGGCATCCTGCAAAAGCGCATGGATGAAGCGGTCGACGGTGAGTACCAGAACTACAAGGCCAACGGCGGTTCGTACACCCGTGAGCACTTCTTCGGTAAGTACCCCGAAACCGAAGCGATGGTCAACGACCTGTCTGATGAAGACATCTGGAAGCTCAACCGCGGTGGCCACGACCCGTTCAAGGTCTACGCGGCCTACCACGAAGCGGTTAACCAGACCAACGGTAAGCCCACGGTCATTCTGGCGCACACCGTCAAAGGCTACGGCATGGGCAGCGGCGATGGCGAAGCCGCCAACGAGTCCCACCAGGTCAAGAGCATGGAGTACGAAGCGTTGCGTAAATTCCGCGACCGCTTCGGTATTCCGCTCACCGACGAGCAGCTTAAAGATGTGCCCTATTACAAACCGGAAGAAGACTCCCCCGAGCTGAAATACATGCACCTGCAGCGGGAGCGCTTAAACGGCTACTTGCCGAGCCGCCGCAGTGACTTTGAGGCACTAGAGATTCCCAGCCTGGAAGACAAAACCTTTGCCTCGCAAATGGCCGGCTCTAAAGGGCGCGAAGTCTCGACCACCATGGCGTTCGTGCGTGTGCTGAACGGCCTGGTGAAAGATAAGAAGCTCGGCAAACATGTCGTGCCGATTATTCCTGACGAAGCGCGTACCTTCGGCATGGAAGGCATGTTCCGTCAGCTTGGCATCTACACCTCGGAAGGTCAGAAGTATGAGCCGGTCGATAAAGGCCAGATCATGTTCTACCGCGAGGATCAGAAAGGCCAGATTCTCGAAGAAGGGATTAGTGAGGCTGGCGCCATGTCCGCATGGATTGCCGCTGCAACGTCCTACAGCAACAACAACGTCACCCTGCTGCCGTTCTACGTCTACTACTCGATGTTCGGCTTCCAGCGCATTGGTGACTTGGCCTGGGCCGCCGGTGACCTGCAAGCCCGCGGCTTTATGGTCGGCGGCACCGCGGGGCGGACCACGCTCAATGGTGAAGGTCTGCAGCACCAGGATGGCCACAGCTTGATTCAAGCCTCCACCATCCCCAACTGCCGCAGCTACGACCCGACCTACGCCCACGAAGTGGCGGTCATCCTCCAGGATGGTCTGAAGCGCATGTTCTCCGACAAAGAGAACTGCTTCTACTACCTGACGGTGATGAACGAAAACTACGAGCACCCCGCGCTTGAGAACGTGCCCACCGACGATATCGTCAAAGGCATGTACCTGCTCAATGAAACCCAGGGCGATAAAGGCCGCGTGCAACTGCTCGGCTCCGGCACCATCCTGCGCGAAGTCGAAGCCGCCGCCGAGCTGCTGGCCAACGACTGGGGCATTGGTGCGGATATCTGGAGCGTGACCAGCTTTAACGAGCTACGCCGCGAAGCGCTGCTGCTGGAGCGTGAAGGCTTCCTGAACCCGGACGCTGAGGCCAACAAGCCCCACGTGACGAAATGCCTGGAAGGCCGCGACGGCCCGGTGATTGCCTCCACCGACTACATGAAGCTCTACGCCGACCAGGTGCGTGCCTGGGTACCGTCTGAGTACACCGTGCTGGGCACGGACGGCTTTGGCCGTTCCGACACCCGCGAGAAGCTGCGCTACTTCTTTGAAGTAGACCGCTACTTCGTCACCGTGGCGGCGCTACGCGCGCTGGCAGACCGTGGTGAGCTTGATCGCAAGCACGTCGGCGAGGCGCTGAAGAAGTATGGCATTGACGCCAACAAGCCGAACCCGCTGACCAGCTAAACCGCTGCCCGGCGGGCAGAAGCCCGCCGGCTCGATCCGATTTGGAAGGAGCGCGACCTTGAGTAGCGAAATCATCAAAGTTCCCGATATTGGTGGCGATACCGATGTCGAAATCATCGAGATTGCGGTGTCAGAAGGCGACGTCATTGAAGCGGAAGACACCCTAATCACCCTGGAATCCGACAAAGCCAGCATGGACGTCCCGGCCCCGAAAGGCGGCAAGGTGCTCAAAGTGCTGGTCAAAGAAGGCGATACTGTCTCCGAAGGCGACGACATCGTTGAGCTGGAGGTTGAAGGCGGTACAGACGGTGGCGAAGAGACGTCAGCCCCTGCGTCTGACAGCCAGCCCAACGACGCGCCAGCGAAACAAGCCAACACGACGCAGGAAGACGCCCCCGCACCGGCAGCGAAAAAAGCCAGCGGCGGCAAGCAGACGGTCGATATTACAGTGCCTGACCTGGGCGGTTCCGACAGCGTTGAAATCATCGACGTCGCGGTTAGCGCCGGTGATGAGGTCAACGCCGAAGACACCCTGATTACCCTGGAGTCTGACAAAGCCTCCATGGACGTGCCCAGCCCGCACGGCGGCAAGATCGTTGCGTTCACGGTCAAAGAAGGCGATAGCGTCTCGGAAGGCGACGTGATCGGCCAGATGGAGATCGCTGGCGACGGCGGTGATGCATCGGCTGAAGAAGACGCAGCGCAAGCCACCAGCGAGCCGCAAGCCGCGGCTGAAGAACCGGCCGTTGAAGAAGATAGCGGTAGCGGTGAACCTGAGCGCAAAGAGATTCGTGTACCTGACTTGTCAGGCTCTTCTGACGTGCCGATTATCGAAATTGGTGTGTCGGCAGGTGATGAGGTCAACGAAGAAGATCCGTTGATCACCTTGGAGTCTGATAAAGCGTCAATGGACGTGCCTAGCCCTTACAAAGGCAAGCTCTTAGAGCTGACCGTAAAAGAGGGTGATACCGTCTCTGAAGGCGATGTGATTGGCTATATAGAAGTGGCGGGTGCTAAGAAAGCAGCCCCGAAACAAGCGGCGCCGGAAAAAGCGCAGTCCGCTAGCGCCAGTCAGTCCAATACTAGCCAGTCAAGTGAGAAGTCTGCCGCTTCACCCAAAGGTACGCCTAGCCCTGAAGCGCAGATGGCCTCTCACAAGCCCCGTGATGGTAAGCTAGTACATGCAGGCCCAGCAGTACGCATGCTGGCACGTGAGCTCGGCGTCGACCTCGGTCTTGTTAAGCCGAGTGGCCCGAAAGACCGGGTGCTGAAAGAAGATGTGCAGGCCTACGTGAAGCAGGCCATTGCCAACCAGGGTAAAGCACAAGCAGCGGCTGCCCCGGCGGCGAGTGGTGGTGCTGGCATCCCCGCGATACCGGACGTCGACTTCAGTCAGTTTGGTGACGTCGAAGAGAAGCCGATGGGCCGCCTGCTCAAGATGGGCGCGACCAATCTGCACCGCAGCTGGCTCAATGTGCCTCACGTGACACAGTTCGACGAGGCCGACATTACCGAGCTTGAAAGCTTCCGTAAGGCCATGAAAGCCGAGGCCGAAGCCCAGGGCGCTAAGCTGACACCGTTGCCGTTTATGGTCAAAGCTTGTGCCTTTGCCCTGCGTAAATTCCCCCAGTTCAACGTCAGCCTGAAAGGCGACGGCGAAATGCTGGTATGGAAAAACTACGTGCATATCGGGATTGCCGTGGATACCCCGGATGGTTTGATGGTGCCGGTAGTGCGCAACGCCGATAAGAAATCCTTGATTGAGATAGCCAAGGAAATGGCAGAGCTAGGCAAAAAAGCGCAAACCAAGAAGCTTAAGCGTGATGAGATGACCGGTGGCTGCTTTACCATTTCGAGCCTTGGCTCGATTGGTGGAACCGCGTTCACACCGATCGTTAATGCGCCGGAAGTGGCGATCCTGGGGGTATCGAAAGCGCAGATGAAACCGGTATGGGATGGCAGCGCCTTCCAGCCGCGCTTAATGATGCCGCTCTCGCTCTCCTACGATCACCGGGCGATTAACGGTGCCGATGCAGCACGTTTCACGGCCTTCTTGGCCGATGTGCTGACGGATATCCGTCGATTACTGCTGTAATCGTCTCACAGTAAGCCACCAGCGGCGCCCAGTAGGGCGCCGCTTGTGTTTAAAACAGTTTCGTAGATCTGCAAAGAAGGGGTGACCAAAGTACAAGAAGTTGCCACTTGGCTGTTTTTGCTTAAGAAAATATAAAAAAATGCGTTATCAGGCTTTTGGGGAGTTGTGTCATCCGAACGGCACGGTTATTGTCAGTCCATTATTCACAATATATTCATATCTAACGACTAACATTCAAGGAGCAGTGCCATGCGTTTAATCCTGTTGGGTGCCCCCGGCGCAGGGAAGGGAACCCAGGCTCAGTTTATCTGTGAGCAATTTAAGATCCCTCAAATTTCCACCGGGGACATGCTGCGGGCGGCCATCAAGGACGGCACCGAACTAGGGCTCAAAGTAAAAGAGATCATGAATAGCGGCGGTTTGGTATCCGACGATGTCATTATCGATCTTGTTAAAGAGCGCATTAGCCAACCCGACTGCGAAAATGGCTTCTTGTTCGATGGTTTTCCGCGCACCATCCCGCAAGCCGATGCGATGAAAGAGGCTGGCGTTAAGCTGGACCACGTGTTGGAAATTGCCGTACCAGACGAAGAAATTGTTAGCCGTCTTGCGGGGCGTCGTGTTCATCCGGCGTCTGGGCGTGTTTACCATGTTGAGCATAATCCGCCCAAAGAGCTGGGTAAGGATGACGTGACAGGGGAAGCGCTGATTCAGCGTGAAGATGATCAAGAGTCTACCGTGCGCAACCGTTTGTCGGTTTATCACGACCAAACTGCTCCGTTGGTCGATTATTACCAGCAGTGGGCAAAAGAAGACCCCGAGGCCGCGCCGCAGTACCATCGTGTAGAAGGCGTAGGCAGTGTGGCTGACATTACTCGGCAAGTGAAAGAAGCGCTTTGCTAACTAGTACATGCCAGTGAATGACACGATGGCCCGCAGGTTACCTGCGGGCCATCGTCGTTTAGGCCATGTAAAGGTATAATGATGGCCTATTTTATGGAGTGCAGAATCGATGTCATCGTTATACCTTCTCGCACTGGACGCATCTTCTAGTGCCTGCTCTGCGGCTTTATTGCGCCAGCAAAGTGGCCAGCGTGAATGCTTGGCGCGTTTCGAGATGACGCCAAGGGCTCATACCCGGCGCTTAATGCCGATGGTGGATGACATTCTTGCGGAGGCCAATATTTCTACGCAGCAGCTAGATGCGGTTGCGTTTGGGCGTGGCCCTGGCTCATTCACCGGTTTGCGCATCGCTGCCGGTGCAGCGCAAGGCTTGGCGTTTGGGTTGGATCGCCCATTGCTGGGTATTTCCACCTTGGAAGCGCTCGCGCTTCAGGCCCATCGCCGCTACCATTTTCGTCATGTAGTGACCGCGCTAGATGCCCGAATGGGCGAAATCTACGCGGCTACTTGGCACTGTTTAAATGACACGCTTAGCTTGCAAAGTGACGAAGTCGTCGTGGCACCTGCGCACTTTCATTTGCCCGCTCAGCAGGAGACCGACTGGGTCGGCGTGGGCTCGGGGTTTACGCTGTGGGATGACTTTGCGTTAAATTTACAGACCAACATGTCTCAGCACCTTACGGATCTTGAGCCACGGGCAGAAGAGATGGCGTGGCTCGCTGCTCGTGATTTAGACGCGGGGCTAGGCAAGGTTGCTCACGAAGTTCAGCCGGTTTATTTGCGCAACGACGTGGCTTGGAAAAAGCCAGCATGAGCCACGTGGTAAGCCCAGAAACGCTGGTGTTGCCTTCGGGGTTAACGCTTGGCTACGTTGATGGCCAGTTGGCACTGTCAGGGGATGAACGCCAGTACGGAAAACCGCTTAGTGTCGATTTTGCCGCTGGTAAGGCGGCTCATCGTCGTCAGTTTGGTGGTGGTCGCGGGCAGTTAGTGGCAAAAGCCTGTGGTCTGGCTAAAGGCGTCACGCCTAGCGTGGTGGACGCCACGGCTGGCTTGGGTCGGGATGCGTTCGTACTGGCAAGCCTGGGCGCAAATGTCTTACTGATTGAACGTGTCGCGGCGATTGCCGCACTGCTTCAAGATGGCCTCGCGCGTGCTGCAAAAACACAAACGACAGCAGAGATTGCTTTGCGTATGACGCTCCGCCAGGGTGATGCCGCTGAGCAGCTGGCTGCCCTTGTGGAAAGCGCAGCTTTCGATCCTGAGGTTATTCATCTTGATCCGATGTTTCCGCACCGTGAGAAGTCAGCGTTGGTCAAAAAAGAGATGCGCGTGTTTCGAGAGTTGGCGGGGGATGACGATGATGCACCGCGCTTATTAGAGGCGGCGTTGGATGTAGCGACGCATCGAGTCGTGGTCAAGCGCCCGCGCAAAGCGCCCCCTATCGATGGCCCTGTGCCGCAGCATACGCTGGAAGGTAAGACGAGCCGGTACGACCTGTACGTCCATCGCTCGTTGGCTCGTCGCTAAGCCGTTTCATCAAGAGAAGGAGTCTCTATGCAGCACGTGTGGCGTGAAGGCAACCGTACTACTCTGTTGCCGGAAGCAGCGCGATTTTTGCCAGCTATGTTTGAGGCGGTGAGTCAAGCGGAGTACTACGTGCTGGTGGAGCTCTACTTGATGGAGTCAGGTAAGTTAGCCAGCCAAATGAGCGATGCGCTGATCGACGCTGCTGAGCGCGGTGTAAAGGTGTATTTGTTGCTCGATGGTTATGGCTCCATGGGATTGGAGCAGCGTGATCGTATACGCCTAGAGCAAGCAGGTGTCGCATTACGGTTCTTTAATCCCATTGGTTTTCACTCGCTGGCTCGCAACTTAAGCCGTGACCACCGTAAAATTGTTGTCGTGGATGGAGAGGTTGCGTTTACCGGCGGATTTGGCGCGGTGGATGAGTTTCTGGAAGCATGGTACGAAATTGCGGTGCGCATCGAAGGCCCGGTGGTCGCTGATTGGGAAGGGCTTTTTCGCCGCTTATGGCGTTCCCGGTTAACACGCCAAGCAAGTGATGGGCGGGCTAGCGCGACGTTGCCACCACAGCGGACAGCAGTGCATTATGCTGATGGCATACGCGGTAGAGTGATGTCAGCGAGGGGGTATCGTTATCAAGCGATTCGCCACTCGCTCCATGCGCGGGTAAATCAGGCAAACAAGCGGCTTTGGCTGTGTACGCCTTATTTTGTACCGACCTTCACGCTGCGCCGACGCCTGATTCGCGCAGCACGGCGTGGCGTAGATGTTTGTTTACTATTACCGGGCAGTAAACATGACCACCCAGGCGTGCGCTATGCAGGACAACGGTTTTACCAAGCGTTGTTAAAAGCTGGCGTGCGGATTTTTGAGTTCCAGCCCACGTTTATTCATGCCAAGTTTGTGTTAGCCGATGACTGGGTCAGTATTGGCTCATGTAACTTCGACCATTGGAATCTGCACTGGAACCTTGAAGCGAATCAAGAAGTAGAAAATCAAGCCTTCGCCGAGCAGGTTCAGTCGCTTTTTGAGCGTAACTTTGCCGCTAGTCAAGAGATCGATGCTGCCGCCTGGGCTGCACGGCCCTGGCGGCAGCGAGCCCGCGAGTGGGTCTATGGCGTAGTGGATGGTATTGTCACTCGCCTTAAATAATGCGCGGTTAGCAATCGGCTATCGACGCTTTTTACCTTTGGCCGGGGTTTTCTTGCGTGGTTTAGGTTTCGGGGTTTCGGGGGGCACGCGGTAGTGAAGATAAAGATCCAGGACTAATTCTGGCAGTTGAGCAACAAAGGTTTCCTGGCTGGCCTGATCTTGGGCCATTTCAGCCATTTCTGGCTCATCATCGAATAAACCTGAGAGCGACATAAAGGGCAACAGTAGCGTGGCGGCAGCTTCTTCGTCATCTTGGAACCAAGCGCTTTCGTCGCTAAAGACACCTTCCATAAATCCTGCGCACCAGTCGCCGATAGGCGTTTCCTCCGCGGGGATGCCACCGAGCGTTAGCTCAAAGGGGAGCTCTGGTAAACCGCCTTGTTCAAGCACTGCGACGGCGTTGTCACGCAGTAGTGTTAGCAGTTGGATAATCTCATCTCGTTCGGCATCGTCCCGATAACTTGGCTCTCCCTGAAATAGCTCGGCTAGCCATTGGTTGGTGGGTAATTCGCTAGGGGCAACTGCTAGTGCCACTAAAAAGCCATGGGCAGAAATCAGATCCAGCGCATCTTCGCCGACCTGCTCTGAGTCGAGAAAGTCATCCAATCTATCAAGTTGCTCGTCGTCAAGTAGCGGTTGAGGTGGCGGGGTACTAGGCGACGTTGCTGCGGGAACGTTATTGCGCTCTGCCATCAGGGGCCTCATCATAAAAATCGTCTTTGAGAAAAAGATGTTGATCGGCAACACTCGTTGGCAACATCGTTACTGGTTAGTTTATCAGTGACTGCTCCCCGCCCTATCGGGCGAGGCTTCCAACTTCTTAGGCAGCAACCGGCGCGTGGCCGGATTTACGCAAGCCTCCATTGGCAGGAGCCGACAGTCCTTCGGCCCGTAGCTTGATAATACCTTGCTGACGGATATTGATCGCGGCGTTGAT
>Ga0208015_1000365_pt1 | contig 26278 bp, 23 predicted proteins | sample 26BtaG_FD_184101 | JGI IMG/M metagenome (GOLD analysis project Ga0208015, IMG submission 184101) | Marine viral communities from Cariaco Basin, Caribbean Sea - 26B_WHOI_OMZ_CsCl (SPAdes) (version 2) | ecosystem: Environmental > Aquatic > Marine > Oceanic | place: Caribbean Sea: Cariaco Basin...
TATTGGATGTGGAGACACCAATAAGGATATCATTGGTAAAGCCATCATCGTCCATGAAGGTGTTGATGATTTTGTAAGCCAACCAACAGGTAATGCCGGCGGACGCGTAAGTTGTGGTGGAATTATTCAATAATCCAATACCTTAAACAAACTTAAGCCACTTTTTTAAAGTGGCTTTTTTTCTCAATTTTAATTCCTTTATGACTATCTAAAAACACTATATGCAATTAGAAATATTGATTTCAAAATTTCAGCAAAAAGACGAAAAAGCATTTGAAAAACTCTACCGTATGTATAGCGAAAGTATGCACGGCGTCATCTACAATATTGTGAGAGATCATGCACTTGCAGAAGAAGTAATGCAGGATGTTTTTATCAAAGCCTGGAACAATGCCAACAGTTATTCTGCCGAAAAAGGTAGATTTTTCACCTGGATTTTAAATATTGCCAGAAATGCTGCAATTGACAAAACACGGTCCAAAACATTTAAAAATTCCAGAAAAAACCTGGATGCTGAATATTTCGTAGATATTTTACAACACAGTGATAGTTTTGATGATCAGACCGATGCCATTGGCATCAAGAAGTTTGTAAGTCAACTTGCCAAAAAATGTATTGAAGTGATTGAGCTTTTGTACTTTCAGGGATTTACCCAAAAGGAAGCCTCAGAAACTCTCGACATACCTATTGGCACCATCAAAACACGAAACAGAAATTGCATTAAGGAATTAAGAACTATTGTACTCAACTAATATGGATATAAACGCTTATATAGCATCTGGGATTTTAGAGCTTTACGTGGCAGGCGCCCTCTCTGAGGATGAAAACAAAGAGGTGTATCAAATGATGCACAAATATCCAGAAGTCCGCCAAGAAGTATTGGACATAGAAGCTGCCATTGTTAAACTAACCGCTGCCACCTCTAATATTAAGAATGCTGACTTGCTCCAGGCGATCAAGGATAAATTAACTTTTAATGCACCAGACGCCGACACCAAGGTCATTTCAATTACCAAACCAAAATACAACTGGTTGACCTATACAGGTTGGGCTGCAGCCCTCATTATTGGCGCCGGATTGCTTTGGACCTTGAACCAAAATCAAGAGCTTGAATCCAATTTAAATACTGCCGAAATAGAAAATGCCTATTTGGAAGAGCAGATTATAAACTCAAGATCAGAGCTAGCCGATTCAAAAAAACTGTTGAATTTCCTTCGAGATAAGGATATTATTTCAGTGCCATTAGGAGGCCAAGGTGAATTTGCAAACACCTACGCCAAGGTCTATTGGAACAAAAAGGACAACAGCATTTATTTAGATGCCCAAGGACTTCCTGAAGCGCCATCGGGCAAAGTGTACCAAGTATGGTCCTTAAAACTGAATCCGCTAACGCCAACAAGTTTGGGCACCATTGATGACTTCAATACCGATGACAACAAAATATTTGCCATTGCCAATGCCAACCAAAGTGAGGCCTTCGGAATTACTTTAGAACCAGAAGGCGGTAGTGAAACACCAACCATGGAGCAGCTATATACTTTAGGAGTTGTACCAGCACCAGCACCAGCACCATAAAAGTAGATTATAATAATTTGAAAAAGCACCAGTATTTGTTGGTGTTTTTTTTGTGTGCCGCTGGCGTGAGCGTCACGCTCGTATTCACAAATAACATGAACCCATATAACCCAAAAGTCCATTTTAAAATACGTAGTTTTATTAATAGGAAAGTATAGGGAAAGATGGTAATTTGGAGGTTGAAAATTTGATTCAATAAAGTGAAACAACTAAAGTTGCTCCAAATGACACATTGAGGGCAGTTATGAACGCTTTTAGTGCTAATAAATGAAACTTGTAAAACATTCGCCGAAGCGAATGAAAAGAATACTAATCGTAATACCAATCATAATTTTATCAATGGGATTTTCTCTATTTAACAAAACACCGAATGAAGACAAATTTTGGAATTGGTTTTCTAAACATCAGGAAACTTATTACAACGAAATAGAAAATCTTGAAATTCGAGAAAAAATATTCAACAATTTATCGACTGAATTAAAGAAGGTTCATCAGGATTTAGTTTTTGAATTTAGCCAATCCACGAAAGTGGTATAAGAGAATTTACTATTTCAGCCGAGGGAATTAAGGAGGTATTTCCTATAGTTGAACAATTAGTAGAAAAAGCACCAAAAATTAAAAATTGGCATTTTAATGCCTTCCGACAAAGAATTCCTGGAGACGAATTTGAAATCCAATATGGTGATTTTAGAATAAGCTATTCAGACATTTATATCAGATATCAAGATGGTGAATATGGTAAACTTGGCATAGAATTAAATATTCGAGATTATGATGCTAGTGGACAATCTCAAAATGCAATATATATTTTATTGGACGGTCTCATAGGAGAATATGATATAACAATGGGAATTGATTGGATTGAATGGGTGAAATTGGACGAATCAAATATTGAAACGCTGAATCCAATAATGAACTTGAGAACATTAATTGACCAAAAAAAATAGCAAAAAACGTTTTACGATAATCTGCTTAAACAATCAGCCCGAAAGAATCGTTCTGGCGGGTTATGTGGTTCTCACCTAAATGGAAAATCCTACACCCAAAAAGCGTGGCAGGTTGCATCTTCCACAGGCCTAGTCATTGTTTAATACTTCAGGAACTGGTCGCTTCATGATATTTTGAAATGGAAGACTATAGATTAACCTTTTAAATTCTTTAAATTCGCATTTAACATTTATAATAAGGTTGTTCGCAAAATGCTAAATGCCTTTCCCAATTAATATAATGATGTTGAAAAAAATAGTTCTCTACGGTCTTCTTTCTGTACTGTTGTTAATAACGATAACATCCTGTGGATCCAGTTCAAACATTGGTACGTCCTACCCCACTTTCAATTCCGAAGCTTCACTTCATAAGCCCTATATGCTCTTAATTTCCCTGGATGGTTTTCGTTGGGATTATGTAGAAAAGTACAAACCTCAGCATCTCAGTAATTTTATAAAGAATGGCGTCAGTGCAGAATCGTTGATATCGACCTTCCCATCTAAAACATTTCCTAACCATTATTCCATTGCCACTGGGATGTATCCCGAAAATCATGGCATCCTGAGCAATATCTTTTATAGCAACAAAAAGAACAAGGTCTATAGCATCCGAAACCGAGAGACGGTTACTGACGGCGATTTCTATGGGGGTACCCCCATTTGGATGCTCGCCGATAGGAACAAAATGGTAACGGCAAGTTATTTCTTTGTGGGTTCTGATGTAGAAATCCGCGGCGTAAGACCGACATATTCCAAAGACTACGATGGCAAAATAAAAAATGAGACTCGTGTTTCCCAAGTTTTGGATTGGTTGGCCTTACCCAAAAAACAAAGACCGCATCTAATAACGATGTATTTTTCTGACATGGATGATACTGGACATAGATATGGACCCAATAATGAATCAGAAATAAAAAAAGCACTCTTTAACTTAGATGAAAATTTAGGCGATTTATTTGCTGGTGTAAAAGCAACAGGGCTTCCCGTAAATATCATCATTGTGTCTGACCATGGGATGGCAGCCATGTCAACGGCCAACCTTATACCCATAGAGACGATTCAAAATGACAGTTTATTTCTAGCAATCGACAATGGCTCAATGGTCAACATCCATCCGAAAGACGGCGTTGAAATTGATGCTGTATTCGAATATCTAAAACAAAACGAAGGCCATTATGAAGTTTATAAAACTGAAGACACCCCAGGTTTTGAATACCTTCCAAAAAATAAGGATTGGGGAGCCTTTCAACTCATTCCAGATCCCGGTTATTATTTTTCTAACGAAAAGAACATGATGCTTTTAAAGCAAAATAACATTTCCACTATTGGCGTACACGGCTTTGATAGTGAAAATAAAGATATGCATGGCATATTTTACGCCAATGGCCCTGCTTTTAAAAAGGGGTATACATTACCTTCATTTCAAAACATTGATATCTATCCGTTAATCTGTGAGATTTTAGGTTTTGAAATCCCTAACAATATTGATGGAACGATAAGCAACGTACAAGATGCTTTGAATCCTGATAATGATTGATTAAATTGTAGAGGTGAATCATCAAGGCAGTGATTACAAATTAAAAGCAGAAATTTAAAAACAATAAAGACATGGAAAAAGCAACTCCACCTAAAGTGAAAACGCTGGCGGAAGGCAGTGAACTGATCGCCAAACAAATGCAGGCTGATGCTGGACAGCTAATGCCCGAGCATCTTGCCAATCTCGAATCGATTGTTTTTGTTCGGGAAGGCGAATGTGTCTTTAAAATGAACAATGAAGAACGAGTTCTAAAACAAGGGGACACGATTATTGTACCCCCAGAAGTCAGGCATCAAATTAAAGCCATAACCGATTTTAAGGGAGTCCATTTCATGCCGAAGGGAATCAAATTCAAATTCTTTTGATTCGTTTTATTTTGGGTTTTTAATCTCCCGACAATATCTGCAAGCCAATGGAGAACCCAGATTTAAAACAACATGAATTCTATATGCGAAAGTGTATCCGTCTTGCCAATATCGCCAAGCAACGTGGTGATAGTCCTGTTGGCTCCATCATTGTGCAAAATGAAAAAATTATAGGCGAAGGCATTGAAGGTGGAAAAACGCAAAAAGACATCACTTGTCATGCAGAAATTGAAGCTATTCGGGATGCGACAAAACGTATAGGAAAGCAAGATCTTTCAGATTGTATCATGTATACTACACACGAACCGTGCATCATGTGTTCCTATGTCATCCGACATTTGAAAATACCATTGATTGTAACGGGGCTAGCCACTGGAGAAATTGGAGGATTTAGTTCTAAGTTTCCTATTTTATTGGATGCCACCATTAAAAGGTGGACAGCACCTCCAACTTTAATAAATGGTGTATTGGACAAGGAATGCTCAGCTTTATATCACTAAAGAACGAAATACAAAGACCTGACTGCCTATAAATAATACTTTGGTCAAAAAAAGTTGGATATACTCAATTAAACGCAGCTTAAATCTCCAAAATCCATGACTTTATTTCTGTTTAATAAATCGCTCCGTATGCGTGTAATTAGATGGATAGGCACCCACTTGCAAGGATAATGGACGTAAGGAAAACTCGAAATCCAAAGCCTCTACCTTGCCATCTTTGCCTAAATGAAATTGCATAAACTCTTCACGCTGGGCAGGATTTTTCCAAACCGCTCTAAACGTATCGTAATGCCAATGCTCAAGTTTGGCTTCCAAACCATCGGTATCCCAAAAATGTAATACCAGATCCTTACCTTGTTTTTTAACTTCTACTTTCCCGTATCCTACAGATCGGTAGGTGCCGAGATAGGCGTCCAAGTCTAAGCTGAGGTTTGTTTTCATCACTTGAGCCTGATGGATTTTCTCACGGGCTTCCGCGGCTCGGGCAAAAGATCTTTTATAGCCTTGTAAGTAACGATCATTCCAATCGACATCACTTTTCCCTAAATAGGCATCCATCACCTGATACGCAACAGCATTCCCCAAGCTGTTAAAATTGTTTCCTACAACAATAATTCCCAATTCCAATTCCGGCATAAGGTACATGGCTGTATTGAAACCATCCGTTGCCCCGCCGTGGGTAAGGACACGTTTTCCGTGATAATCGGTAATAGTCCAACCAAATCCATAACTGCCTTGTGCGGCCATGGCATCTGATTGCGGACGGACCATTTGCGGTTTGTGGATTTCGTTCATCTGTTTCTCACTGATAATGGTTTTTCCTTTAAATTCTCCAGAAGCACCCAATTGCATCAACATCCATTTATTCAAGTCGTTTACTGAAGCATTGACACCACCCGCAGGTCCAGCATTGTCCCAATTTCTCCTTGAAATAGGCATTACTTTTCCTTCAATTTCCTGATGTGGATAGGCTTGATTATCGTTAGCCTTTATCTGAGTGATGCTTGTACTTGCAGAATTCATTTCAAGTGGCACAAATAGTCGTTCTTTTAAAAAGTCGTCCCACGTGCGTCCATCGGCATATTCAATTATCTGCCCCGCCAAGGAATACATAACGTTGTTGTAAACAAAAGATGAACGGAAAGGTTTTTCCAATTCCATATAGCGCATGTGATACAGAACGCTGTCTCGTGAACTATTGGTCATATACTGAAGCCTATTTCCCAATTTCCGACCCAATCCCACCCGGTGTATCAAAGCATCGCGAATCGTAATCTCCTGCGTTACCCACGGATCTTTTAACTGAAACCATGGTATGTGCTTGGTGATTTTATCATCCCAACCTATTTTTCCTTCATCTACCAAGATTGCCAGTGCTGCGGCAGTCATATTTTTACTCACCGAAGCAATACTAAAAATGGTATTGGCATCAACCTTCTCTCCGCTTCCCAAGCGTTTTTCTCCAAAACCTTTAGCATAAACCACTTCGCCATCTTTCACAATGCCCACTGCCATACCGGGGATTTTCCAAACCTGTCTGCTCGATTCCACCCATGCATCGAAATTCTTAGGTAGTGATTCTTGAGCCACGAGTGAAGTGAAAAATAAACTTACAAAAACGGATAGCGCTATCTGATAACGCTTAAAAAAAATAGTAGTCATGATCAATTGATTTTAAGCAAAGATACTGACAAGTTTACACATCTGCCACCGTGTGATTAACATCCAATAAATATCGTAAGTTAGTAATTTAATTAGCCCTGAAAGGGCGGCATATTACCCTAGGTGACAGCCTTGGGTAGCCCAACAAGGTCCATAATATTCAAAGCCTATGTCACAATCCTTAGTCAAAAACTATCTGCACATTGTATTCAGTACCAAGTACCGTCAAAAATTAATCGATGAATCTATTGAAGACGAACTCTATAAATATCTCGGTGGCACCTGCAACAATCTGGGGTGCCAAGCTATAAAGGTCGGCGGCCATCAAGATCATGTCCATATTCTATGCTTGTTGTCCAAAAATATAGCCTTGGCGACCTTTATGGGCAAACTGAAAGCCAATTCCTCAAAATGGATGAAAACACATGGTGAAGCCTATCGTAACTTTTATTGGCAGAACGGTTATGGAGCTTTCTCAGTAAAAACTTCAGAAGTGGATGTGGTCATTAATTATATTGCCAATCAGAAGGAGCATCACAGACGGAAGACTTTTCAGGACGAGTATCGCGCATTCCTTGATAGTAATCAGATGGAATATGATGAGCGTTATGTGTGGGACTAGATGAGAGGTGGAGCATTAATATGAATTGGAAGGTATATGATGAAGGTATATCGCCCTTTCAGGGCTTAATTTCTCATGACATTCATAACTCAAGACTTTCGCCTTGAGTTATGATATGGCGCCCTTTCAGGGCTGTATCCCTTATAGTTATACATTCTCACTTCTCAAGGTTACCGCCTTGAGTTATGACAGGACGCCCTTTCAGGCTACGTTATGTTCTCTGGATTATAATGGCGAAAATTATGCGAATCATAAGCTCTGAAAGAGCGAAACATATTAGCATAGGGCCTAGACTTATGCTAATAAAAATCACCGATTCGCCATATAGCTCTGAAAGGGCGGCATACACATTATTCACCAAAACATTCATAACTCAAGATTGTCGTCTTGACTGATGACATGACGCCCCTTCAGGGCTGCATCCCGTTTTCTGAAAAACAATTGTGTACCTCTCGCATCTCGAGTGCTCTGAAAGAGCAGGATAAAACTACACTTGCATCTTATGAGCTCTGAAAGAGCGTCATATATTAGCATAGTGCGAGACCTATGCTAATAAAAATCACCGACTCGTCATATAGCCCTGAAAGGGCGGCATACACATTATTCACCAAAACATTCATAACTCAAGATTGTCGTCTTGACTGATGACATGACGCCCCTTCAGGGCTGCATCCCGTTTTCTGAAAAACAATTGCGTACCTTTCGCATTTCGAGCGCTCTATAAGAGCGAAACATATTAGCATAGTACGTAGACCTATGCTAATAAAAATCACCGATTCGCCATATAGCCCTGAAAGGGCAGCATACACATTATTCCCCAAAACATTCATAACTCAAGATTGTCGTCTTGACTGATGACATGACGCCCCTTCAGGGCTGCATCCCGTTTTCTGAAAAACAATTGTGTACCTCTCGCATCTCGAGTGCTCTGAAAGAGCGAAACATATTAGCATAGTACGTAGACCTATGCTAATAAAAATCACCGACTCGCCATATAGCCCTGAAAGGGCGGCATACATATTATTCCCCGAGTTTATAAAACCGTGTTGGTCGGTATTTATTGGATATCTGCATCTCCTTTTTGAGTGCTCCTTGGCGATTGATGGAATAAACCCCATTGAAATTGGGAGCAATAGCATTAGGAACCACCATAAAAAGCCTATCGTCTACAATGTTAAACACATTCATCCGAGAGGCTGGATTGGAGGCTGGCACTTCCAATTTGACGTAATTTTCAGGGGAAACAGTATCAAATTCGTAATAGGACAGTTTTAAGCCATTCCTGGTTTCGACCTCTTCACTGGACTCAAATAAATAAGGGTCTTCGGATATGTGCAGATATAATTTATTATTATACGACATTATCGATTGCGCAATCCTACCCTCTCCAAACAACGATTCAATATCGATTTCCCAATTAGAATCAAAGTCGGTTTCTCCAGCCTTGATCCTAAAGATCTTTGAAGGGTTATGATTGTTAAACTGATTCCAGCCCCAAGAGCAGAAGTAAAGATTTCCATCCTCGTCCTTAGTCGTGGGATTGTTCTCAGAAACAAAAAAGCCTACCGTTTTGACGCCGTGATATTGGATGATTTTTTCAAAACTAAAGGTCGGTATATCAATAACGGCCAAATAGAAGTTCTCTTCGTCTTCGGATATTAGATTAAAACTGGCCTCTTCTAAAAACACGACACTCACATATAATTTATCGTCTTTATAATCCATCACCAAAGAACCTGTTCTCACCAAGTTATTCCCATACTCATCTTCAAAATCCACATCTGGGCGAAACGCTTTGATAAAAGGTCGCAAATCCAAAGGCTCTCCCAATTGCATCGTCAAGGGATTGAAAGCCTGAATCGTTTGGCCGCCACTGTCTTCATTATAATAAAAGCCAAGCTGGTCATTTACCAAAGCCAATTTACGCGATGGAAAAAGATTGCCCTTACCAATATATATTTCGCTATCAATAAACACTTGGTCTGACGTATTGAGTGTGAGTCTAAAGAGTCCTGGCGTGGACGAATATCCTCTTTTATCCTTAGCCATACTGAAGATGAAATTCTTAAAAAACTGATGTCCTGAGGAGGTTGATGGATCAGAATTGACAAACATTTGATTGTCTTGAATGAGATCATATTGTTTTGCGGCATCCAATCCCTCCAAATTAAAACTAAAAAACCGCGTAATATCCGCCGTCGAGGCATCTTCCGTAGCTAGTATATAGTTAAAAGAGGAATAGTCTGTTTTTGGATTTTTGTTCTCGTCGTCCAAATTGTTCACTTCACAAGCCACCATTCCCAAAAACAATAGACCAACACATGCTTTATATATCACTGAAGACTTCATACTCTTAAAAACTATAGGTTATTTTCATTCTAAAATGTCTGCCGGGGCTTTGCATTTTGAATTCGTTGTAAATTTTCTCGTCAAAGGCATTTTTAAGCTCGACACTAAAAGATACACTTTGTTTTGAAAAATCGCGAACATAGATAAACCCCATATTGTGGGTATGCTGATTGGGAATAATTCGGCTGGTATTGATCTTTGAGGTTCCAAAAAGGCCTAAAAACCCATCCGGCTCAAATTGTTTTTCGATATAATCGAGATAATATTGATGTACATAAGAATAATCCCAAAAAAATGATAAATCGGTAGAAAGCTTCAACAACTCCTTGATATTATAGGAAGCACTGATATTTCCATAATAAAAGGGCATATTGGCAATCCTAGCATCCTTAAAATGTTGATTGTTTAAGTATTTATCTTTGGTCGATTGCAAACGAAAGTCATTCCAAGTCAAATTCCCAGACAATAGTAAATTGTCCACTGGCTCGTAATTGGCCTGCAACTCCACGCCCAAACCTTTCACATTATCAAGATTGAGATTGATGGCCTGATATTGGTTAAGATCTTTTAAACGAATCAGGTTCTGGGTATCGCGATAATAGGTGTTGATTTCAAATCCAAAGCCAGTAGCCGAATAAGAGTACCCCAAATTTAGGTTTTTACTTTCCTCTGGGGTCAATTCATAATTTGCTACAATAAAATTATTGTCACCGAACAATTCCTGCTGTTCTGGCAGTCTGAAAGTGTTTTCATAAGAGATCCGAACATAGCTTTTCTCATTGATATTGTATTTTAGGGCCTGTGAGAAACTCAAACCCGTATTGACCACTTCCTTATCCACAATGTTCTCTTCCAATGGATTGTCTGACGCATTATACCGACCGGCGAAATTGCCAAATAAAAACTTAAATTGCGTATTGGATTCCAATTTCCGATCGAAGAATTGGGCATTAAGGGCAAAATTGGTGATGAGCTTATCATAGGTCGTCCCGTTCAGATTTTGATCTCCTAGGTTGGACTTTCGCTTGTAATTGCTATAAACCGTATTATTTTCTATTTGAAAAAAATTCGTGATCAAATAGTTAAGATTGGTACGGGAGGTGAATTGCTCAAAGTTAGTGTGCATATAGCCATTCTGTAAGAGCATATTTCCCATCTCAGAAGACGAATTTGTAGTATGGGCAACCCCTTTCCAGTCATAATATACATTCTTTGCCAAGTCAAAAATTTCAAAATCAATATTGCTATAGACCAAAAACTGGTTGACGCTCAATTTGCTTTCGAAAAAATGATTCTTATATTTTAGGGAAGGAATAAAGTTACCGCGCTCCTGTCGGTAAACCTCTCCAAAAGGTCTGGCCCTGGAAAATGGGTCATTTTGAATATCTCTCTTTAGACCGTATGAATTGACTTTAAACTCAATCGACTCGGCCCATGATAATTGTCGTGCCTCTAAGGAAAACTCCAAGGAATGTTGATTAAATCCGTTGTGAAATAAGCGCTCTTGAATATAAGTCACTTGACCGCTATTGGGATCCTTATAAGGCAGGTTGTCAACTTTATAATTGTTTTTAGAATAGTTATAGAAACTATTGACACCGAGAAAAAGGTGCTCGTTCAATTTTATATTTGCGTTGGCCGTGGCGATATGGGTATTGAAAGATCCCGTTTCGTAAGACACTGTACCAGAAGTTTTTTTGCTGGTTTTAGGAACAATATTGATGGCACTGCCCAAAGCATCCACACCAATTTTTGTAGGCAACACGCCTTTGTAAATCTCTACGCGGCTAATGGCGTTGGTTGGCACCTTGGTCAAACCAAAATTGGAACCTAGATAATCGATAGGGATGTCATCATACAAAAACTTGACGGCATTGCCCGTAAATCCGCCAACGATAATATTGCTCGCAGATCCAAGACCCCCAACATTCCGTATTTTCACCCCAGGACTTTTATCGACCAAATCCTCAACAGAATTGGCACGCCTTGTATTGGCTTCCACCGAGATAATATTTGCTTTAATGGCGCTATTTTTCAATTTTTCGCTTAGGCTAAGCGTTCGCAGTTTTACCTCATCCAGATTATAAGTCATCATTTCGATGTGGAGGGTCACTTCTTGCACCTCACCTGCTCCAACTTGGACGTTTTTAATCTCAAATTGAAAGCCATCGTAAACGGGATAGATATTGTAAAAACCAGGAGGTAGATTATTAAAGGCAAATTCCCCTTCTTTGTTAGTCAGCGTGCGAGCGTTGGTTTCGACCAAACGAATTTCAACGTTTTCTATCTGGTCATCAAGTAAGTTGACAAGTTTCCCTCGAATCGTCCCGGTATCTTGAGCCATGGAAAACAGAGAGAAAAATAAAAAAAAGAAGCTTGTAAAATTCCTTAACATAGAAAGGTGGAGCGATTTAATTCTCCTGATTATTTTGTCCACCTCGGGCGCATTCTTAGTACCTCAAAATAATTAAGATAAATATTGAATGCGCCCGTGCAGACAATTAAAGCACCATAAAGACGCTTTTTATTGATTACTGTAATAGTTATTTAGGATCAAAAAACCCACAATAATAGGACTCACCATTAGCATCGGTCAGTTCTGGAGTTTTGGTTTTGTCAATTGGCTCTTTTACAAGCGTGAAATTGGCTTCAGATCCATTGCCCATTTTTGATTGGAAAGTCATCGTAACTTTGCCATCCACCTGCTTTGTTTTAATGTTTTCAGGGCTTAAACCAAAGTTGTAAGGAGGACTCATCGGGTTGGTTTGTACAATTTCGAAATCTTTGGAATCACCTTCCCAAGTCCAGTAATCCTGAGCATAAGGATCAAACAATGGTCGATCGGAATCACCTAAAATAAAATAGAATTTTGAATCGCTGTGAAATTCATAACCAGCAACAAGCTCCACTATACAAGCATCGCTGGCCGGTCTTCCACCTTCTTTCATAGTGATAAAATCCACATTGGTCAATCGCCATTCGCCTACTAAGCTGACCCTATCGTTCGCGCCATTATCGTCATCACTTGAACAAGAATAAAACACCAACCCAAAAACAAGGGCACTCAATAAAACTAATTTCTTCATAGAATTTGATTTTTTTAAATTTCCTGCAAATTTAAGCCTTATTTAGAATAAGACTAAATGGAATTGATAGTATTTCTAAAATATTTAAAACAGAGGTCAGAATCCAAAAATGACAATAGGTGAAAATAAAATCATAATATCGAAAAATAAACAATCTTCCTCTACTTAGCATGACGTTAAGTATGACAAAAGTCATTTGTTTATTCTATAATATTCTGTAATTTTAAAATCAACACTAAAATCATCATTATGAAAAAATATCTCTTAATCTTTATTCTCCCCGCATTTATGGCCTGTGGAAAGAAGCAAAAAGAAAAATCAGACGATAGGTATGAAGACCTGCATCCTATTGCCACAAATTTCTTCCAACCCATTTCTTCGCTTGACCTTGAAGAACCAGATGCCGATAAAGTAAATCTTGGGAAACATCTCTTTTTTGATACCCGACTTTCGGGAGAGGGAAATATCAGTTGTAACTCTTGTCATAACCTTAAAACATTTGGAGTTGACAACGAACGTTTTTCTCCAGGGGATGCACCCGGAACTGTAGGAGGCCGAAATTCGCCAACGGTTTTTCATGCGGCACTTCATAAAATGCAGTTTTGGGATGGAAGAGCTGCCGATGTTGAAGAACAGGCTGGAGGCCCAATTCTGAATCCGTTAGAACACAATATAAAAGATGAAACACAATTGGTCAACCGACTTAAGGCTGTTGAACTTTATCAGGATCTCTTTTCAAAAGCTTATGGGGATGAGGACCCTATTACCTTCAACAATTTAACCAATGCCATTGGAGCTTTTGAGCGGACCTTGATACCAGAAAGTAGATTCGATAAGTATTTGGAAGGGGATCAATCGGCGTTGAGCACAGATGAAAAGAAAGGATTGAAGGCCTTTATCGATTCTGGATGCATCACCTGCCACAGTGGTCCTGCCTTGGGTGGTCAGATGTTGCAGAAGTTTGGCCTGTTTCATGATTATTGGAAACATACGGAATCTGAAGTTGTCGATCTTGGACTCTATGATATCAGCGAAAGAGAATCAGAAAAATATTTCTTTAAAGTTCCAGGTTTGCGAAACATTGTCCATACCGCCCCGTATTTTCATGATGGATCTGTGCAGGATTTGGACGATTCGGTACGAATTATGGGGAAACTCCAACGGAATGTTGACCTATCGGATGAGGAGGTCAATGATATCGTTGCTTTTTTAGGTAGTCTTTCTTCTGATATTCCAGAGGATGTCAAACAATCCCCCTTTGAAATGTAAAGAAAATAAGAAGTCGAAATTTGAGAAAGCCATTTGAAAAGCTGGCTTTTTTCTGTTGTTATACTTCAAAGCTGATCACTTCATTTATAATACATATAAAAAAGAATGAAGCAATATCAATTCTTAAAATCAAATACATCAGAGTATGCCTTTGAAGTATAAGGGATGCATACGGAATTATATTTTCAATCGAAACCAGTCTCTATATAAAATCCAACGGGTAATAAAGTTTATTTGATAAAAATAAAAAGAAGTATCTTCGCAAAAATCGAATGTAGGAAAGCATCAACTATGAGTTTGACCAGTGAAAATATTTTATTAGTAGGTTCTTTATTGCTTTTTATAAGTATTATTGTTGGGAAAACGTCTTACAAATTTGGTGTTCCCACCTTATTATTGTTCTTGACCATAGGGATGTTGGCCGGTTCTGAAGGGATTGGCGGGATTCGCTTTGATAATCCAAAGAACGCACAGCTTATTGGTGTTATTTCGCTCAATTTTATTTTGTTTTCCGGGGGCCTGGACACCAATTGGAACACCATAAAACCCATTCTTAGGGAAGGTGTTGTTTTGGCAACCTTGGGCGTTTTGCTCACCGCTATTACCCTTGGGGTCTTTATTTACTACGTCACTGATTTCACCATTTACGAAAGCATGCTCTTAGGATCAATAGTGTCTTCAACAGATGCCGCAGCGGTGTTCTCAATTCTACGTTCAAAGAGCTTAGCGCTAAAGAAAAATATTAGGCCCACATTAGAATTGGAAAGTGGAAGTAATGACCCGATGGCCTATGTGCTGACTATTGCCTTTTTGACATTGGTCATCAATCAAGATCAGAGCGTTGCATCGGTCGTTCCTATGTTCTTACAGCAAATGATAGTCGGAACCATCGCAGGTTTTGGATTTGGCTATGCCAGTAAAATCATCATTAATCGCATCAATTTAGGCTTTGAAGGTCTTTATCCGGTTTTGGTTATTTCACTGATGTTCATCACTTTTTCGGCAACAGATTTTGTTGGTGGCAATGGTTTCCTGGCTATTTATATTTGTGCGGTTTACCTCGGAAATCAAGACATTATCCAAAAGAAAACCATTTTAAAAATGTATGATGGTTTAGCTTGGCTCATGCAAATTGTTCTGTTCCTCACCTTGGGGCTGTTGGTTTTCCCTTCCAAAATAGTACCGTATATTGGAGTAGGCATGCTCATCTCAGTGTTTCTGATCCTTATTGCTCGCCCAGTAGCCGTATTTGTAAGCTTGGTCTTCTTTAAAATGAAATTGAGAAGACGCTTCTATATTTCGTGGGTAGGCTTGCGCGGCGCGGTCCCTATTGTGTTTGCAACCTATCCCCTGTTGGCCGGAATTGAAAAGGCAGATATGATATTTAGTATTGTCTTTTTTATATCGGTGACCTCGGTTCTCATTCAAGGAACCTCATTGGGCGTTGTGGCAAAATGGCTGAGAGTAGGCATCCCGGAACAGGCAAAAAAAATCACACCAATAGACGAGCTTCTTTTGGATCTTCCGAAATCGGCACTACAGGAGTTCACAGTTTCGCCGGAATTTTCTCCAATAAATAAAAGAATTGTCGATTTGCATTTCCCTCCAGAAGCGTTTATCGTCATGATTAAACGCGGTGATCACTATATTCGTCCTGGCGGTTCTACGGTGATTAAAGCCAACGACGTTTTAATGGTGCTCGCCGATAACCCAGAAGATTATCAAAAAGTTGAAGAGTGCCTTTTCCATCCAAAATACGCTAAGTCGTCATAATTAAGCCTATATAAAAGTGGTTCAAAGACGGGATCCAGCAGCCATTTCTTTAAATCACAATCCTGATACCTTATTAAAACCTTCTTGGATTTATAGATTCCTTTGTTTTTCATTAAAATTAGGATACGCTCATGATCAATAGACCAATGGTCATGATGCCGTCAAAGGAAGTCATTAGTCAGCCCATTAATACCGATGTTTTTCATTGACAACTTTTAAAGTTGTGCTAAAGCATTGAAATAATGACCCTCACAAACGATTTTATAAGCAATCACATTTGGATAATATCAGTATATTAGAGGATTGAATAGAGATTAATCTTCAATGTTTCCAAACTCTGAAGTATCAAAAGGTCTCTATCGTTTAAAAAGCAATTAAATAATATATTTCACCTAGGTGAAAATAAAAAATCTAAAGTCATGAGAAAAATAATTCCATCAGTGGTTTGCATGTTATTATCATTAGGGATTCACGCCCAAAGCATTATCGGCGCCTGGGAAAACCATTCCACTTCCGAAAATGGCGATCAAATTAAAAATGTAATGGTTTTTGTGGATGGGTATCAGGTATCAACGACATTTCACGCCACTACCGGAAAGTTTATTGAAACCCAAGGCGGTAGTTGGACCTTAGAAGGCAATATCCTGACAGAAACCATAGAATTTGACACCACTCATCCTGAACGCGTGGGTACTGAAATAACTTACAAAGTAAATGTCAGTAATAATGAACTGAAATTTGTTGACCAGAATCTGAAATGGACCCGAATAGATAATGGCCAACCGGGAGCCTTGCATGGCGCTTGGTTGATGTCTGGTCGTGTTGTAGATGGCAAGGCCCAAACTCGTGATACCAGCGGTCCACGTAAAACGATGAAAATTCTATCTGGAACTCGATTCCAATGGATCGCCTACAATACAGAAACCAAACAATTCATGGGTACCGGCGGTGGCACCTACACCACAATTAATGGTGAATACACTGAGAACATCGAATTCTTTTCAAGAGACGATTCCCGAGTTGGTATGAGTTTAAAATTCAACTACGAACTAGTTGATGGTCAATGGCACCACAAGGGTTTCTCAAGTAAAGGAGATCCTATCAATGAAATTTGGAGTTTGAGGGAGTAATTTTAGTTTTATCATTAATTTTCGCAATTGGCAGCTCAAAAATTGAAGAGCCACATTATAAGGTAATTTTCTTCCGGTCAACAGCATGAGGATGTTTGGATATGGACGGGTTTGAAAGCTTAAGAACCCAATGTTGTTTTGACTTCGGCACTGGTGATTATTACTGTCATTTCTTGAGGTAGATATTTGAACCATTGGTTAAACGGTAGCGTGTTTTTATATCATGTTTAAATTATATCGATGGGTTGGGCGCACTGTTGGAGAAGCAATCTTTGATTTGCTCAATTCTGCCAATCTCTTTTTAACAAGTACGATTGAAGAAGATTTTATACACGACTAAAGTTGGAGGTTTTCTGTATATTAGAGGCTTTTATAAATGCCAGTAGATTTATCGTAAATATCAATAATTGGAGTTTTTATTTGGTCACTTCTTAATTTAGAAAAAGAAAACAAAGTATTTTGCAACCAAGAAATCAAGAAATTTCTAAAGTACTGATTTTAAAATCAGTAAGAATTATTGAATCCTGTAAATTCAACAATGAAGGAAATTGAAAAACAAAGAAATGAGTCAAGTAAAATCTAAAAAACGTGTCACGGAAAGCGCAAGATTTTATTGATTCCCTAATTCGCCCAACGAAATAAATATGAGCCAAGAGTTATTTCTTAAAAACATGAGAATAAAAGTGTAATTAAAATTTATATTCCAATTCCGCACGCACTGCGTTCGCAATTCAATTCATATATGAGTCAGTTATCCAATAATTTCCTACTTGCTGTAAGGCAGATCATTATAAGCGCACAGGAAAAGGCCTTAAAAGCAGTCAATCAAGAGCGAGTGATGATGTACTGGCAAATTGGAAGGCACATTTTAGAAGAAGAGCAAGGAGGCAAAGAGCGCGCAGATTACGGTACTTTCCTAATAAAGAATTTGGCAGAAGTGCTGGAAAATGATTTTGGAAGTGGGTTTTCCATAAGACAATTAGAACTGTGCCGTCAGTTTTTTATCACTTTCCCAAATACGAACGCACTGCGTTCGCAATTGAACTGGACACAATACAAATTGTTACTTCGTATTGCGGACGAGGATAAACGCATTTACTATATAGAAGAAGCCTGCAATAACAATTGGAGTTCACGCCAATTGGAGCGACAAATCAACAGTCAGTTATATGAGCGTTTGCTGTTAAGCAATGATAAGGAGAAAGTACTGGCTGTAGCCAAAAAGGAGGCTCAAGCTGAAAGTCCAAAAGAAATAATCAAAGATCCAATGGTGTTAGAGTTTTTGGGGCTTAAACCACAAGCTGCTTTCTATGAAAAAGACTTAGAAAACGCATTAATTTCCAATATGCAGTCTTTCTTGCTGGAGTTGGGCAATGGCTTTTCATTTGTCGCTCGTCAAAAGCGAATTCAGATAGAAGAAGATGAGTTTTTTGTAGATTTAGTGTTTTACAATCGCTTGCTTCGGTGCTTTGTAGTCATAGAAATTAAGACACACAAACTCACACATCAAGATTTGGGACAATTGCAGATGTATGTAAATTATTACGACCGTATCGAAAAATTAGATACAGAAAACCCTACCGTAGGCATTTTGCTTTGCACAGATAAAAACGACACTATGGTAGAATTTGCTTTACCGGAAAATAATACCCAAATCCTTGCTAGCAAATACCAGCTTTATTTACCTAAAAAGGAAGCGTTGAAAAAGGAATTCAAAAAAATAATTGACCATGAGTAAACAAGAGTTTTTTCCTGAAAAATCAGAAGCAACACCAACCATATATGCTTATAAATTATCTAATGATACCAGTCATAGGAATCAGTTAAAAATAGGTTTTACCAATCGCACCGCCCAAGCACGTATTAGAGAACAAATTGGTGCCACCAGAGCCGAGTTTCAGATTGTAATTGAAGAAAATGCTATGCGCAATGACGGATCAGCTTTTACTGATTTTGACGTACATAATTATTTAAGAAAAAGAGGCTTTAAAAATCCTGATGGAGAATGGTTTGAATGTACAGAAGCTCATGTAAAAGTTGCACTTATTGCTTTAAAAAGCGGTGAGGAAAACCAAGAGAATCGCACGCTTAATTTCGCCATGCGACCAGAACATAAAAAAGCCGTAGAAGAAACTGCACACTATTTCAACAATTTTGATAGAACTGTAAGCACACGTACTCCTGAGTTTTTGTGGAATGCAAAAATGCGTTTTGGAAAAACTTTTACTGCTTATCAATTAGCCAAAGCTATGAACTGGAAAAAAGTGTTGGTCCTTACTTTTAAACAGGACTGAATGTCAAAGACTTTAAATTGCTTGTGAGTTTAGGCGTATTCAATAGCTCGTTGATGAATGACGCTGTATATAAGTTCAAGCGCTATGAAGATGCAAGTTTGGAATACACAGGAATTAATAGACATAAAGGACAAGCCGTCGGGGGATATGACCCTGTGTTAAGTAGAGAAGATTATAACGAAATATTTGTAAATGAAGCATGAAGCCAATGCTCAGTTCAAGCAAGTGCCAATCTACGTTTCTACAATTATTTTGAGCCGGAAGCCAATGAATCCCAACATTGAAAATGAAAAGAAAAGCAGGATTGCACAACAACAACAACAACAACTATAATCTATGTTAGCGAAATTGATAACATGAAAGAAATCACATAAAACAAACCAAATTGAACACACAACATTCTGAACCATGAAAAATTTATTCTTGTTTCTGACTTTCGTAAATGCAATTTCAATTAATTACTCCATATTTAATCCTATAATAACCACTCAAAAATGAAAATAAAATTTAAAAAAAGGCGACTCAGAACTTATTTGATCTTAGGGAGCATATGGGTAATCTTTGGGATTCCGGCCGTCATCTTTTTTCCAAACAATATCTTCAATTACGGGTATTTAATAATCGGGATTTTATATTTTGGAGTGTATCTTTTTGAAAATAAAAAACAATACCTCACCATAGAAAATGGTACGATCACAAAAAATCATCTGATTTCGAAAAAAATAAATCTGAAGGACATCAAATCCATTAAACTATTTGCTGGAGATTATAAACTCAAAACCGATACTGATGAATTGATCATCGATACAAAGCTTATTGAAGAAAAATCTTTAGCGGATTTAGAATTGGTGCTTAAAAAACTGAATTTAGAGATTACTTAAAATCACGATACATAAACAACATACAGAATGAAAATAATTATAAACCTAACGCTATTATTAGTCCTGACTACCTCATGCGCACAACAGTTAAAAAGTAGCGATTTTACTAAAGAAGGAAGTTTTACAAGTGGTGTTGAAGGCCCAGCAACAGACTATGAAGGAAATATTTATGCCGTCAATTTTGAAGAACAGGGTACTATCGGGAAAGTCACTCCAAGTGGAGAAAGTTGCGTATTTGTGAAGCTGCCCAATGGCAGCATCGGCAATGGCATTCGGTTTGGCAAAAAGCATCAGATGTTTGTGGCGGATTATGTCAATCACAACATTTTGGACATTGATTTGAGAACTAAAAAAATCGAGGTCTTTGCCCACGAGCCAACCGCCAACCAACCCAATGATATCGCTATTGCCCCAAACGGCACTCTTTACGCCAGCGATCCGAATTGGTCAGACAATACCGGTAAACTATGGAAAGTGACCAAGAAAAACGGGTTTGAATTATTGGAACACGACATGGGAACCACCAACGGCATTGAAGTAAGTCCTGATGGCAAAAAACTCTATGTCAATGAATCCGTCCAAAGAAAAATATGGGTCTATGATATCCTTGATAATGGTTTTATAAAAAACAAACAGGAGTTTATTTCTTTTGACGATTTTGGAATGGACGGGATGCGTTTTGACGGCAACGGAAATTTGTATGTCTGTCGTTACGGAAAAGGAACCGTTGCGGTCTTATCATCTTCGGGAAAATTAGTGAGAGAGATAGAATTGACAGGCAAGAATCCCTCCAACATCACCTTCAGCAACGATTACCAAAAATGTTATGTCACCATGGCCGATAGGGGCAATATTGAAGTTGTAGAATTGCAATAGACACTTTGGCAAGTCCTGACTTTTTAGGCAAGGTTATCAATGTGATAGGTCTTGAAAATCATAGATTCGTTTAAACCAAGAAAGCTCCTGACCATATTGCTATAGCCAGGCACTCTCCACTAACAAAAAACTCTAAAAAACTACCACAACTCACGTGGTATCATCGCAGAAAAAACGGTATTCCTTTCTACTAAAGTTAATTCCCTCAAATTAACAGCACTCAAAATCTTTCATTTTAAAATCTATAGGCAATCGTGCCTTTAATAAAAAACGGTGTTCCAGGTGTAAAATGGATTTCCTCTACCGATTGCGCTTCATTTTGAAGTCTTGATTCCGTGGCAAACTGGGTTTCATTCCAATCCACATCAAACAAGTTTTCAATGACAAAACCTATAGTGATATTGTCAAAACTATAATTGGCATTAAAATCGGTGATAAAATAGCCTTCAGCCACTATGGAATTATCTTCATTTGCCGGTCGGTCATCGATAAATCGGTATCGCAACCCTCCAGAAAATCCTTTCCAATCATTGACGGACAAGCCTCCTGCCACCGTAAAGTTTGGCGCCAATGGAATATAGTTCTGGCCTTTCGGATCCTCAGTACTTCTGGCGTGGGTCAAGGTCAAATCGGTATCCAAGAACAACCAATCGTTAAACTGATACCTGAAGCCAAAATCCAATCCGTAACGTTCCGTTTTCCCGCTTAGCTCTACAATTCCGGCATCTCCAACATATACAAACTCTTGATCTAAATACAAATACCATAGCGTCGTATTGACGACCAGGTTTGGAAGCGGTTTCCAGATATCTCCCAGATCCACACCATACGCTCTTGGTAAAACATCTTTGCCCTGATTGCTCACCACCACGCGGGTATCATTGCTGTGAAAGCCGATTCCCGATTTTAAGAAGACTTGGTAATTGTCCTTCACATCCCAATAGAAATTCAATTTCGGACTCACTATTGTTTTTGTTTCAGACAGACTTTTGTATTCTGACTGTAATTGATCGGAGTATAAAAACTTAAAATAATCCAAGCGTAAGGCTGGAGCTATTCTGAATTTACCGAATTCAAACTCAGCATTTACAAAAGCGTTGACGTTTGTTTCATTCAAATCGCCCAATTGGATGTTTTCTAAAACCGTCTTTCTGTTCAAGGTGTGCGACAATTCGATATCACCCACTCGATCCTGTCTGAATCCCAAACCTGATGTCAGCGTCAATGGCGTATCGCCCAAATTGGCATCATGAACAATGGTAGTGTTCAAACCAAAAATCTGACGGTCTTCCTTTTGCTTGATCTGATCGCCATTGATGGGATCTTCCAAAAAGAAGGTAAAGTTTGAATACAGCTCAAAAGCATAATGTGAGTAAAACGCATTGGTCTTAAACCTGGTGTTATTTGAGATGTATTTATTGAATTCCACATTCACATTGGTACGTTCCGTTTCGCCACCTTCGGTATCATCAATGGCACCAAATCTTGTGATGCTACCATCATCAACAGATCTTTGCGGAATTTGTCCAGAAGCGTCCCAACGACTTGTAAAATGTGACGCTGTTACCGATATCTTATCATTATTGGGCGAAAATGCGACGTACTTTCCAAAGATATTGACGCGGTCAAAGTTTTGGGGCGACACGTATGGGCCATCATTCGCCATATATTCTGCGGCGATGTAAGCATTTTGATTTTTTGTATTCTCCAAAAGATTGAACAATCCCAAAGTGCGTAGGCTATTGAATTGACCCGCCGTTACAGAGATTGAATTTTCTTTTAAATAATCTTTCGTTGAGAAATCAATATAGCCAGCAGTTGCAAAATTGCCATGATTGGCATAATATGGTCCTTTCCCAAAATCAATTTTATTCACGGTTTCTGGAATCAAAAAGTGCAGATCACTATAGCCCTGTCCGTGGGCATGAGACACCATATTTACTGGCATACCATCTACTGAAATGGAAATGTCCGTCCCGTGATCAATGTCAAAGCCCCTTAAAAAGATTTGTTCTGCCTTTCCTCCACCCGCATGCTGGCCAATGACCAGCCCTGGAATTTTTCGCAATGCCTCCTGAGACGAGTTGAGCGGATTGGTATTCAAATCCAACCGACTGATTGTACTTACAGGATTCAGCTCTTCAGTCAGTACCATCTCATCCAGTTGAAAAACTTTCTCTTCAAGAACAGTGGTAATGATCTCGTTAAAATTGGAAGTGTTCAATACAATGACTTTTGTTGCGTAGCCCAGCAATCCTATTTTAAGACTATCTCCTTTTGTATTATTATCAATAATGAACAACCCATTTTCAGAGCTGTGCGCATGACTTTTACTGTTGAAATTATAAATATAAGCGGCTTCCAACGGTTGGTTTTTGGCATCTGTAATTTTTCCTTTAATCTGTTGTGCTTGGGTCATAGCTATGCCACCCAACACCGCTAATAGTGTTGTTAATTTTATGAGGTTCATATCTATTTTCTTTTATAGTTGGCTTACTTTTTCTGCCATTAGTGGTCCCAATTCATATGTACTGTCCATTAAATCTGGTTTTAACCCTTTTACTTCATCAAGATAGCCTGAGGCTTTTAAAATCTCTGCGCTGTGGTACAATGCCAAAGGCTCTGAGGTAAATCCCAACACGTGATTTCTGGTCAAATTAAGTGCCTCTTCCAACTGTCCGTTTTTAAAGTAAGACCAGGCCAATAAATCATAGGAATGTGGCGTAGGACGGTTTTCTATTTCACTTTTTGAAACAGCAATAGCCTCTTTCAAGTTCTGATTTTCCTGAGTGTACAATAGTACATTGTATTGATTATACATATCGCCGTAGGCCTTATTTTTAACCGCCTCTATATATAATGCCAGTTGTTCATCTTTGGCCGCCATATCACCTTTGAATTCATGAATTTCAGATTTCAACAAATAATAATCTGGTGCATGATAATCTCTCATCACCGAATTTAAAATACGTAAGGCTTCGTCAGGATTTTTTTCATGGGAATAGACAATCCACGCAATGCCCTTTTTAGCATAGGCATCGTTTGGATCCAATTCCAAAGCCATTAAATAATGAGCATAGGAATCGTCAATTCTACCCGCATGACCATAAAAATCAGCTAAGTTGGTATAAGACCATTGTTTGATCCCTTTCATATTTGACGACTCTGCAACAGTTTTGGCTTTTTCCAAATAAGTAATGGCCGCATCCAAATTACCTATATGATCACTCCATTTGGCCAGTCGGATCAAATAATCAAAGTCCGACATGTTTTCAAATTTCGCCAGATAGGCTTTGGCCATTTTATAGTTTCCCAATTCTAAATGCACATCAAATAGCATTTTTTGCGTGCCTTTAAGATTATCACCATTCATTTCTGCTTTGTTTAACAATTGTAAGGCTTCCTTGAATTTGTGTTGGGATATATAGTTGGCCGCTAAACTTTTCATCGCGCCAGACGATTCATGGTTTTTTGATTCGTTGAGTTGGATTAGGTTCTCTTCAGCTAACTTTAGATAATCGATTTTTCCTGTAGCGGCAAACATCGAAGCATAAGCATGTGCAATTTGGCTGGAGTAAGAATAGGGGTTATGGGCTTCTTCTGTTTTCGCGGTCCAAAAGGCATATTCCTTTTCTGCATCCATCAAATTTTTATTTTCTGCAAGTTCCAGATAGTCGTTGTAATCTGAAACATTGGTGACTTTTTTAGGAGATGTATTGCAACTGCTTAATATCACCAGAAAGCACATTGCCAAGATATATTTTGAGTTCATGAGATTGTTTTTTGTGAGTTTTTTGTCTTTGGTTTTTTTAAATAACCCTGAAATAACTTGGGGAGATTATTTCAGGGGATGTTGATTCTACATATGTGGCGCTGCCAAATATGGAAATGAACTTAAGAATGGTTTGTCATTCGCATCCACATGATCACTTGTTACAGGACCGTTGTCCGTACCCATTGGGCCACCAAAGATCAATAGCAATTCAACATCAATCACGTCATCGGCCAAAGCACGACCGGTCAGCACATTGGTGCCATCAAAAAAGGTGGTTGTTCCATCTAAAGAAACTGTCAAAACATCGGTGGCTAAAGCTCCTGTAAAGGTTGCTGCGTCCATACCCAATGCATTGGTGGTATAACCAGGATTCAATGCCAACAATCTACTTTCAAAACTTGATTGGTAGGCAGCACCCTGATTGGAAGGCACAGTAACATTAAAAGCATCCTTTTGGCCCATGGAAACAAATACCGTGTTGATTGCTGGCCTTGCCATTTGATCTTCTTGGATATAATTCCCAGAGAAGTCAGGTCCTGAAGGTTCTTTAGAGTCGTCGTCATTACTACAGTTATATGCAGTAAGAGAAATTAATACTGCGATTGCAGCTATTTTTATATTATTGAATTTCATAATTAAGTTTTTTAGAGTTTATTGTTTTCTTTTTGTTTCAACCCATGAGTTGATGTTTCCCGAACCACCAATCATTGTTTTTGGTACTTCCACTACCACTGACAACACGTTGGTGCCTTTAAATTTATCTGTTCCTGGATCGTTAAAGCCTGTAGCAGTGCCTGCCAAAATAGCGTTGAACTGGTCAAAGTCAAAAAAGAATGGATCATCACGCGGACCAGCAAAAAAGCTCATCCCTGCATTGGTTGCCACCACAGCATTAGCACCTGCTGCTGTAATCCCTACACTTGAGGACATACCTGAAGTACGCACAGTACTCATCAAACCTGCTTGAGCCGGTGCTACGGGACCGAAGAAATACATTTTGCCGTCTTTTGGAATGGCCTGGATGACTAAATCCTCAACCGCGTCACCATCGGTATCAATGTTGATTTCAATCATCGTGTTCTCATCAAACTTGGCATTTTGTGTTGCTGTAGGCGATAAAAGACCTTGAACGTTCGCAACAAATACGATGTTGTTGTTATCTTGCCCCTGAAAGGCATAAAAATCGGTAATGTCATTCGTTCCACCGGTAACTGCAGGAGCGTCAATATGATCTGCTGCAATTGCGAAGAAGCCCGCTACCGTAATAACTGCTACTCCTACTAAAATTTTTGTTTTTTTCATAATTTGAGAATTTTTGTTAATTATTTATGTCTCTGTGCATACCTACGGAAAAATGAAAAAGACGGTTTTGTAAAAACTCAATTAAAGTGAAAAAAAATAAGATTAGACCTTTTAGTAGAAGAAGAAAACCTGTTTTTTCATTGGTAAGGATGGCCAAAAAAATAATACTGAGCTCAATAAATTAAGTATCTTTGCAGCCTAATTGATTGACGACTATGAATCCTTCTGCATCAGGCTGGATAAAAAAACTGCTCAACGAAGTTTCTACAGAAGAAACGTTCGTGAATAAACCTCTT
>Ga0208015_1000367_pt1 | contig 26177 bp, 13 predicted proteins | sample 26BtaG_FD_184101 | JGI IMG/M metagenome (GOLD analysis project Ga0208015, IMG submission 184101) | Marine viral communities from Cariaco Basin, Caribbean Sea - 26B_WHOI_OMZ_CsCl (SPAdes) (version 2) | ecosystem: Environmental > Aquatic > Marine > Oceanic | place: Caribbean Sea: Cariaco Basin...
CATGGATGCATCAAATGGGAATAACAGCACTTCTTACCATGATCATTATCGTGGTGTTAAGCTACCTTCAGACTAAAGGTGCTGACGATCCAAAAGGTATAGAGATCACAAAAGACCTATTTAAAACCACACCTTTGTTCAATGTTGGAGCCATGGTGGTTTGTTTAATTACTGCCGTTTTATATGCCTTGTTCTGGTAATCAGGGATTGAAATTAATGATCTTAAAAAGAAAGCCTTTTCTCTTCTCAAGAGAAAAGGATTTCTTTTTTTAACAAAAATGTCCATTCCAGAGAAGATTTTAAGGTCCATAACCAGGACTATTTGGCTAAACAAACTGTACTCCCGCAAATTCTTATGGACAAGTCTACACACTCGCCTATATCGATTTTCTGATGATCAAACGATTGGGATTTTTACTTGGCAATTTCCGTGTTTAAAATCTATATCGGCATCATACCTTATGGAAATAAACACGAAATTAAATAATTAAATTGGTTTAGCTTATCATGAAAGAAACCGACTCAAAACTAATTGAACCGGCTTCGTATATGTTTTACTCTCGGACAACTGTCCAAGAGCCAAGACACATTCAACGCTATATTTCTTAATAAATTTATCTACCAATTCGGTGGTATCTGTTTCTATCTTAACAAAATAAAAACCCTTGGGAAGTTTTGATATACCATTTTAATTCTTCATTTTTTCACCCATCATAGATGGTTAGAGTAAAATCTCTAATCACAGCTCTGTACACAGAAATCGAATATTATTTATCCTTTTGAAAATCCAAGTAATTCAAATGAAAGCCACCTGTGTCAAATACAACTTTTATTTTGTTCTGTCCTTTTGATAAGTGGACTTGAGGTATTTCGACGGTGTCATACTCAAGAGCTTCTGTAATAGGGAGTTCAATGGCGTCAGATAATGCTCCTGCTTCATTCTCTAAATGGAGTTGACCCGTTCCTGTAGTGTTTGCATATCTTATGAGCACTTTATAATCACCATCATGGATGTCAAACACTTCGTAGCCATTCGTTTTTTTATCTGTACTTACTTGAATATCTACGCCATCATTACGCATCACATTACCTTTATTCCATGAGGTATGAACGCCTGTATCGACTCTATAGTTAGCAAAGTCGATATCTGAATATGCAAATTCATTAGATCCTAAATCATATTCAGTGGCAAAAATAATTCCCGGAATCTTGTGGTTTTTATAAGGTTTTGTTTCATTGGTTTTCACCTGTCTGAACATGGCATCAATGACATCTGGTTTCACCGTGAGGTGTTCCATCTTGAAGTTTTCAGCCAGCTGCATTAATGCATTTGCAGCAAATTCTTGAGTTGGTTTTTCTCCACCATTTTTCCAATAGTTTTTATAATCTCAAAATCTGGGTTTTTTGTTACCGAAGTGACTCCTGCTACATTTTCTACTTTCTTCATTGGCCAAAAAGCCCAACCAATGTTGTTAGTCTCCATCAAACCAATTGCATCCTTAAACCAAACGTTGGAGTTCTCGCCACTTTCTCCAAGCCAAATAGGAATATTATACTGTTCTCTATAATCTAACATTTTCTGAATTAATTCTTGGGTATTATAATTCCAATATTTATGAAAACTCAACACCATATTATCATCCCAAACCGGTAAAATGCCATCATAGTTATTCCCCCAGCAATTGCCTTCAATAAAAATGATATGCTTTTTATCAACCTCCCTAATGGCTTTGGTAACGTCAACCATCAATTGTCGTAGAGGTGCATTTGAGGTTTCATCGCACCCGTTGGGATTGGTTCCTGTAAAATTCCAATTAGGCTCATTGATGATGTCATAACCACCAATCCAAGGACTGTCTTTGTAACGATCTGCCACTTTTCTCCAAAAGGCAATCATTTTATGCTGATTGGCCTCACTTTCCCAAAGCGATGGTTTATTTTCATCATAATCAGAAATATTAGCATCTTTACCTTGACCGCCAGGAGCAGCATGCAAATCCAGAATAAGGTACAACTTGTTGGCCTCGCACCATTCTAGCAACGCGTCAGTCATTTTAAAACCTTCGTCAAGCCACGTGTTTTCTCCATTTTTCTCTTCTTCAATGGGAAGTGTGTAAAGATTGTAGTGCATGGGCAATCTCACCGAGTTGAATCCCCAGGCAGCCAAAGAATCGATATCCCGTTTAGTAATGCCATTTGCTCTATAGGCCTTGTAAAATTTTTCAGTATTTTCATCACCAATGAGCTCTTCGATTTTATTTCTAATAACATGCTGTTGCCCTGCAAACTCTCCTGTTTGAACCATATAACCTTCTTGTACCATCCATCCACCTAAACCTAAGCCTCGAAGCAAAACATTATTTCCATCTTTATCGACAATATTTTGACCTTCGGTGTGCAAAAAAACAGTTGCATCCCTATCTATGCATGAATAGGTAAGGATAAATAAAAATATTAAAATATTTTTCATTGTGGGATGATTTAATATTGTCCTTTGACATATAAAACGCTGCATATGGTGACTGCTAAAATAAATACCTTGCGTATTTTTTATACATCTTTATTTTATTGGTAAACTCTTACATAATCAATTTCCATTGTTGAAGAATCGAAATTTGGATCTATGGTGCCTCCTAAATTTCCTCCCATAGCAATATTCAATATGATAAACTGCTTATCAGTAAATGGCCAGGTTTGAGCGTTTTTTGTGGCTGGATTATAAACATAATAAGCTACATCATCCAACATAAAAGTGAGACTTTCCTCCGTCCAAACCAGGGAGTATATATGAAATTCTGTCGTTTCATTACTTATGGATACTGCCTTATGATTGATGGTTGCTCCAAAACTCGAACTGGTATGAATGGCACTAGATATTTGACCAGGATTATTCCCTACATACTCCATAATATCTATTTCACCGCAAGCAGGCCAACCTAAAGTAGTATATTTAGATCCAAGCATCCAAATAGCCGGCCATACGCCTCCACCGGAAGGCAATTTGGCACGAACATCAATTCTACCATAGGTAAAATCAAACTTCCCAGCCGTAAGAAGTCTGGCAGAGGTATATTGAGAGCCTTGATAGTCTTCTTTTTTAGCAGTTAATTTTAACACGCCATTTTCAACCTTTGCATTATCAAGTCTATCGGTATAATATTGCGATTCATTATTTCCCCAACCATTATCGCCAACTCCAGTATTATAACCCCAGTTGGACGTATTTGGCGCACCATCTTGATTAAATTCATCTTGCCAAATCAACTGCATTTCTTTATATACGTAGACCCTTATAGTAAACGTAGCACTTGTAAATCCTTCAGAATTATAGGCCGATATTATGACAGAAAAGTCATTTGTGCCCTCTTTAGTAAATGTATAACTAAACGTATTTTGTGTCAATTCTATGGTTTCATTATTAATTAGCACTTTATATGAAGTGGCATCTGTAGCAGTAATTGTGAAATTCACTTTTCCGCTCCCGTCCCCATTGGGATGGTCACTATCTGCTCCAACCGCGATACCTGTTATGGACAAATTTGAAGGTTTTGAATTATTTGATTCTTCATTGTCAGTACTGCACGAAGAGAAAGCACACAACATTATCAAAAGTGTCAATAAGTTCATTTTATGCTTCATTTTAAGTGTTTTTACTTTGTAATTATTCCCAAACATAGGTTCCAACGTCGCCCGCATTTAATGCAGTAATTATCCATTTATTATTGTATTTTATATTAAATTGTTGATTTGTACCTCCATCATTTACAACGATTAGGACTTTTTTACCTTGTGGTGTTTTAAAAGCGACATTGTTTAGATTACCGCTCAAGTTTGATCCGATCCTTATAGATCCTTGCGGTACAAATTTGGAAGCATGACCAATAATATAATAGCCCACATTTTTAGTGAATGTAGTTGCTGACGTCACTGTAATTGCTCCTTTACATGTGGTACAACCGCCGTCTGTATGTGGTCCGAAGTTTATATTATTGGCAAGATTCCATTCTAAAGCTGTTTTACTCCAATGTCTCATGGATCCAATAATCACATTGTTTAAGTGCCATTTTAAATCACCTCCAAAATCGCCATTGGAAGAGGTATACTGCTCAGTAAAATAGATATCCTTGTTGGGAAATGCAGTATGGACATTGGACAATGCACTAATATCTCCCGCATAAAGATGAAATGCAGAACCAGCAATATATTTATTAGCTTCAACATCATTCAAAATCGATAGAGGATATTGATAATTGTCACTATTGTGATCATAGATAATAATTTTGGTTGCAATATTCGCCATCTGAAACGCAGGTCCTAAACTATTTTTAATAAAATTGGCTTGCTCCTCTGCCGTCATTAACATGCTTGGATTATTACCATCATGTAACGGTTCATTTTGTGGTGTAATGGCATCAATTGTGATACCTAAATTTGCCATTGCCTGAATATATTTCACAAAATAATTGGCATAGACATCATAATATTGGACTTGTAATTTTCCACCAACCGTGCTCTCATTATCTTTCATCCAAACTGGAGCTGACCATGGACTTCCCATGATCTTTATAGATGGATTGATTGCCAGGATTTCTTTTAAAAGCGGAATGACACTATCTAAATCCGGTCCCAAATTAAAATTATCCAAATTAACATCGGTTTCTCCAACAGGCATGTCATCATATGAAAAGGTTGTGGCGTTCATATCTGATGCCCCTATACTCAGTCTCAAATAACTGATGCCTATTGAATTTTCGTCAGACCCAAATAAATCCAGTAACAATTGTTGTTTTTTAGAAGAACTCAACTGATTAATAACCTCAGCACTTCCACCTGTTAAAGTAAAACCAAATCCGTCAATCATTTGATAGGTTTGACTTTCATTGATTTCAATAGTCGGATAGTTGTTATACGAAGTTCCAAAGCCTAAGATGGTCGATTGCTTTTGCAAAAGCACACTTTGATCGGCTTTAGTCAGCCTAAAGTCAACATCATTGGTGATTGCCAAGGGTGGTGTTCCATCATCATCTGTAGAATTGTTTTCAGAATTAGAGGAACAGTTGGCCAGCACCATCGTAAAAAAAGTGAGAATAAACAACTTTATGGACATGTGAATAGGTGTTGAAATTTTTAAATCAATAGACCAAGGTTTGAATGGCATGTGCTGGAATTTTTACGATCGTCTTTTCTGAATTCACAAAGAGATTGTAGGTTATTTCTTGATCACTTTGGTTCATTACGACAGTCACCATCGTACCATCTGCATTTTGAAATGAAGTACTCAAAAGATGACTTCTACTGACAGATGTACTTACCCTTTTTGCGTCAGGACGAATAAATTTTGAAAAGTGACCAATATAATAATAAGAAGGGGTATAGATTAATTCGCCACTAGTTGTATCAGCATGTATTGGCGCAAAGCAAAAATTGCCTACATGATTCGGCCCACCATTGTGATCCAATAAAATATTCCAATCAGTCCACGCCACTGTGCCATTGTTAAAATCATTGATCATAGATTTCCCATAACGTTCCGCATTGGGCCAAAACTGATATTTAGAGGCGTCAAAATTCTCATTACACCCCTCCGTAAACATCAATTTCTTATCAGGATAATCTTCATAGACTTTAGCAACGTTATCAAACATAGGCTCACCTCCTGCCCAGCTTTCGTACCAATGAAAACCCATACCCCACGCATATTTTGCAGCTTCAGGATCAGAATAAATGACATTTGCTCTACGCGGCATCAAATCGCGATTATGATCCCACACCACAATTTTTTTATCGCCCAAACCTTCTTTTTCCAAGGTCGGACCTAAATAGTTCTTTAAAAAATCTCGTTCATCTTCTGCTGTGAAGACACAAGACTCCCAAGTCTGCACGGCCATTGGTTCATTTTGTATGGTCAACCCCCAAATTGGCATCCCTTCCTTTTCATATGCTTTAATAAACTTTGCATAATAATTGGCCCAAGGTTGATAGAATTCTGGAAGCAAGGTACCCCCTTTTAACATGCTTTTATTACTCTTCATAAATGCAGGTGGGCTCCAAGGTGATACATAGAACAACAATTCTCCACCGGCAGTTGAAATAGCTCTTTTGATCATTGGAATCCGATATTTTCTATCATGATCTATACTGAACGTTTTGAGTTCCTTATCACCTTCATCGATGTAAGTATGACTACCACTACCAAAATCCGAGCTGTGGATAGACGTTCTTAACAAAGAATAGCCAATGCCCTTATCCAAATTGTAATAAGCGTCTAACAGCTCTTTTTGTTTGGTTTCGTCCAATTTTGCAAAGACTTCTGCACTGGCATCTGTTATTGCCCCTCCAATACCCATAAACGTTTGGTATGTTTTTTTTGGATTAACATAAACTGATATTTCTGTTTCAAGGGGCTGAATAGCCTCAGTAAACGAAAGCTTATCTGTAGGTGTTAATTTTAGATCGGTGTTTTCGGCTGTTGTATAAACCTTGACTTCTTTATTGGGCAAGGGTTGTGGCTCTGTTTGTTTGTTTTGCCTTATTGATGTGCTGCACGCTAGAACAATTAAAACACTTGATAAAATAATTATATGTTTTAGTTTCATTTTAAATTAAAAATTACGGTTATGATGCGAGAAAAATATCAGATTCAATGGGAATTAAATTCAAGAAAATCAGAAAAATAATAGCCCATAATCTGTAATGAAAACAGGCTATTATCGCAATTAACTAACTCAAACGCTATTAATTTATGCCTCTCAACTCAACGTTGGTCATGGTAATCCCACCTGCGGGAAGGACGTTGCCACCACATCTCACGACCAAATAAATGGTTCCCGATGTGCTAAAATTGACAATATTGGTGACTGAATCTGTTTGGCTATTTTTAACACAACCTACTTTAGATAATCGTCCAGAAAACTTTGATGTTGCACACCCGTCCCATGTACTCAGCCCCATGACTTTATTGTCATTATATTCCTGACCAGGTACAGGAGGAGTCGTCCCTGCAAACACTTCAAACCATGTTTCAGTACAAGCATCTCCAGAAACCAACATATCTATGGCATAATCTTTATTGGCGACAACCTCAACGGCCTGGTAGATGCCTTGTTGGCTCCAACCTCCTGCTGTAATAGTTGCACTACCTGGATTCAGTGTCCATTGCGCACCAGAAGCGCTAAGAGGAAGAATGGTCCACTCTGCATGATCGGCAGCATCCAAAAATTTTCCGCCTTTAATAAGGTTTCCAGCCACAGGATCTGATTCTTCCACAACTAAATTCTGGGAAGACGTGTAAGCCACCCCTCCTGGACCAATAGCTATATGTGTGATCACATAAGTTCCAGCATCAGGAAAAAATACTTCTTGTGTAGAATTTCCCATAAAGGGTCCGTCCCCCACATCCCATTTTGATGCGATAAAAGCAGTTGAATTTGCAACTAAATTATATCTGTTAATCGCACCATCAATTGGTGTAATCGTGAAGGATGCATCAATATTATCGTCAACGAGACTATTTCCATTACTGAATTCTTCTGGTTGGCAAGACAGTATCATGGTCACACTTATCAGTGCCAGTGACAAGCATAAAAACTTATTAAAAATAATTTGTCTTAAATACATGCGTTTTTATTTTAGTGGTTAGTAATTAGGATTTTGTATCAGTTGAGTATTCTCCAATTCAGCCAATGGGATCGGTAATATCTCATTTTTATTGGCAGTGAAGCCTCTATCTGCCAGAACAGTGGCCGCTCTACCTGTTCTGACCAAATCAAACCAACGGTGTCCTTCACCTGCCAATTCAAGCCTACGCTCTGCCATAATTGCCTCCATTGAAACAGGAACAGAAGGCAAGCCTACTCGTGCCCTAACGGCATCCAATAAGGTTTGAGCCCTTGGTCCAGTACCATTTAGTGCTTCAGCTTCCATTAAATAGGTATCAGCTAATCTAATGGCATAAACATGTTGCTTATAGTTTAGAACGCTTGCACCACCTCCTGTGGAAACATCAGAGGTAAAAGGCATAAATTTCTTAAGGAAATAGCCTGTATCCTTATAACCTGGGAGATAATCAGCTTGTCCGGCATTTTTCAAAGCTTTTAAATCTGCGATCGTTGCTCCAAAACGAGGGTCACCAGAAAGTGCGTCGTATAAACTTTGTGTTATCACGCTAAAGCTCCAGCCCGAGGCATAATCTGGTGCACTTGAACCCGACGGTCTCGAATAACTTCTTGGGCCAACCATAACATTCAAAGAGTTACCCTCATCAGCTCCAGAACCCCAAAAGCCCCAGTCAGCATTACTTTGGTCAGTATGTGCAATCTCTATAATAGACTCTGAATTATAAATATTGCTTATTTTCCATAAGTCTGAAAAGTTATCCAGTAATTTATATCCATACATGCTTGTTCCGCCAGGTGTACCGTTTACATCAGCAAATTCTGCGGCAGCTTGTGAATTTTTACCTTGATACAAATACACTTTCCCTAGCAATGCCTGAACGGCACCTTTAGAAAAACGGCCACCTTCAGTAGAGATATTTAGTGTATTTGGCAAATTAGGAAGGGCTTCTGTCAGGTCCGTTTCAATTTGTGTATAAATCTCTTCTGGACTTACTTGCAAAACGTCATAAATTTCATTTGCAGGAATTGGCATTGTAATTAATGGTATGTTTTTAAACATTCGAACAAGTTCAAAGTAATAATACGCCCTTAGCGCCTTGGCCTCAGCAGCAAACCTATTTCTTACACTATCATCCATGGGTACATCTGGAAGTTTTGAAAGCAGAATATTCGCTCTAAAGATGCCTTGGTAAAATTCGTTCCAATAGCTAGTAGGAATAGTTACCGAGCTTATTGAATAGTTTGAAAACGATTGAATGCCAGCTCCATCTGTGGCACCTCCTCCTCCGGCAAAATGATCATCAGATCCTGAGTTGAACCAAGCAATCATATTGTCAAATCCTTTGGATTGTTTTCCAATAATATCATAGACAGCTACTAAACCAGAATAGGCTTCCGCTTCATTTTTGTAATAATTAGCTTCTAAAGCAGTTCCCTTAGGTTCTACTTCTAAATATGACTCTGAACATGACGTGATGGTCATAATCATCAGTAAGGCAAAAAATGGGAATTTTAGTGTTGTGAATTTCATAGTCTTTTTGTTTAAAATTGTAAATTAATTCCTAGCATTCCTGTTCTGGCCTGTGGATAATAGCCCCTATCAATTCCGAAGATGCCACCGCCAATTTCAGGATCATATCCCGTGTATTTTGTAAACGTTACTAAATTTTCGCCAGTTAAATATATTCTTACTCTATCAATACCCAGTCGGGTGATAACCTCCGTAGGTAAAGAGTATCCCAATTGAATGGTTTTGAATCTTAAATAGTCACCATCCTCTAAATAAAATTCAGATGGATTGCTAAAGTTTTTGTTTGTATCGTTTGTGGTCAGTCTCGGGAACGAGTTTGAAGTGCCATCACCAGTCCATCTGCCCAATGCCCGGGTTTGATAGTTAGCACTGCCAATATCAAGCCTTCTTAAACCTTGAAAAATCTTATTACCACTCGCCCCTTGGGCAAAAATCAATAAATCAAAGTTTTTATAATCGAGATTTAAAGTAAATCCAAAAGTCACTTTAGGAATTGAATTCCCTAAGAAAGCCCTATCATCTTCATTAATAATCCCGTCATTGTTAATATCTTTCCATCTAAAATCTCCTGGCCGTGCACCTGGTTGAATCAAACCTCCTGATGCATTGTTATAAGCATTTACTTCTGCCTGATTCTGGAAGATCCCATCTGTTCTAAATCCATAAAAAGAATTAATAGGCTGCCCTACTTGGGTTCTGGTAATAGGATATGTACTGGACTGGATGGTCGCACCTCCTGACAAAAAGTCAATACCATTTCCTAGATAAGTTACTTCATTTTTAAGGAAAGATGCATTCGCATTTAATGAAACATTGAAATCATTAAAATTCTTCCTGTATCCTAATTCAATATCAATTCCCCTGTTCTCCATATCCGCAACGTTTCCAACTGGGTTTCCAGTTGCACCCACATAACCAGGAATTGGTACATCTTGTAAAATTCCTTTAGTTTTTTTGATATAATAATCCATGGATAATGTGAAAGAGTTTAACAATCTGGAGTCAAAGCCAATGTTTGCCTGACTTGTCTCTTCCCATTTTAAATCGGGATTGGATGGCGCATTAGGGCTATTACCAATAGTTACAGAACCTGTATTGCCAATTGTGTAATTTCTCCCATCACCAATAGTTGATAAATATCTAAAATCACCAATGGCGTCATTACCGGTTACACCATAACCACCTCTAAGCTTAAATGTATTGACGTAATTGTTCTCTGGCCAAAAATCCTCATTGGTTGGCACCCATCCGGCCGAAAATGATGGGAATACACCATATTTATTATTAGACCCAAAACGGGAAGATCCATCTCTCCGAACAATACCTGTAAACAAATATTTTTCCTTATAATCATAGGTCAATCGTGCAAAAAGTGATGTTACCCGATGTTCGGTTGCTCTGTAGGCATAGGCATCAATTTGCTCATTTGGAACACTGAAATTAAAAGAAGCATCCTTATAGCTATCCACAGGAATATTGAAATAAGTGACTCCTTCACCATCCGATATGTTATCAATATAAACCCCTTGCCCAAGTAGAGCATTGAAATTATGTCCATTAATCTCTTTGGAGTAAGTAACAGTGTTTTCAATATTCCATCCAAAACCTTTATTGTTATTCTTAGAAATGTTGTTTTGTGAAATAACATAAGATGCATTGAGGTACGTTACCGGAGTAAAGTTGTAGGCTCCCCAATAAGCCAATTTACCACCAAGCGTACTTCTAAATTTTAGGTTTTCAAGAGGTTCGATTTCTAAATAAGCATTTCCGACAAAATTATCTGCCCAGTTATAATTGCCCAATCGTGTCTGCTGATAAGCCAGAGGATTAGACATTTCCTGCCCTACCAATGAAGAAATTCCATAGGGATTGCCATTAGCATCTCTAAAAACTCCAGGATTGTTATAAGGTGCTTGATTGATGAGAACAGGATCTGTTTCTACAAGTGGAGTAATGGGATCCAAATTGATGGCAGATGCCAACGGACCTCCAAATTCGCTGTTTGTATTTCCTAAGCCGATCACCTTTTCATTGGAATAACCGATAGTCTGACCGAAACGAATGTTTTTTGTGATTTTATGGGTCGAATTCAAACGAATATTTTTTCTGAGATAATTGGAGATTTTAGAAGACACAATTCCTTCTTGATCTAAATAACCAAAGGAAGCATAGAAGGTGGATACATCATTTCCGCCACTTAAACTCAATTCATGAGATGATTTCTGAGCGCTATTATTGAATATTTGATCTTGCCAATCCGTCCCAATTCCTAATGCTTGTGGATCCGTAAATAAAATATTTCCACCACCAGCTACAGAAGCTTCGTTCATCAAAGTGGCATATTCATTAGCATTAAGTAAATCTAATTTTCGTGCAGGAGCAGAAACCCCGGTATAACCATTATAATTGATGCTCATTTTGCCAGATTGTCCTTTTTTTGTGGTTATAAGAATAACACCTGTCGCAGCTCTAGCACCATAGATGGCTTGTGAAGCTGCATCTTTCAACACTTCAATAGAAGCTATATCTGATTGATTAAGATAGCCGATACCTCCAGCATCCACAACGACACCATCAACGACCCATAACGGCTCGTTATTTCCAAAAGTTGTAATTCCTCGAACCCTAATTGTTGAAGACGACCCTGGTTGCCCGGAATTTGCAGCAATGGTCAAACCGGAAACACGGCCTTGTAAAGACTGTTCAATTCTGGTGATTGGAAGGTCTTCCAATTCGGTAGCTTTTATATTTGAAATTGCTCCGGTTACAACACTTTTCTTTTGCGTCCCGTAGCCCACTACTACAATTTCATCTAACCCTAAAAGGTCCGCATTTAAAACAACCGTTAAATTATTTTGACCATTAATTGGAATTTCAGCAGTAACAAATCCAATATAACTTACAACAATAATCCCATCACTTGGAGCATCTAATTTAAAATTTCCATCAAAATCGGTAACAGTACCTTTGGTTGTGTTTTTTAGCAATACAGAAGCACCAGGGATAGGCTGGCCGCTTATATCGTTAACGACGCCGACAACAGTAATATTTTGGGCATGTATACATACCGTAAACAGTAGTGATAGAAGACATATAATATGTAATTTTTTCATATTCATTCGGTGTAATTATTGGTTAATTGATATGTTTTTAACCAAATTACTGCTAATTTCTAAACCAACAATGTTCGATTGCATCTACAAAAACACATCAACCTCTAAAAATTAACCTTACAAAAACACATCAAAAACTATATAAGTAATTGATTATCAATACAATTTTAGCTTGTTAAACTTTAGTTAATATATTTAACAAACACTACAGTGGAAATTCCCTTATATTAGTGTAGGATATTAGATGAAAATGCAATGAAAACCACTCAGTTTCTCCAAATAATTATTTTACTTTTTGCTACATCTACCTTAGCTCAGATAAAGGAAATTGGCCTGCCCAGTATTATTAACTACAGAAAAACAGAATATAAAAGTGGTACTCAAAATTGGGATATTGATCAGGACATAAATGGAAACCTCTATTTTGCAAATAACAATGGCCTTCTCCAGTTTGATGGGTTTTCGTGGAAAGAATTCAAGATTCCAAATTCAACCTCAGTAAGATCTGTAAAGGTGGACGAGATCACAGGCCGAATCTTTGTGGGAGGGTACAATCAATTTGGGTATTTTGAATCTAACAGTAAGGGGAAATTATTGTATACGTCTCTATCCAATCTCATCGTTGATTTAAGAATGGATTTAACTGATTTTATCTGGAAAATCCATATTTACGAAGACGAAATAATCTTTCAATCGTTTCAAAAAGTTTATATTTTTAAGAATAATCAGATCAGTCATATTGACGCACCCAATAGGTTTCAGTTTTCATTTTCTGTCAACAATGAACTGTATTTTCAAGACATTATATTGGGGATCCTTCAGTATAGAAACGGCAAATTAGTTCCATTAAAGGGAACTAATGTTTTAAACAACACCGAAATATGGGGCATGTTTTCATTGCCAAATAAGAAGATGCTCATTGCTACCTTGGAAAAAGGCCTGTTCATTTATAAAAATGACAAAGTAACCCCGTGGGAAACGGAGGCGAATATTTTTATAGAAAAAAACGGATCCTTAGGAGGTTCTTCTTTAAAAAATAATTTAGTGGTATTGAACTCAGTACTTAATGGAATAATTATCTGCGATTTAAATGGAAAAATCATCCAGAACATTAATCTCCACAGAGGGTTACAAAATAACACTATCCTGAGCTCGTTTGTAGATAACAAAAATGATCTCTGGTTAGGTCTTGACAATGGTATTTCTTACGTAAACACCAATTCACCGTTTACTTTTTTCGATTCCAGTTACAATCTTAGTACAGTATATGGTTCAGTAATCCATAAAGGTGTTTTGTACGCCGCCACAAACCAAGGTGTCTTCTATCATGAATTGAACAGTTCTTTTATAGATGATAATTTTAAATTAGTTGAAGGCACAACTGCACAGTCATGGAACATACAGGTAGTTGGAGATGAATTGATTTGTGCCAACAACAACGGAGCTCTTATTATTAAAGATAAAAGAGTCTTTAAGAATTTAAATAATCAGGGGTATTTTGGGTTTAAAGAAGTACCCTCCCGCCCCAATTATTTAATTGGTGCGCATTACGGAGGCTTTGGACTGTTTAAAAAGACACCAATGGGATTGGAATTTATCGATACTATTGACGGCTATGACAAATCATCAAACTTTTTTGAAATTGATGACGCCTATTTATGGTTACTGAGAGACGGCATCCTTTATCAAATGGAGCTATCTGAAAACCTGAGATCATTTGTATCACTAAAGAAACACTCTAAATTAAAGCCTTCAAACAATGCAATTAACACCTTGCAGAAAATCAATGGTAAAGTCTATTTTGAAAGCTATAATCACTTGTACACCTACTCCCACGACCAACGTGAGTTTATAGAAGATTTTAGCCTTAGCAGTTTGTTTGAAAATTGTCCGCCCCTTTCTTCCATAACCCAAGATGCTTTTGGAAACATATGGTATGTTTATGGTGAATCACTAGGTGTGTTCATGAAAGATAAGGATGACAATTACATTAATTCCCAAACCATATTATCAAATTTAACAGGCTATTTAGTAAACAACTACCTTTCTATCAATACAGTAGATAAAAACAATGTTTTTATCGGCTCTATAAATGGTTTGGTGCATTTTGATACAGAACTCGAAAATTCTTCAGAAGCTAAACCAAAAATTTTTATCCGAAATTTTATTTTTAACAATGACACGATCATTCAAGGAAACTCTGAAGAAAAACAACAACTATATGAAATGTCGTATGCCGCAAATAATATAAAATTCACCTTCTCAACTCCCGAATATGAGAATGCCCAAAATGTTTATTTCTCATATCAATTAGAGCCATTTGATGGAAAGTGGAGCAACTGGTCCCAGGCAGCTTTAAAAGAATATACAAATTTAAGGGAAGGCTTTTATAAAATGAAGGTGAAGGCTAAAAACAGTTATGGGAAAGAATCCGATATACATCTGTTGGAGTTCAAAATTTACCCTCCTTGGTACAGAAGCCATATGGCCTATCTTTCTTATCTTTTACTTTTTGGCCTTACAATATATTTAATTACAATCTTAGTAAAATCGAGATATAGAAAAAGAGAGTATTACAAAACTGTTGAACAGCGAAAAATATACCTTGAAAAGGAATCTAAAATCAGAAAAGAGCAATACCTGTTAGAAAAAGAAATAGAAAAACTAAATAGAAATAAGTTACAAACTAAAATACTAGCTAAGGATAAGGAACTTGTAAACAACTCGTTACAGGTAGTCAAAAAAAACGAGACCCTAAACAGCATTATCCAAAAACTAAAAAAGATAGAAGTTAATTCTTTAGACAGTGCAACCAAAGCTCAATTTAATAACTTAAAAAAGAGCATTATCAAAGAAATAAAAACTGACAATAGCTGGAAAAATTTAGAAAAACACATCAAAAATGTTCATTTTGAGTTTCTAAAACGATTAAAAGAAAAATATCCAACAATCTCCCCAAGGGAGTTAGATTTAGCAACCTATCTGCTATTAAACATGTCCACTAAAGAAATTGCTGAAGTCATGAATATTTCCAATAAAGGAGTGGAACTTGCGCGCTATCGATTAAGAAAAAAATTGAAACTAAAAAGAAAACAAAACTTGACGGGTTTTTTAATGAACATCTAAACTCTCTCAAAACTAATTGAAACAGCTTCATATATATTTAACTCCGGGGCAGCTGTCCAAGTACTAAACCACATTCAACTCTTTATTCCTTAATAAATTTACCTACCAATTCTGCAGTATCTGTTTCTACCTTAACAAAATAGAAACCCTTGGGAAGCCCTGACACCTCAATGGAGTTTTTATCGGTTTTTGCAATATTTATCACTTTTTTACCTGAAATATCATAAACTTTATATCCCTTGATTTGGCCATTGTTTTCTAAGTGAAAGGTTAAAACATCCTTGGTCGGATTCGGATACATCCTAAATTTAGGGCTTGTAAACTCACTAACACTTAACGTATTTGCCACCATCACGCCATAATCATCCGCACGTTGTGCCAACCCATCGCCACACACCAAAGGCGCTTTAGTATATTCTGATATGACCCGCATCCTCAATAAGGTATTTAGGACAGCCGTGGCTGGCGGAGTTATACTGACTGAAGGTGAGCCGATTGAATTAACCCCAATATCATGAGTTAAAACACGCTCATTGATTCCATGACTGTTTGAAGTGTCAAATGTGCCGTTATTGTCCCAATCTATCCATACTTCTGTATGTTGTGCACCACTATCTCTTGACCTATAGGTGACTACTAAATCATACGAAGATCCGAGATGAATTGTGGTGTTATCAGAACAGGTAAAATCTTGCATGGCCGTTTTTGGAATAAAAGTGTAGGTTTCTTTGTTGATGGTATTAAATGACACATTGGTAACCCCGAGACCATAATCCTGATCATTATTAAAACTGCTGATAACACACGCCGACACCATTCCTGCACTAACAGCGATACTTTCCGCTTTGGTTAAACTAGATGCTCCATGTGCATTTGTAATAGAAAGCGTTACATCATAAATGCCAGCGTTATTAAATATTATAGTAGGGTTTTGATCCGTTGAAGTATAAGGTTCATCCACGTTGTTATCAAAAGTCCAAAGAAATGATACATCGTCGTAACTAGTATCTGTATAACTATTGGGCGAACAGGTAGACTGATCGTAAAAACTTACCTCTTCTCCCAAACATGCAAGGTTCACTTGAGATGTGAACTGAACTTCCGCTTGCGAAGGTGGCGTTAATGCAGAGCTCGTTAGGTAAGAAGCTCTAATATCATTCAGTGCAGAATTCACTACCGCTCTCTGTCCTCCAGTAAATTCACTCCGGCAACTTGTATAATTCATATAATTACTCATGTGATCTTGATGTGTCCCTGTATTTCTTCTGAAGCCTGTATCCGGATTTGTTATTTGATCAAATGACGCGTCACATTCATTAGAATCATTATTATCACAATAAATAGGGGGGTCTATTGAGCTTATTCTCATATGGCTTGGCGTATCAAAAATACCATCGTCACCACATTGATCACCCTTTCCATCTCCTGTAGAGTCGTCCCCATTAAAAGTATGGGGTAAGTTAAAAGCATGTCCTAACTCATGAGCAAAGGTATTGGAAAATTCATCTAAATACGAGCAGCTTAAAACTACCGTACCATCATAAGGTCTACCATGCGCAGACGCAAAATATGCATATCCTGCGGTATATGATTCTGAACCTGCATTATAACAATTCTTGTTATCAATTTCATCTACGATCCAAACATTATAATATTTATTTGGGTCCCAAATGCTGTATTCCTTAAGAGAATTTACACCGCCTCCAGCCGTATAATCTTCAATGCCATCTGAGTTATTTATATTAACGCCGTTGTTGACATACTCAGTCACACTACTCATATCTACCCTCAAAATACCATCGGTGCAATTTCCGTCTTCATCTTGAACAGCTAAAACAAATTCAATGTTCATATCTACGCCATTCCCATCACCAAGTGAACCCTCTGTTTTTCTCCAAAAATTATTCAGATACCTTATACCTCTTTTTACATCGGCATCAGAAATATTAGTACCAATCCCAACAGGTTCGCCTTTATGCATAACGTGAACTACAATTGGAATTTGTAAAACACCGTTGGCCTGTACGCCTCTTTGCATACTCACCTTTTGCATAGATTCTAATGTGCGCCGATGACCGGCTCTGTACTGAGCATCTTCTTTCATTTTTTGATCATGAATGAAATCTGTGCCACAAAGCTCTTTATTAATGGTGATACTTTTAGTTTCAACTGTTCCTTTCTGGAAATTACTGATCGGTATTAGTTTTTGCCCATGACTATGAAGGTTAAAAAAAAGAATGGCGAAGAGGGTTGCGAAAAAATCATAGTGCTTCTTCATAACTGAGGGTGGATTAAAATTAATAAGAACGACCCTACCAAAATAATTATAAAAAAAACCAAAAACAAGTGTTTTTCTAAAATAAACTAAAATAACATGCTCATTTAGTGATAGTTATAAGTAGTAGGACGATTGCTAAATATAAATACAGAAGAAATTTATCGCACTTTCACTAATGGATACGTATGACGAAACGGCATCAACTTTGGTCAATTCAACCCTAGTCGATTTTTCACATCCAAAATATCTGCCACAAACTTTGCATTCAAAAAGATCCATCTTTTACAAACAACATGGAATCCTCAACCTTCGGTTCCATATAGATTTCTTTAATAGCTTATTCGTATAACAGAACCCATTAAAATGGGTCAATAAGGTCTAATTTTATTTGAGCGTGATTGCTACTTCGGTTCCAAAATCAGAGTGATCTTATTGAAATCGGCGGCGCTATTTATGATCTTTCTATAATCTTCATAAACCTCCGTGCTAATATGATTGATTCTATAATGCTCATCCGCCGTGATTATAAGTGTATTTCCATTAAGTTCATAACATGATTTGAAACTCAATAATTCCTTTCCATTTTCAGAATACACATTATCGATATTAATGTCCTCCAAATTTGCCACGGCATATCCTTCTGGGATAGTAATGGTCAGCGTTCTATAGTAACTCCGTTGGTACTCGTTCTCTATTGGCAACACACGCTTCTTTTCTTGATACATTTCCATTTGCTGGCCAATCAAATCGCCCACCTTAAATAAATATTTTTTTCCTGCTTTTTCCACAAAGGCGTTAGAGTTAAAATCGAGAACAAATTGTAAAGGTTTTATACCAAATAATTTTGGACTGCCATTATTGACCTTTTTTTCAGTAATGTGCACATCCTTATCAATGTTTTTCGCAAACCCTTCAATGAGCTCCACCTTATCTTCAGGTTTGATCAAATCCATAAACGGATGAATATACATGGCATAATACCCCGTCATTGATTTATCCATTTTTATGGTAACATTGCTGACGTCTTCATCGTCAAAGGAGACATCAATCAACATTTTATCGGTTGTAATATCAGCTGTCACAGGATGGATATAGTCTATCTTTCCAATAGCCGATTTGAAGTCTCCAATGACAACCTCCTTAATGAACAGCCCATAAGTATCGGTTAAATTTGGTGGTGGGAATCCGTATCGGGAATCCATTTCAGATGGAGACATGTATTTTTTGGTTTTCGGAAAATAAAACAGCACATCGGTCAAAAAAATATTGGCCTCAAAATCCTTATCAAATCTCATATAGTCCCGTCCACAAGTGTAAATAAAGTCAAACTTAATTTTCAAGTGATTAAAAATTGAAGCATACAACTTTACAATTCCTCTTTCATTGGCCACTTTATCTTTGAGCACATCCAATAGGGAGGACAATTGGTCAGTGCTCCCCTCAGTGATGAAAAAGTTGGTTTTAATATAAGATTCAATGGTTCTTATTTTCTCATCGATAGCCTCATCTTCCTTAAACTCAATTTCCTTCAATAAATTTTTCAAGACTGACAATTCCTTTTTTGGAAGTTCCCCGACGTAATACTCGTAGCTGTTTTGGGATACATTTGCGTACGAACTAATATCCTTAGCCCTACTTGCTGTATTCTCATTCAAGGCATATATCAGAAATTGTCTGTCCGCATCATAAGCAGCAAGATCTTCTCTTTCCAACAATTCCACCTCCGGAATTTGCAGCGACCAACGGTTCTTATTCTCAATAATAGTGTCTCTTACCATCTCCTGCAATCCATTATAGCTTTTGAATTTGAACAAAAGATTTGAGGGCGCATAAAGATCAAATTCCAGATTGTTTTTCGAGAAATTGGACTGGAAATCAATGCGTTTTCCTTTGTAAACAGGACTGCGTTTTACCACATACAAATACTCTATAAAACTACCCTTTTCAATTCCTTCAAAAGCAAAATACTTATATGTTTTGTTGGTTTCATTGTTTGTAGCGGTTAAGATTTTAGAATCGTCCAGATTAATTATTTGACCAGAAGCAGTTATCACCCGTGCCTTGTTCAATTCCAATTGGGCATCGGAAGCGTAGGGCAAATACACCTTATTAAATTCTTCAATAGTATCATCAGAATTAAGATAATACACTTTATGCTCTAAAAAATATTCTGTTAAAATACCATCATCGTCAAAATAAAATTCCGTTACGATTTTTTCCTTCAAAGAAGCCATGTGTTCATTGGCAAAAGATCCGTTGGAATATTCTGGATTGGTATCCCAATCATACGATTTGTAAAACGGCTGTGCCAAAGTGGTAAGCATTCCGGCGATATAAAGAAGGCAAAAACATGCGAATGGTCTCATATACTATTGTTTTTTTAGGACAACAATTTCTTTAAAGTTTTTCTCCACTGTTTTAATGGCCTGATTAACTTCCTTTTGTTGTTTAGAATTAAGATTTAAAAATTTCATATCCAATTGATGTTTGTAGATAATGGTGTTTTCTGATGGCTCATAACTTATTTGACAGTCAAAATAATCGTTTTGCAATGAAAAATTGTCTGGCATATAATCTATGGCATAACCTTCAGGAATTGCTAAAATTGTTTCAAAATCATAGTAGCTTTTATATTTGACCTCACTATCATTTTGTCTGTTATCTTCGGTTTTAAAATTGGAAATGTTCTGATTGAGATTAAGATTGATATAGATTTCATCATTTAATTTCTTGGCATAATCACCAACTTTAAACGTATAATCTATAATCAAGTTTTTATCATAATCGTACTTATTGGTCTCTTTCACCTCATCAATCAGAAACTTATTATTAGCCTTTTGCAATTTCCGAGTGTAATATTCCTTGGTCTTTATGGGGGTGTTTTCGGCTTCAAGTTGATTAAAAAAATCGATTTTATAATACCCTGAAACCTCGGTTTTAGTTGTTCCAATAAGTGCATTCCCATCCAATTGCAGCGATGTTTGCTCTCTAAAAGTATTCGTTTTTGGTGCCATCACCGGAACCACTTTAATTTCAAAATCGGTTTCGTTCTTAGCGATTAATGCTTCCTTGCCTTGAATAAAAGAAGACGGCATTTCTAAAGGTAAATAGCGTCCGGTGGCGTCGAGAAAATAGGTTTTACCATTTATTCCTATTGATAAAATCATGTGGTTATCTACATAAGGTGTTGGCAATTCACTATAAGTATAAGGAATGGTTCTGGTACCTATCCAAGTCAATTGCCCATCCAGTCCAGCAATCTTAAGCATTTCATACAACAGACTGGAATTGTCCTTGCAATCGCCATATTTCTTTTTGAACACATCGTTGGCTTCTCTTGGGATAAACCCTCCGAGAGCATATTCAAAAGCAATGTACTTGATGTTTTTTTGGGTCCAGTAATAAATGGCTTTGACTTTATCCACATCTGTTTTTTGGCCTTTGATAAGATCATCCACCAATACAATTAAATCAGGATCTGAAGGTGCTTGATTAATGTCCTTGACCATAGAATAATACCATTGGTAGAGATCGGACACATCATTGAGGACATTGGTGGTTCTTCCTTGTGAGCTATAGGAAGTTATAATAGGTGCGATATGTGGTAACAAACGACCATAGCTCGGAATATTGGATTCATGTTTGAACTTATCAATATTCTTAAGCTCCCAGGTATAAATGATGTCACCTCTCTTTTCTTTTTGGGAAAACATGACATCGTAATTTGACGTATTGAATTCCTGAAATTTAAATTGAATGTTTTTATCTGCAATTAGCGTCACTTTTTTATGCTGGATTGGGAAAAAGTCAGCAAAGTAGATTGGTCTCAGAAAGCGCGGGTTCTTGACAATCTCCGTATATGCCAATTTTGTTTTTCCCGCAATGGATAAATTGGGATATATGAAATTCACAGATTTAATATCATCGTGAAAAGCATCGCCCATTTCGTCCTTTTCCACAAAATTATTGACCTTATAAGCCGTGTATTTTCCGTTTTTAAACTCGTAGGAAGTGGCCTCCACCGACTGTAGTTCAAAAAAAGAAGAAAAGTTTAATGCCCTTTTCGAACCATAGGTTGCCATTTCATCCAGAAATAAGTCTTCTTCCACAAAAGATTGCCGAATTTCAATCTCATCATTCTTCAGTTGTACAGAAATTAAAACTTCATCCAACAATCTCACCTTATTGGATTCTGGATATTTAGCTTTGTTGAGTTCAAATTCAGGCGAATATTGGGCTTTTATTTCTGAAGGAATGAGTAATAACAAACAAAGAATTACATATAAAATTGTAGGTTCAGCTTTTTGAATCATAGATAAGACCATTGGCATAGTATTCAGTTTTGGTGAGCTTTCCTGTTTCGCTATAATATTTCGCTTCACCATGTTTTTCATTATTAAGATAATTGACGGATTGCTTTAATTTACCGTTTTCATAAAACTGTTCGGAGATTCCGTTTCGCAAGCCGTAAAGCGTGTTTTCTCTGGATTTTATTGCTCCGTCCTCATAGTAATCAATATCCAAACCGTTGTATTCCCCATGGTCATAAATACTGTGGTGCTCCAATTGTCCGTTATAATAGTAAGCCTTATAATCGCCATGAACCTCTCCATTAATAAAAGTCATGGTTCTGGAAGGTTTTCCGTTATCATAAAATGCCTCCAATTGGGCTGTTTCATTTTTGATAGGAATCATCTCCTTTTCAGTGCCGTCGGCATTGAGATACGTATATCCGATAAGTACATCATTTTTATAGAATCTAACTATTTGCAAATTCCCGGAAGGACTGAACAGTTCCTTTCTACCTTCAACCATGTTGTTGACATATTTTGTAGATGTAAACAGTTTTCCGTTTTCATGATAAGACAACCATGTTCCCGCTTTGGAGCCATTTTCATAAAAATAATCATCTTCCAATTGCCCTGATTGATAGTAGCGTTTGGATGCGCCGTTTCTGCTTCCGTTCAAATACACTTCGGAAACCCTAAGCTTACCATCATCATAATACCAGTTCCATTCGCCATGTTGATTCCCGTTATTATAATTCCCAGAAACTACTACCGCTCCATAAAAATCATAGAACTTATATGGTCCATGCTGAACACCGTTGACATAAGGAATTTCTGATTGGATATTGCCATTTTGATAATGGGTTACGAGTTTGTGGGTTTTTTCAGCATCTTTAAACTTGAAAGATTCATATTGCTCATTATGAGTATTGAAATACGATTCTTCAATTGGCCGACCAAAGTTATAGACGGTATGACTTTCTATAGTTCCATCTACTTTAAAATTTTTCTGTAGGCCATGTAAATCGCCCTTATGGTAAAAACGAGTCGCCTCCAAAGTGCCATCTATATAATAAAAATGCCATTCGCCATGTTCTAAGCCATCCTTATACCAACCCTGATTTTGCAATTGTCCGTTAAGATAAAAATATTGGTAATAGGTACTTCCGTTTTCGATATTATAATCTGAAATGGACATGGTCTTTCCAGATTTATGATAAGTAGTATGGACACCTATTGGTTCATTGTTTTGAAATTCGCCATCGCTACTAAGTGTTCCATTCTGTCCGTAAAACTTCCAATGGCCTGTTTTACCGCCACTGACGTCATATTTACCTTCTGATGATTTATTCCCATTTGCATAATACCCTTCATAGAAAAACTCTCCTTCTTTTTTACTGCCATCAGAAAAGGTTTTCCCAGATTTGTCATAAAATTTATAACTGATGATATCACCTTTTTTATATTGAAAATCTGAAAGTAGTACACCATCTACATCGTAAGTTTTATAACCGCCTTCAAAATCTCCTTCATTATATGTGTATTCTGCATTTAAGGTGCCATCATAGAAATATGATTTCCATGGACCATTAAAATATCCCTTATCTGCTTGTCCAATATCTTTTATCTTACCATTAGAATGATAGGTGATATATGCACCCTGAAGGTCGCCTTCACTATAATCGGCGTCGAGAGACTTATTTCCATTCCAATAATATTGAATTTCCTTTCCGTGGCGTTTATCATTTTTAAAATTAACCACAGAAAAAATCTTTCCATCAGCATAGTACTCAATAAGATCGCCAGAGATCTCACCTTCTTTGTAATTTGTATCATATTCCAATAAGTCTTCACCAACGTCAAAGTAGGCTAAATACCTACCATCCAGCTTCCCATTAGAATAGAATTTTTTCTGTTTTAATCCACCGGTTTCTAAATAATATTTGTATTCTCCTTCGAATTCATCGTCCAATAATGTCGTCAGGACATACGGGCTCCCATCATCATAAAACAACCTGTTCTCCCCGTTTAATTTTCCGTCTTTATAGGTTGCAATTTCTTTGATTGCTCCGTTTTCATGAAACCAAGTCCAGGTGTTTTGACGCTCACCTTTTTCATTAAAAAATCCAGTGCTCGACAATCTACCATTGGCATCGTAAAATGTCCAATCCCCAACATATACATCACCATTTCGAGGTCCTTCAGCCAATAAATTCCCTTCGGAATAATGATGCGCCATGTTTTCTCTGACATTTTCACTCAAAATCTCAAACCATTTTTCACTATAGCTTTTTATAAAACCTAATACCTTGTCTTCATTTTTTTCTATGATTTTTTTGTAAGCTTCATTTTTTACGGCATAATTGACTGTATAGGTAAAATCCTCAAAATAATTATTGGCATGGATCCAATTGTAAAATGGCACATAGTATTTATCCCAAAAACCGTTATCGCCTTCAAAGGATTGCAATTGCTGCAACAGCACATGATTTTGCTTTACTAAAGGAATGGGGATTTGTGTTTCGATTGGATAATTGGCGTTCAATGCAATTCTGTTGTTCAAAATAAGATCAATATCCTCAAAAGCGTCATCATCGGGAGAAACCACTAAATTAGGTACAGATTCACTCTCATTTTTATCTGCGACAACATCATTGACATATTTTAACAAGGCGAACGCTCGTTCGGTATCAGGTTCGATCATTAAGGCCATATTATAGCACATTAAGGCCTGGGACATAAGCTGTTGACGATAGCATACATTTCCCAATCGCACGTGGGCATTTCTGTGCAGCGGATTATACAGTATTGTATTTTGATAGGCCTCAATAGCCGCTGGAAAATTGTTTAAATTTTCTAAAGCGATAGCCTTATTGAACCACAATTTGGCATTCCTGGGATACAATTTTAAGGCTGTTTCATAAACCTTCAGTGCTTCTTCGTAATTCTCGCTGTTAGAATAACTCACTCCTTTATTAATTAAAAGGAATAATTTGGAACCGCCTTCACAGTTCATCTCTAAACCTTCATTTGTAGTCGCCAATGCTTTATCATATTTTTCCTGAAGGATGTAGTAATAAGATTTGGTAGTCAATATCGAGCAATAGGTAGAATCGTTTTTATGGATGCGATACAGTTGTTTCAGCACCTCATCATAATCTTCCTTTTCAGCACTTTCAGAAACAGAAGTGAGAATTGATTCATAATCAACAAAAGGGAGTTTCTTTTGGCCATGCGACATTAGGCCGCACAGAGCCAGTAACATCATGCAAACGTGTTTCATAGGAGCAGGGGTTCAATTTGAATACTAATATAGGATAGTTAAGAAAACATTCATAGTAAAAAGCTAAAAGTTGGGTCCTTATACCAGAATATTCCTAAGAACACTAATCAACTCGAAGGGTATAAAGTCTGTTTTGATGGACTAAAACAATATCTTCTTAACCTTGCTACATCATATATGTTGAAGTCATTCAAAATGCAAAGCCTGAACACCCGAAGGCTGCAACAACAATTTTCTCAAAATCCCTTGAACTTCAGTAGTTTCTTTCTGCGGGATTAAGAAGGTCTCCAAATCCTCAGTATTTGTAATTTGTTCTGATTTCTCAACAAAACCATAACCAAGATAGAGGCCGTTCTTGATGAGCACAAAAGCTTCTTCTTCTAGATGGCGACCTTTTTCTCTTAAAACCAAATTCTGATTGGAATTGGCCATATAATCAATTGCCAACTTCACACGTTCATTATAGATTCCAACCGATTCTTCATCTCTACAGACGCCTTTGCAAGTGGTCAGCTTGTAATGCGAGCAGGTCCAGACATTTTCCTGTAAATGGCAATATTTGGGACATAGTTCAAATTGCTCGCATACGTGCTCTAAATAAAGTCGGCAATCGCGAATACTGTGAAAAACTTGCAACGGATGGGGAGTTGACTTCAGCGTATTGAATGCCAAGTGCTGAATACCCTGCCGATCTTCATAACTAAACACGGCATACGGTTTTGGTACGCGCTTGGCCGCTTGGTTATATATGGGAAAATGATGCTTGATGGCGGCATCTTCCATCAGTCGGGCTACGAGATCGCTTCCCGAAAGCTCAAAATCAATATGGGCCGTTTCCCGGCAAAGGTTGAGTTCCTTTTCTTTTTTATCGTAGAAATGCCCTAAGACCCGTTTTTTAAGATTGATGGCCTTGCCTACGTAAATGATTTTTCCTTTTTTGT
>Ga0208015_1000368_pt1 | contig 26145 bp, 12 predicted proteins | sample 26BtaG_FD_184101 | JGI IMG/M metagenome (GOLD analysis project Ga0208015, IMG submission 184101) | Marine viral communities from Cariaco Basin, Caribbean Sea - 26B_WHOI_OMZ_CsCl (SPAdes) (version 2) | ecosystem: Environmental > Aquatic > Marine > Oceanic | place: Caribbean Sea: Cariaco Basin...
GAAGAGGTGGCTACCGAAAAAACCGGACGCACAGGCGCCTTGCCCTATATTGGCGTTGGCTGGTACCGCAATCAGTTTTCCATTCCGAATTTTTCCGCTGAAAAAAAAGTGATCCTTCTCTTTGAAGGTGCTATGAGCGAACCCGAAGTTTTTCTCAATGGCAAAAAAATTGGCAGTTGGAATTATGGTTACAGTTATTTTTATTTCGATATCACAGATCATATCCTTGCCGACCAACAAAACTCCTTGGCTGTTAAGTTAACTAATCGAGAGCGGTCTTCACGATGGTATCCTGGAGCAGGCTTGTATCGCAATGTCAGAGTGATTGTCAAAAATAAGGAAAGTATCAAGCAATGGGGAACCTTTATAACCACACCATTTATCTCGTCAGAGCTGGCGAAGGTCAATGTCAAGACGAATGTGTCTGGAGAGCATCTGATATTGGTAACACAAATTAAAGATGCTGAGGGGAAAATCGTGGCGACCGATACAACAAAAACGCTTTATGACAACCAGTTTGAGCAAAATATTGCCGTATCCAATCCGAATTTGTGGAGTCCGGAAACCCCTTATTTATATACGTCGATTTCTCAGCTTTATAAGGGAAATGATTTAAAGGACGAAATTTCAACACGCTTCGGCATTCGCAAAATAAAATACGAAGCTGAAAAAGGCTTCAGTTTAAACGATTCGGTCATTAAATTTAAAGGCGTTTGTCTGCATCACGATTTGGGTCCGATTGGAACCGCTATAAACACTTCCGCATTACGTAGGCAGCTCACCATTTTGAAGGATATGGGTGCCAATGCCATCCGCAGTTCGCACAATATGCCTTCGTTGGAGCAACTCGAATTGTGTGACGAAATGGGTTTTTTGTTTTTAGCAGAAAGTTTTGACGAATGGGCAAAGCCGAAAGTTGAAAACGGCTACCATCTCTATTTTGAAACAGATGCGGAAAAGGACATTGTCAACTTGGTTCAGGCCACCCGAAACCATCCCAGCATCGTTATGTGGAGCGCCGGCAATGAAGTGCCTGACCAATGGGGAAGTGAGGGTGCCAAACGAGCCAAATGGCTACAGGACATCTTCCATCGTGAAGATCCCACCCGACCGGTCACCGTGGGTATGGATCAGGTAGAAGCGACGATGGCCTCGGGATTTGGAGCGGTATTGGACATTCCTGGATTGAATTATCGGGTGCATTTATATGAGGAGGCTTATAAAGCCTTTCCACAAGGCTTGATTTTGGGATCAGAAACGGCTTCGACCGTAAGTTCCCGAGGGATTTATAAATTCCCCGTTGTGGAAGCAAAAATGAAACAATATGACGATTTGCAGTCCTCTTCCTACGATCTGGAAGCTTGCAGTTGGTCTAACATCCCAGATGAGGATTTTGTGTTGCAGGATGATAAACCATGGGTGATTGGCGAGTTCGTTTGGACCGGTTTTGATTATTTGGGAGAACCTACACCTTATGATGATATGTGGCCGTCGCGAAGTTCGTATTTTGGAATCAATGATTTGGCGGGATTGCCAAAAGATCGGTATTATCTCTATCGCAGTCGATGGAATACCAAAGATGAAACCTTGCATATACTTCCACATTGGAATTGGGAAGGCCGTGAAGGCGAAGTGACGCCTGTATTTGTCTATACCAGTTATGAAAGCGCCGAATTGTTCGTGAATGGAAGAAGCATGGGCATTCAAACTAAAAATAAGAGTACACCAACCCAACGGTATCGTTTAATGTGGATGGATGTCAAATATGAGCCTGGTACTATTAAAGTCGTGGCCTATGATGCTAATGGAAACGCAGTGTCAGAAAAAGAAACGCATACCGCAGGCAAGCCCTATCAACTTGTTTTGGAAGCCGATAGAACTGTGATTGACGCAGACGGCAAGGATTTGGCATTTGTCACGGTATCTGTAGTTGATAAAAACGGAATTCCATGTCCAACAGCCACCAACCAATTAAACTTTAAAGTAAAGGGCGCGGGGACTTATAGAGCTGCTGCTAATGGCGATGCAACCTCTTTGGAGATGTTCCATCTGCCCACTATGAAATTGTTTAGTGGTAAGTTGGTAGTTTTGCTGCAATCCTCCCATCAGCCAGGCGATATGCAGCTTACCGTAACGGGAAAAGGATTGAAAAAAGCAAAAATAAATATCACAACTAAATAGTAGAAAAATGAAAATAGGTCAAATGTTCATGCTAATGGCTTGTATTGTAGCCTTTTTCGGGTGCCAAACTATAAAATCAAAGAAACAATCAGAAACCGATACAGCCAAAAAACCAAACATCATTTATATTCTCGCCGACGATTTGGGTTATGGCGATTTGGGTGTATACGGACAGACAAAAATTGAAACGCCAAACATTGATGCCTTAGCAAACGAAGGTTTGTTATTTACTCAACATTATACGGCATCACCTGTTTGCGCTCCAGCGCGTGCATCATTGTTGACAGGATTGCATGGCGGTCACGCCAGTATTAGAGGAAATGATGAATGGGCAGAACGCGGTGACGTTTGGAGTTATCGTGCTATGATTGCAGATTCGACCTTGGAAGGGCAACGACCGATGCCTAAAAGTACGGTCACCATCGCCGAATTATTAAAAAAAGCAGATTATAAAACAGCAATTGTAGGCAAATGGGGATTGGGAGCACCACAAACGGAGTCCATCCCAACAGAAATGGGCTTCGACTACTTTTTCGGATACAACTGCCAGCGTCAAGCACACACCTATACGCCGGTACATTTGTATGAAAACGAAAACCGAGTGTATTTAAATAATGACACCATTGCGCCACACGAAGGCTTGGCTAAAGGCAGTGATGAGTTTTCTTTAGAATCCTATGCTAAATACACACAACCCGATTATAGTCCGACGTTGATTTTTGATAAGATGATGGGTTTTATTGATGAAAACAAAAAGGACCCGTTCTTTGTATATTGGGCAAGTCCAATCCCACATGTACCCTTACAGGCCCCTCAAAAATGGATCGATTATTACGTTAAAAAATTTGGTGATGAACAGCCGCATCATTTTATTGAGGGAGAAGGTGCTGATTATTTTCCAACCCGATACCCGCACGCTACCTATGCGGCGATGGTTTCTTATTTGGATGAAAATGTGGGCAAATTGGTCGCGTATCTAAAAAAGGAAGGCCTCTATGAGAATACGCTCATTGTATTTACTTCTGATAATGGGCCAAGCTCGGCCGGTGGTGGTGACGCCGTTTGGTTTGACAGTGCGGCGCCATTTGATAGCAGTTACGGCAAAGGCAAGGGGTTTTTGTATGAAGGTGGGATTCGAGTGCCTATGATTGCCACTTGGCCAGCTAAAATAAAGGCCGGTTCGAAAACAGATCATATGTCGGCCTTTTACGATGTCATGCCTACCTTAAACGAGATTACCAAGGTGCAAACCGACTATAAATCTGATGGCATTAGCTTTTATAATACGCTTACAAATACCGAAAAACAAAAGGAGCATGAGTATCTCTATTGGGAATTTGCTGGGTATAACGGACAAGTCGCCGTGAGAATGGGCAAATGGAAAATGATCTGGAAAAACATTAAAAATGGCAATAAGGAAGTCGAGTTGTATGATTTGGATGCCGATATCCGGGAGGAACATAATATCATGGATCAACATCCGGAAATGCTGGAAAAATTTTATGATATCGTCAGAAAAGAACATAGGACTCCTGAAAATGAATCTTTTAGTATTGAAGGGGTGGAGGCGCTTTTTGAATAGTGGAGATATAGGATTGTTGATTAACGATTGATGATTGATGATTGCGGATTTTAGATTGAAGATTTAATCAGTGTTAAAAGTTGTGATACAGAGTTCCACAGAGGTTTCACAGAGATACACAAAGTGTATTTACTATATAAAAATCAGTGCCAATCATAAACAATCCGCGTCATCAGCATTCCAAAAAGATCAGGTTTAAAAGTTGTTCCACAAAGGTTTCACAGGGTTCCACGGAGAGTATTGGCTGTTGAAACAACATTAAAATAGAAACCTCAATTGGTCAAAACTTAAGATTAAAATACATTAGAACTGCAGATATGGTCGATAATGCCTTGCAAATTTTAAAAACCGAAAAGCATTAAATTAAAAATAAATTTTTCATGAACTATTTTAAATTCTTATCTATTGTTATTAGTGTCTTGTCTATGTTAGCGTGTAAACAAGATAAAACTTCTGGAAAAACAGAACAGGTCACACATGAAAAACCCAATATCATTTTCATCATGTCCGATGATCATGCCTATCAGGCCATCAGTGCTTACGACAAGACCTTGATACACACGCCAAATATCGATAGGATTGCCGAAGAAGGCATGCTATTTTCCAATGCAACCGTCACCAATTCTATATGTGCGCCGTCAAGAGCGGTCATCCTTACTGGAAAACACAGCCATATCAATGGTAAAATAGACAACTTAAGTGAGTTTGACACTACCAATGTGACGTTCCCGCAAATCCTCCAGAAAGCAGGTTATCAAACAGCGATGTTTGGAAAATTGCACTTTGGAAATAATCCGAAAGGTTTTGATGAATTCAAGATTTTACCAGGGCAGGGCGATTATTACAATCCGCGATTTATTACCCAAAAAGGAGATACGATCATTCAGGGTTACGTCACCGACATTACCACCGATCTGACTTTGGATTGGATGAAAAATCGCCGAGATCCAAACAAACCGTTTATGTTGATGTACTTGCATAAAGCACCTCATCGCGCCTGGTTGCCAAGTGAAAAGTATTATAAGGAATTTACCCAAAAAACATTTCCATTACCAGAAACCTTATTTGATGATTATAAGACAAGAGGTACTGCAACCAAAACTGCCGAAATGGGCATCTTAAAACACATGTCGCTCATCAACGATAATAAATTAACGCCAGAAACGGTTAGGGAACTTGGTATAGAACAATGGAGCAAACTCGGTGAAAGCTTGTACAGTATGAATGCAGAACAACGTGCCAGCTGGGATGCGGTGTACGGACCTATAAATGAAGATTTTAAAAAACGATATCCTAGCATGAACGATTCCACACTCACGGTTTGGAAATATCAGCGCTATTTGCAGGATTATTTAGGAACTATTGCCTCGGTTGATGATAATGTTGGTCGTGTGCTGGATTATTTGGATGACGAAAATCTTGCCGATAATACCATCGTCGTTTATACTTCGGATCAAGGCTTTTATTTGGGTGAACACGGTTGGTTTGACAAGCGCTTTATGTACAACGAATCGTTTAAAACACCATTATTGATCAAATGGCCAAATATAATTAAGCCAGGTATTACCGAAGATGAAATGGTACAGAATTTGGATTTTGCGCAAACCTTTTTGGAAGTGGCAGGTGTAACTGCGCCAAAAGACATGCAAGGCGAGAGCTTGGTGCCACTTTTAACGGGCAAGAAGGAGCATTGGGATAGGGATGCGGTGTACTACCATTATTATGAATATCCTGCAGAACACGCCGTGAAAAGGCATTATGGCATCGCTACCAAGGATTATAAGATCATCCATTTTTATTATGATGTTGACGAATGGGAATTGTATGACCGCAAAAAGGATCCAAAGGAAATAAACAATGTGATCAATGATCCTGAATATGCCACTGTGGTTGCTGAAATGAAACAGAAACTTCAGGAGACCCGTGAAAAATACAAGGATTCAGAAACGTTGGACAAGCATTATATTGAACTTTATAAGAAGTAATAGGAATTTCTATATGGATAAATAATCAGTCAATTATTGATAAATAGTTAAACTCTTTTAACAATTTGCTGTCTTGATCAAAGATGAAGTTCACTTCAAAAGAGTCGTTGTCCTTATATGAAGCGATAAAGTGATCGTCAATTGTTAATGGGAACAGTTTCGTGAAAGTCTCCAGAGACATTCCTATATGTATGCCATAATTTAATTGTAAGCCGTTTGAATTCAGTCTCATATAGGTGATGCGCTCCACATATTTGTTTTTTAAAATCTCAATCACATCCGAATTTGAAGCCAATCGAATTAAGGAATCTTGTTCTTTGTCAAAATGCGAACCATCTAGGATAACAAAGCTATTTGAAGTTGCCTTACTAATAGAATCGCTATCCGCATTAAAATGCGGGTTATCATTTAAGATATAGCTCTTATGAAATTTGATCATGTTTAATCGCTGTTCGTTAGCGTCGGTGTTAATCGTAATAGGCGATTCTAAAAACAAATCGAGTCTTTCCTCTTTAGTTAAAGAATGGTCTTGAAGTGAATTCCCATGGACAGCCTTATCTTGACAGGACGTCAGAAAGCTTGATATAAAAACCAATAAAATGATGCTATTCCCACGTTGTTTATTGAATGAAAAACATTGAGTCATAAATTCGGAATTTTAGATAATCATGTCTCTAATATAGTTATTGTTTTAAATGAGCGCGTTATTAGATGAAGGAATTTATAGCCGACTGGAAAATTTTCTGACGCCATAGCGAGGTTGGGGATTATCGTGAAATTAGGATGATTACATCAATAAAAGTCAAAACTACGTGTGTAGCTTTGACTTTTTTAATATAAACCCCGTGAAACTTATCTCGCTACTTCAACATAACAGTAAAATGCTCAAGTTTAGCTTCTACTATGTCCCCTGAGGTGTTCATGATTCTTATAAACTTAACTTCACTATTGATATTAGCTTTTATAGCATCATCTTTAACTTCCGTTTTCACAGAAGTCCACTCGGCGCCATCTGTTGAAACCTCAAGCACCAAATGCTCGTAAACTGCAGCTGGCGTGAGTTTGTAGGCTATGGTTTTTGCCTGCGTTACATCCTGCAATTCAAAACCAAAATAAGATTGTGGCTCTAAACGGAGCACTTCCAACGGCGGATTCAATGCCAACGTTCTATCCCTTAATGTGATCGGCTGATTTTTTAACTGCTCAATATTTGTGAATAATTGATGCGGATTATAATTGGCTTCTACTTCTAAATTTTTGTGAAAGGCTTGGTTATAGGCTTTGGTTAAGTATGCAAACCCTTTATCGATTAACGGTGAAACCACTAAAGTGCCAGTTTTAACTCCGGGTTGGTATGGGTTCTGGTTTTCGGTACGGTCTATTACATACATTTTTGCCTTAATAGCTTTGAGTGCTTGATAACTTCTTTCAAAATCGTCCGTTTGTTTTTCTTGTAATGCCGTGTACATATTCAACAGGGCAAGACCTGACTGTCCAAGGAGTTGGAACTGTTTTACCCACGGGCGGATCTCATCCAAAAGCACCGGATTATCTTTACTGTTCAATAAAATATAGGAGGCTTCCACCATCGCTTGGAACTCCTTTTGGACGGTTTCAAAATTGTCAATTTGTTGATTGGCTTCAAGGTCTCTGAGGAATGCATCCGCTTGTGGTGCAAAGTTGACAGATTCATCACGTCTGTATTTATGGCCATTCGGACCCAAATCGCTATTGTGGCTTGCAAAAATCTCGAGAGCTTTATAGCTTTCGGGCATGACTACTTTTAAGGCTGCCAACCAATTTTTATCTGGTTGATATGCCGCCATATTCCAAGTGTAATCAGCTACACCATAAATAGCGATTTTAGACGCTTCGGCATGTTCCATTGGATTGGCGACAAAACCAGAAACATCATCGGTGATATCTTTTCCGTTGCCATAAGCTGGGCCTAAAAGCAAATGATTTCTCACGTAATCAGACACAGGAAAATTCCACCATATAAAGGCCTTACGCTGAATTTTGGCGTTGATCCAATCCATCGTTTCTTGGTCAATATCCGACACGACAGTGTTGCCCGTCCACATAATCCTGATGGAAGGATCCAGTTCTTTTCCTAAGGTTTCTAAATAGCCACCTTCGGGTTTGGACCAGCCTTTGTTGTATTCGGTAGGGCACATGATTAATGGCTTGACATCCTTTTTGACGGTTACAAAGTTGTTGTGTATGAAGTTCAATAGGCCAGCCTGTTGTGTTGGGTTGGTGCCTTCTCCTGAGATATCATCAAAAAACACGGCATAGGAACGAATGCCCAAATCGTACATGAGTTCAAATTTATGGAGTAGGGCCGTGCGATCTTCATCATTCCATTGGATATCTTTTCCAGGATGAACGGCCCAAACGAAATCGACATGGTTCAATTCTGCTCTATCGATCAGCTTTTTTAATTGGACGGCTTCATCTTCGGGATAAGGTTTTCTCCAATTTGGAGAGCTGTGGTAGGGATCGTCTTTTGGTCCATAAATATAGGTGTTCAATTTGTTTTGCCCATAAAAATCGATTTGACGCATGCGGTGTTCAAAACTCCACGGCGTTCCATAAAACCCTTCTACCACACCTCGCGCAAGGACATCAGGAAAATCAATGATTTCGCCTTGTGGGAATTTGTCTGATTCTAAAAGTTCTATCAGCGTTTTTACACCGTAATAAGTGCCACGTGCATCTCTGCCTATAACCGTAATCTTTTTATTGCTGCTATTAATAAAATAGCCTTCTGGGCTTTGAGGTACTTTTTCCAGGAATTTTCTATGGAATCGATCATTGATGTCTCCTACCGTAACCGTAAAACCCTTATTGGAAGTGTTGTCCTCATTAAAAAAATCGGAGAGTAAATTTTGGGTAGTTTCATCAACGTTTTTTTGCTTTAATTTAAAATGAGTGGGGGTGTCAATATAATTAGAAATTATGGTTTGTTTAAACGTAGGATTGATGTCTGAATTTTGTGCAAAGCCAAAATAGGTCATCAATAAGAATAATCCAGAAAATAAAATCTTCATAATAATAGTACTACTTGTCAATTTTTGTGTTTTAATCACGGCAATATTGGTGTTAGTAAGGTTCTTTAATCTTTTTGGAACCTCGTATTTAATTAAGTTTTTCTGCTAAAATATTCAAAGTGTTTTTTGCATCATTGAGCATGTCTTCTAAATTTTTAGATTTTGAAGTGATGTTGAATTGAGCGATGACTAAATCTAAATGATGTAGTTCATCCAATAGCTTTCTATCTAATAATTCCTTTCTCAGAATCCTAATTTTCTCGGCATCTTGAATACCTTCTCTTAGCCTTTCAAAACGAATGGAGCTTCTATTGTCAGGATATACAATGTAGGTATCGCCAGCAGGCCAAGTGATGAAACGGGAATCTTGCAGCGGATTTTCGGTCCAGCTATTGTAAGACCATCGTAAAAAACCATCAAAATCGGCGGCCATGGTGTACCATCCTATAAATGTGCCTTCCGCTGGGGCCGAAAAGGTAAAAGTGTTTGGGAAGTCATCTGCACAGGAGACATAAAACGTGCTGATATAGCCATTGGCTCTTCTTACGACCAAATCTTCTTCATCAACAGGGTCTCCAAATGCGACGGACATGTCCTTTAATTCATTGGGATAAAGTTTGTAACTTTTATGGTTGTCGGCAAAAGAGACACCAAATTCCGGGGCATGGGCATTGAGCAATTGCAACATGGCCTTCATTTCTGCTGGTCCGCGTTCGTCCATGGCGATTCTTGTAATGGTATTCCAGCCTTTTTGCTCCAAATGTGCTTTAAATTGTTCCAAAAACGGAACCCAAAGGTCGTTATACGCTTCAGTTCCGGGAGCGGCCTTTATTTTAACCTCTTTGTTTTCAGCTTCATCAAAATAATAGAATTCATTGCCCCACGGCACCATCGAATAACAGCTTATTTGATTTTTAACGCCTAAATCCATCATCATTTGCACCCAGTTATCAAAAATCGTGTAATCGTAGGTCCAAGTGCCATCGGCCTTTTTACGCCATTCGATCATTGCTTCAAATTGGTCATAAGTCTGTCCGCCCCAAGGTCGTTTGTTCAGCGAGACGGTAATCACTTTCTGGCCCACATCTGCAAGACGTTTCATGATGGGTTTTAATAGTTCAAAATGTGCTTCCGACCAAGGCTCAACATCGTGATATCGTGCTACGGCATAAGGATTTTGCCATAAGTCCAAATGGAATTTCCAATCGGATGCCGGTGGCAATACTTTATCAATCACGCGGATGGAAAAGTCCATGGTTTTAGTGTCCTGTCCTTTGATGTCTATGGTGAAAGTACTCTTATAAATCCCTGCTTTGGCATTCGCTGGGACGTCGATAGTGATCCAAATTGGTCGTGTTTCTTGTTCTTTAATAGCATAAGATGTTATAGGATCTAAAGCATCTGCAGCCAACGAGGCGGCATAGTCTTCTGGTTTTCTATAGCCACAGCCTTCGGCATATTCATCGGTAATGACGTATTTCACAAAATTTATTTTGGCAATATCCGATGTTAAGGTTTCGCCGGAATCCGACTTGAATTCGGAAAACTTCGTATTGACTTCGGTCAAAGAATCTTTACTCCAAAGAACGACTTGTGCAGAAGTCCGTTCGCCTTTCCATGCAGTTCCTGACCAGGTGTTTTGCTGTTCTATTTTCGGGATTTCGCTTCTTATAAAACGGATGTCCGTTGAGGTGACCGAAGCTTGTAATCCGTTGGGAAGAGCAACCCAATTCTCATCGGTGCTGGGCGAAGGGTCTTGGGGCTCTTCGTAGGTTTGAGCTATGGTAAAGTCTTTGTTTGTATTCTGACAACCGAGGGTCATTAGAATTGAAAAAACGAATACGGATTTAAAGATTAGTTTCATTCTTGTTTTCAAATTTTGTATTTGTATTTATTATTTTTTATCTGATAACAAATTTGGAATTTGGAATTTGGAATTTGAAATTTTGATTTTGATGTTTTCAATCATCTACTCCCCAATAGCAGGCCCATTCAAAACTTTCTTTTCACCATTTGGTGCGGTGTACCAAACTTCTAATGATCCGCCTCCGGTCGCTTCGTGATATTTTATAGTCAACGGATGCCATCCTTTTTTAAGCGCCACCATGCCGTTTTTCTCCATGGCCGAATGGTTGCCGCCATTATCCACGACGAACTTATCACCTATATACAACAAGCTACCATCATCAGATTTTGTGGCGAACTCGAACAGACCGTCTTCCTCTGCATAAAAATAGCCTTTGAATACCATGGATACGTGTTCTTTGCCATCATGATCGGTAAAATCAATATTGTTTACTGAGGTGAACATAGCTTTGTTTGGTAAAACAATATCATCCACGACAGAAAATTGTTTGATACCTGCCCATCGTTTGATACTTCCCACATTTGGACTGATTTCTACAGGTTCTAAGTAAGTTTGCTTTTCTATTATGGCTGATCGCGTGTCACTGTCAATGTCGCCTCTATAAGCAATCGTATTTAAAGTGACTGTTTCTGTGAATTCCAGTGCGTCTGTATATTTGTTGGATTCCTTGGTAGGTACACTGCCATCCGTTGTGTAATAGATCTCCATGCCTTCCAATGGCGCGTGCAGTTCAACAGTCGCTTTGTCCAGAAATGCAACTTTGTCATTAAAGCCCGACACGGATGGAATGTGGTATTTGATATCCAAGGCATCCAATCGGTCGTATTGAAGCAGCATTCTTTTTTGGAAGTCCTCATGATCTTTTTGGTCTTTTGAAGTCCATGCTGTTTCTGCCAAAGCCAACATCCTCGGGAAGGCCATATATTGCAAACGTTTAAAATTGGGAATCATTTCCGACCATAAATTGGCTTGAATTCCTAAAATATGTTTAGCCTGATCTTTAGTGAATTCTTCAGGAATAGGCTCGTAGTTATACACTTTTTCAAATGGTGTCACATCATGCTGGGCATCAAAATAGTATTCAAAACACGGCGTGAGTACCATGTCGTTGCCATTGTCTGCCGCAATATCTCTCATGGTCGGAGCCCAATTGCGCCACCACATCATCGTCGCGTCTTTGGATAGTCCGCCTTCAACAATTTCATCCCAACCCATCAAGCGTTTGCCTTTTGACTTTAAGAAGACTTCAATCTCTCTGTTGAAAAAGGATTGCAATTCATGTTCATCCTTTAAGTTGTTGTCCTTAATAACCTTCTGACATAACGGACATTCCTTCCAGGATTGGATATTCACTTCGTCACCGCCAATATGAATATATTCTGACGGGAACAGTTCTGCTATTTCCGATAGAATATTCTTGGTGAATTCATAGGTCGTTTCTTTTCCTAAACAGGCTGGAGTTGAGAAAAGTTCGCCCCATCCGGCTTCCTCAGTACAGGATAAATAAGGATAATTATCAATGGCCGATTTAAAATGTCCAGGCATATCTATTTCGGGAATCACTTCAATTTGACGTTCTGCAGCATAGGCAATGATTTCTTTGATTTCGTCCTGGGTAAAGAAACCCCCGTACATTTTTTGTCCATCACGATTGTGATAGTGTCGTTCGTCAATAATATAGGAAGGATCCGTTTTTGCCAATTCGTTGCAGGCGATGTCATGGGAACTTTCCACACGCCAAGCGCCTTTTTCGGTCAATAACGGGTATTTTTTGATTTCAATACGCCAGCCTTGATCATCGGTGAGATGCATGTGGTAGGTGTTCAGCTTATAAAGTGCCATATAGTCCAAAAAGGTTTTCACTTCATCAAGACTGAAAAAATGGCGGCTGAAATCCATGTGCATCCCACGCCAAGAAAAACGTGGTGAGTCTGTAATTTGAATGCTCGGAATCACCCAATTCTGTTCTTTGCTGTTTTTGGTTTCGATACTTGGTGGAAGAAGTTGACGTAAGGTTTGCACGCCGTAAAAATAGCCAGCAGGATCACTGGCTTTAATGGTGATTTTTTTTGGAGTGACCTCCAAAGTGTACGCTTCACTTGTAATGGCATCGTCATTTACTAAAACAATTCCTCTATCTTCTCGCGTATCTATTATCGACAATGGATACCCGGCAGCATTTTCGAATAAATCGGATAAGTATTTGGCAGCGGGTTTTTGCGTGTCATTCTCGACAGAAATCTTGCTGTCTTCTGTGAATCTGAAGCTACCTTCTTTAATGACCATTTCAGAAGGTTTCGGAACTATGGAGATTTCCTCTTCTGTAAAAGATCTTGTTTTTGTGGTTTCGCAGCTATTGAGAATGAGTAATAGCATTAATAGCGATGAGAAATTTTTCATTTTTTCATTTTTTAAGACGTTGAAATCCTTAATTTTCTGTTCGTTCAGCCTTGACGGTTTTCGTATTAATTTCTACAATTTTTTAGACATGAATTACATTAATTACACTAATCTTCACAACTCTATTAATGAGACCTGTCAGGTTTCTAAAACCTGACAGGTCTGGAAATTGACAGTTTAAAAGTTGATTCCCAGCTAATTTGTGGAATTAATTGCTTTCAGTTTCTTGCCTCGCTTTGAGTTCAGGTTCAAGTCCAGCATAATCCTTAAAATAATTGATACCTAAATCATCCCAATGTTTTTGCATTTTTTTAAGTGCGATTTTAAAGCTGTCGTAATCTTTGTTTTCCAATTCGGTCCAGCCTACTTCAGCATAAGCCGCAATTCTTGGAAACGTTTGCCGTTCAACATCCGCATTGGTTGGCGTCCACTCGCTCCACATTTGGCAGCCTGTGCCGTAGATATTATTGTGGTATTGTGCATCCAAACCTTCAGGAATAGGGTCAAAGTTATAGGCTTTTTCCAAAGGTATGGACTCATAGCTATAATCCAAATAGGTTCTGTTGTGCAGCGAGTTTACAATGGCATACCCGTTTTTCGCAGCTTCAGTCAATAATTCCAGATCGCCTTTCCAGAAATGGACAATGGCGTTTTTCGCCAGTTCGGTTTCTGCTTCTTGGTCGTCTTTCTTTTCCTCAAAATCAGCATGGATGTTCTTGCCTAAAATTTCGTTCCAACCCATCATGCGTCGGCCGTTATCTTCAATATATTTTGAAATTTTGTTGGTGAAGTTGATTTGAAGATCGGCAGGTGACTTAATATGATGCTCTCTCATGTATTTTTGAACAGAAGCCGATTTCTCCCAAACTTCATAACCCACTTCATCGCCTCCAATATGGATGACTTCAGATGGAAACAACACAAACAATTCGTCTAAAACGTCTTTAATAAAGGTGACAACTTCTGGTTTTGTAACATCGTAGTTGTCGTACAAGCGGCCAAATTTCACCGGGACCTCAATAGCTTCCCCTGCAGTTCCCAACCATGTGTATGCTGCAATGGCGGCACTGGAGTGTCCTGGCATTTCAAATTCTGGAACGATAGTAATGTTTCGGTCTGCCGCATAAGCAACAATATCTTTGATCTGCTCTTGGGTGTAGAATCCGCCGTGTGGCTCTCCCGAAGTTTTTCCACTGTTCCAAGTTTCAATTTCACTATCGGCACGAAAGGCACCAACCTCGGTCAAAAGTGGGTATTTTTTAATCTCAATACGCCATCCAGCATCGTCAATCAAATGCCAATGGAAGGTGTTCATTTTTAATAAGGCCATTTGATCAAGCATTTGCTTTACGAATTCCTCGCCATGAAAATAGCGGGACTCGTCAAGCATGTAGGCACGCCATTTAAATCGCGGACTATCCGTAATGTTAACTGATGGCACCAAATAAGTTTTGTTTTGCGAATCTTCTGAAGTCTCAATGGAGATCAATTGTTTCAAGGTTTGCACCCCATAAAAATAACCTGCGGCATCGTTGGCTAAAATGCTTGTTTTTTTAGGTGAAACTATTAATTTATACGATTCTGGAGCTAAATCCTCATTTTTTTCAAAACTGATGGAAGCGCCATAGTTTTCAACTACAGAGGTTTTAAAACCTGAAGTATCGGTAATATAAGCTTGAAGATCTGCCGCAGCCGATTTCTGTTCTTCAAGATTTGCGAAAATTTGTTGTCCGTCTTTGATCGCAAAGGAGCCTTCATTTAATTCTAAAGATGAAGGTTTTGGAAGAATGGCTATTTCAGATGCCGTAAAAGATCTGGTTTTTTCTGTGCAACTACTCAGCGTAAAAAGTGCGATTAAAGTAAATAAAATAACTCTCATGGATGGTATAAATAATAGTTGACAAACTTTGTTTTTACAAAAAATCAATCTGAAAATGTATAAACTTATACGTGGTTTCTGAAATCATTTCGACGGATAACAGCTCCACAAGGGTGGATGCATTTTTCCTTTAGGAGTCTACTTTGAATTCTTCCAAATTGATGGCAATATTAATCTTGTGGGATAAATCCCATTTTATAATCGGTGGATGCAAAAGTCATTAAAGCTTTGTAAATATAATCGCTTACTTGTTTTTGTCCTGGAACATTGATCAAATCGGCCGTATCTTCTGGCCGATGATATTCTGGGTGTGCACCCGTGTGAACGCCAAGGACGGAAATATCTTTCTTAAAAAACGACACGTGGTCTGAGCCTCCCACTGATCCAGCATGGACTATTGGAGTTAAGCTTAAGGATTCACCTAAATTCTGCATGAACTCTACGCCTCCCGGGAAGGTTCCGGCACCATTCATATACACATGGTTATCGGTATTCAATCGGCCTACCATGTCCATGTTGATCATCAGTTTAATCTGTGAAAGAGGAACTAACGGGTTTTCCACAAAGTATTGACTTCCCAACAACCCCTGTTCTTCAGCACCGAAAGCGATAAAAATAACGCTGCGTTTTAAATTGTTTTTGTTGGCAGCCACTTTCTCGGCGATTTCCAATAGGGTGGCCGTGCCACTGGCATTGTCATCGGCACCGTAATGAATTGTGTTTTTATTATCTGATTTTGAAGAAGGTCCACCCATTCCTAAGTGGTCATAATGGGCACCTAAAATAATATATTCGTTTTTTAAGATAGGATCGTTGCCTTCTAGATAAGCAACAACATTGCAGGTTTTGGCGAGCGGTTTTTCAGGTTGGCCTTTTTCAATTCGTAAACGGGCCTTGAATTTCTGTTTGTAGTTTTTAGCCAAAGGAAGAAGGCCTTGCTTTTTGAAATCCTTGACGATGTACTTAATAACAGCGCGATTGGCTTTGGTGCCTGGATACCGACCTGCATTTTTTTCGGAAGCTAAAAACAGGATATGATCTTTAATTTCGTGCTCAGTAATCTCTGCTTGCGAAAATGAAGCATGATAGGCTAAGATCAAAAATGAAAACAGAAGTAATTTTTTCATAACAATATTTATTATACAATAATGATTTACGCTCTGTTAGATATGGCGGTTTTTTTTAAGCTATTAGAAAAGTTAAAACGGAGTGCAAAGCAAATTTATAAATTAATATGTAATACATAATACAATTAATTCTATTTTATTATATTTAGCCATATTTTTTGACAATGTCTTTAGGTGCCATTTTGATGGATAATATGACAAGCAAATTTGAGTGAAATTTAACTGGTATCCGAACAAAGCAGTAATATTTATAAGTAAATTTTCCAAATATGAAGAAAATTCAAAAATCGGCACTTTTATTAGTCATTATTTTTACCTGGATACAATCGTTTGGTCAAGAAATTTCCAAATTAGAACTCGCAGATCTTCCCAATTTACCTGCAGAAAATGCAGCAACGGCATCCATTGGATATGCTGGAATGTTGGGAGGCGGGCATAATGGTGTGCTTTTAGCGGCTGGAGGCGCAAATTTTCCAGAGGGATTACCTTGGGAAGGCGGAAAAAAAGTATGGAGTGATGCCATTTTTATTTTTGAGAATGGCCAATGGCGGTTATCCTCTAAAAAATTACCAATGCCGTTGGGTTATTCGGCGTCCGTGTCAATTCCGCAGGGCGTTTTGTGTATTGGTGGTAATAATGAAAATCTTATAAGCGATCAGGTTTTCCTGATGGCTTATAATAGTGCGACGAAGGAGGTGGATTTTACTGAATATCCGAATCTCCCTGAGCCTTTAGCATTTTCTTCAGCTGTCCTGTATGAAGATGCAGTGTATGTGGTTGGAGGGAATAATGCTGCTGGTAGCACCAATTCGTTTTATAGGTTATCGTTAAAGGGTCAGCAACAGTGGGAGAAACTATCGGATTTTCCTGGGAGTCCGAGAGCACTTCATGCGACAGCTGTTCAAGAAACACAGACCAATAAAAAGCTATTCGTTATTGGGGGAAGAAATGAAATTGCAGGTCAGAAGTCAAAGGCACTGACAACATATTTGTCTTACGACTTTAAAAGGCATTCCTGGGCAGAGGAAGGTGAGCTGCTCATAAAAGGTGCGCCGAGGGTGTTGATGGGCGCATCGGCAGAAGTAATGGGCTCCATGCATATAATGGTTTACGGTGGTAGTGACGCCATACTTTTTGATGAATTGGAAACCATTGGTTTGGAATTGGCTGCAGAGCCCACCGACAGTATAAAAAATGAATTGACTTCCAGACGTGATGAGATCTTGAATAATCACCCTGGATTTTCTAAAGACATATTGGGATACAATACGATTACCAAGAAGTGGTTTGTATATGCAACATTAGCTTCTCAAATACCGGTTACTACTCTCGCTTTTAAAAATAACGACGATTTCATTATTGTATCTGGAGAGGTGTCTCCTGGTGTTCGTACATCGGGAGTGCAAAGCTTTAAAATTGCTGATGCCGCACATCCTTTCGGGGTTCTTAACTATAGTGTTCTCGCTTTATATTTACTGATTTCGGTCCTGATTGGTCTCTATTTTGCACGTAAGCAGAAATCCACCGAAGATTATTTTGTGGGTGGTGGACGTATTCCTTGGTGGGCGTCGGGTTTAAGTGTGTTTGGAACGCTGTTAAGTGCCATCACCTTTATGGCCATTCCTGCCAAAGCTTTTGTAACTGATTGGTCTTTCTTTTTTCTGAATATAACCGCAATCCTCATCACCCCAGTTATTGCCTTTGTGTTCATCCCATTTTTTAATAAACTAAAAATAAAAACGGCCTATGAATACCTTGAGGACCGTTTCAATTATACCGCGCGTGCTTTTGGAAGTTTATCTTTTATCTTATTTCAATTAGGGCGCATCGGCATTGTATTGCTATTGCCATCTTTGGCCATTTCCATTGTCACCGGAATCCCAGTGGAGACCAGTATATTAATTATGGGCCTACTGTGCATCTTTTACACGACTTTTGGAGGGATTGAAGCGGTAATTTGGACCGATGTCATGCAAGTGATCGTGCTTCTTGGAGGTAGTGTCCTGGCGGTGGTGTGGATTATGCTGCATACAGAAACCTCTTTTGGCGATATGATTACTTATGCTTCAGATAGGGATAAATTCAATATTGCCAATATGGATCTTAATTTTACCGAGTCCACGTTTTGGGTCGTTTTTATTGGTGGTCTTGCCTCGGCGATGGTCACGCAAGGGACTGATCAAACCATTGTTCAACGGTATTTGACCAGCTCCAGTGTCAAGGATTCCCAAAAAACTTTATATACTAATGCGGTCTTGACATTACCGGCAACCATTATCTTTTTTGGAATTGGAACCTTGTTGTTTATATTTTATTCTGAGATGCCCAACAAGCTCTCGCCAGCCATTTCCAACAACGACTCAATCTTTCCGTGGTATATTGTAAGGGAGTTACCTATAGGTGTTTCAGGCTTGTTGGTAGCAGGTATATTTTCGGCAGCAATGTCGAGTATAAGCAGTAGTTTGAATTCGGTTTCAACAGCTTATTGCAATGATTTCCATTTACATTTCCGACCAAAAGTAAATGATCTTAAATTGTTGCGAATTGCGAGGGTAGCCACTATGGTGACTGGTGTTTTTGGTGTGCTTTTAGCCCTGTGGATGGCAAGTTCTGAAATCAAATCGCTTTGGGACCAGTTTTATCGTTTCTTGGGACTTTTTACAGGAGGATTGGGAGGCATGTTCCTTTTGGGAATGCTTACCAAAAGAGCAAATGCAAAAGGTACCTTGATGGGGTTGGTAGTGAGTGCGCTTTTAATATGGTATATCAGCGTCTATACAGACATCAGCTTTTTAATGTATTCCTTTTTTGGAGTTGCTTCTTGTTTCGTGTTCGGATATCTGTTTAGTTTGATGTTTCCTAATCGCAAAAAAGAAGAGGCTTAACTTCTGCACTATCCATTAACTTTAGGTGAATTAAAATTGGACTTGGTAAGTTTTTTATTTCAATATTTGCCATCCTGGAGAAAAATACGTGGATCTGCCACCCACTTTTATTTTCTGGATCTCAGTGCCGGTATGAAAACAAGTTGCGCCTTCTTTTCTGTTATGGATTAAAAATTCTTCTGGAAAATCAGGATGGTGGGCGTCGTTTTCAATCGCCACTTCTATGACGTGTCTCATGGCTTTAAAAATGGTTTCGATATCCTTTTCGGAGAGGTCTTGTACTTTTTGCTCAGGATGTATTTTGGATTGGTATAAGATGTCATCCGCCATCCAATTGCCGACGCCAGCCGCCACACTTTGATCCATGACTACTGCTTTGATGAACGTTTTCCGCTTGCGCAGTGACGCTTTGAAATCTTCTAAAGTGAGGTCCCTTGCATCATCGCTGAGGTTGCGAGCTACTTTGTAATCTGCAATGGAGTCTGTCAAGTCCCACCAGCCAAATTTTCGCTTGTTCTCGAAGGCAAAATGGAAACCATTTTCAAAGGTGAGCACAATATGTCCAAATTTTGGGCGGTCTTCTTTTTCTTTATAATAATTGGGACGACCGGTCATTCCGAAATGGATGACGAGTATTTTTTGGCCCGAAGTTTTTATGAATAAATACTTTCCGATACGCTGTGTTTCGGTCAGTTCTTGATTGATCAGATGCTTTTCAAAATCCGCGAGTGAGGCTTTGAGCAATCGGACATCGCGACATTCAAATGCGGTAATTCTTTTGTGCAGTGAAGTGTTGTCTATATAAACCTTATAACCTTCGACTTCTGGTAGTTCTGGCATTGTTTTTTTTTTTTTTTTTTTAAATTAACAAATTTTAATGAAGAATAAGAATCAAATAAATTCTTAAATTTGTTACTATGAAGATTTATAAACTAACTACCGTAACCGACCAGGTATTGGATGCATTTAGGAGATTAATTCCTCAACTTGCTCCAGACTGTGCCTTGCCCACAAAAAAGGACTTAGAGGCTATTGTCAATTCCGGAACGACATTGCTTTTTATAGCAGAAGAGGATAATGACATATTGGGTACATTGACTTTGGTATTTAATAAAATACCAACAGGCGATAAAATTTGGATAGAAGATGTCGTGGTAGATAAGTCGGCCAGAGGTAAAGGTGTTGGTGTGAAATTGATGGAGTTTTCCATTGCATATGTCAGGAACAAAAACATAAAAAGTATTAACCTCACTTCCAGTCCGGACAGGGTTGCTGCCAATAATTTATATCGAAAGTTAGGGTTTGTGCAAAGAGAAACCAATGTTTATAGATTGACGATTGCTTAGATAATTGCCAGGATATCAGGGTTGATAATTATAGATTTGCTTAAAACAAAATGGGTTAGACTAAATGCTTCGACTCCTTGATCCTCAGTTCATCTTATAATATTATCTACACAAAAGCCCCTACTTCATGCTTGTTTAAATACTCATCAATGCCAATTTTTTCCGCCTCATTTTTAAAGTTCAATGGACTCTTTTTAAACTGTTTTTTAAAACATTTTGAAAAATACTTAGGATCATTAAATCCTGTCATAAATGCTGTTTCAGAAATCGTATACCCATTCTTGGTAATTAATACTGCTGCTTTTTTTAATCGCAATATTCTTACAAAATCTACTAAAGTATGGCCTGTTAACGCTTGACATTTTCTGTAGATAGTTGAATAGCTCATGTTTAATGGTGCAGCCAACTCTTCCATTTTGAAACTGGCATCTTCCAATCTTAAGTTGATATTGGCGACTAGATTTTCAAGGAAAATTTCATCTTGCGATTTTTCTAATGTTACTTCTGGCCTTGAAATAGCTTCTTTGCGATATTTTGTGATAATATGCTCTTTGGCAATAAGAATGTTTTGGATTTTCAATAGTAATTCATTCGTATTGAAAGGCTTGTTGATGTATTCTATAGCCCCTGATTTTAGCCCCTCTATTTTAGAATGGGTGGAGTTTTTGGCAGTCAATAGAATTATTGGAATATGCTGGGTAAGTGGTTCGTCTTGTAGTTTCTTGCACATTTCGATACCGTCGAGTTCTGGCATCATGATATCACTTATTATCAAGTCGGGAATGTTACTTTTAGCATAATGATAGCCTTCGTTTCCGTTTTCAGCTAAAATGACATTGTACTGCTCTTGAAGAAGATCTTTCAAAAACAATTGCAAATCCAAAGTGTCTTCCACTATAAGAATAGTTTTTTTCATGATGTTCAGCTCCTTCATCTTAGATGCACTTGGCTCCTTTTCTGTTATGGGTTCTGTGGAGTCCTCCTCCAGATCGCACATAATTCTTTCTGTATCCGAATAGGCGGATTCATGTATGGGAAAAGTAATCGTAAATGTCGTGCCGCTAACGGCTGAGGATTCTACTTCGATTTTACCTTTATGCAAGTCAATCAATTCTTTTGTAAGCGCCAAACCGATCCCGGTGCCTTTGTTTTTCTTTCCAATATTGGACTGATAAAAAAGTTCAAAGATGGTGTTCAGTTCTTCCTTTGAAACCCCTGGACCTGAGTCAGTCACCGAAAGGCGCACCATTTTTTTTGAATTGATAGGGGTAACGGTCAGTATGATGTTTCCTTCTTTTGGGGTGAATTTAAAAGCGTTGGAAAGCAGGTTGTATATGATATGTTCCAGTTTTTCTCTATCATACCATGCTTCAGTTAAATTTTTAGGGCAGTTAATCGTAAAATCTATATTTTTTTGTCTTGCTAATTCGTTAAATGATTGGGCTATCTGTTCAATGTTTTTGTATAAATTGGATTTTGTAACCATGAGCCTTAATTGGTCCAGTTCCTTGTTTCTAACCAAGGTTAGCTCGTAGGCAATTTTTGAAAGACGCTTAGTGTTGTAGGCGATAATATTAAGACGTTGTTTTAAAAGAAGATTTCCACTTTTTTCGGCGTTATGGATCATATCTTGAATTGGCCCTAATATTAAGGTGAGTGGCGTTTGAATTTCATGAGACATTTTAGCAAAAAAGTTCATTTTTAAATTGTGCAATTCATTTTGATTCTGATGACTTATCTTTTCCAAGAACAATTTCTTTTTTAAGGCATACCAGCGTCTGACACCAAAAACTCCTAAAACAAAGAGGCATGCATATAGAAACCAAGCAATGGGCTTGTTCCAAAATGGTTGTTCAATAGAGATGTATATGCTTTTAGCAGGAATGTCCCAAATGTCGTCCCTTGTGCCTGCCTTCACCTCAAATGTATAGTTGCCGGCAGGGATGTTGGTATAGGTTGCTGAACGGTCCTGATGATTATAGATCCAATCGTCGTCAAAGCCTTTTAAGCGATAGGCGTAAAAATATTTAGGATATAATATATTGTCAATAGCGGCAAATCGGAAAGAAAATGAGGACTGGTTGTATTTAAGGTGCAATGAATTTACATTGGCCATGCCCTTATCAACTTGTTCTGGCAATAACACTTCGGCCGGTTGGTTAAGCACCTCTATCATGTTGATTTGTAGCTTGGGCTGCGACTCCTTTTTGTTGAGATCTTGAGGAAAGAAATAATTAAAACCTTTGGAACCCCCAAAATACACCAGTCCTTTATGGTCCTTAAATGCGCTTCGCGACAAAAACATATTGTCCTGTAGGCCGTCTGTGATATAATAGGTTTTTATGATGGAATCTCTGGTGTTGAAATTGACAATTCCATTGTTGGAGCTTATCCATAAATTATCATTTCCGGTATTGATGACCGCAGCCAAAGACCGACTTGATAGTGTTTTAATCTCCTCAAATGACGAAAATAAATTTTTTTGGGTATCGTATTTCAATAATTTCCCCGAATTATTTATAAGCCATAGGCTGTTGTAGGAACCCTCTGAGATGGATTTTACGCTTTTCAATCGATCCAATTGATCGTTTAGAATGGAAAAGTCCCGGAATGTTGAAGCCTTTAACTGATTATGGTTTTCATTAAATTGAAATAATCCTCCTTCATAAATACCAAGCCACAAGTCGCCGTTTTGAGTTTCCATCATGCTTTCAACAATAGTACCATTCAATCCATTCTCATTGCTCTCAAAAGAGGCCAGAAGTTCCAAATTGTCTGAATAGATATTCAGACAGGTATTCGAGCCTACCCAGACCCTGCCTTTGCTGTCCTTATATAGGGTTCGAACATCAGATGCTTTTTGGTTTTTTGCGTTTAACACCGGGATTTCCCTAAATTCATTCTTTTTGGAATTGTAAAACCATAAACCATTCTTATACGTGCCAATCCATATATTCCCCCTATTGTCCTCTTCTATGCATTGGATATAAAACCCTTTAGTAGTACCTGAATCTTTAAAAAATTGCTTCTCATTAGTATCTCCATCTCCGTTGAACGTAATTTTTGTAAGACCTGAGCCATCAGTTCCGGCCCATAGGACCCCATCAGAACTCTTGTAAATGCTCAATATTCTACTGGGAGTAAAATTTTCGGACCCTTCGTGATAATTGATATTGTTGTCTGCATTAGGCAAGATGTTCAAGTTGCCATAGTTGGGTGTGATCCAGATGTTTTTGTGATTATCTTCATTTACATCTAAAATGGTATTGCTGCTTAAAGAGGCCTCACTGTTCACTTGTTTGGTAAACAAAAGTACCTCACCTGTAGATAAATTTACTTTGTACAATCCTCCACCATCAGTTCCTGCCCATAAAAAATTATTAGAATCCTCGTAGAGATTCAGGAACATTTCATTTTTAATATGATGTGTATTGCCTTTGAAAAAGGAATCTTGAATAAATTGTTTAGAACTGATATCATATAAGAAAAGGCCTTTTGTTTCGGATCCAACCCATAGTCTGTTGTAATTATCTGTCAATAATCTTAAGCTTTCTGGATAATTATTGAATGGTGCCACCAGATACTCTTTCTTAAGAGTTACTAGGGAGTAGGCCAAAACATGGCCATCTCCAGTACTTAAGAAGACATCTTTGTTTGGTCCCAACGCGATATCTACAACGTCTTTTAAAGGATTGGCCAATTCAGGAAAGGACGTAATGCTGTCCATTTTGGAATTAGCATACTTGAATATGCTGCCTTTGGTTGTAGCTATCCAGGTTTCATTGTTTTTTGAGGTGATAACCTTTATTTTTTCATGGTTAATCAAGGATGTTAGGTCTTCAAAAAAACCGTTTTTAGAGTTGTATCTTGTTAGTGAACCTTCTGTAGATAAGATCCAAATATTTTGAAAATCATCCCGAAGAATGTCTTTTATGGATTCATAATTTGGAGAGTTTGGGAAAATTTGAGCGTTGTTGACGAGCTTGTAATTATAGCCGTCATAAATGTAAATATCACCTCTCTGCACCATCCATATGTTTCCAAAACTGTCTTGAATAGTTTTGCTTACAAAAATGGTCTTGTTATCTGATGAAGGGGCCAAATGCGTAAAGTTGACATGGTGCTGGGCCCGTGTGGAAATAACAAGTATTAAGAATAAAAAGAGTATAAATGAATGTGGCTTCAAACTGTACATGGGTCAAATCTTGAGTTTTAGGGCTCTTTTCTGAAATAGATCGATATTATGGATAACGGCTAAAGTGTGCTGATTGATTATGGTAAATATATTAATAATAAATATGTCAGAAGGCCTGTCGCATAACTGATTACTAAATCAAAATGCAATAATTCGTCAAATAGGAGGAATTTTTAGTCACTCCATAAATATTCCCCTCAAACGCCTAAAATATCTACTGAATTATACAAGTAATGCTTCATATTTGGAATTAAGAATTTTTAACGAAACATTAACGATTTCAAAATATGAGTTCAAGAAGAGATTTTGTCAAAAAAACAGCATTGGCCGGCGCGGGTTTAATGATGCTTCCTAATATGTCCTTTGGTGCCATGTTAGGTTCGGCTGATCAAAAATTAAAATTGGCGTTTATAGGCGTTGGCCTTAGAGGCGTTAATCATTTAAACAATGCATTGCTCAGAAAAGATACGGAAATTACGGCAATATGCGATATCGATCCGGCGAGGATTGACATTGCACTTAAAATGATCAAGGATGCTGGATTTGCGAAACCTCAGGTATTCAGTAAAAATGATCTCGATTATTTGAATCTTCTGAATTTGAAGGAGGTTGATGCCGTTGTTATCTCTACACCATGGCTATGGCACACCCGAATGGCGGTCGATTCCATGAGAGCCGGAAAATATACAGGCTTGGAAGTATCCGCAGCCAATACATTGGAAGAGTGTTGGGATTTGGTGAACACACACGAAGCTACGGGATCGCACCTCATGATCCTTGAAAATGTGAATTACCGCAGAGATGTTCTCGCCGTATTAAATATGGTGAAACAGAATGTTTTTGGTGAGTTGGTCCATTTTAGATGTGGATATCAACACGATTTACGTGGGGTTAAGTTTAATGACGGTAAAACCGCTTACGGCAAAGGTGTCGAATTTGGAGAGAAAGGAATTTCTGAATCTGCATGGCGAACCCAACATTCACTGTTAAGAAACGCTGATGTTTATCCAACACACGGATTAGGCCCTATTGCGGTCATGTGTGATATCAACAGAGGTAACCGCTTAATGTCCTTAACTTCAAATGCTTCAAAAGGTATCGGGTTGCACAATTATATCGTCGAGCATGGAGGCAAGGACCATCCCAACGCCAAGTTGAAATTCAAACAAGGCGATGTGATCACCACGACTGTTGAAACTACTAATGGTGAAACCATTATCATTACCCACGACGTTAACTTACCACGGCCTTATTCTTTAGGATTTAGAGTTCAAGGCGCCAATGGTTTATGGGAAGATGATGGTAACCGAATCTATGTAGAAGGCAAATCAAAACCACACCGATGGGATGATGCCGATGAATGGCTTAAGAAGTATGACCATCCTTTGTGGAAAAAGTACGGAGAACACGCCACAGGAGCTGGTCATGGCGGGATGGACTTTTTTGTGATGCATTCGTTTATTGAATCTGCCAAGGAAAAGATAGCCCCTCCAATGGATGCCTATGATGCCGCGGCATGGAGTGCAATTACACCGCTCTCGGAAGCCTCTATAGAAAATAATGGAGCGCCTCAGGAAATTCCTGATTTTACAAGAGGGATGTGGGTAAAGCGCAAACCTTATAATTGGATGAAGGATACATATTA
>Ga0208015_1000370_pt1 | contig 26094 bp, 17 predicted proteins | sample 26BtaG_FD_184101 | JGI IMG/M metagenome (GOLD analysis project Ga0208015, IMG submission 184101) | Marine viral communities from Cariaco Basin, Caribbean Sea - 26B_WHOI_OMZ_CsCl (SPAdes) (version 2) | ecosystem: Environmental > Aquatic > Marine > Oceanic | place: Caribbean Sea: Cariaco Basin...
AATAATGGCAGTGATGAGATTTATATTATTGGTAATCCGCCGTTTGGAGGTAAAAGCAAAAGATCTGCTAGTCAGCTTAATGATATGGAAATTGTGTTTAAAGGGTTGAAAAAAATAAAGACACTGGACTATGTTGCTTGTTGGTTTTATAAGGGTGCTTTATATATTAAAGATACAAATGCTAGTTTGGCTTTAGTCGCTACGAACTCAATTAACCAAGGTGAGCAAGTTGCACTTTTGTGGCCGCTAATATTTAAGCTTGGATTAAATATAAACTTTGCCTATCAAACCTTTCAATGGAAAAACAGCGCTAAAAATAATGCTGGTGTCCATGTTGTAGTTGTAGGCCTATCCAATAAAAATACTACTAAAAACAAAATATACAAGCTAGTTGACGATACTTGGCACAAAGAAATAGTTGGAAATATCAGTCCTTACTTAGTATCTGGTTCTAACACTGTCATTGAAGGTCGCAGGTCATCCATATCAGGTAACTCGCCAATATTGTTCGGGAATATGCCTTATGACTATGGAAATTTACTACTTAATACTGAAGAAAAAAACGAGTTGGTTTTAAATGAGCCATCTTCCGAACAATGGTTAAAAAGAATCATAGGGTCAGATGAGTTTTTAAATAGCAAAGAAAGGTGGTGTCTATGGTTAGTAGGTATTAGTAATGAAGAACTAGATGAAATGCCATTAGTAAAATCAAGAGTAGATAACGTTAGATACGCACGTTTAGAGAGTACTGATAAAGCTGCTCATAAACTAGCTGAAAGACCTCATGAGTTTCGCGACCTCAATAACCCTGATAGCTATATAATTATACCTAGTGTTTCCTCTGAGCGCCGTAAATACGTCCCAATTGGCACTTTTGATGGACATACAATATCTTCAAATCTAAACCATATTATTCCAAATGGCACTCTATTTGAGTTTGGTATATTGACTTCATTAGCACATAACGACTGGATGCGCTTAGTTGCTGGTCGTCTGAAAAGCGATTATAGATATTCAGGAACTATCGTCTACAACACTTTCCCTTTCCCTAACGCCAATGACGAGCAGAAAAAGAACATTGAAAATCTCGCAGAAGAAATTCTACTCGCTAGAGCCAGTAATGCTGGCATGACATTAGCTGAGTTATACGATCCGGATAAGATGCCTGAGGACTTAAAACAAGCGCATAGCACACTCGATGATGCGGTGGACAAGCTGTATCGCCCGCAAGGATTTGCCAATACCGAAGATCGTTTGGCACATTTGCTAGCACGTTATGAGCAGCTTATCGAGGCAGAGCAGCAGAGCAAAGGTAAAAAGAAAGCTAAGTAGCTTATTTAGTTATTTGGCATCAACATCCATACCAAAATAATATTAAACCCCTTATTAAAGAGCGTTCTATGATGATTTCTAAAATCTTACCAAGCGTAGCCTTTACTGCCCTACTCGTACTTTCTATGGGTCAAGCATCAGCCGCGCCACAAAGCGAGCTCATATCGCTAAAAGGCAAAAATGGTCAAGACCTTCCTGAAGGCGATATGTTTATATTGTTTGCATGGATGGAAGATGGCTGTATCGGAGACGGACCCATTTATAGTTCTATCAATGAAAATCATAATAAGTTCATTAGCAAAACAATGAAAATGAAGACGCTTGCAGAACCAAATGAAAATGATGAGATTTATGAGTTTTCTATAGCTCCACGGTCTCAATGGGCCCCTGGCTATAGCCCACTGATGAAGGATGTGAGCATTCAGACCAGTAATGAGTATACTGAATATCATATTAAATTTGCAAATGGCGTCAAATATCGCGAACAGCCTCTAGCAGAGTATCATTATAAATTCAGACCTGAGTCAGAAGGTGGTGAATACGTTCTGAAGTTTGCTAAAAACGCAGATATGCAAAGTGTTTGGAAGCATTTCAAAACACGTCAGACATCAGACTATATGAGTGACGGTTTGTATGATTCAAAAGCTAGGTTTGACCGTAATGATAATACGATAACTTGTGTCTATTGATTTCACACTATTGCTATGACAAATGAGCTTTATTGTTACGACGCTACAGCCTTACAAGTATCTCTACCTATGATGAATCTACTATGACTGCCACTGTTAATATACTAAATCAAAATTACGCCCGCACGGGTCAAAGTAAAAAGAACAACGAGCTTGGCATGCGTGAAATGCAGGCGCGTGCATTTGAGAAGCGTAATAGCCAGTATTTGCTTATTAAGTCGCCGCCGGCCTCTGGTAAGTCGCGTGCCATGATGTTTTTGGCATTGGATAAGCTTATCAACCAAGGTATCAAGAAAGTCATCATTACTGTACCAGAGATGAGTATTGGCAAGTCTTTTAAGTCAACAGCGCTCAGCGACTATGGTTTCTTTGCAGATTGGGAAGTAGCAGATCGCTATAACCTATGTCTAAATCTTGCCTTGAGTGATACTCGCAAAAGCACTATATTCTCAGAGTTTCTGACCACAGATAGCAGTGATGACTCCTTACCCCAAGTATTAGTCTGCACCCATCATAGCTTTCGATATGGCTTTGATAAGGTAATCGAAGATGGCGGCAGTATTGAGCTATTTAACGATGTACTTATCGGTATTGATGAATTCCACCATGTATCAGCAGATGACTCTAACCGCTTGGGAGCCATACTAGATGGCATTATGACGCAAACTAGCGCGCATATCGTGGCAATGACTGGCTCCTACTTCCGTGGCGATTCAGTGCCTATCTTGTCAGATAGCGATGAAGAAAAGTTCGATAAGGTGACTTACACCTATTACGAACAGCTAAATGGTTATGAACACTTAAAGTCACTGGGACTGGGCTATCACTTTTATAAAAAGTCATTCTTTGATGCTTTAAACGAGTGCTTAGATACCAGTAAAAAGACCATTATTCACATCCCTAACGTCAATAGCTTAACGGCTGAGACAGACAAATACGAAACCGTTGGTCGCATCATAGATATTATCGGTGAAAGTGAATCTCGTGATGAGAATACTGGCGTTATCACCATACGTACGCATGATGGCAGACGCTTACTACTCGCAGACCTAGTCACTGATGACGCCATAAGGGTGAATACGCAAGCTTACTTAGCTGATATTACCTCTCGCGACCAGATGGATATCATCGTAGCTCTTGGGATGGCAAAAGAAGGCTTCGACTGGGAGTATTGTGAGCATGTATTAACCATTGGCTATCGCGGCTCGCTGACCGAAGTGGTGCAGATCATTGGGCGCTCAACACGAGATAGCGCGGGCAAACACCATGCTCAATTTACTAACCTAATCGCTGAGCCAGAAGCGGATAAGTCTGAGGTGACAAGCTCTGTTAATGACTTACTAAAGGCCATTACTTTATCCCTACTGATGGAGCAAGTACTCAAGCCTAACATCAACTTTAAACGCCGTAGTGAGATAGACATATTAGGCATGCTAGACTTGCCGGCAGGTACCATTGTTATTGATGACACGGTGAACCCTCCCTCTGATCGAGTAATGAATATACTTAACCAAGACCGTGAAGAGATATTGGCTCAGCTATGCCAGAACGCAGATCATATTAAAAAGTATATCGCCGCCGAAACCAATAACGTCGAGACCGAGGCTGTATCGGATACCGTCATCCCAAGTATTATTCGTAGCAAGTATCCATCACTAGATGCCAATGAAGTACGGCAAGTACAAGAAGGTGTCATGCAATATATGACAATCAACCGCCAAGGTGGCGTGGTTGAAGGTAAAGATATTCCTGAAGATGCCATCATCGAAAATGAACGCTGTTTCATTAAGCAAGGCACTGAGTATGTAGATATCGCTACTCTAAATGCTGAACGAAAAAGTCAGCTCAATGAAAACGACATTATTAAAGAGCGCCACCTGCCAGCTGACGCAAAAATATATAACCCTAAAACTCAATCAAGCAGTAGTAACGACTCCAACCCTAGCAACGGCTTTGTGAAAGTTGGCAGTAAGTTTGTCAATGTGAACAATCTTCCCATTGACCTTGTGAAATCGGTCAACCCATTTCATGATGCTTATGAAGTCCTCTCTAGAACCGTAGATAAAGAAGTACTACAAACAATCAATGACGTCGTACATGCCAGCCGTTCTACCGTAACTGAGGCCGAAGCGGTACTAATGTGGCCAAAGATAGTTGCATTCATGAAAAACAAAGGTCGTCAGCCGAATAGAAACTCAGAAGATGCTATCGAGCGGCGCATGACTGAAGTTATCTCCTATGTCAGAAACCAAAAAGCCAAGCGAGAAGCCAATAGTCATGATTAAACTTGATGAGATCTATCAAAGTCGTGAATACAAAACGCTAGAAGATATTTTTTCTAATGACAGTACCGGTTTATTAGATGATATAAAGCCTGTCACCAAAAGCTCGCCGAATAAAAGCGTTTTAGCGCAGCAGTTTGACAGTATTAACGTTTTTATCGATCAACATGGACGCGTGCCTAGTAGCAGTGCTAGCGATATCAATGAAAAGATAAATGCTCGCATATTAGCTACCATACAAACCAACCACGCAAACTCGCAAGAACTGCTAGCTTTAGATAAGCATGGTTTACTAACTGCTCAAAGTACGGCGTCTACCCTGTCTGCCGACAAACCGACACTCTCAGACAAAAGCGTGAGCAATAAGGAGAATAAGGAGGATGGGTCTGAAAACGCAATCAGCGATAGCACTAAAGAAGCTGAACCGGTAACCGAGGCTGTTAGCGAGCTACCTGTTATTAATAGTCTAGATGATATTTTCAACAGTGATGACCTAGGACTTTTTGACAATATTCACCCTGAAATCTTAGTCAATGACCATCAGAGCAATACACGTGCCAGCTACGATCAATATAATGACGAAGATATAGCCAGCCGGTTCGAATGTAAGGACTTTTATAAATTTGAAGCGACGTTTGAGCGCATATCTAAAGCCATTCAAACGGGTGCTTTTACTAAAACTAATTTTTCATCGGTGAAAGCAATCAACATTGGCAGTGTCTTTGTTTTAAATGGCATGCTTTGCTATGTGGCTAATATTTATAAAGCAGAGGCTAGAAAGAATGCCCGTAGCCAAGAAAGACTACGTTTAATATTCTCTAATGGTACAGAGTCGAATATGCTCACTTATTCATTGGCGACCGCTCAGTATAAATATGAAAACAGCTATCAGCTGTTAATTACTGATCCCGACTGGATGGACGATGAACTGGCCAAAAACTTTGGCGATGATCGGCAACTTACTGGAGTCATTTATGTTGCCAAGCTGACTGAGACCCCAAACACCTTGGCGCATTATAAGCACCTTCATAAAGTTGGTTTCTCAACACTTACAGGTGAGGCACGAACCAAGCACTCAGTTAGGGATACCGCATTCCTGCAGCAACCGGTAGATATTATTGCTGAGTGGCAGGTATATGATGCTAATGCTCGTAGTGTGGAAGGTATATTGCATGCTTTCTTCTACGACCAAAGAGTTAAAGTGTCTTCAAAAGCAGCAGATGATAATCTCTACAAGGCGACCGAATGGTTCAATGTTCCTCTTGCTGAAATAGAAAAGGCCATTAACTTAGTTATCGCTGGGGACATTAAAGACTATCGAATGGATAGTGCAGCTGGCAAGGTGGTTTTGAAGTAATGAGCGCTTGCAGCATTAACTTATATCCATATGTTTAAAAGTTATCAGATGTGATTACCTATAATATTACGGGTCTATAAATAGCATTTATAGACATACTGATTATCAACCACAATATGAAAATACTATGGTGATAATTCATCTAAGCCTGTTTATATAAAGCTAGCACTACAACTTGCTAATTATAATATTTGTCAGGTAGCTTTATGAAAGTCGGGGTTTGATAATAATAAAACAGACTGACAAACATATTTGCAATATAAAATAAATTTAGGGTTAATTTTCTCTATCCGATAAGGAATCTAGTGTGAGTTTTCAAGGTCTATCTGCTAAGTATCGGCGCTTATATCAAGAGCATGCAGGATGGCGACTGATGCGAGCAGACAATGCACCGCACATAATGGCGTTTATTTCTGATCTATTCAGTGAACATAGCGAAGTGCCCTATAACCGAGCTAAATTACTATTAGAGGCGCAAATTGAACACAGTCGTAATCTTGGTATTTGGGAAACCCAAACCAACGCTACTACTTACCTTAATCAATGGATAGCTCAGGGCTGGCTTCGTGAACTTGATGATCTATTGACCAAAACTGATGCAACAGAAATGGTGATACGCTTTTGTCGTGGGCTAGAAGAGCGCAGTATTAGTGTCAGTGCCTCGCACTTGCGTATCGTACAAGAAGCTGTTCGTGATTTTGTGGTTGTTACTAATGAAGATACTGATAGTCGAGTTAAGTTACTTGAAGAAAAAAAAGCAGCCATTCAGCGTCAAATAGACGATTTGCAGGCAGGTGTGGTACATACGTTGAGCGACAATGAACAGCGTGAATATATCCGTGAAATATACCAGCTTGCTTCACAACTCACCGGTGATTTTAGGTTATTAGAAGAACAAATACGTAAACTTGATAAAGACATTCGTATACAGATGATCGACGACGCTACTTCAAGAGGCAATCTGCTAAATGAAGTTATGAAACAAGAAAATGTGTTATCAGAGACCGAAGCTGGCAGTGCTTTTGAAGGGTTTTTTCAACTATTATGTGATTATAACCGTGTCACAGAGTTTCGTGAGCAATTGCAGTATGTCTTACAAACACCAGCAGCAAAGCATTTAAGCTTACATCAACGTCAGTTTTTAGCGGATTTGATAGCAGAGCTGAGCCGTGAGAGCGAAAGAGTACTTCGCATTCGCAGACGTACCGAACAAGAATTAAGAGCCTATATTGAAAGCGGCGCAATGAGCGAAAACCGTACCGTAGGCAAACTCATCAACAAGCTTGAGCAGTTGGCGGTAACCTTACGTAATGAAGAGTGCAACTTAAAATCAAACACCTCATTGTCATTGTCTGTGGGTAAGATTGAGTTGTCATCTCCAGACTCAATCAGACTAAAACAACCTGATGAGCGGCTACAAATGGGCCTCACAACACCTCATATTAATAGCCGTGAGCCAAGCGTCAAGATGCTTGCGAGTCTAAACTCAGTTAAAGTGCAAGAAGTGGCCATAAAAGTAAAGTCTATGCTCATGCAGAACAGTCCGCAAACCATTTCTCAGCTTATTCATCAACTACCCATTAGTGAAGGGCTTGAAGAATTGGTTGCTTATATTCGTATTGCCCGCGCCGTAAAAGCTACTGAGCTTGCATCAGTGGAGGAAGTTATCATTAATGACAATCAAGGCAATATGTTACGTGCCAGCATACCAACAATGCTACTAACGCCTTCTTTATTCCCTGGAAATATTGAAGATTTATCGCTGTAACCATACCTTTTAATAAGGCTAGTTATAAAATACTAATGACGACATACTGAATATAGAGGATTAGAATGAGTGTATCCAATCATTTTTTTGACATGGTCATTGGTACCAACAGTGACACTGCCGTTAGTAGTAATCATGATAAGGAATCTACATCAACGAATGAAAACGAAAATATTAGTCCTGATGGCGGAAGTGTTAACGATGAGTCTGCGATTAAAAATACTATGCTAGACCCTATGCTTGGCGATGCCAGTCGCGTCTTAGTACATATTATGCGCCATGGGGTTATTTTTCATGCGCAAAAACCTAATTTATATCATTCATTATGCCGATATCAGTCGATGATTCAGCGCCATTTGTCTGAGGTCTACTTAACCTTAGTTTTAGATGAGCGGCAAGGTATTGCTTTTATTGCTCGTTCTGATAGTGAGACTTCAGGTAGCAGCCAAGATAGCTTTGATTCAGCAAGTACAAGCGGCCCTAAAGACCTGTTAGCAGATGAGCTTATAGATAGTACTGATGATGATCACACTCATTCGCTGATTAGCAAACGCACACTAACCTTATATGACACCTTGATATTGTTAATGTTGCGAAAATATTATCAAGAGCGCGAAACCAGTGGCGAACAAAAAATTATCATCGACATTGAACGCCTGTCATCGCTACTTACCCCTTTTTTACCATTAACTGATCATACCAGCCGAGATCTCAAAAAACTGAGCGCGCGACTCAAAGAGCTTAGCCGTCGCCATTTATTAAGTAGCATTCGCGGCACTGATGATCGTTACGAGATAACTCCTTTGATTCGTTATGTGGTCAGTGCTGATTTTTTAGAGAGTATGCTCGATGAATATCTGCGCTTGGCACAAGGTACAACAAATACAGAATTAGAGTCACCTACTTTTGAAAATGACGATTTCGAAGATAAAAAATATTCTCAACATGACTCCTTAAACAATCAATCTGTTAACAAAATGAAATCCAAAAAAACCTCCAACAATCAATTTATAGACAATCAGTCCGATTTATTTGGCGAATGAGGATAAATATAATGCAACAATCACCAAATGACGCGACTCTGAATATCACGCCACTTAGCCAAATACGTTTAGCTAAACTTTCTGTATTTAATTGGGGATCATTCAATGGATTACATACAGCCAATATTGACATGGAAGGAACCCTTATCACAGGAGATAATGGCTCAGGTAAATCCACCTTAATTGATGGATTAATGGCACTGCTCATGCCTGCTGGTAGAGCGACTTTTAATGTCGCAGCAGCACAAAATGACAAAAGTGACCGCTCACTAATCAGCTACATGCGTGGCAGTTTTGGCTCAGCGCACGATGGTATCAACACTAAGGTAAAAAGTAAGCGCGATAAAGGTGTTATTACAGGACTATCTGCTGAATATCTCAGTGACGATGGTCAAAAAATGACTTTATTGGCACTATTTTGGACGACTGTCGCTAGTAACTCGTTAAGTGATGTGAAAAGACTGTATGTCGTAGCACAAAAACAGTTGCCACTGTCAGAGGTCTTAGATCAGTTTGCTCAAGGCAATGTCCGTAAATTAAAACAATGGTTAAGCATGCAGCCAGAAGTAACTTGCTGTGATGATAATTTTGGCGACTATCAAGAGCTGTACCGACGCATGCTCTATATGGACAACCCAAACGCGCCGGCCCTTCTCTCGCGAGCGCTGGGTCTAAAAAAGATTGATGACTTAACTGAGCTGATTCGTACGCTGGTACTTGAGCCAAGTGGCGTTCGTGATGACGCCAAAGAGATTGTGAAAGAATTCGGTGACTTGGTTGCCATTCATACTCGCCTGCAAGATGCCAAAGAGCAAGTTACCCACCTTGAACGCTTACCAAAGCTTGCTGATGATATCGTAAAAACACAATTAGTTATTAATGACACTTCTAAGCAAAAACAAGCGCTGCCGATCTATTTTGCTCAGTGCTACGCCAAACTATATCAGCAAAAGCAACAGCAGTTGTCACAACAGCTAGAGCAATTAGAGCGCGATCTTGCGCAAATCGAACAACAAGAGCGTGATGCTACTGAAACAGTAAACCGCTGCCGTGATGAATATATGAACCTCGGCGGCAATCGCATTGATAGCCTAAAAAAAGACATCCAAGCTACTAAAGATACCCTTAACCGCACCAATGCGAACGCCTCTCGTTACCAAATACTATGCCGTAACCTAAGTATTAAAACCACTTTAGATGAGCAAACTTTTCACAGCAATATTACTCAAGCCAATAATATTCAAGAGCATCTCGCTGAGCAAGAAGCAGACCGTGAACGTGAATTTGGTGACTGCGCCATTGCTTTAAATGAAACTGAGGAACACCATCGAGAGCTATCAAATGAGATTGAAGCACTTAAAAGCCAACCTAACTCAAATATTCCACCGAAGTTTAACCAACTAAAAGACGCAATTTCCCGTAGTTTAGGCATTGATCCTAATACACTCATGTATATCGGTGAATTGGTCGATATAGAAGAAGATGAACAAGATTGGCAAGGCGCTATCGAGCGAGCACTTGGAGGATTAAAAACCACATTACTTGTACCAAAAGAGTATTACTCGCTTGTTACTAAATGGCTTAATAGCCAGCACACAGGATTACATGTCCGTGTACAAGTAGTATTGGATAATCAACAAGCTAAGAGCCATACTGCATTTAAAGCTGACGGTTTTTTATGTAAGCTAAAATGGCGTACTCACTCTTATCGTGACTGGCTCAAAACATTTTTATCTCGTTATGATTTGCTGTGTGTGGCTAACACCGAACAGCTCGACCGCACTGCTTTTTCAATGACTCGGCAAGGATTAATTCATAAAGAAAAAGGCCGCTTTGATAAAAAAGACTTGCAGAGTATTAATGATAGGCGTCATTGGCAACTGGGCTTTAGCAACAAAAACAAGCTCGCATTGCTGCAAGTAGAAATAGAGCAGCTCAAAACAAAGCTGCAAGAAGATAGTAAACACTGGAAAGATGCACGCGCAGCCATGCGTAGTGTCAGTGAGCAAATATCCTCATGGAAGAAGTTAGAGGAATTTGAATGGTCACAAATCAATGTACCGTATTGGCAACAAAGACTGGAGCATGAGGAACATGAGCTAAGCGCTATTGAAAACGCCCAAGGCGATTTAAAACAAGCTAAAGTACGCTTTGATAATGCTGAAGAAGCTTTATCTAAAGTCGCTCAAGATAAAAAAGAGAAGGTGCGTCAAAACGGTGCAAAAGAGCAAGAGTTATCATCTGTGCAAAAGGAGCTTGATAGATCTAAGAGATTAGCTGAAGTAGAGTTAGATGAGCAGGTAAAACAGCAGCTAAAGGCGTTGGTTGGTAATATCGAGCTTGACAATTCTAGCTATCAAACGCAAATAACCAAACAGCTTGAAGAAAAAATAAACGAAAACCAAAGTAGGCTCAACAAATATACTCATACAGCTATCGGCATTATGAGTAGCTATAAATCAAAACCACAATGGCAAGCTTATACGGTTGAATGGGAAACGGGGCTGAATGGTATGGATGACTATATCGCCCATTTGAACCAATTAAATAATGAGGGTTTACCTGAATTACTGGATGAATTTAAAAAACGCTTAAACAAACATGCCACTCAATCGCTGGCACGTCTAAGCAACCATTTATCCATGGTGCATGATGACATTCGTCGGCGTATTGGACATATCAATGAGGTGTTAAAGAAAACTGAGTTTAGGCAAGACTCTCATCTTAAGCTCAGTTTAAAACGTGAAAACTTCTTGCATGTACAAACCTTCAACCAAAAACTCAATCAGGCTCTCTCTGCGGTGAACGACGATGACCACACAAGAAGGTTTTACCTGCTCAAAGAAGTCATTGACATATTGGATAAAGCTACTAGCTCAACTTCGAGTACCACCCTTGAAAGCTTACGTTTATTAGATCCTCGCTATCAGCTGGCATTTTTTGCTGAAGAAATTGATAACGATACACAAGAGGTCTTGGATGTGCTTAGCTCATCAAGTGGTAAATCGGGCGGCGAAAAAGAATCTTTTGCAGGTATGATTGTAGCAGCAAGTCTAGCTTATGTTTTAACACCTGATGGCTGTGATACGCCGATATATAGTACCGTGTTTTTGGATGAGGCTTTTTCTAATACTGCCGAACAAGTCAGCCGCCGTGTGCTAAAAGTATTCAAAAAGCTAAACATTCATGTCAACTTAATCACCCCATTTAAGAACCTAAATTTGGCACGTGAATCTGCCAAAAGCTTACTGATTGCTGAGCGTAACCAAGAACATCATGAAAGCCGCTTATGCGAAGTTACTTGGAAAGAGGTGGATGACATCCTGGCAAAGAATAAGCTTGACCAGTCCTCCCAAGACAACCAAGAAATTGCAGAATTAGGTATTGAGCTTTATGACTAAAGGGATGGTAACTATAGAAACACCAAATTGGGGTTTGATGCCTGCAGCAGTCATCACACAACTAAAAAAGCGTGAGTGGGACAATCTATCACGCCTTAAAGCCCGTTTAAAAAATGAAAGAGCCTTCCCTATTGTCATAAGCCTAAAGCCTCCCAAAACAGGTAATGAATTACTCAACCATACACTGCATTTCCACGAGTTTGTGCAAGCGTGGCGCAATTTTGCTTTCGACGATATGGTGCAATGGCAGCATAATAGCTTTCGACATTTTTCTGAACAGACCCTTCCTATCACTTTAACTATTCCTAATATTCAAGCACTGTCTGAAATATTAGGCGCATCGACACGCCAGCAGCTTAAAGACTGGCAAAAAAAACTAAGCTACCTTCATACCGAAATCGCTAAAGGCATGACAATGTCATCTGCTAACAGTACAAATAAGATTGCAGATAGCTGGCACGAGAATTTATTTTTTGCTCTCATTGATATGTTAGAAGTTGTTGATAACTTGAGTGCTGATGATCTAAAGTTACTGGTCGCGCTTATACCGCAATTAAAAAAAGGAATGGGTGCCGGGCTATACTTGCGCGCTTTGCCAGTATGTTACGTTGATACCAAGTTTATAGAAACCTATCACAAGCTTATCGAGACCTTATTGGAAGCTTTTTATCCTGGGCAAATCAAAGAACAAGGCTTAGCTTATTGGCTCGGATGCTTGGATAAGCCTAAAGGCTGGTTAATGGTACGACCTTTGTGCCCTGATACAAGATATGCTTTATCTGGCTTGCCTATTTTAAGATTACCGATACATGTTCTACATAGCCAAGCGCTGCCTGCTAAACATATTTTAGTCGTAGAAAATGAGCAATCTTGCTTAGCACTCCCAGAAACAGAAAACACGATTGCAGTTGCAGGGGGTGGTAAAAATATTAATTGGATGAATGCTGGCTGGTTACAGAAAAAGACAGTAGCGTACTGGGGCGATATTGACTCTGAAGGTTTAATGATATTAAGCCGCGCCAGAGAATACTGTCCAAAGTTGACCGCTATCATGATGGACGACCAAACGATAAAACAGTTTATCAATCGTATGGTAGATGAGCCGGACTCTATAAATCATGAGCCAACACACTTAACTCATGACGAGTTAACATTATTTACAGAATTGCGCCGAGGAATATATGGCTTTAAGAGATTAGAACAAGAAAGACTTCCAGAGACTTTCCTAAAAACTGTGTAACTGCTTATAATCCACTAACTGGAGAATAAGCAATGACTAACCAATCTGACATTAAAAAACTGGCCGAGCAAATGGCTGGTAGCATGAAAAGCTTCGATGACATCAAAGACTTCCAGAAGCAGCTCATGCAATCCTTTATTGATACTGCCCTTGAAGCTGAGATGGAAGACCATCTAGGCTACCCCAAGCATGAGAAAGCGGACAAGCCTAACAAGCGCAATGGACACACTAAAAAGACCGTCCGAAGTGACACAGGCGATCTTGATATCTCCACCCCAAGAGACCGTGATGGTGACTTTGAACCTACACTCGTGCGTAAGCATCAAACCCGTATCTCAGGTCTTGATGATAAAATCATATTCCTTTACGCCAAAGGTCAAACCACTACCGAGATTGTAGAGAGCATCAAAGAGCTCTACGATGTAGATATCTCAAGTACATTGGTTTCAAGAGTCACCGATAATATCTTAGACGACATCACCGCTTGGCAGAACCGACCATTGAGCAGCGTCTATCCTATCGTCTATTTAGACTGCATCGTCGTCAAGGTGCGCCAAGACAAGCAGATCATCAACAAGGCTATCTACCTGGCACTAGGTGTTGCTCTTAACGGTAAGAAAGAGCTGCTTGGTATGTGGCTCTCAGAGAATGAAGGGGCTAAGTTCTGGCTGGGTGTTCTCACTGAACTACAAAACCGCGGGGTACAAGATATCCTCATTGCCTGTGTCGACGGCTTAAAGGGCTTCCCTGATGCCATTAACACCGTCTACCCCAACGCTCAGGTTCAGCTGTGTATCGTACACATGGTGCGTTACTCAATGAAGTTCGTACCGTGGACGGATAAAAAGGCCGTAGCGGCTGATTTAAAAGCCATCTACGGTGCGGATACGCTTGAGATAGCAGAGGCCAATCTTGAGCACTTTGATGAGACTTGGGGTAAGGATTACCCGCACGTGGTTAAGTCTTGGCGCAATAACTGGGAGGGCCTAACGGTGTTCTTTGAGTATCCTAAAGACATCAGAAAAGTCATATATACCACCAATGCTATAGAATCATTAAACAGTGTGATTCGTACGGCGGTGAATAAGCGTAAGGTCTTCCCGTCTGATCAGGCAGCATTCAAAGTGGTGTACTTAGCAACCCAGCAGGCATCGTCAAGGTGGTCGATGCCAATCCGTAACTGGACGTCTGCTCTGAATCGTTTTATGATTATGTTTGATGACCGTATAAGCAGGCATTTAATCTAAATGGCAGTTACACAGAATCTGGGATGGTCTCGACTTCCAAGCGAATATATTAAACAAGCATTGGAAAAGTGGCTCGATAAGCCTACTCCATATTCTTCATAATTGCTATTTAGCTTAAAAGATCAATTATTTGAGATTTCGCTACGATTGATAATATCTTTGCTAATTTATTTCCTTATCGTAGTTATGTCTCAAAATACTTAGCCTCTAAAACTACTGAAGTTACTCATACTGATCTACTCTCCCCGTAGCAATTTTTTATTTTTAGAAATTGTAACTTATATGTAAGTTTAAAAGTAAACATAAGCAAAAATTAGAGTTTTTGCTTATATCCACACTTTATAGTAGTTTTTTTTCATTGCTATTTATATTTATTTAATTCTAATCATTGTATTGTTGAATGACATTAACAAAGATGAAGATTTAACTATGTATATTAAGAAAAAGAAATGGGCTGATTACACACATGATGAGCTCACATTAATGAAAGAAACTGTAGCGAATGCATCTGCTGACACTCCATTTTCGCCTGAGTACGCAGCGGCCTATCTAAACAAATCCGTGAACACTCTGCAGTATATGCGCTGTCATAAGTCTGATGCAATAACGTACAGTAAAACTGGTGGCCACATTGTATATCGGCGTAAGAATTTGGATGCTTATCTGGATAAATGTGAGAAAAAATGTACATCTAATTTTTGATTAGTGACAACAGTTACTCTTTAGCTCTTTCATGAATAAACTCATATTTCATAAACTTATTTTAGGGCGTGTTGAGCATTGGCGACAAATTGATGGCAAAAAAAATAGCGAACGGTTAGGGCGTGTTGAACATTACCGGACAGGACTCTTTTTTGCCGCTTCATCGTTAAAAATAAGCGCTTAGAATGACTAAACTTATTATTTTTAACATCGAATCGCCTAAAAAATAGTCGCTGTCAGTGCCATGGTCGAATGTTCAACACGCCCTAATTAATTGTAAATAACTTATAAAAATCAAGTTGTAAAGAAAAAATCCTCACCGACCAACTCACCATCCTCTAGGTAATATACACCCGAAATATTTAACCTTTTTTCAGTTGATTTGGTACCTCCGTACATCGCAATCTTCTCTGAAAGTATTGTCCAGATCACTCTACATCCAGTGCTTTTTTGCAGCTCTTCTAATGCGTCCTTTTTCACCATTAGGTTGTTACCAGATTCATTACCATAAAAAGAAGCGTCGAACATCACTAATTCATCATGCTTATCAACCCATGAACCAGAGAACTTATCATTTTTTAGACTCAAAGTTTCGAATAATAATCTAGCAGGTGCACTGATGTTATAGCCTAAATCACGATTTTTTATCCCTTCTGAAATATGACTTTCTGAACAGACATAGACTTCACCTGAACTATCTTCATCTGAACCAACTCGGCGTTCATATATGTTTTGCCACCCAGAATTACCATAATATTCATTATCATAGACTTCAAGTAAAGGCGACCAGTAATACTCTAAGTTGAATATATCGTTATACCTCTCTACAGACTCAGGCATCCATCGACCCATAAAGTTTTTATTCTGTATATTTGATACGACCAGATCAAAGTCTTCATTTTTTACCAAATATGCGTTAATCATATACCATAGACGTTGATATGAGCCAAAATGGTCACCATCACCTAACTTCTTATTAGGCTTAAATTCAATGTGTCTATGTAAAGACAACCATTCTTCATTTTGGAAATCGTTTAAAATTACTTCTTTTGAATCAATTAAATTATCTTTCGAAATTACCCATTCTTCGAACTCATCACTCCACCCATTGTACTTAGGAGAAGTTATAAGACGGATATTAGTTGAATCAGGAGGTATGAACGTAGGATCAATATCTCTAAAAGAAGGCTCTACAGAACCGTTGTACCATATGTATTTCTTATCATCTTTCCAACGTGTTGATGGGTCTGTCATTTCAAAGTTATCCGCCACCCTAGCCGCGACTTCATACATTGCCATCCATTGATATTTTTTACCAATTCGTTCTATATTATTTTCACTACGACCTGTGTATGGGATATTGTTGTCAAATTCGCCATGTTTTTCTGCATCGTAGCCAAATTTGTCAAAAATTATCTGTATAGCATAATTACTAAGCTTATCAATACTTATTCCTTCCCAGTTGTATAAACTTGACTGAAAAATGTAGCGCCCAAAATCACCATACCAACCTGTACCCCTACCATACTCTGTTGTCATTGAACTTATAATTTTATCTTGAGCAAAATTATGTTTAGGAATGCTTTTATCTTTATAATCATTCGCATATTTATTGTCGATGTCTTTATTGCTAGGAAATGTTTTGGGAAACGCACTTTTATATGGTGGTCTAACTAATGCCAGATCACTTCCACTAAAATCTACCAAATCATGACTATTGGCATATTCAACAATATTTCGAGCAAAGTCTCTTACAAGAACATTAGGATAAACTTCTTCTTGAGCAAAGATTTGATCAATCAGAAAACCTGATATTTCATCTATATCTTCATGGCTCTGTGACGATAATATTGCACCATATACTGAAGCTAAAACACGCTCAAACACGTAGGGATCATCTACCTCTTGGAAGGTTGATAGTAGTTGAACCGCAACATGAACGTGATTTTGTAGAAGGCGAGTTAATGCTATTGTGGCATTGTCTCGTAACTTAATATTTGTACTAGTAAAAATCCAGCTAAGGGCAACAGCGACTAGGTATCTGCTAGTGTTGGTCAAACTCTCTGAAAAACCTTGTTTTTTTGCCCAGTCGATAAGCGTATAGATAGCAGAGTCTTCACTAAGATAACCACTACTAATATGCATTGTCCAAACACTATCTCTATCTGCTAAAGCGTATCTTGATAACCATTCGTGTAGTTTATTGGCATTTAACGGATGGTTTTCTTTACCTGCTACCTTGTAATGCAAATCTATAAGTTTAGCAAACAGATCATCATATCTTAAAAGACCGTTATTTATATAATCCTTGCACTTGTTGAAATCAAAATTACTACGATCACGCCAGTACAAGCCATTAATGAACGCTAAACCAAACGAATAGTTTTGGTAAACCTTATCCTTATCTACCAATTCAAACAGTTCAACCTTAAACTTGATGGGAATAAGTACAGTTAAGATACTCAGTGCGCCTTGTGATAGATACTGACCTTTATACCTTACACTGGATATATCACAGCTCAAAAAACCTTCTAAATCACTCTTTACCGCGCTATCATTGCAAATAAATTTAGCGGTTAAATAGTCATAAAAACGCTCATACGAGAAATATAGTATCTCACTATTGTCTTTTTGATTTTGATATGAGGTCAGTAGGTTCTCATCAATCAACGCTTGCAAAAATGTATCTGCATTTAAAGAATAAGTATGAGCATCGACAACTTGCATTGCATCTTCATAAGTTAACGATTGAGTGTTATTACGGAAAATTTCTTCAGCTAATTTATTTAGTATTTTTTGCACATAATTTAGAGCAGATCTATATCCAAACTCATCAGCTATCTTGGCATTAATTGATGAGAAATAATTGTCGAAAACCTCTGTTAATATCATTGCGAAGTCGTCGGTTTGCGTGTATTTTCTATACTCACAATAAATTTTAAGAAACAAAGGGTTTGCGAATTCTTGCGTTAGTAACGGCTCTTTTGGCAAAGCTAACTGATAATACTCAAAGAACGACCGCACCGCCTCAAAAACGTTAGACTGAAACCCAAGATGATGAATTTCACTGACTATACCATCCTCGATATCTTGTTGTATGTTAATTAAAATCCCTTCTTTATATTCACTTCGAACTGATAGTATCAATGCCACCCAAGGATATTTTTTAAACTTTTCAATAAAGCCTGCAAGGTTATTTTTCCAAAATGAACGTCCTTTACCTTCGTTCAATGCATCAATAACAACAGGAACTCTTTCTTGTTGAGCATGACCTATAGTATTTAAAACGCCTAAAAATACATCCTCGTTACAGTCAAGTCTTAGCTCAGCTTTTAAGATTTGCGTCCAAGGGTTCGTGGTATCTGTCAATGTTTGACCGAGAACGAAAATACTCGGCTTTTTGTCTTTGATTAACTTGTTCGAAAAATCACCTAATAGATGAGACTTACCAATACCAGCGTCGCCATAAACGATCAGACAGGGGTTATTAAATAAATTAAATGCTTGTGACTCGACTTCAAAATCATCGATAGCGTTTCTAAGTTCGTACAAGTCATTTTGAAACTTTTGTCTATCTCTTTCATCTTCAATGGTGCTGATTTTTTTACTAATTTTTCCGAGAATACTCCCAGATAACCTTACTATTTCTTTAGATTCTATGTCATTAGTATTATCGATTAGTATGACGTTGGCATCTTCCTTTGATATATTTTGCCAACTATTTACTAAGCAGCATAATAATTTACTAAAATCATCTTCTATAGCTAGTCCGTGCTTATCACATGATTGTTTTAAGCTTTCAGCTACCTTATAGAGTGAGTTAAGTTTCTCAAAAACATAGGTTCTTGCCTGTTCATTCTTTAATAATGCATCAAAATAATGACTGATTTCATTTATTTCTACGTTGAGTTCGGGCGTGAACCTTGGTCCTAAATTTTTGATAGACATAGTAACTTGTTCGGTGAACCAAGTTTCAGAAAAATCCTCTCCACCAAACCAGAATTGGACCATACCCGCATTTTCAGGTTTTTGAAGTTTATTATTAAGCTCAAAAGCACCCCAAAACTCGACCTCAACAGTCATACCTTTATCTAAGGCAAGGGCTTTACACTCTTCTACGAAGTCATTCCATCTATCCTGAAGATATTTTTTATCTGGTATTCTTGGGTCTGCTCTATCAATAGGACAACAGACATAGTACTTCACTAGATTTGGATGCTTTGTTATGGCTGTCTCAAATGATTTCTTAATTTGCTTAAATTGACTATCTTGAATATCGAAAAAATACTTAGCCTGCCAACCGATCTCATCGCCATTGTTTAAGATTAGGTAAGATTCAACGCCTCCGTCTGGAGCCTTGACTCTGATATATTGACCATCTTCATTATTTTCGTTATATGCTAACTGGCAAACAACTTCTTCAAAAGCTGTATTCTGTGAATGCTCGTAGCTTTTTATATCTTTCCAATCTATAGTATTTGCTAGCATAATTTTTGCATACCTAATTTGATAAACGGTTATATCGAAGGCTGAGTTATTTGAGTCGTATAGCAATGCCTGACAGTCTTAAACTATCGTAATAGCGTCTTTCAAATTTAAAGAATGACACGCAACCAATTGTGCTATGCAGTCGCATTTTATTGAGCCAGTCCAGTATTGGCAGTTGTAGGTGTTTAGCCACTAACTTCTTGACGGTATTGACTCAGCTATTCCTGCAAGGTGAGTTTGACTATACTCAGTGAATCAACAACATCAGGTATTTTATGCTTTTGATCAATCACTAAGCTAATAGCTTCTATAGTTAGCTGAATGTAAAACTGTTATGGATTTAAACGCGCTACTGGTATAAATTTTACTTGCGTGCTGCGTTCCCAGAGGCTGCGCAAAATTCATCCCAGTAGCACTATGACATTTTTAGAGTGTATCGACTATAATTTGAATTCTCGGGTATATTGGTTGCGTTTGGTGGCCATACTACTTTTCTTGTTTGGGGTAGTATAACCTTGTGTGCTGTCCAATTTAATTATACCACTACACTAAGACCGTTAAAAAATCGCAGATAACAGCTTTATCTAAAATCTGATGCTTTGTAACTAGAAATAGCAATACGGAAGTTGCATACATTGATCTCAGCAGTATATTTTCATCATTTCTATAAAAGTAAGTGTACTTCGCTATTCACTTTTTTGATACTTTGAATGAAATAGTCGTCCTTTATTGTTAGGTGCTATAAGATAGATTTTACGAGTCATTTACTTCAAGTTTATTCGGGTCAGCACTCTATTTGATACTATTTTGATACTCTGCATATATTGTTAGATATAACTCTTTATTGATATCTATATTTCATTTTTATCGTTAGACCTTATTATTAAAGGTTTTTAGCTAAAAAACATAGCTACTCGTTGATAGATGTTGTGTATTATTGTTGTAAGAAAAAGGACTCATAATCCTTTGGTCGTAGGTTCAAGTCCTACTGGGCCCACCACATTTTGAATCAGGCTTGTTCGCAGCGATGCGGCAAGCCTTTTTTTATGGGGTTTCACAGTATTTAAGAATACCTTGGTGTATGGCGAACCATATAGAATATTGGTATATTTGTTGGTATAGATTATACCAATGCGGAGATATACCAACATGCCATTAACTCATACTACAATTAACAAACTAACTCCAAGTGAAAAATGCACCCCTAGCCGGCCCGATAAACACAGTGATGGTGACGGTCTGCAGCTGTGGGTAAGACATACTGGAAACAAAGTCTGGGTCAGCGCTTATCGCTGGCAAGGAAAGCAGCAGTCACTCACTTTAGGTAAATACCCAGTAATTACATTACAACAAGCACGCCAGCGTAACCTAGAAATAAAGCAGCTTATTAGTGAAGGTATTAACCCAAAAGACAAGAAAAAAGAAAAGCGCGCTGAGCAAGATGGCTCGAGGCTTTTTGATAGTATTGCACAGACTTGGTATGCAGACCGTAAAACCTTTTTAGCGCCAAGTACGTTTAGTCGCAACTATTCAGCTTACATACGTGACGTTAAGCCAGTTATCGGTCATAAACTAATCGACGACATTACATCGCCTGATATTTTGACGATTGGTAAAAGTATCGAGGCACGCGGCGCTAATGAAATGGCTCGCCGCATAATGGCAGAGGTTGGACAAATATTTAAACATGCTATTCGCACCGGCATGGCCACATCAAACCCTGCAGCAGACTTATCGGGAGCTATTAAACCACATAAAACGAAAAATCATAGCCGCATTACATCAAAAGAGTTACCTCAGCTTTTAAGTGACATTGATAACTACACTGGCCATATCCCAGTCAAACTAGGTCTATGGTTCCTATGCTACACGTTCGTGCGTACTAATGAGCTTAGATTCATGGAATGGGCAGAAATTGACTGGAACGATAAAGTTTGGCGCATACCTGCAGATAAAATGAAAATGGATAGGCCTCATATTGTGCCTCTTGCTCCACAAGTTATAGATATATTAATGCAAATCAAAGAGCTAAATTTTTCTGATCAATATGTATTCTATAACCCATCCACTCGCAAGCCTTATAGTCAAAATGCTTTTATTAACGCGCTTTATCAGATGGGTTATAAATACAAAATGACGGGGCATGGTTTTCGGGGATTAGCTAGTACAACACTTCATGAACAGGGTTTTATGCACGAAGCGATTGAGTTACAGCTTGCACATGAACAAGAGAGCAAGATTAGTCGAGCTTATAATGGCGCTCAGCATTTAGACTATCGTAGAGACATGATGGATCAATGGGCTGATTTTATTCGTAATGCTATTAATAACAAAATTAACAACTAACAGAAGTAGAGGAGTTATGAATAACGAACTTAAAGAATTTTATACCCTAAGTGAATTAGAGGTATTATTGGCTGAAAATCTAGATATTGATACAAATAATACAGAAGAGTTAAATGAAATTATTTTCCACTTAGTCTCAGATAATCATTTAGTACCTTTTTTAGAGTATAAAGGATTAGCGGGTATCGTAGAATCCGTCATACCTCTCGCTTCATTTGAAATCACTGAGACTCTTCTTGATGCTCTAGAAAAACCCGAATCTAGTAGCAATAAGAAAGAACTTTATCACCTATATGAATATAGTCCTACTATAAGCTCTATAAAAAATCTCATTAAGACGTTTGAACACGGCTATTGTACTAAACCACCACGTGAAGAAAATAAAACTCATGCCATTTTTAGATTATCGCCTTTGTGTATTCTGAATACTCCACAAGGAATACAAGTTGAGCTTGGATTTACTAAACCAGTTGCTCATATAAAGCGGTTTATTGATGACCCCATAGAAAACAATGAATATGAGTTTTTGGGATATCAACTGTACCCTTCTGACCAAGTTAACACTCCAAGATTAAATATAAACGAAACTTGTAAATTGCTATTTGATAGACTGAATGTTGAGTGCTTATTCAAAGCAATAAACACTCAGCACAAAATATCTGATAATATTTCTTCATTAAGTATAGTAGAACAAAATAATAAAAGCACTAGGAGCCAGGACTCTAAATTAATTGCTGTAATGGCTATCATGCTTTCTAAAAAATCCTCACAGTTTAAGTATGGTAACAAACCTAATAAATCAGCTATAAAAAGAGAAATTAAAAAACTTACTGATGAATTGCAAATTGACCATGCACATACTTATGGGCTTGAAGCTCCTGATCAGCGTATTAAACAATGCCTAGAAGAATTTTCAGAATTCTTTTTTACAACTAATGATTCTAAACATTAAAATAGATTGAAGGTTCAATCTATCTTTTCAACCTTCAACCTTCCTACAACTTATATAACTATCATTCTATCCATACCGTGACATCCCGTCACGGCTCATATGGAGACATAGAATGTTAGAATCTGACACCCCCACTAAAACCCATAAGAACAAAGATTTAGCAAAACTATTGCCACTTCAAGGCATGTCACGCGCTAAAAACATCCTGCCACTTTTGCCATTTGGACGCACTACGCTTCATGAGTGGTCACGAGACGGTAGATTCCCTGCTAGTATTAGATTGTCGCCAACCATAGTGGCTTGGAAAAACTCTGAGGTTCTAGAGTGGCTAGAAAACCATAGTAATCCTGTCAACGATGAACAGGAGAATGGCTGTGAATAAAACAAAAAATAGAAACGCTCATGTTGGTAGCATGAGCGTTGCCGACCATCAGAAATTCACATGCGACTGTCAATCTAGTGATCATGTTAATAATAGCATAAAAAAGGGGCAATGGCCTGATCCTGAGCCTCTGGCCAACGATCCAAGCACGCCCACGCCCTACCCGATCAACGCATTCACGGGACTGTTAAGAGCAGTAATTAAGGCCGTGTCCTATTATGCACAAGTGCCGCTTGCCATGGCAGGTCAATGTGTTTTAGGCGTGTTATCACATATTGGCCAGCAGTTTGTTGATGCACCTTTTGGAAACAGTTATAAACCTGCAAGTTTGATACTCATAACAGAAGGCGAGAGTGGCGCTGGCAAAACTGAGGCCATGAAGTTAACACATTTGAAAATTGATGAATATGAGCAACGACAATATGAACAATACGTTGATGCATTAGTATTATGGGAAACCAAAAAGGAAGTTTTGAATGGTAAAGAATTGAAAGATTTTCTTGAATCAACACCTAAGCCCTATAATCCTGAAATGGTATTCAAGGATATTACAATGGAGGCTTTGCTAGATAAGTATGTAAACCGAGAAATTATTGTTGCAACGTGGGCGAGTGATGATGGAGCACAATTCTTTAATGGCCCCTCAATGACTAGTAAGACAGCTGGTAATAGCTTGACTGGAATTACTGAATTATATAGTAGCGGTATAGTCAATCGATCACGATCACAGAAGAATGCTTTTGCTAATCCACGTACAAAAGCATATGGCGCACGTTTAACCTTGATGTTAATGGCACAACGTGTCATTTTAGAGCCAGCATTAAGTGACCCATTGATGAATGGGCAAGGGTTTTTAGCACGTGCCTTGATTGCCTGCCCTGAAGACTTGCGTGGTTATCGAACATGGAACGACCTAAAACGTAGGCGCAATAATCCATATGAAGATCCACACTTAATACAATACTGGTCACGCTGTCAAAGTTTACTTACACCTTTATCAGAAAACGAACCTACAGAAGCTACAGGTAATCCTGAACGTATTAAAATGCAGTGGGCTAATGATAGTACCGAACAAGTCTTTTATGACAAACTACAAGCGATTGAGAACAGACAGAAACTAGGCGGAGTATTTGCAGCCGTAAAAGCGTATGCTTCACGAATGGCAGAAAATGCCAGCCGTATTGCCTCATTGATGGCGTTCTTTGAGGGGCGCAAGACAATCACCACCGATGATATTACCCGCGCCTTTATGTTGGTGGAATACTCAACCAGTGAGCGCTTACGCTACCTTGATGCCACGCCGCAAGGTGAGCAGAACGACAGTGAGAAGTTAAGTAGCTGGCTAGTGGATAAAGCGCGTGGTAAAAATCCGCCTATCTTAAATCGCACTGATGCTTACAACGGCGCACCTAAGCCCATGCGTAAAAACAATAAGGTACTTCAAAATGAGCTGGATAATTTAGAGAGCATGGGGCACATAATACAAATGCAGGAGGGTAAAAAGAAAGTGATTTATATTAATCCTAAACTGTTTATATAAACGTGTGTACCTAAAAACGTGCCTAAATTGCCTAAATAGTCCTTAGCCCTTGCAGCTAGGGACTTTTGCTTATTAAACCCTAATGCCTAAGCGTGCCTAAACTGCCTTTATTTGCCTAAATAGCACCTAGAAAAGGCACAGTTTAGGCAATTTAGGACAGCTTAGGCACAGTCTATTAATGCGTAAACCCATTGGTATTAAAGACGTACAGCCAATTTAGGCAAAAAAGGCACATTTTAGAGCATACAAATATATAGGCAGGCACGAGCGTCTGCTTTTTTTGTGCCCGATGCTTATATACCTATAAAAAGCGCTGCCAGTACAATCATAACTTGTTATCTATTATCCGAAAGGTTACAATTAATTATTAGCTTTCTAATAATCTAACTTTATGATTGAGATTAACCAAACTGAAGCGTTTAGGCGCTGGTTGCACAAGCTCAAAGACCCATTAGGCAAAGTTGGCATCATAGCACGTATCAAACGCGCACAAGGTGGCAATTTTGGTGACCACAAGCCCCTAGCCAATACAGGCGGTATCTATGAGATGCGAATATTTAAGGGCAACGGTTACCGCGTGTATTATGCCCAAGAGGGCGATACGGTTTACTTGTTACTGTTAGGAGGCAGCAAAGACAGCCAGCAAAGTGATATTGCTAAGGCTTGCACCCTATGGCAACAAGTACAGAATGACACGAAGGAGTACCCTCATGACCGATAGTAAAATCAGCCACTTTGATGTGGCGGAGTACCTAACCGATGAAACGCTTATCAATGCTTACCTAAATGAAGCACTAAGCGATGGTGCGCCTAGTGACTTTATTGAAGCGCTCAACGATGTGGCACGCGCAAAGGGTATGAATGAGCTGTCACAAAAGACAGGCATAAGACGCGAGAGTCTTTACAAGACTTTGCAGTCCGAAAAGCCGCGCTTTGACACCATGCTAAAGATTATTGATGGTATGGGGCTACAAGTGACCTTGACTCCAAAAAGCCCAGCCTAATTCATAAATATAGCTTAATATTTATCAGCTCATATACATAAAAGCATACCCTTTTTTCCTGAGATAAAACAGGTTTTTATTGATTGTTGCTAACGTTAGCCAATACATATAGTCGATCCACTTTAAAACAAATACAGTGTTACTGGGATGAATTTTATGCAGCATCGAACAGTGACGCAGTCGCACAGCAAGCAAGCAAGCAAGCAAGCAAGCAAGCAAAGAAAATTTATACCAGTAGCACGCCGTAAAAGCGGTACTCTTTTTATTTAGGACTCACTATATAAATACTACATTTTATCAGGATAGCTAACAGATGAGAGA
>Ga0208015_1000372_pt1 | contig 25969 bp, 27 predicted proteins | sample 26BtaG_FD_184101 | JGI IMG/M metagenome (GOLD analysis project Ga0208015, IMG submission 184101) | Marine viral communities from Cariaco Basin, Caribbean Sea - 26B_WHOI_OMZ_CsCl (SPAdes) (version 2) | ecosystem: Environmental > Aquatic > Marine > Oceanic | place: Caribbean Sea: Cariaco Basin...
CAAAACCAGCGCCATCTTGTCCGCGATTGTGCTGTTTTTCCATCATCAAATACATTTTATTGACACCATAAAATGCACTGCCGTATTTTTCTTTATAAAATTCTAAAGGCTTTAAAAGTCTGATAAGTGCAATTCCGCACTCATGTTTTATCGCATCACTCATTGGGTTTTTTCAATTTTAGATTCGCTACTGTTTATTGAGGGTTAGTCTTAATAAGTTGAGAATTATTACAAACTAGGGTCATTAAAAAACGCGCTCCATTTAGAGCGCGTTGATTTATATCAATTCATTTTTTATATGTTTCCAAGAAGCATTATTAAAAATCATATGAAACAGTTTTTTGGTTCTAATGATAGGTTCTTTACAAACTTTTTGATTACTCTAAAATAATCTCGAATTTGGTCAATTGTTTAAATTGATCCAATCGCTGGTACACTTCTCTGTCTTGGAGTTCTTCCATGCGTTCTGTTCCGAATTTTTCTACACAAAACGACGCTAATGTGGAACCGTATATAACGGCAGTTTTCATATTCTCAAAAGAGTAATCTTCTGTTTTTGTCAAATATCCGGCAAATCCACCAGCAAATGTGTCGCCGGCACCAGTTGGATCAAATACCTCTTTCAAAGGTAAGGCGGGTGCAAAAAAGACGTTTTCGTTATGGAATAATAAGGCCCCATGCTCACCTTTTTTAATGACCACATATTTTGGGCCCATCTTATGAATTTTTTGGGCGGCCACTACCAGCGAATATTCTCCGGTCAACTGACGGGCTTCTTCATCGTTGATTGTAATGACGTCCACTTTATTGATGACTGCTTTTAATTCATCAAGTGCGCAATCCATCCAAAAGTTCATGGTATCTAAAATCACCATTTTTGGTTTTTTGTTCATTTGCTCCAAAACACTCATTTGAACCAAAGGATGCAGGTTGCCGAGCATGACTACCTCTGGGTTTTTATAATCTTCCGGAACCACGGGATTGAAATCGGCAAGGACATTAAGCTCTGTTACCAAAGTATCACGAGTGTTCATGTCATTATGATATTTGCCACTCCAAAAGAAGGTTTTGCCCTCTTTTACAATTTCAACACCAGAGATATCAAGATTTTTATTAGCTAATAAGTCTAAGTATTTTTTAGGAAAATCACCCCCAATAACCGAAACAATGGCGGCATCTACATTAAATTGGGATGCAGCCAAGCCTATAAAGGTTGCAGCACCACCCAAGATCTTATCAGTTTTTCCAAAAGGTGTTTCGATAGCGTCAAAGGCAACGGTACCTACAATTACTAATTTGCTCATATTGCGGTTTCAAAATTTGGTGCAAAGATAAGGCTTTTTAGCTTCGAATTAAGCACTATTTTCGAGGAATTTATGTGTGCTTATTCGGCATTGAAATGTCGCAAAAAGGCATTGGGGTCATTTAAAAACGATTTTGTAACCGAATAATGATCCGTGTTTTCGAGTGGTGTTGCCTGCATTGCTTCATCGGTGATCTCATAAATGGTGGCGCCAGGATAAGCCATCAACATGGGGGAATGTGTGGCAATAATGAATTGGGATAAGTGATTTTGCAAGTGGTTATGGAGAAAATAGATAAAGGACAGTTGTTTTGATGGAGAAAGTGCCGCTTCGGGCTCATCCAATAAGTAAATACCTGGCGACTTTATCATTTGCTCCATGATATGAAGATAGGCTTCCCCGTGGGAAAATGCATTTAATTCCTGACCATAGTTTTTCCGCATATAGCGCAGTTGGTAATTGGCATTTTCTTTCATTTGACCGATGATGTGATCCGGAACATGGCCTTCCAAATCAGAAAATTTATTTTGAATCTGGGCATCTGTTCTATTCACACTGTTCAGATAATCGCCAAAATCTTCAGCCCTAAAGAAAAATCCTGTAGGACGTTCAATGGTCCAAGTGAGCTCCAAATAGGGCAGTAGTCGTTTTGCCGCATCAAAACTAGGTTTGTTGTAATCGGCGCCGTCCATGTGTGGCAGCTGTAATCTACATGCCAATGTTTCCAGCAAGGTCGATTTTCCTGAACCGTTTTCTCCAACCAGAAATGTGATTGAGTTGGATACATCAATGTTTTTCGCATATTTGATCGCGGGAATATCATACGGGAAAGGATGGGTTCTGTTGGTTTCAATATGTATGGAAGATAGGTAGGACATTGTTTTTATCAAAGAAATACGATATTTATAGGAATCAAGATACTTATTTTAATTCTTTTAATTTGGAGAACAACAAGTAAATAGAATTATCACAACGCCATAAAACCGTTTGACATGAATGATGCGCATTCTCTTATAATACGTTCTGGGCAATAACTTTTCTTTTTTATATTTTCATAAACTTGATTTCGTGAAGAACACTTAACGTATAAATTACTAATTATGGAATTGCAAAAAAAACATAAAGGAGTAGTTTTAAATGAAGAAACCCTATCCATTCTTGAAGAAAAGGCAAAAGCCCAAGGTCGAAATTTAAAGAATTATCTGGAATTTGTGTCACGGGAAAACGCTTATGCCTTTGAACCTTCTGAGGCCTATAAAACGATGATGGATAAAATGATTGACAATCATCATACTGGAAAAACAAATTACACGTCGTGGAAGGAGGTTAAAAAAGAACTGTTTTAATGTCTTTTTTGATAAAGTTTAGGAACGAATCGAAATTGGATTTGACAGAAGCCAACACCTATTAATTGGCAGTCTATAGGAAGTTGTCCGCCAAATTCAAACTTGAAATGAGCGAAACCATTGATAGAATCGCTAAGAACCCCGAGCATTTTCAAAAACGCTATCGCAATATCAAAATTGTTTTTACCAAGGTGTTTCCATTTGGTGCTCATTATTTGGTTGAGGGCAATACAGTTTTTATTCAAAGGGTTATGTACCAAAAGTGGCTGTATGAATAATCATTACTTTCTCCCAAAATCCGCCGGAATCTCCCCCCAAGCTTTCGTTTCCCACTTAACTATAGTCGTCGTGTAAGTATTCGTTTTGAGCCAATTTTCGGCTCTATCCACCAATTCAAACAATTCCTTATTTTTTGCGTTGCGAGGTAATTTTGTGTTACACGTTTTCTTCCTGACCCAACTCATCGCAATTTTTGAATCTGTGTAGATAATACGTTGGCTGTTGTTGTTCTTGAGGAATGCCAAGCCATGAACAATAGCCAAAAATTCTCCAATATTATTCGTACCCTCAGGAAATGGGCCTTGAATGAACAATTGTTTTTTAGTTTTGGTATCCACACCTCTATACTCCATAATTCCTGGGTTGCCGCTTGAAGCTGCATCCACTGCAATGGAATTGTAGTTGGGCTGTCCTATTTTTTTCAGCTGTGCTTCGGTCAAATCACTTTTAAAGCTTTTGGATTTGCCAATATAATCCCTGTAGTTGCCTTTGAATGCTTTTTTGGCAGCATCGAAGGTTTCAAAAGACTTGTATATTGCACCTTGGTAATCTTTGATTTGGGCTTTACAATCGTCCCATTTTTCAAAGATACCGGTTTTGTGACCTTTCCAAACGACGTAATATTTCTTTTTTTTCTTACTCATGCTACTTCCCAAGAAGGCGGGAATCTCATTAATTTATAAATAATTTTTTGGACACGTCCCGATATCTATCGGGATCACAGATTACATTTGGAATTTGTTTAGCTGCCGGAAGGCAAAGAAATTGGTTCTTGAGATTTCAATAGTTTCTCAACCACCTTCGGAAAGTGTTCCATCTCCAACTCGTGTATTCTTTCCGCAACCATTTCTGCAGTATCTGATGCGTTCACTTCACATTTTGCCTGAAAAATAATCGCGCCTTCATCATAATGTTCATTTACATAATGAATGGTAATGCCTGTTTCAATTTCCTTATTGGCCACAACCGCCTCATGGACATAACTGCCATACATCCCTTTCCCTCCGTATTTGGGAAGCAAGGCAGGATGGATATTGATGACTTTATCAGGGAATTCATGAAGTATGAAATCCGGAAACTTCCATAAAAATCCGGCCAGAACAACCAAATCGGGTTGTGATGCTTTTAAGACATTAAGAACGTCATTAGTGTGATAAAAAGCTGTTCTATTGAAAGACAGTGCACTCACTTTTAGATTTTTACAGCGATCTAATACTTTGGCTTGAGGATTGTTAGTCAACACCTGAATGACAGAGCCAATTTCACTGTTTTGGAAATACCTGATTAAGTTTTCCGCATTAGTACCACTCCCGGACGCAAAAATCACGATACGTTTCATCTGCTACTTTCTATTTTTAAATTATGGTCAAACCTGTAAGTCAAAATGCAGGTGCGATTTATTATCAAATTAAAATATATTCGGCAAAATTCCGTAATCTCATTTCATTTACAGATATTAGCTTTTGATTTGAAAACAAAAAAAAGAATAATTATTAACAATTAGGGGGCAAAATAAAAATACTTAGCTGTATTTTTGCTAAATTACAGACACATTCAATCACATTGTAGAAATAAAAATGGGTTTTAAACTAAAGTTTTTTATTTTTGCCAATTAATAAAACTTAAAATTAAAGATTATGTCAGACATTGCATCAAGAGTAAAAGCGATTATTGTGGACAAATTAGGTGTTGACGAGAACGAAGTTGTCACTGAAGCAAGCTTCACAAATGATTTAGGAGCAGATTCTTTGGATACCGTAGAATTGATCATGGAATTCGAAAAAGAATTTGATATCCAAATTCCAGATGACCAAGCAGAAAACATCGCTACAGTTGGTCAAGCTATCTCTTATATAGAAGCAGCAAAATAAGTAACACACTTTTATGGAATTAAGGCGAGTTGTAGTTACGGGGTTAGGTGCTCTTACACCAATCGGAAATACCAAAGATGAATATTGGGACGCTCTGGTCAGTGGTGAAAGTGGTGCTGCGCCAATAACATATTTTGATACTGAAAAGTTCAAGACCAAATTCGCGTGCGAATTAAAAAACTTTGATGCAACCCAATTCATTGATAGGAAATTGGTCAACCGGATGGATAAATTTACGCAATATGCTATGGTGGCTTCAGATGAAGCTATTGCAGATGCTAAATTAGATCTTAATGTGGTTGATAAACTCCGCGTTGGTGTTATTTGGGGAGCGGGAATTGGAGGGTTGGAAACTTTTCAAAATGAGGTGCTTAATTTTGCCGCAGGAGACGGAACCCCTCGTTTCAATCCTTTCTTTATTCCAAAAATGATTGCAGATATAGCTCCGGGGAACATATCCATTAAACATGGGTTTATGGGGCCTAACTATACCACGGTTTCGGCCTGTGCATCTGCTGCCAATGCAATGATTGATGCCTTAAACTATATTCGTTTGGGCTATTGCGATGTGATTGTAACAGGCGGTAGTGAAGCGGCGGTGACCATTGCAGGAATGGGAGGCTTTAATGCCATGCATGCCTTATCAACTAGGAATGAAAGTCCAGAAACGGCTTCGAGACCATTTGACGCAACCAGAGATGGTTTTGTTTTGGGTGAAGGTGCTGGTGCAATCATCTTGGAAGATTATGAACACGCAAAGGAAAGAGGAGCTAAGATATATGCTGAGGTAGTTGGAGGCGGTTTGTCGTCCGATGCTTATCATATGACTGCCCCACATCCTGATGGGATAGGAGTTATTGCCGTAATGAGAAATTGTTTGGAAAATGCTGGATTGAAACCTGAAGATGTTGATCATATCAACACACACGGTACTTCCACACCTTTAGGTGATGTTGCCGAACTTAAAGCTATTACGGAGGTTTTTGGCGAGCATGCCAAGGACATCAATATTAATTCAACAAAATCAATGACAGGACATTTGTTGGGTGCTGCAGGTGCCATTGAAGCTATTGCTTCTATTATGGCCATCGAGCACGGCATGGTGCCTCCAACTATCAACCATTCGGTAGTTGATGAAAATATTGATCCGCAATTAAACTTAACACTTAACAAAGCTCAAAAGAGAGATGTTAAAGTGGCTATGAGTAATACTTTTGGATTTGGCGGTCATAACGCTTGTGTATTATTCAAAAAATTAGATTAAATCCCGAATGAATTACATTCGTAACATATTAAATTCCCGTTCTAAAAATGACGGGAATTTTTTTTTAGAACTTCAGAAGATCTTAGGCTATAAACCTAAAAACAAGAGTCTATACGTCAAAGCATTTACCCATCGCTCCATGAATGTCAAGGATAAAAATGGGATCGCACTCAATTATGAACGACTTGAATTTGTTGGAGATGCCATGCTTGGCCTTGTGATTGCCGCTTATCTTTATGACGAAGTGCCAGAAGGTGATGAAGGTTATTTGACGAAAATGCGTTCTAAGGTGGTCAGCAGAGAGCATCTTAACGAATTGGGCAAGGAGCTTAGGCTCATCGACTTTGTCGAATCAAAAATTCCTAAGAACAATTTTGGAAGCAACATTCACGGCAACTTATTTGAAGCTCTTGTTGGTGCTGTGTTTTTGGACAAAGGCTATAAACAATGCGAAAAATTCATCAATAAAAAGGTTATTAACAAGCATATTGATATTGAAACGCTGGAAGGCAAAGTCATCAGTTATAAAAGCTTGTTGATTGAATGGTGCCAGAAAGAAAAGAAAACCTTTGATTACAATGTTTATGAGGATTCAGGCAATGACAACCTTAAACATTTTTCGGTAAAACTGTCCATTGATGGCAAAGTTGTTTCAAAAGCAAGGGCGACCTCCAAAAAGAAGGCTGAAGAAAAGGCTTCCAAACGCGCTTTTTTTGCATTTCAAAATAAGATCAATCGATCATTTAAGGAATAAATATTGGCTTCCAATAAAAGTTACTAACTATAACGATTTCGCTTGGCGCGCCTGTTAAGAATATACCAAACATGATATTACAGTGGAGATAAAGTATTATCTTTACCGCTCATGTTATTATCACTATGGCGTTACACAAACTACTTGTAGATGATTTTTATGACGCATCCTACTCGCTTTTTGCTGTACATTGTAGATTGGAAGATTACAGGTTAGCATATCTTCTCAATAAATATTTGAACCTGAAACTGAGACGTCAACCTCAGGATTTAGATTACAAATATTTTGCTGCTACTTATTCTATTTACGAATGGTTTGATGAAGAGTTTTTTACAACTTGGCATATGGTGTCAAATGTTTGTAAGAGAGAGGAGGACAGTTTGCAAAGTTCGGGATCATTGTTTTCAACAAATGAAAAAGTCTTGAAAACCTATCATTTGTTGCCTGAGCTCAAAAATGTGGACTTCTTAATTAAAATTACTAATGATGACCGCTGTTTGGACGAAAAGATGATGTTGGACAAGATCCAGGCCATACCTCAAGTAATAACAACCTACACTATTGATGTAGACCAATTAAGGTCTAGAGATAACTTAATTTTTTGATTAATGCAAAAACGAAAAAAAACAAAGATAGTAGCGACATTAGGACCAGCTACGAGTACTAAGGCGGTATTAAAAGGAATGCTTGATGAAGGTGTGGACGTTTTTAGAATCAACTTTTCTCATGCTGATTATGCCGATGTTGAAGAACGCATCAAAATGATTCGTGAACTCAATGAGGAATTTGGATATAATGCTGCCATCTTAGGCGATTTACAGGGACCTAAATTACGCGTTGGCGTGATGAAGGGAGAGGTAGTCGTTAAAGAAGGGGATGAGATCACCTTTGCTACGGGGAAGAAGTTTGAAGGCACAAAAGACCGTGTCTTTATGACCTACGATAATTTCCCACAAGATGCCAAGCCTGGAGAACGCATATTATTGGATGACGGCAAGTTGATTTTTGAAGTAGTCTCTACAGATAAGAAATCTGAAGTTAAGGCCCGTGTCATTCAGGGCGGCCCTTTAAAATCGAAGAAGGGAGTTAACCTGCCAAACACTAATATTTCGCAACCAGCGTTGACAGAAAAGGATATTGAAGACGCTATTTTTGCCATTAAGATGAAAGTAGATTGGATGGCCCTATCTTTTGTACGCCACGCGGAAGACTTAATGCAACTTGAAGAATTAATTAAAAAGCACAGCGATCATAAAATTCCGATCATTGCAAAAATTGAAAAACCGGAAGCAGTTGAAAATATTGATAAAATTGTTGCTTATTGCGACGGATTGATGGTAGCTCGTGGTGATTTGGGCGTGGAAATTCCGGCAGAGGAAGTCCCTCTAATCCAAAAACAGCTGGTTCTAAGAGCAAAACGAGCTCGTATTCCTGTAATTATTGCAACCCAAATGATGGAAACGATGATTTCCAGTTTGACTCCCACTCGGGCAGAGGTTAATGACGTTGCCAACTCTGTGATGGATGGCGCCGATGCGGTAATGCTTTCGGGAGAAACATCAGTGGGACAATATCCTGTGCAGGTGATCAGACAAATGAGCAATATTATTAAAAGCGTGGAGGATTCGCCTTTGATCAAAGTGCCACAATCACCACCACATATTCGTACCAAACGTTATATTACAAAATCCATTTGTTTTCACGCTGCAAACATGGCCAATGAAATCAATGCAAGAGCTATTTCCACATTGACCAATAGTGGCTATACGGCCTTTCAAATTTCAGCATGGCGACCAAGTTCACATATTTTAGTGTTTACTTCCAACAGACGTATTTTGACACAGCTCAGTATGTTATGGGGTGTTAAGGCTTTTTTCTACGATAAGTTTGTAAGCACCGATGAAACCATTGAAGATGTCAATGCCATCGCGTGCAAGGAAGGCTATCTTGAGACGGGTGATATGTTGGTCAGTTTGGCCGCAATGCCTATACAAGAAAAAGGGATGGTAAATACCTTAAGGGTTACTGAAATTACCAATTGTAATTTTTAAAATAGCAGAGATTCTTTAAAAAGAACTCTTAATCATAAAAACCTCGGGGACTCTTTAAAGGTCTTTGAGGTTTTTTTATTTCTACCAGTGTGTTTTAATATCCCGAGGTTCTTGATTGGGATACATAAGATAAATAAAAAGAGTTAAATTTATAGTGATTCAAATTTTCTTATTCATAAACGCAACCAATTGGTTAAAAACGCATCTATTATGAAAGCATCGTTAGCGATGCATTGTTCTAATTTCAATAAACTCTGATGAAAAAAGCGGTCATTCTTTTACTTGTAGTTATAGGTTTTAGTTGTGCTAAAAGCGATGATGACACTCAAGGCCTCATTAATTTAAGAGTGAATGGTTGTTTTGACAATTTTGAAAGTGGTGCCAAAATTTGCTTGGACTCTATTTTCAATGATTCTCGATGCCCAACAGGATTTGTTTGTGTCTGGGAAGGAGATGCCGTGGCCGCTTTCACATTGACCAAGAACAATGTGGTCAAGAGTTTTAATCTGCACGTTAATAAAAAATTTCAAAATGACACCATCATTGAAGGCATTGCCATCAAACTACTTCAGATAACACCTTATCCGGTGGCACATCAACCAATAGATCCTGACGATTATAGAGCGGAAATAAGCGTAGCTGAAAATTAAGCTTAGAAGAAACTCAAAATTAAAACCCGAACTTCAATTGCACGTTCACCGTTTGTTTTAGATTATTGACAGATGAAGCCTTGTTGTCTTCCGTATTTAGGTTGGACATTGATATGCCGAGTAATCGTACGGAGTTGCTCATCTTTTCTTGATACAATAAATCTTTTGCGGTTTCAAGAATGATTGTGTGATCACTTACAAAATAGGCTAAGGTTTTACTCCTGGTCTGCAATGTAAAATCACTGTATTTTATTTTTAGGGTGACCGTTTTTCCCGCAACTTTACTTTTATCTAGGCGCTTGGCGACTTCTTTGGCGATTTTCTCCAACTTTTCGAGCATAAATATTTCACTCGATAGGTTTTCATTAAAGGTGCGTTCGGCGGCTAAGGATTTTTGGATGCGGTTGGGCTTGACCTCACTGTTGTGAATTCCTCTAACCAAATAGTAATAGTAACTTCCAGACTTGCCAAAGTGTTGTTCAAGATATTCTAAGGTTTTTGTTTTTAAATCTTCACCCGTAAAAATACCCAACTGATACATTTTATCTGCAGTTACTTTTCCTACACCATGAAATTTTCTAATGTCCAAAACTTTTAGAAAATCCAAAACATCCTCTGGATTGACCGTTTTTTGTCCGTTGGGCTTGTTGTAATCGCTGGCAATCTTAGCAACGAATTTATTAATGGAGATTCCTGCTGAAGCTGTGAGTCCAACTTCTTTAAAAATGCGTTCTCTAATTTCTTGGGCAATCAAAGAAGCACTTGGATTTCCCTTTTTGTTTTCCGTCACATCCAAATAGGCTTCATCTAAAGAAAGAGGCTCCACCAAATCTGTATAGTCATAAAAAATGGCTCTAATTTTTTTTGAGATTTCCTTATAGCGATCAAAACGCGGACTTACAAAAATCAATTCCGGGCAATTGCGTTTGGCCTGCATCCCGCTCATGGCGCTTCTTACTCCAAATTTACGAGCTTCATAACTAGCCGCGGCAACGACGCCTCGCTTCTCACTGCCACCAACGGCCAGAGCTTTACCTTTTAATTCAGGGTAATCCATTTGTTCAACAGATGCGTAAAACGCATCCATATCTACATGAATGATCTTTCTAATTGGTAAATCGTTTGGCATAGTGTAAATTTATAACATCTAAACCTAATAGAAATTATAAAAGATGGGAAAAACAGCTGTTGTTTTGGGTGCAACTGGATTGACGGGAAACATTTTGTTGAAAATGCTTTTGGAAGACGAGCGCTATGGTCAAGTGACTGTTTTTGGAAGAAACAGCTGTAATATAAAGCATCCAAAATTGGAAGAATATATTATTGATTTATTTGAATTGTCTCATTATGCCAATAAGTTTAAGGCAGATGAAGTCTTTTGTTGCATAGGAACGACTAAGGCGAAAACCTCAAATAAGGAGATCTATACAAAAATTGATTATGGGATTCCGGTGGAAGCGGCAAAACTTTGTAAAGCGAATGAAATTGGAACCTTTGTGGTTATTTCAGCTTTGGGGGCCAAAAAAAAGAGCAAGATTTTTTATAACAGGATCAAGGGCAAAATGGAAGTAGCGGTATTGGAACAACAGATTCCCAATACCTATATTTTACAACCTTCATTGATCTCGGGAAAACGTGAGGAATTTCGACTGGGAGAATATGTGTTCAATGCCTTGATGAGCCTATTTAAACCAATGTTCCGTTTTGGGGGGCTTAAACGCTATAAGCCAATTGCTCCAGAAACTATTGCTAAATGTATGATATGGGTGACCAACAATGCCTATCAGTCGGGACGAATCGAATCTGAAATAATACAAGAATTAGGTGAGTGAGTTAATTGAAATAGAGCGAAAGTTTCTTGTGGTTTCGGACGCGTTTAAGTCCGAAGCCTATAGACGTACACGGATAATACAGGCTTTTTTAAATTCTGATAAAAGTCGGATCGTCAGAGTAAGGATAAGTGGAGATGAAGGATTTTTGACCATTAAAGGAGAACCTTCAGAAGATGGCGTATCACGCTTTGAATGGGAAAGTCAAATTCCCAAATCAGATGCCGAGGCCTTATTGAAGTTGTGTGAAGAAGGCATTATCGACAAGATTAGGTATGAAGTCAAAGCTGGAGAACATATCTTTGAAGTGGATGAGTTTTTTGGTTCTAATGAGGGGCTAATTGTTGCTGAGGTTGAACTCAGTCACATTTCGGAGGTCTTTTTAAAACCCAAGTGGTTGGGCAAGGAAGTTACCGGGCAATCAAAGTACTTTAACTCCCAATTGCTAAAGAATCCGTATAAAAACTGGCCTAAATGAAAACTTTATAAAACTGAGAATGATGAAACATATAGCTTGGATGATTGGGGGAATGCTGATTTTAGCTTCCTGCAATGAGAAATATAGAAAGATAGACAAAGACGATGTGACGGTCAGTTCAGAGCGTTTGGATACGATTGGTCCTGAACCTAAAACCCAAACGGAGATTCGAGAGGAACTGCTCACCAAGGGCTATCAGATATTTGATATTATTGATGAGAAAACCAATGACACAATCATTATGCAGCAATATTTTATCGCTTTTTTAAAGAACGGTCCCAATAAAATTCAAAACGAAGAAGAATCCAAACGTTTGCTTAGGGAGCACTTGGAACATTTAAAGAACATGTATGATATGGGTTATGCCGATATTTCCGGGCCTTTTGGGGATGTTGGTGAGATCACCGGGATTACCATTTATAATGTACCAACCTTAAAAATGGCAGATAGCCTGGCAAATGCTGACCCCATGGTGAAGGCTGGAAGTTTGGAGATTGAAATTCATCCGTGGTGGGCACCTAAAGGTTATTCTTTGAGATAAGGTAAAAAAAACCACTGTTTGTGCGACAGTGGTTTTATAAGACTTAATTGATGAGAAGCTCTATACTTTCTCTTTTTTAGCGCAACAAGCCATTTTGCAGTCGTCTTTGCATGCTTTTATATCAGCGGAAGCCTGTTCCTCTCCCATCTTTTTATCGGCACAACATACCATTTTACAATCTGCATCGCAATTATGTTCAGTAGAAAATGCCTCTACAGTTTTCATATCCTTCACACTATAGCTATCTGAAACAGATACAACAGCCTCTTCAAGAGAGGTTGGAGTTACTTTGGCGTTATCATACTCTACCATTGCTAAACGTGTGTCAAAATCGACTGTAGCAGATTTTACACCTTCCATTTTAGCAATTTTCTTTTCAATTGTTTTAGCACAACCCATAGCGCAGGTCATTCCATCTATACCAAACTCTGCTTTTGCGTAGGTGGCGTTGGGATCCAATTGGTTCTCAGTGACCGTTTCTGGCTGTGCCGTGTCAACTGTTTTTACTTCTGGTTGAGCCTCTTTGCAACTTACTGAGAAAACTACCAAGAGAGAAAGCAATGCAAGTGTTTTGAATGTTTTCATAGTTTATAATAATTTGAATTATCTTTTTATGGTGATATTAAACAAAATTAAGAAAAGTTCAGATTTATTGCACAAAAAATCAACAATTTACGCTTCAGGGCCTTAAAAGAGGATCAATATGGGATTTGGTTCAATCTAAAGTACTTGTTTATCATAGAAACTGACTTATTTCAATGTTTAGATAAGTACTACCTGAGACGACCTCCTCGCATTGATGGTATTAAAGATTTTAGAAAAGTGTATGATCACCTCTAAATAGAGCATAAAAAAAGTCTGAAGTTCCAAACTTCAGACTTTTTATGTGATACTAATGGTATGTTAATTGAAATCTGCCTTAGTGACACCTTCATTAACTCTGTGGTTGGTCACGTTCATTTTGATAACTTGAGGACCAGTTGTAATTGACAAACTATAAGGATACATCATTCCTTTTACTGGCGAATAATTGCCAAAATCTTCAACGGTAGTGAAGGTTTGCCCTTGTGCTTCCGTTGTTTTTTCGACTCTTACCAAATAACCTGACTCTACTTCGTAGTAACGGAATGAATCCTTGCCATTTAAAGTGACTTTTACTTTATAAGTATCCTTTCCATCAATACTGATCACACTTTCAAGAGATACGTCACTTGGTTCATAATATAGTTCAGGATAGATGGAATTTTCAGCCTGTTGGTCTGCAATCTGATCTTCTGTTAGCTCCAATCTGGCGCCTTGTTGTTCAATATAGCCTGTGGTACCGTTGAATTTTTGCTTCATGATCACACCCATGCCTTCTATGGACATTTCCAGGGAGGTTTTATTTGGTGCCATAGCTTTCATTTCACCTGAAGGGGAAAAAGGCATACCTTCAATAGTAACATTGGCATTCGTCCAAACTGTCTTTACCTCTTTCGCTTTATCCTTACCTCCAACAGCCTCAAAATATGAGTCTATCACGGTTTGTGCAGTTGCTCCTGCTGGAATTGGTTTTGAAAACTTTGGTTTGTCAACAGGATTGGCGAAAGGATCGAAATATAAAATAGGGATCCCGGTTTTTTCTAGATTTTCAAGAACATCGGCACCTTTACCTACTATAACAATCCTTGCGTTTTCCGGTTTAAAATATTTATTCGCTACACGATTGACATCTTTAGCTGTAACTGCATTGATTTTCTGCAAGAAAGTCTCGTAGAAATCCTTAGGCAAGTTGTTCAACTTAATGTTCAAGGCGTATCGCGCAACAGTTTGTGGACTTTCTAAGGCCAACACAAAATCGCCAACATATTTTGCTTTGACGTTTTTAAGCGCTTCAGCGTCTACTGGCTCAGTTTTTATACGTTTGACTTCTTTTAGCATTTGAACCACGGCACTATCCGTTACCGCATTTCTGACAGCAGTACTAGCTCTGAAGCGGCCTACGTACTTATCGGCATTGACGTTAGATCCTGCTCCATAGGTATAGGCGTGCTTTTCGCGTAAGTTCATATTAAGATAACTATCAAAACCTCCTCCTAAAATCTGATTGGCAATCAATACAGCATGGTAATCTGGATCATTCATTTTTAAATCGACATTGTTGGTCAATACAATATTTGATTGCACTGCGTTAGGCATATCCACAAAATTGATTTGGGTGTATTGTGCATTTGGCATCGCTTCAGGCACATGGGTCTCAATGTCTACAGATTTTGACCAATTTCCAAAACGTTTTTCGATTTGAGATTTGATGGTCTTGAAATCCACATCTCCAACAACGACCAAATATGCATTATTAGGATTGAAGTTTTCTTCATAAAAAGCTGTGACATCTCCAAAGGTGATGTTATTGACCGTTTCACTAGATACAAATTCTCCATAAGGATGTTTTACCCCAAAAGACAAAGCATTTCCTACGCGGGAAGCAACAGCATCAACACTTTTTTCTTGAGTTTTCAAACCTTCAATGAGTCGTTCCTTTTCTTTTAGGAATTCGTCCTCAACCAATAGCGGATGAATGGCAGCTTCAGCCAATAATTCTAAAATTCTATCAGAGTATTGAATTAATGCACTCGCAGAAGCACCAGAAGAACCGAAACTCAAGCGCGCGCCCATGAAATCAATCTCTTCATTAAACTCTTCTTTGGAAATTGATGTTGTTCCGTTGCCCAACATAGCCCCAACAATAGTGGAAACGCCGGCTTTGGCACCTTCTGTTTCTGGTTTGTTATCGATGGTCAGGTTAAAAGAGACTCTAGGAAGTTTATGATTTTCAACAACCAGCACTTTCATCCCATTATTAAGGGTGAATTCTTGAGGTGATTTTAAATCGATCTTTGGAGCAGGTCCAGGTTGAGGTTGTTTTGAACGGTCAATTTGTGCCTGAGCAGAAAAAGCCATGAAAAACACCATTAAGAATCCTGATATATAAGTTTTCATATGATACACTTGTTTTAAAATTTAATTATTGGTTATCTTTTTTTGGAAGATATTGAAGTTCAAGGCGTTGGTTTGGACTCAAATATTTTTTAGCAACCTCTCTGATTTCTTCTCTCGTGACAGAGCGATAGATATCAATTTCACTATTGATTAGGTTCACATCGCCTTTTAAAAGATAGTTGGTCGCTAAATTTGAAGCAATACCTGAAACGCTAGCATTGGAGTTGACATAGCGATTTTCAAATTGATTTTTAAGTTTTTGGTAGTCTCTTTCAGAGATCAATTCATTTTGAATTTTCACAATTTCTTCATCCATTTCGGCCAGCAAACTGTCCAATGGGACATCACCTAAAGGCAATGCTAAAATTGCAAATATGCTGTAATCCATTTGGCCTACGTTGATAGCTTGTGCTTGAAGGGCCATTTTTTTCTCGTCGACCATTTTTTTGTAAAGTACAGAGCTCTTACCGCCACTTAAGTAACTTGAAATCATATCCAATATATACGATTCGCGCTCTTTAAATCCAGGCGTACGGTATGCAGCAATGATCGCAGGAATTTGAATGTTGTCGTCATAATAATTGGCTTTAATAGTTTCAGTAATTGGCTTTTCTTCTGGAAAATTTCTAACTACATCTGCTCCTCTTGGAATAGGACCAAAATAATCCTTTACCATTTTTTTAGTCTTTGCCATATCGATATCGCCGGCAACAACTAAAACAGCATTGTTTGGTACATAGTATTTCTTGAAATAAACTTGAAATTCTTCCAGAGTAGCAGCATCCAAATCTTCCATTTCACCAATAAGCTTCTCTTTATACGGATGTACCTTGAACAAATTTTCCCCTATTGCAGCCAAAAATGCGCCATAAGGGGCATTGTCGAAACGCAATCTTTTTTCTTCTTTTACCACTTCGTTCTGAGTGTCTACACCAATTTGATTGATAATAGGATGCATTAAACGCTCAGATTCCATCCATAAACCCAGTTCTAAATTATTAGATGGGAATATTTCATAGTAGTAAGTTCTGTCCAATGAGGTGTTGGCATTGTTGGAACCTCCGTTGGCATTGACGATGGTAAACCATTCGCCACGACCAATGTTTTTAGTGCCTTCGAATAGGAGATGCTCAAAAAAGTGGGCAAAACCAGTACGGCCAGGTTCATAATCTTTTCCCCCAACATCATACATGACTGAAGTAATTACTACGGGAGCTGAATTGTCTTGATGTAGAATGACGTGTAATCCGTTGTCTAAATCAAACTCTTCAAATTCAACCTGTTGTGCATTGGCATGGGCACCAAAAAGCAGCAAAGCGGTCAAAGCGAATAAGAATTTTTTCATTGTGTGTTTTTTTAAATTAGTTATCGTATATTATAAGTAGCTCAATGTAAATATTTGTTACAAATGCGCTCAAAAATAAGAAATGATCATACCATTTCAGTGTGCATTGTAAAAAATAAGTTTAAAAATTGTTATAATCGAGATTTTTTTACGAAATTTAAGTCTCAAAAGTTAAAAACCTGCATTTTATGAATAGATCCTTATCAATTGCCTTAAAATATGGGTTGTTTATTGCGGGTAGCTTAATTGCGTATTTTTTGATTTTGAGATTATTTCATTTCCATGACCAACCTTGGTTGCGTTTGGCCAATGGTCTCTTTATGGCTGCTGGTATTTACTTCGCCATAAGGTCTTACAAAAACAAATACAATGCTGATTTTACCTATGTGGACGGTTTTAAAACCGGATTGCTCACTGGTTTCATTGCTACAGGCTGCTTCATTGTCTTTATGGCTATTTATATGTTCCATATTGATAAGGCATTTTCTCAGAGCATATTACAGGATTGGTTTGACGGAGAAGAGCGCGGTGCAGGTATGCTAATTATCATTATTTTAATGGAAGGGTTGGCCTCAACTGCCGTTTTGACCTTGGCTTGGATGCAGATTTTTAAGAAAAGTCAAAATATTGGCCAACATGAGCATTTCGGGGACAATAAACCTAAAGATACGCACTAAGACAACTTTACTCTAACCTTCATAAGTCAATCAAAGCATTGAATCAAATCCCTGTTCATTACGGAATCGTCATTTCCAATTCTGTTGATAAAAAAGCCTTTATAAATCAAATTTTGTCAAAAAATAGTACAGGCGAACTGAGTGTTTTTAATCACTACGATGGCATACTGTTTTCTGATTTGGCAATTGCCGAGTTCATAGAAAAGGAACATAGACATCATACAATCGAAATTACGAGATCAGAAAACAGACATTTTCATACCTTTTCTTCGGGAGAGCGACGAAAACTGTTTTTGGAATATTGCTTAGCCCAAAATCCAGATTATATAATTTTCGACAATCCATTTGATCATCTTGATCAACAATCGAGAACAGAATTATACCATCAACTGTATAAGCTATCAGATTCTATTTCAATTCTTCAGCTATCCCACCAAGAGAAGAATTTATTGACATTTATAAAGCATAGGGTTCATGTGTCTGATAGTACTTTTAAAATAACCAAGATTAAGAAGGCAGGCTTATTGCGATCAAACAAACGTCCTTTTGATTTTCCAAGTTCTTTGGTGTCTTTTAAGGTGGCTTACGAAAAAATCATTGAGTTCAATCAAGTTTGTGTTCGTTATGGAGATCAGCCTATTGTCAAGGATATTTCATGGACAGTGGGTCAGGGAGAATTTTGGCAATTGATAGGTCCCAATGGCTCCGGAAAGAGCACCCTGTTATCATTGATAACTGGCGATAACCCGAAAGCTTTTGGTCAGAACATCATTATTTTTGACAGAAAAAAAGGAAGTGGAGAAAGTGTCTGGGACATCAAAAAGAACATCGGATATTTTTCTACTCACCTTACCGAATTGTTCAAAAGAAACCATACGGTAGAACAGATGGTTTTGTCTGGCTTTTTTGATTCGATTGGTTTATATGTAAAACCTAGTGGACTGCAACAGCAAAAAGCATTGCAATGGCTTGATGTCATTGGCATGAGGCATTTAAGGAACTCTTATTTTAACAGACTCAGCTTAGGGCAACAGCGCGTAGTGTTAATGGTAAGGGCCTTAATTAAACAGCCGCCCTTATTGATTTTGGACGAGCCTTTTGAGGGGCTTGATCCTGAAAACACTGCCTTGGTATCTCAGTTGATAAACGGCTTGGTCAAAAATACCGAAATTACGATCATCTATGTGTCCCATACCGTTGAAAAATCGTTGGCCCCATCCCATATTTATGAATTGATTCCCACTCAAGTGGGTTCTATTGGACGATTGAAACTGGAGGATTAATTCAATTTTTTTGGAAATCCAAATTCTTTCATATAAATTAGAATTGTCTGTTCATTAAAATGAAATGTCCTCATCTTTCTTCAATTAAGAGCAAATATTCCGTTCTGTCATTAAAAAACGTTTGTAGATTAATAATTTAGGTGTATATTTGCACCCATTTTATAATAAAAATTAACTAAATTTAAACGTTACGCTATGTACGCAATTGTAGAGATAGCAGGGCAACAATTCAAAGTTGAAAAAGACCAGAAAGTGTTTGTTCATCGTTTAGCAACAGAAGAAGGAAAGACCGTGTCTTTCGATAATGTTCTTTTGATTGGTGATGGTGATAAATTTACTTTAGGCGCCCCAGCTATAGACGGAGCTCAAGTAGGAGCAAAAGTCTTAAGTCACCTTAAAGGTGATAAAGTTATCGTTTTCAAGAAGAAAAGACGTAAAGGTTACCGTGTGAAAAACGGACACCGTCAAGCTCTTACTGAAATCGTTATTGAAAGCATTGTTGCTTCGGGAGCTGTTAAAGCGACCAAAGCTGAAAGCGAGGGAGCTGTTAAAGCGACCAAAGCTGAAAACAAGGGAGCTGTTAAAGCGACCAAAGAAACAGCTAAAGCAGACAAAGCTAAACCTGCCAAGGCGGAAAAGCCAGCAAAAGCTGAGAAAGCTGCGCCTGTAAAAGAGGTTAAAAAAGCAGAACCTAAGAATGCTGTAAAAAAGGAAGTTGAAGTCAGTGAGAATTTAGTAACTCGTGCAGAGCACAGAGCGGAAGATGCGAACGTTGAAATCAACATTGACAAAGTTCTTCACAGTATTGGAACTGCGCTAAAGGCAGATGCTGATGATTTGAAATTAATCAACGGAATCGGTCCTGTTTACGAAGAAAAGCTCAATGAATTAGGTATTTATACTTTTGAGCAAATCAGCAAATTAAAAGCTGCTGATAGAGAAGAGCTTTCAGCAATTGACGGTATCACACGTGAGAAAATCGAATCTGATGAGTGGGTAAAACAAGCAAAAGCTTTGTTGAAAGACAAAAAATAATATAATAACCTGTCTGCCGACGTGGCAGATATTTAAAACCTTAAGACAATGGCTCATAAAAAAGGAGTTGGTAGTTCTAAAAACGGTAGAGACTCAGAATCGAAGCGCCTTGGTGTGAAGATTTACGGAGGTCAAGCGGCTGTTGCTGGAAATATCATCGTAAGACAAAGAGGCTATACACATCACCCAGGTGAAAATGTGTATGGTGGAAAAGATCACACTTTGCATGCACAAGTTGATGGTCTAGTGAAATTCACAAAGAAGAAAGACAACAGATCTTATGTATCAGTTGAACCGTTTGACGTTTAATTTTTACAAATTCTGTTAACACCTAAAATCCTCTCTGGTCATCAGCGGGGGTTTTTTAATTTATAGAGGTTTCAAAGAATTTAAAAATCTGTGAGACTTCCTTACTATATAATTTCCATCTTCTTCAATAAGAAACTGGCGTTCATGTTTTTGCAAACTCCGGTTTTGAAGGTGTAATCAAAATAGAGGTCGTCATTGATGATCTCTGCATCAAAATAGTAGTTTTTTACTTCTTCGAGTTCATTTTCAATTTCACATAAACTCAGATCATGGGTTGCAATGATGCCGGTAGCCTTTGAGGCGACTAATTTTTCAACGAATTTCCGGGAGCCTATGGCTTTGTCGGTGCTGTTCGTGCCTTTTAGAATTTCGTCCAGGATGATAAAATAGGGTTCTTTTTGAATGGCGTCCACAATGAATTTTAAGCGTGTCAATTCGGAAAAGAAATAGGAGCTGTCATCCGTTAGGGAATCACTCGTACGCATGCTTGTAATCAATTTAACAGGGCTGTATTTGCTTGAGCCAGCACAAACGGGCAGGCCAACATTGGCCATGACAATTTGGAGGGACACCGTTCTTAAGAAGGTACTCTTTCCGGCCATATTTGCGCCTGTAACAATAAAAAATTGTTCGTTGTCAATAGTTAAATCATTATCAACACGCTTCTCCGGTTTTAGTAAGGGATGGCCTAATTGGGTTGCTTTGATCACATGTTCTGATGTCGTAATTGTCGGGAATACATATTGAGGATGGTTGAAAGCGTAATTTCCCAAACTATTATAGGCATCAAAAAAGGAGACTACCTCAAACCAATCTTCTACTTTGTCTTTGTAAGAAGCAAGCCAGCGCTCCACTTTATAACTGTTTTTTAAATCGGTCAGAAAGTACCCATTCCCAAAAATAGCAGAAATAAAATTGTTCCGATTATCCAAGGCATCTAAGGCATTGGACAACTTTGTGAAAATTACCGATGCTTTTTCGGATTCGGATTGAATGTATTTTTGCTTGTCGGATAATAATTCGGAAGTAAAAGCCTCATTTTCTATTTGTTTCAATAGTAAAGTGTATTGTTTGAAAGTTTCTTTAACTTTCTCTGTATGGACGGACAATTCGTTGATTTTCTTTACATATATACCTGTAATGCCCAAACCTAAAAGTAGCCAATAGCCCAAAAAACCGATACTGAGGATGTCTAAAAAGAATAAGGTGAACATGGTGATGGTCCCTCCCAAAAAGGCATATGGAACCCATTTTATCGCTTTTGGTAAAAACGGTTTGTGATTTTTTAGCCATTGGATGATTGTTTTGGCAGAGGTTTCTACCTCTATCAAACTTGCAGTAGCGGAATAGAGTTGGCGCCATTCTGTCTTTGATGCCAATTCTTTAATAGCATCTTGCCGTGTTTCAATATCTTGTATATGATTTGCTTTAAGAGCTTCAGAAAGTTGTTGTGTACCCTCATTGATGACTGTTCGGTTGAGGAATTGAAAGAAGGAACCTCGACCAAATAAATCAATGTCCAAACTGTAGAAATGTAATGGATCCTGGAATTCCAAACCTTGATTTCGGTCATGAAATTTACCGGAACCGATCTCAAGCTCTGTCTTATTAATTGCGCTCAAAGCTAATTTTAACTGCCTTTGGGCTTTAATATCAGTATATTTTGAGAGCAAAACGATAAAAATAAGAATACCTATTACAGCGATAGCTACCGCAATTTGCCAATTGGAAAACGTAAAGTAAATTCCGGTTATGGTTGCCAAAAAAATGGAGATACGCAAAATACTGTATAACGTCATTTTTTTATAGAGCGCATCTGCTTCTGATTGATAAATTTTAGAATGCTCTTTATAATATACATTTGGGTTGTGCATGATTGAAAATTGAGATTCAAAGAAACAAAAAATCCCAATTTTAAATTGGGATTTTTAGAGTTATTCCTGCCTACGCTATTGGAAGACTTTATCCTTTTAAGCTCGCAGCCAAATATTCACGGTTCATACGTGCAATATATTCAAGTGAAATTCCTTTAGGACATTCCACTTCACAGGCTCCGGTATTGGTACAGTTGCCAAAACCTTCTTCATCCATCTGTTTTACCATGTTGAGAACACGTTCTGTAGCTTCCACCTTCCCTTGGGGCAATAGTGCAAATTGAGATACTTTTGCAGCAACGAACAACATGGCCGAAGAGTTTTTACAACTCGCCACACAAGCACCACAGCCAATACAGGTTGCAGCTTCGAAGGCTTCGTCAGCATCGTGTTTGTTGATTGGAATGGCATTGGCATCAATGGTGTTTCCGGAAGTGTTTACCGAAATAAATCCACCTGCGTGTTGGATTCGGTCAAATGAACTTCTATCAACCACCAAATCCTTAATTACAGGAAATGCATTGGCTCTGAATGGCTCTATAAAGATGGTATCGCCGTCTTTGAACATACGCATATGCAATTGACAGGTTGTAATTCCTTTATCAGGTCCATGTGGTTCGCCATTAATATGCAGTGAACACATGCCGCAAATGCCTTCACGACAATCGTGATCAAAGGCTACAGGTTCTTCGCCCTTATTGATTAAGTTTTCGTTTAAAATGTCCAACATTTCAAGGAATGACATATCGCCATCAATTCCATCGATTGGGTAATCGACCATTTTTCCTTTTGTATCGGCGTTTTTTTGACGCCATATTTTTAAAGTTAATTTCATAACGTTCCTTCTTATTTATAACTTCTTTCTTTCACTTCAATATTCTCGAACTCCAATTCCTCTTTATGCAATACTGCATCTTTGGGTGTTCCTTTATATTCCCATGCCGCGACATATTGGAATTCTGGGCGTCTTAAGGCCTCTCCTTCTTCGGTTTGGAATTCTTCCCTGAAATGTCCTCCGGCAGATTCCTCTCTCTCTAAAGCATCTTTGGCAAATAGCTCACCTAACTCTAAATAGTCAGCAACTCGCATGGCTTTGGCCAATTCTTCATTATATTCGTTTAGAACTCCTGGGACTCTTACATCTTTCCAAAATTCTTCACGTAGCGCTGCAATTTCAACAATTGCTTCTTTTAAACCTTGTGCATTTCTAGCCATACCACACTTGTTCCACATAATTTTTCCAAGTTTTTTATGGAAATGATCTACGGAATGTGCTCCGTTATTATTGATTAGGTGCTCCAAGCTATCTTTCACGTTCTTTTCTGCTTCATCAAATTCTGGCGTATCGGTCGGAATTTTGCCAGTTCTAATGTCTTGTGATAGATAATCGCCAATGGTATAAGGCAGTACAAAATAACCATCCGCCAAACCTTGCATCAACGCCGACGCTCCAAGACGGTTTGCACCGTGATCAGAGAAATTGGCTTCACCAATGCAATATAATCCTGGCACAGTGGTCATCAAGTTGTAGTCTACCCAAAGGCCACCCATGGTATAATGCACCGCAGGGTAAATCATCATTGGAGTTTCGTACGGATTTTGATCTACAATTTTTTCGTACATCTGGAAGAGGTTACCATATTTTTCTTTGATGACTTCTTGACCAAATTTTTTGACTATTTTGGGATCGTTTTCATCAAAGCCTCTAATGTGGGCACGTTCTTTTCCGTAACGCTCAATAGCAGAAGCGAAGTCCAAAAATACGGCTTCACCGGTTCTATTGACGCCATAACCAGCATCACAGCGTTCTTTTGCTGCACGTGAGGCCACATCACGAGGTACCAAGTTTCCAAAAGCTGGATAACGACGCTCTAAGTAGTAATCTCTGTTTTCTGCTGGTATATCTGTAGGTTTTAATTTGCCTTCTCTAATGGCCAACACATCATCCATGTTTTTTGGTACCCAAATACGTCCGTCATTACGAAGTGATTCAGACATCAAGGTCAATTTGGATTGATGCTCGCCAGAAACAGGTATACAAGTTGGGTGAATTTGTGTATAACACGGATTTGCAAAGAAAGCACCGCGTTTATGGGCTTTCCAGGCAGCAGTCACGTTACTTCCCATGGCGTTGGTGGATAAGAAGAATACGTTTCCATAGCCTCCGGTACCCAAAACAACAGCGTGAGCGGAGTGACGCTCCACTTCTCCTGTAACTAAGTTTCTTGCAATAATGCCTCGCGCTTTTCCGCCAACCACAACTACGTCTAACATTTCATGACGGTTGTACATGGTGATTTTTCCACGGCCTATTTGGCGGTTCATGGCCGAGTAAGCACCCAATAACAGTTGCTGACCTGTTTGTCCAGCAGCGTAGAATGTACGTGACACCAATACCCCTCCAAAAGAACGGTTGTCTAAATAGCCGCCGTATTCACGTGCAAAAGGAACTCCTTGGGCTACACATTGGTCAATGATATTTGCCGATACTTCTGCCAATCGATAGACGTTGGCTTCTCGAGAACGGTAATCGCCACCTTTTACAGTATCGTAAAATAATCTGTAGGTGGAGTCACCATCACCTTGATAGTTTTTAGCGGCATTGATTCCTCCTTGAGCTGCAATAGAGTGCGCACGACGTGGCGAATCCTGAAAACAAAATGCTTTTACGTTATAACCAAGTTCGGCCAAGGTTGCCGCTGCAGACCCACCGGCCAATCCAGTACCAACAACAATCACATCAATGTTACGTTTGTTAGCTGGGTTGACAAGGTTAATGTTGTTTTTATAATTGGTCCACTTATCAGCAAGAGGACCTTTTGGTATTTTAGAATCTAAAGCCATATTAGATGTTTTTTTAGTTGAAGTGATGATAGAGAGCAATAAAGATAAATCCTAAAGGGATGACTATGGCATAAGCCTTGCCAAATCCTCTTAAACCTTTTGTGTATTTATTGTTGGCTCCCACCGACTGAAATGCAGAGCTGAACCCGTGCAACAAGTGCAATGATAAAAACACGAATGAAAGACAATACAAGGCCACGCGCCAAACGTCTACAAATTTATGCTGTAACTCCTCATAATAACGATACTCGCCACTTGCGAGAGTTCCAGACATATCGCCTTGAATAAACTTAGTGTTGATTTCTGGCAACCAAAAATCATAAAAATGAAGTCCTAGAAAAAGTAAAATTACCGCACCGGTGTAGATCATGTTTCTGCTCATCCAAGTAGAATTGGCATTGCCGTTATACTTGACATACCCAATGCTTCTTGCATTTTTATTTCTTATTTCCAGCACCATGCCCATCACAAAGTGAAAAATCACCCCAAAAATCAAAATGGGTTGAAAAATATATTGCACAACCCAAAAGGTGCCCATAAAATGAGAGGCCTCGTTAAACGTGTCGGCACTGAACACAGAAAGAAGGTTGATTGCAAAATGCTGTACTAAGAAGATCATGAGGAAGAATGCCGAAAGCGCCATGGCAAACTTTCTTCCAACTGAAGAATTAAAAATTCCGCCCATATTTTGTAGTTAGTTTAATGTGATACAAAGATACGTTTCAAACGATTGAATGACAAGAAATAGATTTAATTATACTTATTTGGAATGAGTTTAATTAAAGAAAGGAATCCATTTGTTTTGAAAATGAACCGAAGCCTTGAATCCATTTAGTTTGTTGATCTAAAAGTAAACATCTTCAAAATACCTTCAAAATATGGGGTTAAAAGTTTCATAAAAGGAGGTCAGATTTTTTTAACAACGGTCAAATCTGTAATTTTGAAAAAACGATTATCCCATGAAATACGACAGAATAGATTCCAAACTTTTTATAAAAAATCGGAAAAACTTTATGGCTCAGATGAAGCCGAGCAGTTTGGCGGTTTTTAATTCCAATGATATTTATCCTATAAGTGCCGATAGCACCATGCCATTTCAGCAACATCGGGACATTTTTTATTTAAGTGGTGTGGATCAAGAAGAAAGCATTCTTGTGCTTTTTCCTGATTGTCCGAAAGAAAAGCACCGTGAAATTTTATTCTTGAAAGAAACCAACGATCATATTGCCGTTTGGGAAGGTGAGAAGTTGACCAAG
>Ga0208015_1000375_pt1 | contig 25856 bp, 24 predicted proteins | sample 26BtaG_FD_184101 | JGI IMG/M metagenome (GOLD analysis project Ga0208015, IMG submission 184101) | Marine viral communities from Cariaco Basin, Caribbean Sea - 26B_WHOI_OMZ_CsCl (SPAdes) (version 2) | ecosystem: Environmental > Aquatic > Marine > Oceanic | place: Caribbean Sea: Cariaco Basin...
GACTGCCCTAATTTTGTCTCTTTAGTTGCCGTCCGAGCCGCCCCCGGACAGGGCATTGGGGTCAAATGCACCACCAAAAGCAGAGCTGCCGCCACCGGAACTGGGTGCGCTGCTCTGGTCATCGGTCTCTTCTGCATCTGATGACCCACCACCAAGGGCATTGGGATCAAACACATTGCCGAAGCCAGAGTTGTTGCCACCAGTGGCAGGCGCGGTTGATGTCCCGCCCGTGGCAGCATCGCCTTTTTCCGCCTCTTCAGCAGCCCGACGCGCTGCTTCTTCTGCGCGGCGTTGGCGCAGTTCCTGGATGCGCGCCTCAGTCTCAAGCCGCTTTTGCTCGCGGATATCCGCAATACACTGTTGCGGGCTATAGACTGTTGCGGTTCCGACCGTTGCAATGGTCAGACAGGCGACAACAACCAGGGCAACCGCAGCCCAGTTCGAGCTGAAGAAATTCGGCAACCGCAGACGGCCACTTTCCAGTTCTTCGACAGTGGCATCCTTGCGCGCAGCTGCGACCAGCTCCTTGCGACGAATGTTCGCCTCGTTTGCAAGCGCGGCAAACACCGTCAACACCACGATGATAAAGGCCAGAGCCGAAATCGCAGGCGTGATGCCATAGCGAACCTTCTGGGCCAGTTCGATTGTCAGCGTCGGGTATTCCCCGAAGGTGAAGGTGGTGGTGTTGTAGTTCTCAAAGCTCGCCAGGAAGGCCAGCACCGCCGCAGAGGCAATTGCCGGTTTCATGAACGGCAGCAGAACCTTGCGGAATGCCTGCGCATGGGTTGCGCCCAGATCCAGTGCCGCCTCTGTCAGCGCGATGTCATAGCGCTGCAAACGCGCGACCAGAACAAGCATGCAGTAGCTGGCAATAAAGGTGGACTGGCCAATGATGGTCAGGAACAAGCCATTGGACAGGAAACTATCCGCCCCCAGCCCCAACATCCGGTTGATCCGGTCCCAGAACACAAGGGTCGAGATACCAAGCACGACGCCAGGAATGAGAATCGGCGCAATGATGATCGTGTAGTAGGTTGCGCGCAGTTTCGGCCAGATCTGAGTGAGCATCAGCGCTCCGGCCAGCCCCATCGCAACAGACAGAACCACCGTGCCTGCACCGACCAGAATGGAATTCCAGATCCCGTTCAGAATGCGTTCATCCTGAAACAGGGCAGAGAACCATTCAAAGGTCAGGCATTCCCAAGGCGACGCCCGCGGAAACTCTGGCGAGTTGAAAGCGGTGACCGACATGATCACCAGCGGCCCCAACAGATAGGCGAAGAAAATCGCCAGATAGAACCATACGCTCAAGCGAAGGAAGGAGAAGCTCTTCATTTGCCGATGTCTCCCATATTCACCTTAAACAGGCGCATGATTGCCAGAACGAGCAGGATACAGGTGACCAGCAGAACCACTGCGTAGGCGGCACCCTGCGGCCAATCGGAGTTGTCATTGAACTGCTGATAAATCAGCTGTGTGAACCACAAGGACGATGGCCCGCCCAGGATCTGCGGTGCGGCCAGCGCGCCCGCCGACAGCATGAACACCATGGTGCAGCCCGACGAAATACCCGGCTTGGCATAGGGGATCACCACGCGGCGGTGGATCATCGGCCAGCTGGCCCCCATATCACGCGCCGCTTCGATCTGGTTGCGGTCGAGGCTCTCGATCACATTGTAGATCGGGAAGATCATGAGAAGGATGTAGGCGTACCCAAGACCCGCATAAAGCGCGATGTCATTGCGGATAAAGTCAAACGGCGTGTCAAACAGCCCCATCCCGACCAGCAGATTGTTCAAAACCCCCGTTTCGCCAAAGATGATGCGCAAAGCAAAGGCGCGCAGGATCTCGTTGATCCAATAGGGAATGATCAGCATCAGCGCAAAGATACGGATGTGATTGCCCTTGGTCTGGGCCAGATAATAGGCGATCGGGTAGCACAGGATCAGGTTGAAAACAGTCACACAGACCGCAGCCACCAGCGTTCGAAAGAAAACCCGAAGATCGACAGCGTTATAATCCTGACTGCCGCCTTCCGGACCGTTGATCAGGTATTTGTAGTTCTCCAGCGTGTAGACATCCTTGGGCCCGCCAATTTCCGGCGGAGGCAGGTTGGGCCGGAACGAAAAGTCCAGCATCGACAGCTGTGGCAGAATGATCAGGCCAATCGTCCAGAACAGGACAAGACCCAGCATCACACTGCCCATGCCGACGCCGTTCCGTTTGAAGAATTCCTTCAGGAAACTAGGCATGGTTCGGCCCCTCTCATTCCGCAGCCAGTTCACCAGCAGGCACGACAACCGCATTTTGCGTCTCGTATTCCAGCGTGATGTTCTGGCCTGTGTGATCCTCGAACGACTGACCGAGGTTGGGAATGGAGACCTTGAGCTCCTTACCGCCTTCGCCTTCCATGAAGATGTTGAAGACATTGCCCTCGAATTCTTCGTGGTTGACCTTGGCAGTGACGAAATGATCACCCGTGGCGCCTTGCGGCGCGAGAGAGAAGGCCTCGGGACGGATGAACATCATCGCATCATCGCCCACTTTCAGCTTTCCGCGGTTGGCCGAGGAGATCCGCGCCACCAGATCACCGGATCGATTGGTCCGGATCATGGCCTCGTCACCCATGACCTGCTGCACCTTGCCCCGGAAAACATTGTTTTCCCCAACAAAAGACGCTGCAAAGGCGGTTGCAGGGTCGTTGTAGATGGTTTTGCCATCCGCAATCTGGTCAATCACACCTGCCTTCATCACAGCGATGTTGTCGGACATGGTCAGTGCCTCGCCCTGATCGTGGGTGATGTAGATGAAGGTGATGCCGACCCGCTGCTGGATCTCGCGCAGTTCGGTGCGCATGTGCTGACGCAACTTGAGGTCCAGCGCCGAAAGCGGCTCATCCAGCAACAAGACGTCCGGCTCCGCACAGAGCGCGCGGGCGATGGCAACCCGCTGGCGTTGACCACCCGACAGTTCGGAGGGCAGCTTGTCGCCCTGCCCCGGCAGCGCGATCATGTCCAGAAGTTCGTCCGCACGCTTGCGACGTTCCTTGGCAGAGGCCCCCTTGATCTCCATGGAGAAGGTGATGTTCTCCCAGATTTTCATCAGTGGGAACAGGGCGAGGTTCTGAAAGATCAGCGCTGTCGGGCGCTTGTTCGGCCCAATCCCGCGCATGTTGTTTCCGCCGATCAGGACATTGCCCTCGCTCGGCTCCAGAAACCCCGAAACGGCCCGCAGAATTGTCGTCTTGCCGCAGCCGGACGGGCCCAGAAACGAAAAGAAATCGCCCCCGTTGATTTTGACATTCGCGTCGCGCACCGCGACGAAATCTCCAAAGCGGATCCAGAGGTTCTCAAGATCTACGCCAACCCCAGCACTCATTTGGCTTCTCCTTCGGTGCACAGACACATCCGGTGGAAACCCACCGGTCGACGCCACCTGCATCCGATTGATAATATGTTGAAATTACGCCTGCGGCGTGTGGCTGGCCCCCACCACAGCGGGGGCCAGTTCTGCACGCTGATCAGATCAGGCGCTCTTGAACTTGTTGACGAACTCGGTCCGCACGTCCGCATACCACGGGGCTTCCGCCGGCCAGGGGTTCAGGTTGGCAAGGCTGTCACCAGGATAGGCTTCGGCAAAGTTCTTTTTGTAGACATCACCAGAGAAGCTGTCTGCCTCCAGAACCGGAGAGTTGTAGCCGTGGCTGTCGATGGCTTTGCCTGCCGGCTCTTTTTCGTAGGCATAGTCAATGAAGGCGTAGACCTGCTCTTCGTTCTGGGCACCAACCGGCATCGACATACCGTCAACCCACGCCATCGCGCCCTCAACCGGGGCCTGATAGTGCACAGGCTCGCCTGCGGATTTCAGCGCCAGCGGCGGACCATCCCAGGTCTGACCCACAACAACACCCTCGTTCAGCAGTCCGTTCTTCTGGGTGTCTGCATCGTTCCAGATCAGCTTGATGCGGTTCTTACGCTCAATGCACCAGTCCGCGATCTGACCCCAGACCTTCCGCATGGTGTCTTCGTCGTTGTAGGCCGCCCAAACCGAACCCGGCTCCATTTCGCCAGAGGCTTCCATGTAGAGGCCTGCACCCAACATCATCGAATGGGCCCGGCCCATGGTCTTGCCTGCGTTTTCCTCGGACCAGACATCGCCATAAGACGGCGCATCACCCGCGGGCAGCCATTTGTCGGTCCGATAGGCAATGCCTTCGGTGCCCCAGATGTGCGGCAGCCAGTGCACGCCCGCACCGTCGAAGTTCCACGCATCGGTGCCGATCTTTGCCATTGCGGGGTTCACCGCATCGACATTGACCTTATTCATGTCAAACGGCTTCAAAAGCTCCAGCGGCCCCCACTGCAGCGAGCGGTTGTTGGTCGGGGACACGATGTCAAAGCCCTGACCCTTCGTGGCCTTCATTTTGTTGATGATTTCTTCGTTCGAACCGATACCGGTGTAGTTCACCTTGATGCCGGTCTTGGCCTCGAACCCGGAAATGAATTCCGGCGGCAGATAGTCCGACCACATCAGGATGTTGATCTCGCCAGAGGAGGCCAGTGCGCTCTTGGAGTAGAGCGGCGCCGCCAGAGCTGCCGCGCCTGCCCCTTTCAGGATGGAGCGGCGGGTTACTGTGGACTTTGCAGTCATCTTGTCTTTCTCCCTATGGATCTGTTGGTCTTGGTTTTGTTTTTGTTTTTTGGTGGGGAAACTGTGCGAAACACACACCCATCCCTACAGAGACAGATTCAGATTTTGATAAGGCCAGAACGCACTACGGATGCGACTCGATGTGGCCAGTTTGGGACGTTTTGCGCGCAAAACGCGCAAATTCCCTTATTTTGAGGGCGGTGGTTCGCCTGTGAGATCGTCTCTCACTCCCAGTCTGCGCCCGCAAAGGCCTCGGCGTCAACGCCACACAAACAAGTGAGTGCCCAGGTTTTGATCAGGCTGCTTAAACAGCAGTCCCGATTAGGGCGACACCTCCTGCCATCAGGATAGCCGCCCCAAGCCTGCGCTTCCAGTTGCCTTCCTTCAGGAAAACGAATCCGATCAGGGCTGCAAAGATGACAGAGGTCTCGCGCAACGCAGAAACCGCCCCAAGCGGCGCAAAGTTCTTGGCAAACAACACCAGCCCGTATGCACACATGGAAACCAGACCACCTGCGATGCCCAAAGCCCAAACCCGCATCGGAACCGTGGGCAGCGCGTCGCGCTTGCGCCAGAATACAAAAATGGTCACGAACAGATGCAGAAACGCACCCCACGCCCAATAACTCAGCGTGTTGCCCGACAGCCGAACGCCAACCCCGTCAACCAGCGAGTAGATCGAGATGCACACACCGGTGCCAAGCGCGTACCACAGCGCTGTTCGCCCAACACCTGAACGCAGCGCCTTCCAGCTGCTGAGCTGGATGCCAAGGCCAATAAGACCGATGCCCAGCCAGGCCTGCAGCGGCAGCACCTCTCCCACAAAAATCATCGCCCAAAGGCCGACCAATGCTGGAACAATGCCGCGGGCAATCGGATAAACAACGCTCAGATCACCATGCTGATAGGCCCGTCCAAGCATGTAGAAATAGCCAAAATGCACCACGGTAGAGAGTGCGACATACCAAAGGCTTTGCAGCTCTGGCAGCGGCAAGACTGCCACCATCACGGCCCCTGGAATCACATGGCCCAGCGCCACCAGGCCCAGAGTCGTTGTTCGGTCGACAGCTGTTTTGACAATCGCATTCCAGATCGCATGCAGCATGGCTGCGGACAGGATGATGGCGATCACGAATGGCGTCATAGTGAACCTATCTCGCAGCAGGCCGAAACCTGATCAGTTGATCTCTTTTTCATGCATACTCTGGATCAACCGCGTCTCAAGCAGTTGGCCGTTGCGATACAGGATCGGATAAGCGATCGCCGCAATGTGGCTGTTGAATTCCCGCAATGCCCGGAGCGTCTCAAGGTGGATATCAGAGGTCTCGAAACTCTCGCTCGCCCCATGCTGAAGCCGCCGCAGGTGCCGCTTGCGGCTGTCGCGCTCCATGCGCTTTACTTCGGTTTTTTCCAGTGACAGCAAGCGGGCGCTTTCCAAATCATCGGAAATCAGGACATTGGATGCCAGCTGCATGTTTGCGACGATCACCTCATGCATGCGGGTGATCTCGGTCCAACCCTCTTTAGAAAACTGAACGCCTTTTTTGTGCATCGACGCGGCCAGCGCTGCGAGCCGCTCATCAACCACATCCCCCGCAGTTTCCAGGCGTATGGCATATTCAACAAGATCGCGGGCTGTCTTTGCATTTTCCTCGCTCATCCCCTCAGTCGGCATTCCGGCGACATAAGAACGGATCCCGGACAGGCAGGCGTTCACCTCCGTATCAAGGGCCTTGACCGCCTTGATCTTGGCGCTGTCGCCACTTTGGTACAGCTCAGGCACAGGGCGGAACATGGAGCCTACCAGATCGGACATGCGCAACAGCTCTCGCTTGAGGCTGGTGATCGCCTGCTGTGGCTGTCTGTAGTCATCGGTGTTCAGAACACTGACCGGAAGACCGGGCTGTTTGCCGCCAGAAACAACAGGATCCGGCAGCATGCGGATCATCACCCCGCGCAAAGCCCCGCAAAACGGCAGAGCCAGGATCAACAAGGATGCGTTGAACAATAGATGCGCACTGACCAATGCCTGACCGGTCTCCGGCATCTCAATGATGCCGGTACGTTGCGCCATGTTGATACCAATCAGGCAGATCACAGACCATGTGCCCCGCAACGCCAGATTGGCCAGCGGTATTCGGCGACCCGAGGGCGCCATCGTCCGGCTAAGCCAGACCGGGATAAATGCAGAGCCGCAGTTCGCCCCCAGCATCAGCGACAGACCCGCCGCAAATGGGATCGCTTCAATCTGAACCAGGGTCACGCACATCAAGATGGCCGCAACAGACGAATGCATGACAAAGGCCAGTGCCGTACCAACCAAAAAGGCGGTGATGTAGTCCCGGGCAAGGTATTCGGCAATCGCGGGGAGAAAGGCACTTTCCCGGATCGGATCCATCGCCTCGCGCAGAAAACGCAAGGAAATCAGAATGAACGCGATCCCCATAAGGATCCGCCCGATTTGTCGGGCCTTCTTGGCCTCGGTCTTGACGAACAGATAGCCACCGACGGCGAGCAGAACAGGCACCAACCAATCCAGACGGAACGACAGGAGCTGAATAATCAGCGCTGACCCCAAATCCCCGCCCAGGACGATGGCCAGTCCTGAGGTAAACGACAGCAGACCACTGGCGGCAAATCCAGAGGTGAGCAAGGCAACCGCAGCTGAACTTTGCAGGATGATCGCCATCCCGATCCCGACCGTACTGGCCTGCACCAGGCTCCGCTGTCCCGTCAGAAGACGTTGAAATGTCGCGCCATAGCTCCGCTCGATTCCCGTGCGCACCATACGCACGGCAAACAAAAGCAGCATGACTGCGCCCGCGAGACTGGTCAGAAAGCTAAGAATTGCCATGTTCTGTTATCGTTTCCTCATCTATTGTTGAAGCTCCGGGCAAGCCATCCCAGGGGTGGTCAGCATCGCGATCAGCCAGGCGCAACCACCAGTTTGATCGACCAATCTTCCAGCGCCTTTCGGTGTTTGCGCGGTGGCACATCATCGGTGACGACAAGATCCAGCTGTTCAGGGAGTGGCCCGCGATGGGCGGCGGTTTCGTCAAACTTCTGATGCGCCAAAGCAATCATCACCTGATCCGCAACACCCGATACCACAGCGGCCAGCTGTGCCTCTGTGGCACTATTATAAAGTGCACCGTGCTTTGCCGAGAAACCATCAACAGACAGAACCGCCATATCCAACGCAAAGGCGCGCACCTGCTGTTCTGCGACATGACCAAAAGTGCCGCGTTCGTTGCTTTGGATTTCACCACCAAGGAAATGGACGTGGTTGCCGTTGTGGTTGGCCAACGTCTGGGCCACGCCGATCGAATTGGTGACAACCGTGAGCCCGGCACGATCCCGCAACTCCTTTGCGACATAGGCTGTGGTGGACCCCACATCCAGGAACACGGTCATTCCGTCCCCGATATGCGCCAGCGCCGCGGTGGCGATCTGCTTTTTCTCTTCCGGGTGCTCAGAGATACGGCGGAAAAAACTGTCAGCGGTGTCCGGTCCTGCAAGATAGGCCCCGCCATGGACCCGCTGCACGAGGGTCTGCTTGGACAGCGATTTGATGGTCCGGCGAACTGTTTCCTCGGAAACCTCCAGAACTTTCGCAAGCTCCGCGCTACGCGCAGACCCTCCCAGGCGGCGCAAGGCCTCCAGCAGTTCCAGCTCTCGATGCGATAGTTTTTCGGCTTTACTCACACGGGTTCCTCGGGTTTCAGGCTGCCATAAATGCACGAATCTCTCGGAAAATTCAAACAGCAAATCCCCAAAAATCCACAAACACACTCAAAATTCGGTCAAACGCTTGTGCTTTTCCTTTGCCAAGTTTCGTTCTTCCCGCTTATCTGAGCCAAAGATCAGAAAGGCGAATAGATGAGCACGACAACTGAAAAACAACGAAATGTTCTCTTCATTCTGATTGACCAGATGCGGGCCGACTGCCTGTTTGGTGCCCTGGCCGACCATGTCCAACTGCCAAACCTGCAGGCGCTCATGGCGGATGCCGTGACGTTTACGCGCAACTACACGGTTGTGAACCCCTGTGGCCCATCCCGCGCCTCTATTCTCACCGGGCAATATGCGATGAACCATCGGTCTGTTCGCAATGGAACCCCCCTGCGGCACGATACGCCGACCCTTCCGGCCGAGATGCGCAAGGCGGGGTATCTTCCGATGTTGTTTGGTTATACGGACACTTCCCATGATCCGCGCGTTCATCACCCAAACGACCCGACCGTGCGCACCTACGAATACCCTATGGCCGGTTTTCAAGAGATGCTGGAAATGCGGCTGGAGATGTCGCACCCTTGGCGCGCCCATCTGCTGGGCAAGGGGTATACCTTTGACAGCTACTGGGGTCTCTACAAACCCACAGCTCCGGATGGTGGCGCAGCCAAGCTGAACGATCCGGCAGTCTATTCAGCCGAAGACAGCGATACCGCATTTCTGACTGATCGGTTCCTCGCAACCATGCCGGGCTACAGCGATCAAAGCTGGTTTGCCCACCTCACATACATACGTCCGCACCCCCCGCTTGTCGCCCCTGCACCCTACAATGCAATGTATGATCCATCGGACCTGCCCGCCGCCGATCGGCTTGGCACGGTCGGGGAGGAAAATGCCATCCACCCGTTCTTTGTGCCCGCAACACAGGCCCAGACACCTGCGTCTTTCGTGGAGGGTTTCCCGGACCTTCAAGATTCCGAAGAGGTCGTGCAGACGCTGAGGTCCGTATACCTCGGCCTGGCGAGCGAGGTGGACGCCCATATCGGCCGAGTCATGAAGTACCTGCGCGATAGCGGTCAACTGGACAACACTCTCGTGGTTCTGAGCGCAGACCACGGTGAAATGTTGGGAGATCGCCACAGCTGGGGCAAATTCTCTGTCTACAATGCCGCCTACCATACGCCGCTGATCATTCGCCAGCCCGGCAACACGAGCCGCGCCGGGGCGGTTGTAGACGCCTTTACCGAATCCGTGGATCTGACGCCCACGATCCTCGACTGGGTTGGACAAGAAATCCCGAACTCGATGGACGGACGCTCGCTGTTACCGCTGTTGGCTGGCGAGGTTCCGGAAAACTGGCGGGATTTCAGTATCTCCGAACTGGATTTTGCCGATCCAGAGGTGTCCAACATCTGGCAACAGCACCTTGGCACAACCGCCAGCGACTCATGCCTGACAATCCTGCGGGACGCCCGCTTTACGCTTGTAGAGTTCGCAGCTAACCTCCCGCCACTTCTGTTCGACAAAGACAATGGCGGTGAGCACGTGAATGTTGCCGATGATCCGGCCTACCAAGCGGATCTGATGCGGCTGACCCGGCAAATGCTGCGGCACAGGATGCGCAATATGGACCACACCCTGTCCCTGGACAGCATCACCTCAGATGGACCACGCCGACAGCAACGCCAGCCTCTGTCGCCAAGATAGCGCTGCAACACGATTTTGCCCGCGCAAGGAAATGCAATGAAGGACCTTCACGAAACCGCGAAAGCTCTCTTCAAGGCGGCCGTTGACCGGGCCGACCCGGCTACCGCTTTGGCAACTGCGTTTCAAAAGACCCCACCCGAGCCACCTTTGGGGTCTGGCCGCTTGATTATCTTGGCTTTGGGCAAGGCTGCGGTACCGATGGTCCGCAAGGCCATGGAACTGTTGCCCACCGCCGATCGGGTCGTTGCAGTGACAAACCCAGAAAACCTGATCCCGATTGCGGGTGCAACGGTGATGGTCGGGGCGCATCCCGTGCCGGACGCGGACAGCGTCGCAGCGGGCGAATGTCTGCGCGACGCGGTTGCAGATTTGACAGCCAAAGACCGGGTCGTCGCGCTCATTTCCGGAGGTGGATCTGCCCTTGCGGTCCTGCCCGCAGGGGCGCTGACCTTGGCTGACAAATCCGCGGTGGCCAAACAGCTGCTCGCCTCTGGAATGGACATCAACAAGATGAACCTTATACGCCAACAGCTCTCTGATCTGAAAGGCGGTGGTCTGTTGCAGTTGGCTGCCCCCGCAAAGGTCACAAGCTACATCCTGTCCGACGTGATCGGGGATGATCTGCGCGCCATCGCGTCCGGTCCGACCGTCGCGCCGCTTGGAACGCAGGAAGACGCCATCGCGCTTTTGCAGGAGGCAGGCCTTTGGGACGATCTGCCCGCTTCCGTTGTGGCCCATCTGCAAGCCAGCCCCAAGAAATCCGACGTGCCGCCCAGCGCCGCGCACCTGATCGGCTCCAACCGGCACAGCCTTGGGGCCATGCTGGACGCAGCGCAGGCACAGGGATGGAACGCACGCATTGCCAATGATGCATTGGAGGGCGATGTCGCAGACGCCGCGGCAGAGATCATCGCAGCGGCCAAATCGATTGAAAACTCAACCAGCCTGACAGCGTTGATTTTCGGTGGCGAGACAACCGTTCAGCTGCGTGGCGATGGCCTTGGCGGGCGCAATCAGGAACTCGCGCTGCGCGTAGCCCGCGATGGCGCATCCGAGCTGACAGGAAAATGGCTATTCCTCTCAGGTGGTACCGATGGCCGCGATGGCCCGACCGAGGCGGCTGGCGGTATCGTGGATGGCACCAGTTGGGACAAGATTCGCACAGCCGGGGCAGACCCGCAGGCGCTGCTCGCCAACAATGACAGCAACAAGGCGCTGGCGTTGTGTGATGCTCTACTGATGACCGGCGGCACCGGCACCAATGTTGCCGACGTCCAGGTTCTTCTGCGCCTCCCCGCCTAGGCGGCCAAACCCATCCACCCCTTATGAAAAGGCCAGGCTCAGTCGCCCTTTCGGTTGAGCTCATTCAGCAAATCCAAAAGGGCCTCATACCGCTCAGCCCCCATCTTGGTCCGTGTGTTTTCTATCACGGCCAGGCTGGCTTCGAGGTTGTCATCAATGATCTGCTCCCCCGCAGGGGTGATCCTGACGATCTGGCGTCGGCGATCCATCTGGTCCTTTTCCCGTTGGATCAGGCCCTTGTCCTCCAGCTTTTGCAGAATACGGGTCAGGCTGGGCAGCAAAAGACAGGCCTGTTCGGAAATCTGCGTGGGATCGATGTCGCCACTTTCCTGCACCACCCGCAGTACCCGCCACTGTTGCTCTGTCAGGTCGGCATCGCTCAACAACGCGCGGATTGGCCCCATCACACGCTCACGCGCACGCAGCAGGGCAATAGGCAGGGAACGGTCCGTACTGGGAAGCTGTTTTGTCATACCCAATTATCGCCTTGCCACGACACAAAGGCAAACCAAGACCGTGCTTTTTGCGATTTGCCGCCGCGATTGAGCAACCCATCAGCGGATCTATGCCCGCCTGATCTGGTCCTCGTTGACTCACCCTCTTATTTTTGTAAACATGTTAAGCATAGTGCAAGAGGGGAGGCTTGCCATGCCACATCTCACAATTGACTATTCGGCCAATCTCGAAGCCGACATCGACATGGCTGCTTTCTGCAACCATCTTCGCATCGCGGCTATCGATACAGGTGTATTCCCCGTGGCGGGCATCCGTGTTCGCGCCTTTGCTGCGTCCCATGTTTCGATCGCAGACGGTGATCCGCAGCACGGATATATCGATATTTCCATTCGGTTGCGCGCAGGTCGCCCACAAGAGCGGAAAGACAGCGCAACACGGGCGATATTCGCCGCTGCCAAAACCTTTCTCGAACCCATCATGCAGCGTCGCTCTCTCGCCCTGTCGATGGAAATGCGAGACATCGACCCGGAGCTTTCCCCAAAATGCGGCACCATCCGCGACCACATGCAAAAGGCGGACCAGTGATGAGCGATCTGACCACCAACATCGAAACGCTGAACGGCCATTTGGAGCGCTTTCGCACGGGCGGCATCCTGAACCTGATCAACGGAGAAAGCCGCCCTGCCGCCTCAGGTGCGACGTTTGAAACATCCTCACCCGTGGATGAAAGCGTGATCTGCTCCGTCGCAAAGGGCAGTGCCGACGACATCGGCGCTGCCGCTCAGGCCGCCAAATCCGCCTTTCCTGCCTGGCGCGACACCCCTGCGCTGGAGCGCAAGAAGATCCTGCATCGTATCGCCGACCTGATCGTTGAACGCGCCGAAGAAATCGCGCTCTGCGAATGCTGGGACACCGGGCAGGCCCTCCGCTTCATGTCCAAGGCAGCGTTGCGCGGCGCCGAAAACTTCCGCTTCTTCGCGGACAAGGCCACCTCCGCCCGCGACGGCCAGCAGCTGCAATCGCCAACGCTGATGAACGTGACCACCCGCGTGCCGATCGGCCCCGTTGGCGTCATCACCCCGTGGAACACGCCTTTCATGCTGTCCACATGGAAAATCGCACCCGCGCTGGCGGCCGGCTGCACCGTGGTCCACAAACCGGCCGAGTTCTCCCCCCTCACCGCCCGCATCCTGGCCGAGATTGCCCATGAGGCAGGCCTGCCGCCGGGCGTCTGGAACCTGGTCAACGGCTTTGGCGAAGAGGCTGGCAAGGCGCTAACCGAACACCCCGACATCAAGGCCATCGCCTTTGTCGGCGAGAGCAAAACCGGCTCGATGATCATGAAGCAGGGCGCCGATACCCTGAAGCGGGTGCACTTCGAACTGGGCGGCAAGAACCCGGTGGTGGTCTTTGACGACGCTGATCTAGATCGTGCGCTCGATGCCGCAATCTTCATGATCTATTCGCTGAACGGCGAGCGCTGCACCTCCTCCTCGCGCCTCTTGGTGCAAGAGAGCATCGCGAAGGAATTCGAGGCCAAGCTGATCGAGCGCGTCAACAACATCAAGGTCGGCCATCCGCTGGACCCGACAACAGAGGTCGGCCCGCTGATCCACAAGGTGCATTTCGACAAGGTCACATCCTATTTCGAGACCGCCAAACAGGACGGTGCCACCATCGCTGCCGGCGGCACCCGCGCAGGCGATCAGGGCTGGTTCGTGCGTCCGACGCTGTTCACCAATGCCACCAACGATATGACCATCGCGCAGGAGGAAATCTTTGGCCCGGTCCTCACCACCATCCGCTTCAAGGACGAGGATGAGGCTCTGTCATTGGCAAATGACACCCAGTACGGCCTCACTGGATACGTCTGGACCAATGATCTCACCCGCGCCCTGCGCTTCACCAACCAGCTTGAAGCCGGGATGATCTGGGTGAATTCCGAAAACGTCCGCCACCTGCCCACTCCCTTTGGCGGGGTAAAATCCAGCGGCATCGGCCGCGACGGCGGCGACTGGAGCTTCGAGTTCTACATGGAACAGAAACACATCGGCTTTGCCCTAGGCCACCACAAGATTCCGCGCCTCGGCGCCTGATCCGTTTTCTTCTGGCTCAAAATATCCTGGGGTGCGCGAGGGGCCAGCCCCTCGCTCCCGTCCCCGGCCCCAAGTGAAAGGTTCAAACCATGCCCGTCCCCGCCCCGAACCTCTATCCGCCTTTCAACATCGTGCGGCTGTCCCATGTGGAATACGCCGTGACCGACCTCGCCGCCTCCCGTGCGTTTTACGTCGACATCCTCGGCCTGCAGGTGACGCATGAGGACAACAGCCGCATTTACCTGCGAGCGATGGAGGAACGCGGCCATCACTGTATCGTGCTGGTACAGGCGGATGAGGCCTCGGTTGGGGTCTTGGGTTTCAAGCTTTATGATGAGCCCGACCTGGACAAGGCAGCAGAATTCTTCGCCTCCAAGGACCTGCCCGTCGAATGGGTCGACCGCCCCCATATGGGCCGCACCTTACGCACCCGCGACCCCTGGGGCATCCCGCTGGAGTTCTACGTCAAGATGGAGCGTCTGGAGCCGATCCACCAGAAATACAGGCTCTATAACGGGGTAAAACCGCTCCGCATCGACCATTTCAACATGTTCAGCGCGGATGTGGATGCCTCCGTCGCCTTCTACGGCGAGATGGGCTTTCGCGTGACCGAGTACACCGAGGATGACGAAAGCGGCAAGGTCTGGGCCGCCTGGATGCACCGCAAGGGCGGCGTGCATGACGTGGCCTTCACCAACGGGCTTGGGCCCCGGCTGCACCACACCGCCTTCTGGGTGCCGAACCCCTTGAATATCATCGACCTTCTGGACCTGATGTCGACCACCGGCTACGTCGACAACATCGAACGCGGCCCCGGCCGCCACGGCATCTCCAACGCCTTTTTCCTCTATGTGCGCGACCCCGACGGCCACCGGATCGAGATCTACTGCTCCGACTATCAGACCGTCGATCCGGACCTGGAGCCGATCAAGTGGTCACTCACCGACCCGCAGCGCCAGACCCTTTGGGGCGCCCCGGCACCGCGCAGCTGGTTCGAGGAAGGCTCCGTCTTCGAAGGCGCCACCCCGAAACCCAGCGCCTTGAACGCGCAGCCGATTATTGCACCCTGAACATCAGGATCGCGACCATCCCGAGGGTGGGCGCAATCGCGCCCCGGTATAAGTAAGGTAAGAAAAATGAAATGGGATGAATTCTCTGAATGGGGCCGCAAGGTCGCGGACTGGACACAGGACTACCACCTGACCGTCGGCGACCGCCCGGTGCGGGCCAAGACCGAACCCGGCGAGGTGCTGAACGCCCTGCCCCAAACCCCGCCTGAGGACGGCGAGGGGATGGAGGCAATCTTCCGCGATTTCGAAGACATCGTAATGCCGGGCATCACCCATTGGCAGCACCCGCGCTTCTTTGCCTATTTCACCTCCAACGCCGCCGCGCCCTCGGTGCTGGCGGAATTCCTGACCGCCGCCATCGCGCCGCAATGCATGCTGTGGCAGACATCGCCCGCAGCGACAGAGATGGAAACCCGGATGATGGATTGGCTGCGCCAGGCGCTGGACCTGCCGGAACAGTTCCAGGGTGTCATTCAGGACTCTGCTTCCTCCGCCACCCTCGCCGCCGTCCTGACCATGCGGGAAAAGGCGCTGAACTGGCAGGGCAACCAGCAGGGTCTGTTTGGGCAGAATGCGCTGCGCATCTACTGTTCCTCCGAGGTCCACACCTCCATCGACCGCGCCATCTGGGTCGCGGGCATCGGCCAGCAGAATCTGATCCGTGTGCCGATCAAAGGCGATTGGCGCGGCATGGACCCGGAAGCGCTGGAGGCAGCAATACAGGCCGATCTCGCCGCAGGCCACCAGCCCGCGGGCGTTATCCTCTGCGTCGGCGGCACCGGGGTGGGCGCGACCGACCCGGTGGACCGGGTGCTGGACGTCGCCGAAAAATACGGCCTCTACACCCATGTCGACGCCGCCTGGGCCGGCTCCGCAATGATCTGCCCGGAATACCGCCACTACTGGCCCGGCGTCGAACGCGCCGACAGCATTGTCTTCAACCCGCACAAATGGCTCGGCGTGCAATTCGACTGCTCCGCACATTTCCTGAAGAACCCGGACGACCTGGTGCAGACCCTCGCCATCAGCCCGGAATACCTCAAGACCCACGGCCATGACGGCATCATCAACTATTCCGAATGGTCGGTGCCGCTGGGCCGCCGCTTCCGCGCGCTGAAAATCTGGTTCCTGATCCGCACCTACGGGCTGGAGGGCCTGCGCCAGCGGCTGCGCAGCCACATCAACTGGTCCAACCAACTGCATGAGAAGCTCAAGTTAGAGCCTGATTTTGAGATCACCAGCGCGCCCATGTGGTCGCTCTGGTCCTTCCGCTACACTCCTGTTGGCGCTGCGGACCTCGACGACCTCAACCTGCGGCTGGTCAACGCCATCAACGACGACGGTCGCATCTACCTGACCCAGACCCGCCTCGACGGTGATCTGGTAATCCGCTTCCAGGCCGGCCAGTTTGAGACGACTGAGGCAGACGTGATGATGGCCTTCGACGTCATCACCGAAATCGCAAGGAGCCTGAGCTGATGCGCTTTGCCACCTACTCCGCCGATGGCGAAACCTTCTATGGCGCGGTGACAGATGCCGGCATGATCGCCCTGTCGCCTCAGTTCCCCGACTGGCCCACGATGCGCGACGTGATCGCGGCGGACGGCCTGCCCGTGCTGGCACAGGCCGCCCAGGGCAAACCAGTCACCCACACCAATTTCACCTATGAGATCCCGGTCCCCAACCCGGAGAAGATCATCTGTGTCGGCGTCAACTTCCCCGACCGCAACGCGGAGTACAAAGACGGCTCCGCCCAGCCAAAACACATGTCCCTGTTCCCCCGCTTCCCGCGCTCCTTCACCGGGGCAGAGCGCCCGTTGATCCGCCCGCCGGAAAACCACACGCTGGATTACGAAGGTGAGGTTGCCGTGGTGATCGGCAAGGCAGGCCGCCGGATCAGGCCGGTGGATGCCTACGATCACATCGCGGCGCTGACGCTGGCGAATGAGGGCACCATCCGCGATTGGGTGCGCCACGCCAAATTCAACGTCACGCAAGGCAAGAACTGGGACAACTCCGGCGCTATCGGCCCCTGGCTGGTCCCTTTCACCGACGCTGCCCAGCTGGATAACGCCCGCATCGTCACCCGCGTGAACGGAGAGATCCGTCAGGATGACACCCTCGCCCGGATGATGTTCCCGATCCGAGAGGAGATCGCCTATATCTCCACCTTCACAACCCTGCAGCCGGGTGACGTGATCATCACCGGCACCCCGACCGGCGCAGGCGCGCGGTTTGATCCGCCGAAATACCTGGCCCCCGGCGACGTGGTTGAGGTTGAGGTCGAGGGCATCGGCACCCTGCGCAACACGGTTGAGGATGAGGCATGACCCCGGAGCAGCATCACGAAGCCGCCGACAGATTGTTCAAGGCCGAGCAAACCGGCCAGCAATGCGGTCTGCTCTCGCTGGCCTATCCCGGCATGACGCTGGACGATGCCTATGCGGTGCAACAGGCTCTAATAAGGCAGAAACTGGCCTCTGGCCGCAGGAAGATCGGCTGGAAAATCGGCCTGACCAGCCGCGCCATGCAGCAGGCGCTGAACATCACCACCCCGGACAGCGGCGTGCTGCTGGACGACATGTTGTTTGAAAACGGCGCCACCGTCCCCGCAGGCCGCTTCATCCAGCCGCGGGTGGAGGCAGAGATCGCGTTCATTATGAAATCCCCGCTCGCTGGCGTTGACTGCACCCGCGAAGATGTGCTGGCCGCCACGGGCCATGTGGCGCCCTCGCTGGAGATCCTCGACACTCGCATCCTGCGCGCCGACCCGGCAACCGGCCAGGCCCGCATCATCACCGACACCATCAGCGACAACGCCGCCAACGCGGGTGTTGTGCTGGGCGCGGAGCGCCACGCGGTGGACGCGCATGACCTGCGCTGGGTGGGCGCCATCGCCGCCTGCAATGGCACGGTCGAGGAAACCGGCCTCGGGGCGGGTGTCTTGAACGATCCCGTCACCTCGGTCCTGTGGCTGGCGCGGCGGATGGCGGAATATGGACAACAGATCGAGGCCGGGGATATCGTGCTCTCGGGCTCTTTCATCCGCCCTATCGAATGCCCGCCGGGCACGGAGATCGCCGCTGATTTCGGCCCCTTCGGGTCCGTATCCATAAATTTCGCCTGACAGGAGGCCCCGCCCATGCCCGCGCCCAAGAACCCCTTCAAAGAGGCCCTTGCCAAAGGTGAGCGCCAGATCGGCTGCTGGATGAGCTTTGCCGATGGCCAGATTGCCGAGATCATGGGCACCTGCGGTTTTGATTGGCTGGTGATCGACGGCGAGCACGCGCCCAATGACATCCGCTCCATCCGCGACCAGCTGATCGCGCTGACGGCTTCGCCCAGCCACCCGGTGGTGCGGGTGCCGGTGGGCGAAACCTGGATGATCAAGCAGGTGCTGGATGCAGGCGCGCAGACGGTGCTGGTGCCTATTGTCGAAAGCGCCGATCAGGCCCGCGAGCTGGTTCGCGCCTGCCACTATCCGCCCAAGGGCGTGCGCGGCGTCGGCGCTACGGCGGCCCGTGCCACCATGTTCGGTTCGATCTCTGAATACATCCAGACCGCCGATCAGGAGGTCTGCCTGCTGGTGCAGGTGGAAAACCGCGCCGGGATAGACGCGCTTGATGAGATCCTGCAGGTCGAGGGCATCGACGGCGTTTTCATCGGACCAGCGGATCTGTCCACCGACATGGGCCACCAGGGCAACTCCGCCCATCCGGAGGTCCGCGCCGCCATCGCCGATGCCATCACCCGTATCAAGGCAGCGGGCATTGCCCCCGGCATTCTAGGTGTGAGCGAAGAAGCAACACAGGCCTACCTGGATATGGGAGCACAGTTTCTGGCGGTTGGCATCGATGTGCTGGTCCTTGCCCAGAATGCACGCGCACTGTCGCAAACCTGGAAATCAAAGTAAGCCGTTCACCTGCTGAATGCTTCGTCGACGCCCGCCATGCGGGAAATTAAGTATTTCCACGCAATTGACCGGTTTGACACCCTACCGATAGCCTGACACCACAGGAGAGAGCGCGCACCGGATCCTCTGGTGCGCCAGGAGGGAGAGAAACAGGATGAAGCGCACATTGATTGCGGGGGTGGTCTCTGCACTGGCTCTCAGCGCAGGGCTGGCAACGTCGGCCCTCGCCGATATCAAGATTGCCCACATCTACGGCAAGACGGGGCCGTTTGAGGCCTACGCCAAACAGTCTCATGATGGGCTGATGCTGGGGCTGGAATACGCGACCGGTGGGACCATGGAAATCAACGGCGAGAAGATCGTCGTGATTGAAAAGGACACCCAGCTCAAACCCGAAAACGGCAAGGCCCTGCTGGAAGAGGCCTATGGCGACGACGAAGTTGATCTGGCCATCGGCCCGGTCAGCTCGGGTGTGGCACTGGCCATGCTGCCGGTTGCCGAAGAATACGAAAAACTGCTGATTGTTGAACCTGCGGTTGCAGACTCGATCACCGGCGCGAATTGGAACCGCTACATCTTCCGCACCTCGCGCAACTCGTCGCAGGATGCGGTCGCCAGTGCAATCGCACTCGCCGGTGAGAATGTGCATATCGCAACCCTCGCCCAGGACTATGCGTTTGGCCGGGACGGTATCGCGGCCTTCCGTGAGGCGCTCGCTGCACAGGGCCATGAGATCGTGCACGAAGAATTCGCCCCCACCGACACAACCGATTTCACGGCCGCCGGAGAGCGCATCTTCAACGCGATGAAGGATCTGGAAGGCGAGAAGAAACTGTTCATCATCTGGGCAGGCGGAGGCAACCCTTGGGCAAAGATCAACGCCATGGATCCGGGCCGCTTCGGGATTGAGTTTGCCGGTGTCGGCAACATTCTCGCCGCGCTCAAAGGCTTCAAGGACTTTGAAGGGATGGAAGGCGGCACCTATTATTATTACGAGTTGCCCGACAATCCGGTGAATGACTGGCTGGTCAAAACCCATTTTGAACGGTTCGACAGCCCGCCGGACTTTTTCACGGCAGGTGGGATGGCAGCTGGCATCGCGGCCGTTGAGGCGATCAAGAAGGCTGGCTCTACCGATACAGAAGCCCTGATCGAGGCGATGGAAGGCATGGAATGGGAAACCCCCAAGGGCACCATGCGTTTCCGCGCAGAGGACCATCAGGCCCTGCAATCCATGTACCATTTCAAGCTGCGGGTTGAGGACGGTGTGGAATGGGCCATCCCTGAACTGGTCCGCGAGCTCGGCATCGATGATCTGCCAGTTCCGATCCGCAATCAGTAAGCCAAAACGCTAAATTGTTTCAGCCAGCCGGGGCACAGGTGCGACCCACCGTGTGCCCCGGCAACCGCCCCAAGGATCTGACAGGTCAGCGATGCCCGACCCCATTCTGAGCACAACCGATCTGACCGTCCGCTTTGGTGGCCATGTCGCGGTCGATCATGTCACCTGCGCTTTCAATGCCGGAGAGCTGACAGCAATTGTCGGCCCGAACGGAGCAGGCAAGACGACATATTTCAATTTGATCTCAGGCCAGATCCCCGCATCTGGGGGCGCTGTACAGCTGCACGGCAAGGATATTTCGGGCCTTTCCGTCTCTGCGCGGACCAAAGCCGGGATCGGACGGGCCTTTCAGCTAACAAACCTGTTTCCTGACCTGAGCGTGCTGGAGAATGTGCGATTGGTCGTACAGGCCAAGGCTGAGCGCGGATTTAATCTGTGGTCAATGGTGTCCCACCACACAGATCTGACCGAGCAGGCTGAGAACATCCTGCAACAGGTTCGCCTGCTGGACGAACGCAATCAGACCGTCTCTGAACTTTCGCATGGCAACCAGCGCAAGCTGGAGGTTGCGCTGCTGATTGCCCTGGACCCGGCTGTCTACATGTTTGACGAACCCACCGCTGGCATGAGCGTGGACGAAGCGCCGATTGTTCTTGATCTCATTGCGCAGCTCAAGGCGCAGGGGGACCGGGCGATCCTATTGGTCGAACACAAGATGGACGTCATCCGCACGCTCGCAGATCGGATCATCGTCTTGCACAACGGCGCCCTTGCGGCAGATGGGGCGCCTGCCGAGGTCATGGCCTCTGACGTCGTGCAGGAGGCCTATATGGGACGCGGACTGGAAGGAATTTTGGCTGATGTCTGATCCCATCCTCAAAATCGAAGGCATCTGCACCAATATTGCCCAATATCACATCCTGCAGGGGGTCGATCTGGTGGTGCCGCGGGGCGGTGTGACCATGCTGCTTGGCCGCAACGGGGTGGGCAAGACAACGACCCTGCGCAGCGTCATCGGCCACTGGCGCGCGCATGAGGGTCGCATCCTGTTTGATGGACAGGATATCACCCAACTGCCGACCGCTGCCATCGCCCGTGCGGGCCTTGGTTTCGTGCCCGAAGATATGGGCATCTTTGCGGACCTCACCGTTGAAGAAAACATGACCCTTGCAGCTATATCCGGCCCGATCGACCCCGCGCGTCTGGATTGGATCTTTGCCGCCTTTCCCCCTCTCAAAACCTTTTGGAAGTCTGAGGCAGGAACGCTGTCGGGTGGGCAGAAACAGATGTTGTCGATTGCCCGCGCGATGGCCGAAGAACGCAAACTTTATCTGATTGACGAACCCACCAAGGGCCTGGCGCCTGCGATCATCTCCACGATGGCGCGTGCGCTCAAGGATTTGAAGGATCAGGGCGCATCGATCCTGATGGTGGAGCAGAATTTTGCCGTGGCCAAAGCGTTGGGTGACACGGCCAACGTGATGGATGACGGACGGGTAATCTGGTCGGGTGCGATGGAGGCGCTCGCCAACGACGCTCCTCTTCAGGAGCAACTGATGGGATTGAGCATGGAGGCGCATTCGACGTGACCCAATCAGCCTATTCCAACCCGGCAGGATACCACCCATGACCGCGGCCCCCGAACATGCGCCGACGATGGCACGCACAACGCTACGCGACCGGCTCGCGCCCTATGCGCCGTTCCTGCTGGTTCCTGCGCTGGCCGTTGCCGGTTTCCTAGCCGTACAGAACCCGGCAAGCTGGCTGACGCTGACTGTCTCCGGGCTGGCGATGGGAATGATGATCTTCATCATGGCCTCTGGCCTGACGTTGGTTTTCGGATTGATGGACGTCATCAATTTCGGACACGGCGCCTTTGTCTCGGTGGGGGCCTTTGTCGGGATCTCTGTTCTGTTGGCGCTGGGGCAGATGACCGGGGCTCCGTCTCTTGGGCTAAACCTACTGGCGGTTCTCGCTGCCGTTCTCGCCGCGATGGCCGCCACGGCAACAATGGGGTGGGCCTTTGAGAGGGTGATCGTGAAACCCGTCTACGGAAATCACCTCAGCCAGATCCTCGTTACGATGGGCGGGCTCATTATCGCAGAACAGCTGATTATCGTCCTCTGGGGGCCAGAAGAGATCTACTTCACCCGACCTGAGACGCTGAAAGGCGCGCTGACCTTTGGGGATGCGGCAATTGAAAAATACCGTCTGGTGGCCGTCGGCGTGGGGCTTGTGGTCTTTGCCGCGATGCGGTTCGTGCTGCGCCGTACCAAAATTGGTCTGATCGTGCGGGCAGGTGTCCAAAACGGTGAAATGGTGGCGGCCCTTGGGTACCGGTTGAGACTGGTTTTTGTCGGCGTTTTCATTGCCGGTTCTGCACTGGCCGGTTTGGGCGGAGTGATGTGGGGCCTCTATCAGGAGGTCATCACCGCCCATATGGGCAATCAGGCAATGATCTTGATCTTCATCGTCGTGATTATCGGCGGGCTTGGTTCTGTCGAGGGATGTTTTGTAGGCGCTCTTCTTGTCGGCCTTCTGCAAAACTACATCGCCTTTGTTGAGCCGAAACTCGCGCTGATTTCCAACATCGCGCTAATGGTCGCGATCCTCATGTGGCGCCCGATGGGCATGATCCCGGTGGTAAAGGCAAAATGATCCGCTCTCTCCTGTCTGGCGATATGCCACGATCCAAGTTTCTGGGCGCCATCCTGCTTGTGATCCTGATCTGTCTGGCCTTTGCACCGTTTCTTTTTCCAGGGGTCCGTACAGTCGACACGGCCGCCCGGATCTGTATCTTTGTTGTCCTGGTCGCCAGTTATGACCTGCTGCTGGGCTATGGCGGTATTGTCAGCTTTGCCCATACGATGTTTTTTGGCATCGGCGCATATGGTGTTGCGCTCAGCTCTACCCATCTGGGCCGCGGATTTGACTCCCTGATCATCGGAGCAGGCATCGGTGCAATCCTGGCAGCGGCCCTTGCGCTGGTGATTGGTCTGTTTTCCCTGCGGGTTCGGGCGATCTTTTTTGCAATGATCACCCTCGCCGTCGCATCCGCTGTGGCCGTTCTGGTCAGCCAGATTTCGTCTGTAACCGGAGGCGAGGACGGTCTGACATTCAAGATCCCGCGCGAGCTGGGACCAGCATTCAAATTCGGTAAAGACCTCTTCGGCGGAGAGCTTCTTGGCGTCAAGCTGAACGGCAAACTTCTCACCTATTACCTGATCTTCGGCGGCAGCCTCATCTTGTTCCTGACACTGTTGCGGATTGTGAATTCACCGTTTGGCCGCGTCCTCCAGGCCATCCGCGAAAACGACTTTCGCGCAGAAGCCATTGGCTACCGGGTGGTGATATACCGCGTCACGGCAACCTGTCTCTCTGCTGCGGTGGCCGCTTTGGCCGGGTCTCTCTATGCGATCTGGCTGCGATACGTCGGGCCGGACACCACCCTGTCGATGGAAATAATGATCGACATTCTACTGATGGTCGTGATCGGCGGCATGGGAACGATCTACGGCGCCGTGATCGGGGCCACGTTGTTTGTCCTTGCCCAGAACTATCTGCAGAACCTGATGAGTGGCCTGTCGCGCATGACAGAAGGACTGCCCATTCTGCCGGAGCTGTTCAGCCCGGATCGCTGGCTCTTGTGGCTGGGAGTTTTGTTTATCCTCAGCGTCTATTTCTTTCCAACCGGTGTGGTTGGACGCTTGCGCGGGCAACGATAGGCGATATGCCTTCCATCATGCCGGGCGGACAGGCATTTTTGCCCCGAACCGGTTTTCCAGCTCGCTTGTCGGATAGCCGAGGAACCGGCAGGTGCAGATTTCCACATGGCTGTGGCAATCCTTGAGCCGGGTGCGACCGCTACGATGCTGAAGGTAAAACCCTTTGTCGCGGAGGGCCTGAAACAAGTCCACCCAGGATTTCGCGGTTCTGAAGCTCTCATTCAGAACCATACGAAGCTGAACAGCCATTTCAGTATCCAATCGCGCGGACATGCGCGCCGAAGCCCATGCACTTTCGCCCGATTGGCCTGGCAGGTGTGTGGTGTATGTCGTCATCGTCTGATCCCCTTTGGTCCGGAATTGACCTCCCCTTCAGACTAGTGACACCAAGGCTGCTAGAAATAGCTGTACAAACAGTAAAAGGGGCGCCTCTTTCGAGACACCCCTCTATCTGGAAGGATAGCAGATTAGCCTTTTTTCAGGACTTCGCGACCCAGAAGTTCTGCGATCTGCACGGCATTCAGGGCCGCGCCTTTGCGCAGGTTGTCAGAGACGCACCACAGGTTCAGACCGTTGTCGATGGTCGAATCCTGACGGATGCGGCTGATGAAGGTTGCAAAGTCGCCAACGCATTCGATCGGGGTGACGTAGCCACCGTCTTCGCGCTTGTCGATGACCATGATGCCCGGTGCCTCACGCAGGATGTCGCGGGCTTCGTCTTCGTCAAGGAAGTCTTCGAATTCGATGTTGATCGATTCGGAGTGACCGACAAACACCGGCACACGCACACAGGTCGCCGTGACCTTGATAGACGGATCGACGATCTTCTTTGTCTCCGCCACCATCTTCCATTCTTCCTTGGTCGAACCGTCGTCCAGGAAAACGTCGATGTGCGGAATCACGTTGAACGCGATCTGCTTTGTGTAGACGCTCGGCGGCACGTCCTGCGTCGGATTGTAAACCGCCTTGGTCTGATCCCACAGCTCGTCAATCGCTTCCTTGCCGGAGCCGGAAACGGATTGGTAGGTCGATACCACCACGCGCTTGATCTTGGCACGGTCATGCAGCGGCTTCAGCGCCACAACCATCTGCGCGGTAGAGCAGTTCGGGTTGGCGATGATGTTTTTCTTGGCATAGCCGTGCACGGCCTGCGGGTTCACTTCCGGTACGATCAGCGGGATGTCCGGATCGTAGCGATAGAGCGAAGAGTTATCGATGACGGTACAGCCCGCCGCCGCAGCCTTGGGCGCGTATTTCTTCGTCGCATCGGAACCGATGGCAAAAAGCGCCATGTCCCAGCCTGCAAAGTCGAACGTGTCCAGGTCCTGGGTTGTCAGTGTCTTGTCGCCGAATGTGACTTCGGTGCCGAGGGATTTGCGGCTCGCCAGAACTGCAATCTCATCCACAGGAAACTGGCGCTCAGCCAGAATGTTCAGCATTTCGCGACCCACGTTGCCCGTGGCGCCAGCGATAACGACGCGATAACCCATTTTGTTTCTCCAATTGTATCCGGCCTTGTGGCCGGCTGCGGTGTCATATCGATATTGGCCTCAGTATGAAAGGCCGGATCAGTCCAACCGGTCCTGACTGAGCAGATATATTGCGCATCCGACCGCCAAAAAGATCGTGAAGAAGGCAAAAATCGCAAAATAGGGAACAGAAAGGTCCGCACCGGCCATTTTCGCATGGAGCCGTCCGCTGGCGAACTGCATGATTCCCACGCCGCCAATTCCAAAAAAGTTGAGCATCGTGACACCCCGCCCGACCAGATGCGGCGGAACAAAAGCCCGCCCATGTGCAAGGATCACAGGAAAGGACGCGCCAAAAAAGCCAACCGCAGCCAAGAGCGCGATAACCAGAACG
>Ga0208015_1000376_pt1 | contig 25845 bp, 25 predicted proteins | sample 26BtaG_FD_184101 | JGI IMG/M metagenome (GOLD analysis project Ga0208015, IMG submission 184101) | Marine viral communities from Cariaco Basin, Caribbean Sea - 26B_WHOI_OMZ_CsCl (SPAdes) (version 2) | ecosystem: Environmental > Aquatic > Marine > Oceanic | place: Caribbean Sea: Cariaco Basin...
CTGTTTTCTTTTCCTAAAACCTTTTCAAATTCCGCTATTTCTTTTTCGTTTGAACAACTAAAAGTCAGAAGTAAAATTATAATTAGATTGATGAATTTCATTGTTCAGTCATATGTTTGCCAACGTTTAGTATAAAAGAAGTAGGGCTGTAAATAAACAATTACCTTTCGGATTATCCACAAGCCAAATCTTTTGCATTTTGTTTTATATTTTTGTTCTAAAGCCAAATCAAAAGATTTGGCGACCTCGCAAATGTGCCTGAACCATTGGGTTTAGCACTTACTTGCCCTATTTTTTTTATACATTGTTGCCCACAGTTTTTTTATTCCGTCATCCATTTTATTAAGTCTTTTTCGTTTACTATAGACCAAGAATGTGGATGTCTTTCTCCATTTACTCGATAACCTTTATTCTCTGTTTTTATCAGTTCGATATTATTATTCCCAAATTCCGTTTTTAATTTTTCCGATAATTTTTGAATGTAATAAGCATTTAAATCCTCATAATCATTATTGGCATTTTCGCTCCACCATTTTAAATCGGGTTCTGTGTAAAGTCTAATTTTTAAATTTTCTAATCCTTTGAGATTATCGATGTTTTGAGTTTCCAATGTGAACGGTGAGTTCAGTTCGTAATTGACGATTCCGCTCTCTGGATTTCCAAACTCATTATCTAACATTTCTTTAATCCACTTTGATTCCGCAACAGCTGGTTCGGAAAAATTAAGTTTTAAATTCTTTTCTGCGGTTTTATAAAGTCCGAGAAGATCAACGGGTGAATCCACTATAAAAACTCCTTTTGGTTGAATTTGACTTTTGCTTTTTACGAGATAATCACTAATTATTAAACTTACATTTCCTCCGCTCGAAAATCCGCCAACAAATATGTTCTTTTCAGATAAATTTTGTTCTCTAATTATTCCTGTTATCTTTTCCGCTAACTCTTTCTTTTCTTTCGGATTTAAATATAAACGTTCGTTTAAGTCCATTGCCAAAACCGAAAAACCATTTTCCTTGCTAATTTCAGCAATTTTAAATTCGGACAATGTGTTTTCCGAATCACAAGGAAAACAAGGAAATAAAATTAATAAGCCTTTTTGGTTTTCTGCTTTGATTAGTTCAAATTCAGAGGTTTTTATTATTTCAGATGTAGGTTTTTCGGTTTGATTATTTTTCTCGTTTTGTCCTTTACAAGACATTGTAATCAAAGCTAAAATTATTATGTATTTCTGCATTTTTTCAAATTGTGGGCAACGTGTATATAGGAGCATCAAACCTACCTATTAAACTCCCAAAAGGAAGGATAGGCGTACTTTTTGGTGCTGGTTATTTACCGACAATATACTAAAAATATGATCTGTTAGATAATATATTCAAATGAAAAATGTCTTGATAAAATGTAATTATAGGAAGATGAGAAAATGTCGGATGAAAAACTTTTGTGTTCTTGCAAAAAAGTTCTCCAGTTGAGCATTTCTTTAATCAACCTATATTTGGACTATTTGAAGGGGTTCTAATTCGGATTATTGATATATCTATGAGATATTTTTAACTCAATATTTCGTTCACCATCTTTTTCGTTCAGTTCTAAAATAGCTCTACGGTCGCTTGAGAGTGAGAATTTTGGCAACACATATACGAGCCGCGCCGATTCACCTTTTACAATTTTGGAGGCTAGATTCTTTGTGAAAATAGCCTCTTTATGAAGGCGTTGTACAGATTTCCGTTTTCCTTTATGTCTTGTCTCTATAGATAACGTGAGGAAATTTAAATCGTAATCGAGTGTTGACTTGTTATCGATCTTGATCACAAAATAAAGTTCATTTCGATTGTAAACAATATCTTCCACACCCAAAACAATGTTCTGCCGTCGTTTTTTTGTTTTGCCTCTGCGCGGTTTCCGCTCAAGAAGATGGGAACTTAATTCCTGGCGGTAGTACTCCTTGTTTTCCTTGTTGATTTCTTGGGATGTTGCTGGAATGGAGTCTTTGGTAACTGGTTTTTCGTTTCCGATACTGCTCGACATTGGAATGAAATAATTCAATTTTGATAGCTCCGATTTATATCTAACGATATATGAGAATACTGAACCGTTTCTATTGATGACCAGAAGATTGCTGTCCTTTCCGGGAGTCGCTTGCAGCAATCCAAAATATTGCTCGTTCTCTCGGTTATAGGTAAAAACAAAATTTTCTGATCCGGTAATACCCTGTCGAATGGGTTCTGGGAAGAAGAGGGCGACATTCATGGTGTCATTGGCATAAATCGTATCCATGACCGTAATGTTTTTGTCTTTTGCTTGTGCTGTACAGTAGAGTGATACTGAACTGCACGCCATAAAAATAATTGGAATTAAAGAATGTGTTTTCATAAGATTAAGGTTTTAAAATAAGTTGGTAATTGTTCAGCACGGTTACTTTCACACTGCGGTTATGGCGTTTGAGTACTTTGCTGATGCCACCAACTTGGGGAATACTCGGAATATTGATGTCGCCGATAATGTCGTCCACAACTTCATCGGTGGCTTCAGCACGAAAATTATTTTCGATATAAATGCCCTCGCTGCCATCCTGAAGATCGTAGGCTTTGAGCTTGGTGGGTTGGTGCTGGATATTTTCGATGTTGATCATTGCGCGATTGGGTTGGAAACTAATGAACCCAAAAACGAGAGTGTTTTTTGGCAGTTTCCGGTTATTGATCACCGCGGCTTTTGTCAGCCGCATTCGCAATCGGCTATTGGTTTTCACGACCTGGTCGCCATCCACAACGACATGGATGGTTTCATCGGTAGTGCCAATCACTGAATTGTCATCAGGTTTGGGTGACGCAGCAAAGAACAATTGATGTTCCAGGCCCAGTTCCTTGGCTTCAATCTTCTGTTCTCTTTTTATTTCTGTAGAATCTATTTCTTGTACTTTTTTGGTTTCTGGCTTTCTTTCTCCAAGAACCTGATAGGACCGTTCAGAATAGTTGATTTTCCCTGCGGAATAGATGCTATCCACAATCCGCTCTTTTTCTCGTTCGGGTAAGTCCCGATCATAAAAGCCCAGGGAGTCCATCAGTTTTTCATCATAAATACTGGGCGCATTGGTTTCTCGAACGTCCTTCAGATCGTTGAGGGCATCCAATTTGGATTTATACTGTTTCTGGGTTTCTTCCAGGGGAGGTACCAACGTCTGCTTTAAATGTTCACTTTCACTTTTGCCATCGTCCATAACCATCAGGGTATAGGCCACTAGGAATAAGACAATCACGGCCATTACGGTCGCGAAGACCATTTTATTTTTTTCTATTTTCATTGGAGATTTTTTTTAAGGTGTTTTCAAAATAATCGGTGATCAATAATCCGTGCGGATTGTTCGGGAAGTTCCGATCAACTAGAATCAAACTGCCGGTAGACACAAGTTCATAGGAATCGGTAATCGACCCTCTGTTGATTTCAAAAATGGTGGTGGTCGTAAATCTATGGTTACCGTTGGACTCGGTAATTCTCGAATCGATGCTTTTCACTTTTTGAACCAAGGAATATTGCAGTAAACGATTGTACACCCCATCGGCTTTTTTTTGTCGGTATACATTGTCCACAGAACTATCGCCCAACCAAAGTGCTTTTTGTAGATGACGTTCATAATTGCTCGCATCGATATTATAAAAATAAGTATGGAACAATTCCAAATGTGCCAGGGCCTCTACCATGAAGTTCTCTTTTTGGGTTACGAGCTTTAGGGGAATAACACTGCCGTCGGTGTTGATGGCGAAAGCATGGTTGAGGGCATTTTTATGGGTTGTAAAGGCGATCCAAACGGAGAATGTACTAGCCGTAAAAGCACAAACAACAACTGCCAAAACAATAAGTCTATTCAATTTGAGGAGGTTGTAAATGTTCTGATAAGGTGTTTTCATGACATGCTACTTTAATTGTTGAATAATCTGAGAGTGAAGGAGGTGGCCCGCGCATATAGCCTGAATTTTAGAAACACGATAAAGCCTACTGAGCCCAACTGTACCACCGGTGCGAAGAACCCTTGCCCGAAGTCGGTACCGAATAGGTTGGTCCAAAAATTGGTGTTTATTTCGGTGTAAATGGCGTTGATAAAGATGTTGACCAGAAAAAAGGCGGGGACAAGCATATACACTGCAGCATAAAGTTTGAAAAATGAATAGGCAAGCGATCGGAATTTCTCAAATACCGCCAGACTGATGACCAACGGAAAAAATGCCTGCATGATCCCCAAGAGGAAAAATCGTTCCGCTAAAAAAAGTGGATAGATAAACAGGTCAAGAATCCAAAGAATGACACTCAGGATAAAGGCTAAAATCTTGAATCCATACAGCGGGGTTACCAAGGCCTCATAGAGTAATGTCATGGCACTTTTCATCGCATCCATGAGATTGATATCCTCTTCTATCGCAATGTCCTGCAAATGCAAAGGCAGCAGGGCAGGAGCGGTCCCGCGATATTGTGATTCGATCGCCACGAGAATGGCATCAAAGAATCCCAATACCTGAGTTGAAAAGATGACTAATAGGACCACGGCAAAATTCTTGGCGAGTTCACTTGGACTCAATCCCCAAGTGTACCCATCCTTGTCCACAATACCTTCATTGTATTTTTTTAGAATATTGACCAGAAAAAACAGTACGGCGAGCGTCTTCATACCAGCAATGGTATATTGTGAAAAACTGCTGTTCTGTATGGTCTGGAAAATCGTATCGATATATTCCAGTCCGATTCCTAAAATAATCATACTGATCTTATTTAATATGTGGTGTTTCGATTATTGATTTTGTCCTGCATTTTTCTAAAGGAAATGATGTCTTTGTAGCGCCGAGTTCTAATGCTTATATTCGAAACCATTTCTTTGGATTCTTCCTCTTTTTGTTTCAGTATGTTGGCACGTTCGGCATCGCTCATTTTGAGATAATCACTCGAAAGGATCTGATCAATGAAGTCCATGGTCTCCAATGAATTTTGGACAATGGCATTGAACGATTCGGAGATGCGCGTCATTTCATCTGGCTTTATGTAGGGAGAATTGAGAATGGCCCTTAAATCATTCTGCATGACCTGGATCAGCCGTTGGTTGTTCCGCCCAATCTCCCTGACGGCATTCATCTGCCGGACCACATTGTTGACGGTCTCGAGATTTTCCTTTTGCTGTTTCAGAAATTCAACGGTCTTTAAAAGCTGTGAGGTCTGTTTGGCCGATTCCACGAGTGATTTTGCCAGGCTTATAAAGTTGGTATTGTCGTAAACGGGCATGCCTTGTGCATGGGTTTTAATGCTTAATACCAAGACGATTCCTGTGATGAGAAATTTAATTTTCATTTTATTTTGATTTAGAGGTGAATTCAATGATTGCTTTTTTCATATCGCGATGATGCTCATAGAGACTCATTATTTCTTCATTTTCCTGTCCATCCGTTAAATAGGCCGCATATACCTCCTTTGGAACTTCAAGTCTGAAAATGTTGCTTTCCTTCCCGATCTTGATGAACATCTCCGTATACTTTCGTGGTCCTGAGAAATTGTTCTTGATGGATTTCAATTGGTTCAGGTCGTGACTGGATAGGTTGAGCCTTTTGACCAGCTCGGCGTAGCCTTTCTCATTGTTTAGACTGTAAATGACCTGTGTGTTTTCCAAAATGCTGGCAGAAGTAGCGTTGCTCGGAAGTTGGTTGATGGATTGCAGAATAATGCCAATGGCACCATTTTGTTTACGGATGGCTTGATAGTAGAATTCTACACTTTCAAGGACATTATCGAACTTCAGCTGCTTGGCAAATTCATCAAAAAGGATAATGCCTTTTTCAGCCCTGTTTTTCCAAATCGTTCGTTGAATGGCGGACTTAATCAGCTTCAACATTACGGAAAGGATTTCCTTATTATCCTTGACTTCGTCCAGTTCAAAGACGATCAAGCGTTTGTCTTCGATCTTATAGGTCTGGTCCTCGTTGGTTTCAAAAAGAAAACTGTAGAGCCCATTACCTACGTATTCCGACATAACATGCAAAAAGCTTGTGACATTGAAATAATCGGCATGGATGTTCAAGGTGTTCAGAAGGTCCTTCTGATGTTTTTCTATAAAATTGTAGCAACTTTCCAATGAATGATCCTCTTCAGTGGCTTCGTAATAGTAGCGCAGTATTTTCTTGATGGAAACGGATTGTGCCTTGGTAATTTTCAGATCCGAAGCAAAGAGTTCGAAAAGGAATACGGATAGATCTTCAAGTCGTTCGGGCGTGAGGTCATTTTGATGGCTGATGTAGAACGGATTGATGCCTAAGTTTTTCCCACTCTCGTAACGCAGCACGGTATATTGCTCAGGATAAAGCTTTGCAAACTTTGTATAGGAACCACCCAGATCTATGATGACCAAACGGACACCACTTTCAAAATATTGGCGCAGGATATTATTGGCCAAAAAGGATTTGCCCTCTCCGGTGGGTGCGAAAATGGCGAAGTTCCTTGCCTTGATGCGTTTTTTGCGCTCGTCCCATACATCTTTTAAAACCGGAATATTGTGCTCTCGGTCGTTGAAGATAATTCCAGTGGCATCCGATTTGTAGTTCGTATTGTTTATGAGCAGGCAAAGGGCATGCTTCAGGTCGGTCACATAGAGATCGGAATTGGAGAAATTGGAAGAGAAGCAACAGTAACTGTTGAGAATGTAATTCTTGCGTGCTTCACCTCGCGGATAGTAAGGGAGGATATCCAGTTCCTTGAACTCGGTCTTTATCTTGGAGGTAATCTTGTCGAGCTCTTTAGCCGTTTTGGCCCAATAGACAATATTGAGATGGCCTCGAATGATCCGTGAACTGTCATCGGTATTAATCTGGTCGAGAATGTGTTGGATTTTTCCGAGTACGACTTTGTTCTGTGAACCAAAACCGGAGCTTTTGTTCAGCTCCTCTATTTTTTTATCCAGCAGTTTGCGCCACTTTTGTTTGTCATCCAAATAGATGATTTGATTGACAATATGGTTTTCATTGAGCGTAAGCCCTAAACCATCAATAAACCCTTGATGAAACACAAAATCGTCAGAAGTGAATTTATCATTGGTCTTGCTACTCTGTACACTTTCGCCAAAGCACAGTTCGCTATTGATGGCTAGGGCGTTAAATTGGTTGTCGCCAATAGTAACGCTTTTTTTATCGAGTTGAATATCCGTGTCAAAACCTTCATTGAACCCATTAAAATAGTTGTTTGTAAGTTTTAGAATGTCATTTTCCATAAGGGGCCTAAATTCCATTTTTCTACTGTTGTTGATGAATGAAATGGAATCACTGACCGAATTGCTGAAACTTTTGATGGTGTCATCCAGTTCACCTACAATGCCCTTGGACACTTTTCGAAAAGGATTGATGTATTTAGCATTGTTTAATGCTTTGTTCTTGGTCAAAATGAAAAACAAATAGCATCGATGATCAATATGCTCACGACCCTTAAAATGGTCGTGGGTTGCCTTTGCCAAAAACGTGTTGTTTGGAAGTTGCTCGGATGTATAGGATGTTTTGAGATAAACATCCTGTTTATGGACCACCGTCCCAACGGGTAGTGACTTTAAGGCCTGAAACCATACCCCATGGATATCTTCAAAGTCATTTTCAGAAAGGGAGTAGATTTCAGGTAAGTCCCCTTCATAGCAAAGGATGACATTGCCATTGGTGGCCAATATGATATGGTCCTGGATATCTGCAATGGGATGATATGCCGAAAGATCAATCTTGTCCATAGTTGAAGCCTGTATTTTGTTTGTTGCTGATAATTTTGGGGAAGACCCTGGTCATCTGAAAGAGTTGAGGATGGTTCGTAATTCGAATCAGTGCTACGTAGAGCGCGGCATTCAAAATGAAAACCCCGATAATGATTCCAAAGCTGAATGAAAATATAATGATCAATAGTGAAGCCAATATGGCCACCATCATGAGTGCAAATAGGGAAATAGGCAGTCCGAAAATGACTGCCTGTTTCCTGATGTTCCTATAGACCTCGAATTTCTTCATATCACATGTATTGAAAAGCCTCTTAACCGCTTAGACGACGATGCCAATGAGATAGGTAAATATGCCGACTACGGCACCCGCGATCAAAACAAAGACCAAAACGCGAGTGATGCCTTTCTTTAAATCTGCGTTCTCTCCAAAGAAGTGCCCGGCGTTGAAAAGAAAGCCGACGAGAAAAATGACGCCCAAAATGATGGGGAAGACGGTTCTGATGGTATTGGATACATCATTTACGGAATCTTCAATGCCGCCAATTTGTGCAAAAAGCGTTGTGGAGATGAGCGAGAGAAATCCTGTGACATAGATTGATTTTTTCATAACAGAAAGTTTTAAGGTTTCGTGTTGTTTTTGTTACTGGAAATTTACATATATTTGCTTATAAAACATTGTAAATCAAATAATTGTGAATAAAATATTATTTGATATTGTTTGATTTCGGATGGTGGCAATTGTCATTAAATTTTATGGTTTTAAGACCTCAGGGTGTTGATAACTCAAAAATTGAAAATGGAAAAAGGACTCAAAAACGTCAGTTTTACGATTTTGCTCTTAAAAATGTGCATCATTTTTGGACAGGAAACAGTCGCGCAAAAAGGAATCGTAATTGACGTTGGTCATGGCGGAAAAGATTCCGGTGCCATCGGAATAAATGAAGTCAAGGAGAAAGATGTCGTTCTTAATATCGCTTTGGAAATGTTAAGACTTAATGAGCACTTGGAACAACCACTGGAGATCTACTTGACGAGATACAGTGATACGTTCATTTCGTTATCTGATCGAACAAAACTGGCGAAAGCCTTGAAAGCGGATCTTTTTGTTTCCTTGCATTGTAACCATGCCAAGGATCCGGATGCCAGAGGAATTGAAGTCTATGTATCCAAGGTGACTTCACAATTTGCGAGAGATGCCATTTGGATGGCCTTTGAATTGCAAGCAGCGTTTAAAGAGAGATTGGGTTTTGAGAGTAGGGGTGTGAAGTTTGGGGATTTTCAGGTGCTGAGGGAGACTAATGGTCAGCATCCTTCGGTACTTTTGGAATTGGGGTTTTTGAGTAATTTAGATGAGCATGCCTATCTGTCTAACAATCGAAGCTCGATTGCCATTGCACGAGTAATTTTGATGACAATAATGAAATATTGATTATGAAAGCGATTTATTTTTTGCTTACCAAACGTTTAAGGGAAATAGTGGTGCAATTTATTATGGAGTTAGTATCCATCTACAAATCATGGCATAAATAAGTCATTTTCTCTTATCTATAACCCTTTCATCAAACGCCATCAAATTAAACAGTTCCCGCATTCTGCTCCGCACCCTGTGGCCATAGTGTTCTTCCAGCTCATCAGCACCGAGATTGGTAGTAGCGTGGGTTTTAATTTTCTGTTTGGTGTCCAGAAAAAGTTCATATCTCGACAATAATACTTCCCCCATCACATTGAGGTCTTTTCCATAGAATCGACCCATGGGCTCTACGCCCAGATCATCAAAACAATAGGACTTGCTGTTCCCATAATCTTCAACCGTTTTGAAGCCAAGATGATTAAAGCTGAAAGTGACATTACGGGCGGGAATGACTTCGTAAGGCCGTTGCATCGGAACGATATAGCGTAGGAGTTTCATCAAGGTGGTCTTTCCGCATCCTACAGGCCCGGAAAGAAGAATACCCTTATGTATGTCAATATCGTTCTTTTGACAATACTCCCTGTCCTTGATAAAATAATGGCACAGCTTTCGGATGATGGCAAGATCTTCGTCGTAAATTTTAAAGTGGTTGCCAAACAATAATTTTCCTTTGGCATCGAGATAGGTCAGGATGAGATCAAAATCATAGACCACCGTTTTGCCATCAAAGGTGCCGAGGGAGTATTCCACATCATCTTCAATAATTTTAGAGGGGTTGCCCATAATCTTTGTATTTAGTGGTTTTCAAGTTGTCCTTAAATTGGGACGGTGGTTTTGTGTTTGATTTACTTTCTTTTTTATATAGCTCGGCCCTGTCCATCCAATGTTTGGCCAGGGCACGCCAATCGCGAATGGTGTTGCCGTCACTTGTTTTCCAGTTCCGGTTTTGGTAATGCTCGAAGAATTTTTTTCCTTCATCAGCATGACAACCTTTTTCAACAAAAAAATCAATAACAACCTGCCAGCCCTTTGGTTGTTTATTATTGTTTAATTGTTTATTACTGTTTATAGTAGATCCCATTGTAAGTCCCCGTGTGGGACCATACCGTCCCAAACCAGGTTCCGTCTTGGGACGGTACCGTTCCGCAATCTGTTCCAATAGGGGACTGTAGTGTCCCGAAGTAGGTTCATTTTCGGGACGATGCCAATCATCAACTTGTCCTGTATTGGGACTGTTTTGATCCTCCAAGGATTCATCCTCGGTACAGAAAATTGACATCTTTATTTTGCTGCCCTTGTAGGGACTATTGGAAGGAAAATAGGAGAGGTATTTCCAATCATCGAGATCTCTAAGGCACCGGTGATAAGAGGATTTTGAGCCTATTTTTGAGGCTGTCATCAGATCTCTTCGGTTCACACTGAACTCTTCCGCAAATCGGTGGCAATTCCATTCTTGGAACAGTGCCATGTACAGACTGATGTGCGTGGGCTTCAAACGCTCATCTAAATAGAACCTTTCAAAGGCGGCATTGAGAAGCTTTATGTAATTCATCGCTTAAACGTTGTGCCATGCTGTACCCGGTTTGCGGATAATACATTCTGAATTTCCTCAGCCTCATAAAAAATGATGCCACCTATTTTTGTATAGGGCAACGTACCATTGATGCGAAGATTTTGTAATGTTCCTGGACTTACCTGAAGCAAATCCATAACCTCAGAGGATTTGAGGTATCTTTTTAATTGCCCTTTAGATTGCTTGGCTAAAAGGGTTTTAATGTCATCGAGCAATTCCATTTTGAATTCCCGAAGATCGTCGGTAGTAATAATATTTGTCGGCATAATAAAAGGGTTTTAGGGAAAGGGACCATCGCATTGATATCAACAAAATTGATGGCCCCTGACTTGATTTGACTTTCGTTATGCAAATTTGATTGCTTTTATTGTCAAAGTATCAATAGTCCATCCAGAGGTGGGAGATATTTATTGTCATGGAATTTGACGTGTTTTGTTGGATGAAGAAAAAGAAGCACAGGATTTCTGCCTTCAAACGGTATCAAAAACTATGCGCAAAGCGATGGGTCAATTTTTCCCAAGTTGGGATGACCTATGGTTTATTCGTCTGAATCTTCAAACCGTCTGTTGAGCGAATCTGTCAGCTTGTCCAAAAATTTTGTCTTGCTGGATTTCCTTGCCCTTATCTCTATAAAGGTGTGGTAATAATTTCCCAATTGAATGTTGAACAATTGTTCAAACATTGTGGCTAACTCCTTGATATCTGCCGTTCCACTATTGATGGTTCCACTGCTGTGAAGCGCGTAGATCAATTCAATTAATTCGGTTTTGTTGCCAGTCCAAAATAGTTTTGACGATGTGTTTTTCATGACATTATGATTTACATGGTTATTGGATTCCAATTTTTCAATTTCCTGTTTTAAATACACAATAAGCATGTCGTAGGCCATGATCATGGCCACAGTACTGTCCTGCGATGTGGCAAATTGATCGTCTATAAAAAAATGATAGGATTCCGTGGGCAACCTAAGATCTGACTTGCCTCTGGTAAAATATTCCGCATCCAGGGTGGTAGCACCTCTCCGATAATAATGGTAAAACTCTAGGTTGTCATTAAAGTACACCTGTAATTTGTTGATGTGTTCATTGAGATATTTGATCTGGAATTTAGAACTGCCCCTGGGACGTTTGCTCTCAATATTGAAAAGCTTAACATAATAAATCAGCTTACTGAAAATTTGAGGTTTAATGTGTTTGAAAAAGCAAATTTCTTCCTCCTTACTTTTAAAGCCTATTTCAACCACCTTTTTACGCAATGATTTGATGTATTTCTCTGTTCGGGAAATACCGTTCTCCGCCTTATATAAAACATCATCCGTTCTGGATTCCAGGGCTTCCAAGTGCGTTTCAAATTCTGATATAAACTTCTGATAATTCATGACTGGGCAAAATCACGTTATTCACTTATTTGGACTCCATCAAACCGATAAGTTCCAAGGTAAAATTGTCAGAAGTTTGGATATAGGCATAGGTGTCTTTTACCGTGGCACCAAGTTTTCTTTTTTCAAAAGAAGCCGTCAATCCCAGGTTGACACGATGAAGATTGAGATCGATAGCTCTTTTTATCGTTTGATATAACAACTGTCGGTAAGTGTGGTAGAGATTCAGTTTGTCGTAATTCATCCCCACTAACGAAGGTACATAGGTCAGCTTGTTTTTATAGCAGAACATCACGCCAATGATCTCTTGGGGAGTGTCCTTAGGAGACAGGATAATAAATTCCCAATTGGGATGCTCGGACATGTGCAGGAATAATTTCTCGGGATAAACAAAGGTGTTTAGGCCCAAATTGTGTTGTTGGACCTTGGTATATAATCTGTGCACTTGGGATACCTGTCCATAATCCAGATCCTGTTGGATAGATATATTTAACCGGGTCTCATAGGCCAAGATTTCCTTTCTCAAATGTCTTTTGTTCCTTGCGGACAGTCTGGAAGTATAGTGCTCTATGGACTCGTTGTTCATTAAGTGGATTTCGCAGGCCTTTGGCATTTGGATCCGAACAAAGCCCTGGCCCTGAAAATAGTTGTGTAAACTGTGTGCTTCAGTAAAATCGCGTAAAACGACCATCTGGGCACCATTCTCTGCTTCCAATAATTCCAAGTTTTTCATCAACATCATGAGAGCATCATTCTTTAACGGATGCGCTTCGTCAATATAAAGATGCTCCCCTTCTGTAAAAAGGCAGCCCAACGACAACACTTTTGAGGTTAAATGATAAGGGTCTGATAAACGTTCCTTTTCAATGGCCTTTGATGCCGCTACATTTGCCAACATATCGTCTTTCCATAAGCTCACCGTCGTAAAAGTTGCCAAAACGGGTTTCTCGTCTTTGTCAAGAATCATGATATAGTAAAAGTCCCAGTTGTGCTCTTTTAGTTGATTACCCTTAAATGTCTGTTCAAGAAAAAGAAGTCCATCCCAGTCATGAATGCCATTTTGGCCTATATGGGCTTTCCAAAGGGTTTTATCAATTTTGGTTATGGAAGTTTCCATTACAAAACGGAGATCTTTGCCTGTCAATTGTTTTTTCGGTTTAGGCCTGCTCTCCATCCTGAAGGCACTATGGACACGATTGAGATCGGAGTGGGTTTCCTCAAGTGCCTTTGGCAAATGGTAGGCCATGGCATCGACAAGGCCTTTGATTTCTTCCTTTTGGTTGTGTAGGGATATCGTTATTCTTACCCCTGTGTTCTTCACCGGAACGGCAGGAAACAGGCCCAGATTTGTATAATAGCCTTCCTTCATTAAACGGTTCACAAAGTTGTAGCCTGTTTTTGGCATCCCTGTGCCTATATAGAATACAGGAGAATTATTTTTGTCCACCAGGGGCAATGTCGTCTCTTGAATAAGATCATTAAAGTAGGCGACTCGTTGTTCCAGCGCGTATTGAAGCGTATAGATTTCAGGACTCAGATGGATTTCAGCGGAGGCCGTCGCCGCTGCAACCGAAGCTGGTTCAAGTTGTGCCGAAAACGTAAGCGGGCCTCCAAAGGTTTTTATTTCTTGATGCATTTTTTTATTGGGGCATACCAAAACAGAACCACTGGCACCAAATGTTTTGCTCAGGGTTCCAAACAGGAGCATGTTTTCTGAAAGTTCACCCAGTTCACTCATCACATAACCAGTGCCATTCTTTCCAATCCAGCTCATTCCGTGGACGTCATCAAAATAGAGATGCAATTGCGGGTATTTGTCGCCTAACATCTTCAGTTCCTTAACCGGTGCAAAATCTCCAAACATTGAATAAATGCCATCGGCCATATACCAAATTTTTCGTCTCCCATTCGAATGGCGTTTGATTTTATCCTCCAACATGTTGAGATCGTTATGGCGAATCATGTCAATAGGGACGCTTCTCGTTTTTAAGATTTTTGCCGCACTTTGTACACTCCAATGCACCTGATGGTCCAGGATAATGGCATCCTGATCTTTGACGGCACTCGGGATGACTCCCATATGGCCGAGGGTACTGTTTTTGGTAATCACAATAGGATGGTTGTACATAGCGTACACCTTTTCTTCCAGCGCTTTATATAGCGGGTTGGAAATATAGGACTTTGATAGCGGAAACTGCGTGCCATATTTGTCAATGGCATTGATGGCCGCTTTCTTGAGACGAGGGTCTTGTTCCAACCCTAAATATCCCGTGGTTCCAAAATGGAACAATGAATTGTTTTCAACGCTTATGGTACGACCGGAAAACTGATTGCCGTCGGCGTATAAATGCAGAACGCCCGCTTTTTTTGCATCTGTAAACACATCATTTACAGAATCTAAAAAATTGTTGTGTTGGATTTTTGCCATGATTTTTATTTTTTTTGTGGGATAAAATTTAATATCTTTTGGATGATTTTGTAGGATTTAACCTAACTATAATCCCGATTAGTCAAATTTTTATCCGTTTTATGCAAGTATTTAATCCTTATTTGCTAATCCTCCCTCCTGATAGGTTAAATAAAACAATAGCATATTTTGTAATTTTGAGTTTGCCGGTTTTTAAAAATGCTTAATTATGTTAGCTGAAAATGATTATGCAACCTATGAGATAATTGATGGAGTAGTACATGTTATATACAAAAACATTGATCTGGACATTTCAACATCGGTCCGTATAGTAAAAGATCGACTTAAATTGCAGGCTGGGCGATTTATGCCCGTACTTTGTGACATTCGAGCTATACAGGGAATAGATAAGGCAGCACGTGCATATTTATCCTTAGAAGGATCCGCTTTTGTTAATGCCGTTGCCTTTGTTGTTGATTCTCCAGTTTCAGAAATGTTATCCGACATATATTTAACAACAAATTCGCCTACCATACCTACAAAATCATTTTTGAACAGTGAAGAGGCTATTAAATTTTTGAATAGGTTTAGGTAAACAGTTTAAAAGCTTGTTACCATGGAAGAACATATAGAACAGAGACTATCTTCACTTAGAGTGATGCTTTTAAAAATGTTGTCAGGAAGTTATTACCAAAGAATCAAGCGCTCAGAACATAATGACATTCTTGAGTCCTTTATTATTGGTTTTAATGTTTTGGCAGAAGAGTTTCAAGACGTTTTGGTCCATCAGGGTTATGCCAATCGGTATGCTGCCATTTTGGATGTTGTCCAAATGAGTTTCATCATTGATGAACATGGAATGGTTGAGATGGTAAATAAGCAAGCTTGTAATACCCTGTCACGACGTAAAAGGAATATCATTGACCGACCTTTTGAAGCACTTTTAACGGAGGGCTCTGTCAAAAAATGGGAAAAAGTTTTTCAGCAGTGTGCAAAGAGGCGTGCATTTGATACGTCCGTCGACTTGGTATTCAAATCCAAAGGCGGCCTTGAGATACCTAAAACTGTATATGTCTCAAGATATTATAAAACTGCACAAGGCTATCGGACTCTTATCACCGTCATTCACCACACCAATTATCAAAAGAAACTTCAATCTGGGATTACTGGTAAGATCAATAAAGGAAAGCTTAATGAAAAAAAGAGGTCTGTAAAAGACAGGATAGCTTTACTGAAGAAGTCAAAAGTACGATTGAGTTTGGAAGATATTCAAAAGATCAAAATGGGCCACGACATGATTCTTACCAATCTAGAGCATGACTTTCCATCGCTTAAAGAATTTGCACTACAACTTGGAACCAACGAATTTAAGCTCAAGTATGGATTCAAGGAGTTATACGGCACTACGGTCCATAAGTTTTTGATTGAGGAGCGTCTGAGGAAGGCCTTGATGATGGTGCTCTATAGCGATCGCCCCTTTAAAAGTATTGCCGAAATGACTGGTTTCAAAAGTTTGCCCCATTTTTCAAGATCGTTCAAAAACACCTATGGGCATTCGCCGAGCGAGATGCGCAAGATAAACAATGGCTAGGGTTTCATAGATTGCTTCAAATTTTTAATCCCTTTTCTACAAAAGGTACTCCCTTAAAATCAAATAGATGTCCCGAACTTTAACATATCAAATCAAATGGTATGAGAGTTTCAGAATCCTTTACTAAAAAAATACCCTGGCTGGTCAGTTTACTGTTCATTCTGTTGTTTGTGTATGCTGCGGTGAGTAAGCTTTTGGACTTTGAAACGTTTCAAATACAACTCGGACAGTTTTCTTTGTTAAGTGCGTTTGCAGATTGGATCTCTTGGGGAGTAATTATATTAGAAATTTTTATAACTCTTTTATTATTCTTTGAGAATACACGTCTTTTAGGACTCTATATGTCATTTTTCCTCATGATAATATTTACAGTATATGTTTTTGTCATATTAAATTTTGCTGCCTATGTCCCGTGTTCGTGTGGTGGCGTTTTAGAAGCGTTGGGGTGGAAGGAACATTTAATTTTTAATGGTTTCCTTATGGTCATAGCCTTAATCGGAATTCTAATTCAAAGGAAGCAGCAATATAATCTCAATTAAAATATTACTACGTAGTGACAGGGGAAGATCGAAAACCTGTAAAACAGAGTAGATCATAATTTATTAATATAAGTATTATGAAAACAAATTTTTTTAAAACTGTGATTGCGGTCTTCGCCATATTGCTGGCAGTAAGCTTTGCATTTGCCAAAGAGAGCTTACCTGAAGCAAAGACCGCATATTATTTTCATCCTACGCTGGGATGGCAGTCGGTAGTAATTGGCGATGATTGTAAGGATCAGTCAGGAATCAATTGTTTCATTGGACCATTTCAATTGTACAAAGACATGTCCACATCTACTCCATTGCGAAGACTTCAGTAAGAATGTTTTGGGATAGAATTTAATGTTGCAAAGGCGCTCTCTTTAGGGGCGCCTTTTTGTGTACTGAATAAAACGTCATTGGTGACAGGAAAGATGTAAATTTGAATTTGATAATCTCCAACAACTTTAAGGAATATCTTTTAATTTTGTTAGACAGATGTTCCAGTGTCCAAGAGAGGGATTATTTCTGTTTCGTTTCATCTTCCTTTTAATATCCTTTTTTAAATCCATCAATTGCTTCATCATCCGTCCTTTGGAATGATCGGTATAATCGTACATTTTTTCATCCACCGATAAATGTAGCTTTTCCATTTTTAAAATGTGGGCTAAAAAACTAAGATAGGTCGATTGGATTTCTTGGTTTCTGGGAAGCACATTAGCGGATCCTTCATAAAGTTCCTTAAACACTCCATATTGAAGTGCAGTGAAAAAGCGATCATATATACCTTCAAAACCACTCCTACCATTCATATATTCCAAACGTTTCATCCTTTCCGGGTTAAACAACTCCAAAACAAGTAGAAGCTGGTATTCCAATATTTTGTCCCGATTAACTGTATGATTGATACGTGATTCAAACTCGGGGTGCGTGAGCCACTTGGGTGGATGCAAGGCATGTTGCATCAGGAATTCAAGGCCTTCTAATTGAGATTTCATTGGAATTGGTTGGAAACGAGTTCCAATAAGGTTGGTAGGTTTCATGTGGATATCATAGCCGCCTACAAGATATACGACCTGTTGCATTTTTAAATACCATAATTCCATAGTGTTTTTATATAGACGTTCCAAACGTGCGTTGTCCTTTTGGTTGCTACACGCTTCCGGTAAGAGTGTAAGAACCCGTTCAAGATTTTTAAGGACCATCACGGTACTTTGTACCACATCACGGCAATCCACTACGTCATTGGTGGTTGCCGGGCCGGTTCCAGTCAGACCACTGTTGAAGCGATACCATGGTATGGAGTCTTGTAAACGTATAATGCTTTCCAGAACGGCCTCTTCTTCCACATCCGATAGTTGAGGTGAAACCTCCAAATACCCCCATTTGATATTGTATATATCCATGGGGCCCACTTTTTGATTCAACATAGAGGGAGGGATGCTGTCTTCGGGTTGTGCGACATTGTTCTGTCGCGTATAGTTCATGACACTGGGTGTATGCCCCATGGTTCTTAGCCATTCCTTATTTGACATTTTTTCGATTGGGTAAGCGAATTCCCCATAATTTCTGTCCATCAGACCAAATGTATGACCGGCCTCATGTGCCACCAAGCTTTGGTAAAGTTCCCCCAAGAGATCATCGGGAAACGGAAATTTTTGAGCTCTCTTGTCCAGTGGTGCTGCTCTAATGAAATATTTCTCCGAATAGGCCTCACGTGAGGTGCCCATGAATATATCCCCTTTTAATATCTCTCCCGTTCTTTCATCTATGATATTACCAATCGTTCCTCCAAACCCACCTCTTTCTGATCCCCTAAAGTCGGTACTGCTTCCCCAATAAATTATGGAATTATGGATACTGTAGGCTTGCCATTCGTTTAAGGAGTCGACTTCCTTCACCACCAACGCGTCTTCGAATCCTGCTGCTTCAAATGCCGGGAGCCATTCCTCAATGCCTGCCTTGACATAGGGACGCCACTGTTTCGGAATGTCAGGGGACATCAAGAATGTAATAGGTTTTTTGGGAATACTGATCTCTCGATCCTTGTAAAGTTTTTCAAGCCGTCGTCTGCTGATATTGGCGATACTGTTATGGGTTCCATATGAAATGTCATTAATCCTTTCATTATAGAATCCTATACGATAATCATAACGCCTGGCAGTCATCGGTTCAGGCAATCCACAGAAGGCAAAATACATAGGGATCGAGATTTTGGAATCGTTTTTGAGCAGTCCCTTATTAACTTTTACGATCACTTCGTCCATCAAATCCTTACTTTCCACCAAGAAGCTGATTGAGGGGACCGTTGTTTCTGAATAGCCTACACTCCATTCTATATTCTGTGTCAATATTAAATCTGTGACATTGATGGTATTGCCCTCTAATATAGAATCTGTTTCTTCGATTGGGAAGACAGCAAGGATGTTTTCTTTGAGGTAAAGCTTAGGTCCTATAGGCAGGATAATCCCTGCTGTGGAATGTATGGCAGGTGTTTTTAATATTATTTGATTATTGACCAATGACCACACTACCTGTAAATATTTCCGTGTGTAATCCTGTTCGTATCTCACAAACAGCATCGGCGTATCTAATAGTTGATCTGGGATGGTTAGATATAGTTGATTGTTTTTTATGGACGTAGTTATAAAAGACTGGGTCGGAGTTTTCTCCAAAGCTGCCACTGTATGTGGAGAGCCTATTATCCATAGGCATATCAAAAAAAAATATTTCATTGAATCAAGGTTTTTTCGCGTTAATATCCATTGTTTTGGGGTAACAGATTGGGATTTAATTCCAATTCTGTTTCTGGAATTGGAAACAAAATGTCTGTGGGGCGCCAATTAGGTTTTATGGATCCCAATACTTTGTCTACACTTTCTGTGCGTTTAATATCAAACCAGCGTTGGCCGTGCTCTGCAAATAATTCTACGCGCCGTTCATGGAGAACCGCTTGCAAAACTTCGGTCAACGTATTAGCTGTGGTATTGGCAAGACCAGCCCTGTTTCTGATGCGGTCGATATCCTCTTTTGCACCCTGAAGATCACCGATTCGTGCTCTGGCCTCTGCACGGATGAGATATTGCTCCGCACATCGGAATACGATGGAATATTCCAAAGACTGCATTTCGGTCAATAATGCTTTGTATTTATGGGAAAAGAATAAGGTTACCATATTGTCGCTATCTGAAATACTTCCTGTCCAATGCGTAAAACGTAGATCCCCAACCTCAAATGCAGCCACCAAACTTTCAGTCAACGCATATTTTTGACCTGGTATAATCTGTATGATCAATTGGTTCGCCTCTTGGGTGTTTCTTGGACTCACACCTGATTTAAATTGCCAGATTGTTTCGGAGGACCCTTTGAGAAATACATTCGCCAAGTCAGGTTCCAATCCGAAAGTGTCTATAAGGTCGGTGGCTGTGGTCTCTGCCAGATCCCATTGCTCTGTATATAGATACCTTCTTGCTAACAGAGCCTTGGCTGCATTTTGGTCTGGCAAGACACGTTGACCTGAATCGATTTCCAAACCATCGACCAATTCTATCGAAGTTGTGAGATCATTTACTATCATTTCTTGTATTGTAGCCGATGGTATACGGATTGCCGTATTGTTTAGCAAATAATCGGTAGTGGTGAGGTAAGGTATGTCTCCAAAAAGGTCTGTTAAGAGGCTATGGATAAAGGCCCTTATAAATAGTGCTTGGCTTTTAAATCTGTTTTTTTCTTCGAGACTAAGTGATTCGGAACCTTCGACCCCCGTCAGGATGTCATTGGCGCAGTAAATGAGGTAGTACGCTTGGCTCCACCATGTTCCTATCTGTTGATTGGCAGTTGTAACATTATGGTAGAACAATTGTATTTGATGGGCATCAAAACCATAATAATCTAGTTCGTCACTATATATGCCCAAAGCTGTGGTCATTCCTAAATTCCCAGATACCAGCCCTTGCTCACGCATTTGATAATAGATATTTGCTAAGGCAGATTCTATGGTCGAAGCATCCTTAAAGACCGTTTCAGAAATAACCATGTTTTTTGGAGTATCCACTTCCAAAAAGTCTGAGCAACTTGCCAAAATCAACACTGCCAAAAAGGTGATGATTCTGTTTGAATTTATGAACAAAGCAAATGGAGGCCACTTGGAGCGAGTTCCCATTCGAAATCGAGATTGTATAATTTTCATAAGTTTTAGTTATTAAAAGGTTAACTGTAATCCTACTGTAATTTGCCGCAAAGGAGGCAAAATCGTGTTTGTGGACTGTTCCGGGTCTGGACCGGTAAAGCGGGTAAAAGTCAAGAGGTTTTGTCCTTGCAGGAACACATTCATCTCCATATCGCTTTTGGACAGATAAGGAATTTTATAGTTTAAGGACACATTTCTTAAACGTACAAAAGATGCATCGGAAATGGTGGCACTACTGCGCACTTGCTGGCCGTTTGTGTCCTCCCCCAAAGATAAACCGCTTGAAGCCGTCTGTATAGGTCTAATGTCTCCGGGTTGTTGCCACCTGTCCAACAACACTACTGAACCATTACCACGATAACCAGGTGTTGCAACAAATGCCAACTCGTTATACGCTTTTTGTTTTTTAAACTGTAGGAACACATCCAAGGTGAAATTTCCATAGGTTACCGTATTGCCCAAGCCTCCATAAAATTTGGGTGAGAGGTCTGCGACCCACTGTTTATCTTCCTGACTGATGGCACCATCCCCATTATAGTCCTCAAACTGGTAAACGCCGGTTTCTGTATCCACGCCCAAGGCATGGTACAATTTTGTGATGCCAATTGGTTTGCCTATGATTAACCGATTGGCAAATGTGGACGATTCCAAACCCTCAAATGCCACCAGTCTATTTTTGGGTACTGACAAATTAAAAGTGGTTGACCATTTAAATTTCGAGTTCTGAAAATTGACAGTATTCAAGTCTATTTCAACTCCCGTATTCTCCACAGTAGCATCGAAATTCCCAGTCAGTTCTGAGAAGCCCGTTGTGGCCGCCAATGGAATACCAATGAGTTGGTTGGAGGAATGGTTACGGTGCCATGAGGTGTTGATACGCCAACGGTCCTTAAAAAATCCTATTTCTAAGGCCACTTCCAATTTTTGATTCGATTCCCATCCAAACAGAGGGTTGAATAAGCCTGTTGGTTGTAAAACAGGCGTCCCATTATAGTCGAAACCAGTTATGTCATAAGTGCTTAAAAATTTATAATCGCCAATGTTGTCGCTACCAGTACTGCCAAAACTCGTGCGCAATTTGCCAAAGCTTAACCAAGAAGTGCCCTTGAACATTGTTTCTTCCGAAAAGAGCCATGCTATTCCCACTGCACCAAAATTGCCGAACTGTTTACCTGGTCCGAACCTTGAAGAGCCATCCCTACGTCCCGTAAGATTAAGAATAAAAGTGTCAAAAAGGTTGAGATTTAAACGACCAAAGACGGCATTATAGCTATACTTACTGTCGGCATCCCTTAACACCTTGACGATTTCGGCGGCTGCCAAGTTTTCCAGAAGTTGGTTATTAGGAAAGCCTGTCCCTTTTAGAACCAATTGTTGAGTGGTTTCCTGTTGGAAGGTGGTACCTAACAAAATATCGAGCCTTGCATTGGTCCACTGCTTGGTATAGTTGAGTTGCGGTTCTACGATCCATGACTGTCGATCCGAACCATTGGTTGAAGTAGAAGCGTAGTTTTGTGGTGTGTAACCAAAAGCAGGGTTGGTGGCCGAGCTGGGCAAAGTTCTAAATGCATTCAACCGATATTGGTTGAAACCAAGATTGGTTTTTAGTTTTAAATTGTGTATTAACTCATAGGAGACGATGGCATTTACCATTAAGGCATTTATTTTCACTTCGTACTGTTCTTGCAACGATGCCAAAGGATTGTTCCATGTGTTATTTTCCCAGTTCAACTGGCCAGTTTCGTCAAATAGCGCAGGAGCGTTAGGTTCAAGGGTATAAGCAGCGAAGGTAAAGTCTGAACGCGGCAATGAATTGGTTTCCTTAGTATATATGGTGTTAAAATTAATGGTAAGCCTATCGGTATCCGAACTATGAACTATATTGCTGTGTAAGGAAGTTTTCTTATAATTGGCGTCACCGGGAAATACTGTTGTTTCCTTTTGATGAGCGCCACTGATTAAAAACCGTGTATTGAAGTGGCCTCCCGAAACTGATACTTGTGAATTAGTACGATTGGCCGTGCCTCCAATGAGTACTTTTTGCCAATCTGTATAACGGCCATTGTCCCATGATTTGATATCCGGCCAGATAAAGTCGAATGCAGAGTCATCCAGGAATGCCCCGAAACCGTCATTCATTACCCCTTCTCTTCGGACTTCCAAATACTGATCGGTATCCATGAGGTCCAAAAAATGAGACACCTGACTAAGGGTGTTGCTCAGGTTGACCTTAACCTGGGTCTTGCCTTCCGTCCCTTTTTTGGTCGTGATCAGCACTACCCCATTCGCGCCACGAGATCCATATATGGCTGTGGCATCGGCATCCTTGAGAACCTCGATGCTTTCAATGTCATTGGGGTGAATGGCATTCAAAGGACTGATATTACCACCCAATATCTGACCTGATACCTCTTGGGCACTTAGGGATTGTGAACTAAAAGGAACCCCATCAACAATAAAAAGAGGATCGGTCCCACCATTGATAAAATTCTTCCCTCTAATTTGAATATCATAACCACCACCGGGTACCCCTGTATTTTGCACAATATTTACGCCTGACATATAGCCTTGCATGGCGCCTAAGGGATTATTCACCGGCTGCAATTCAATATCCTTGGCCGTAATCCTGGCAATACTCCCCGTTTTCTCACGGTCTGTAGTGCTGTAGTAGCCGGCGTTGATTTGTACCTCTCCTAATGCGGTTGCATCTTCTTGTAAGGTAACATTGATGGTGCTGCGGTTGTTGATGGGAATGGTTAGTGTGGTATATCCCAAATAAGAGATTTGGAGTGTATCTGAAGGTCTGGCAGTAATTGTGAACCTGCCGTCAAAATCAGTGACTACGCCGCTGTTTGTGTTTTTAATAAGAACATTTGCTCCAGAGATGGGCAATTGGCCATCGGTCACTTTGCCGGACACCATTAGGTCTTGGGCTGAAAGTGGCCCTATAAAGGTGAGAAAAAGAAGACAACAGCAAAAAATACGCCGGTGCCTGAACAAATTATGATTTTTTGTCATAGTTTTGTAATAGTTAAAGTTATAGAATTATTTTAACGTCAGGCCTGCTCCTTTTTTGTAGAGATCTAAGGAGTGGGCCTTTTTTTGTACCGTTTTATGCTGTACGGCATGAGTGTTTTTATTATCGTTTTTATATCATAGGCAACATGTTTTAGTAGGGAAGAGGGGCCACTGGGTTGTTAGCAAAAATCCGGTTAACAGTAGCCCTTTCCCAAAGACTAATTCTAACTGTTCGCTATATGGCACTGTCTTTTGTAGTGCTGCCGTTTTCTTAGGGATTTAGAGTTTGCAATTGGCGATAGCGAGGTTTTTGTTGCAAACTCCAGTTGTAGCAAATCTCAATGATGAGGTTTAGGCTTGGTCACAATTGATTTTTCATGAGTGTTTTGGTTTTAAATTGTTAGTACTGTTTTTACCTAAGCCCTTTCTGTCCTATATTTTAGGTAAAACCTTAAAACATTTGGAAAACGTTAAGATTGATGCTACTTTTAAGCTGTCGAGTTTTAAAATAAGCACCAAACTGGGTTCTTCCAAAAAAGGAACCTTGGGCGGTTTTTGGATTTTGTAATGTTTGGGCCTTAAACCTAACATTACATTACCTGTTGTAAGTGTGATTTTTTGAGGCCTTTTCTTTTAAGAACGTAGTTGGAACTACTGGCTAGAACAAAAAATCGTTCTCACAATTGAAATTATGGAACGATGTTTCGGAAGTATGAAAATTTCTTGCATAAAAAGCAAGGAGCGGTCTCACACTTTCAATCCGTGGGTGTCCTAATACCCTACAATAATAAAATTATTGTATGCAATTGAAAGCATACGTGAAAACCACTCACATGCCAATACAAAAGTATTAAACTTTTTGACATGGAGCGATTTCACGAAACTCTCGTCTGCTAAATAGGACTTTACGGAACGAGAAATCATCGTTTAATTCCCGATATGCGGGTTATTATCTAATCGCTAATACAAATATAATAATAATATCTAAATATCCAACAGGTTGGATGATATTTTTTGAATAATGAAAAAAATATTGGAATTACGGGTGACTCAATTTGACTTTGATTTTATAAATCACGTTAAAGGTCTGAGAGAGAAAAATGGAATGACCAAAGAAGATTTAAGTCTTAAAATGGGATTGGCAAAATCTTTTGTAGGGAATGTTGAATCTTACACTCAGCGACATAAATATTCTACAAGACATATAGCTTTGTTAGCGAAAGCATTTGGATTTAAAAATATATCTGACTTGATGAAGTTTGATACTCCAAAATATGATAAAATCCTAATAACCATTCAACAGACAATGAATAAAAGCGGTACAAAGGTTGTGTGTAGTGAAGTGATGAAGATTGAGTCTATAAAATAGTTTTTGCTTAAGACAATGTGTTTGGCTGTTGCAAATTAATTTTTTAAGACTATTCATTTATTAAAGGTGGTAACGAACGTGGTCTTGAAATGCAAAATGGCTGTTAAAGAATAAATGAAATTGATACAGTTATATCTTCTATATAGAGGCTTAAAGTATTTACTGTATTAATTAGCTAAAACATATTAAACAGATGGTTAAAGCAAAAGAATAAAACTCTTATCTTTTTGCGGTAAACTGAAAATTGAGATAGGGTAGAGGTGGTCTGTAATAGCCTTTTTCCTCTAATACACTCTTCATACACTATCCATGGAGTATCCATAGAGTATCTATGGAGTTGATACGCTATACCTATTTATATGACCCGTCCTAAGGAGAGTTTTGACCCGTCCTAAAATCACAATATTTCGCAATCGCTATCGAATATGCAAGACAACTTGTGATATCATTTTGTAAATTAGTAATGAAACTTCAGAAAGAAACCGGAACGCTAAATGGCACTCATTTAAGTCCTTCCTAAAATCGGGTTCGGATACATTAAGTTTATGCTATATTTGCTTAGACATTTGACGAATTATCAGGTGATCCCTTTTTGGGAATCCCGTACAGAAAACTTTTTATTTGGAGAAATGTATCCCTGAGGCTTCTTAAAAAAAGAAATTATGGAAAAA